>NODE-40-length-42764-cov-7.16399_pt1 | contig 42764 bp, 36 predicted proteins | sample MGYA00139097_ERZ477577 | MGnify/ENA metagenome assembly ERZ477577
TGAAGAAAGTTACATTCAGGAAGACGACAACAACCTCTGGGATTTGACCGGAATTTATCACGCCGAAGAACAGGAGGCAGAGGTGCTGCCTGAAACGGTGCCGGAAGACCGCAGGAAAAGTAAAAATGACCGGCGTGGCGGCCCGTTCACCGATCGTCGTCGCGGGGACAGGAGGCGACGGCGCATTTCCCGATCCTCGGGCAGGGAGAGCGGCCAGTCAGCCGATCCGATGAACATCTACCTGCGAGAAATGGGCAGCCTGAAGCTGCTGAGTCATAAAGAGGAGCTCGAGCTTGCCAAGATGGTCGAGGAAGGCAAGTTCCGTGTTCAGAACGCGGTCTTCTCCGTTCAACTGGCACTGCCTGTCCTGCAAGAGCTGATTTCAGACATTCAGGAGGGCCGCCTCAAAATCTATCAGGTGTTGCTCGGTATCGCCGAAGACCGACCGGACCAGATAAAGAGCGAGACCGAAAAGCTGATCAGTTGCTTCGAGAACGCCGTTGCTCTTGACAGGAAAAGAGAAAAGCTCATTGGCGAGCTGGCGGAGGCTCATGAGAATGAGCATTACGATAATCTCCGCGGCCGTATCCTGGCCATCGGTGGGGAGATCGCACTGCTGTTCTCCGGCAAACTGATCTGTCAGGAATGCATCGGTTCCATGGCCACCGCCATCGAGGAGTTATCCCGGCGCTTCAGACAGGTGTTGGTCAGGGTAATGAAAGATGCCAAGCTGTCGCTGATCGAGCAGAATGATCCCGCCTTTGTCAGGGCCGTGGAGGCCCAGGTTAACCGGCAGTTCATGGTCGAGGCGGGACTCGACGGCAAAGCCCTGAATTTTATCCATGCCGAGATCGAGGCCGGTCGCGAGATAACTAGATATGGCAAGGAATCGCTGGTGCGGGCCAACCTCAGACTGGTAATTTCCGTATCCAAAAAATTTGTCAACCGGGGGCTGCAGTTTTCCGATCTCATCCAGGAAGGCAATATCGGCCTGATGAAGGCGGTGGACAAGTTCGATTATCACCGAGGCTATAAGTTCAGTACCTACGCAACCTGGTGGATCAGGCAGGCGATTACCCGTGGAATTGCCGACCAGGGTAGAACCATTCGGTTGCCGGTCCATATGATAGAAACCATCAATCGGCTGTTGAGGGTGTCGAAGGAGTTTCTCATCGAAGAGCACCGGGAACCGAGTCCGGAGGAGATGGCGCAGCAGCTCGGAACCGAAGTCGGCAAGGTGAAGAGCGCCCTGAAAATTGCCAAGGATGCGATTTCGCTCGATACTCCAATCGGCGATGACGGCGAAACCTTTCTCGGCGATTTTATCGAAGACCACGACCGACCGGGGCCCCACGACGTTTCCATTACTGCAAGTTTGAGTGAGTGTTTGAATCAGGTCATGTCCACCCTGACGCCGCGGGAAGCTAAGGTTCTAAAAATGCGCTATGGAATCGACGTCGATTATGACCATACGCTTGAAGAGGTAGGGAAATGTTTCGCGGTTACCCGTGAGCGGATCAGGCAGATCGAAGCCCAGGCAATCCAGAAACTGAAGCATCCCTCCCGTATCGAAGAACTCAGGGTATTCATGACCGATTGATACTTTTGTCATAACCATCAGGTACAATCTGTCATCTCAGACAATTTTTTTACTGAGCAAGACAACCCGAATCGATACGCAAGGAAGTTCCCTCCACCGTGCCCGCGTCAACGAGTGTCGAAACTATCAGAGACTGGATAGGCCTGAGTTTTGTCCACGGCGCCGGGCCCGCTCTGTTTTACCATCTGATCAACCGGTTCGGTTCACCGACCGAGGTATTAAATGCACCCGGTTCAGTGGCAAAGGAGATAGGAAGTCTGCGATCCGGGTATCTGGCGGAGCTGTCCGATACTGGTCGGCTTAGGCGAAGGGCGGAGCGGGAACTGTCAGAACTGGACAAGATCGGCGCCAGAGCGTTGATTCGAGACGAATCTGATTACCCTGAACTACTGAAGCATATCGGGCAGCCGCCGCCAGTAATATATGTGCGTGGCAGAAGATCGCTGCTCAACATGACCTCGGTTGCCATAGTAGGCTCACGGGCGGCAACCAGTTATGGCCGCAGGGTTTCCCGGACTATCGCCCGGGATCTGGCCTGGTCCGGACTCTGTGTGGTCTCGGGGCTGGCTCTGGGTATCGATGCAGAGGCGCATGCGGGGGCTCTTGATGCTGAAGGCGCCACTACCGGTGTGTTGGGCTGCGGCCTTGATGTGGTGTATCCGAGAGGGAATCAGCGCTTGTTTGAGCGGATAAAGGAGTTCGGACTGCTGATCAGCGAATACCCGCTCACCACACCGCCGGAGGGTTACAGATTCCCGGCCCGCAACCGGATCATTGCCGGTCTGAGCAGGGCTGTGGTGGTGGTTGAAGCTTCGCAGAGATCGGGTTCGTTGATCACCGTACAGTATGGTCTTGAGGAGGGCCGCGACATATTTGCGGTGCCCGGTCAGGTAGATTCAGTCAAGAGCGCCGGGACTCATTGGCTGGTTCAGCAGGGTGCCTCGCTGGCAGTGTCTGCTGCTGACATCGTTGAGCAATTGACCATCGACCCAGGCTGCAGGACCGCCCAGGTTAAAGATTGCAGCGACTCCCGGCCGACACTGAGGCCGGAATTGGAGGAGTTGTGGTCAATGATCGAACCGTATCCTCAGTTCCGGGAAGCCCTGCTTCAGCGCTCGGGTCTGCCGCCCGAACAATTCAATGAAGCACTGCTGGTTCTCGAACTTGAAGGGTTGATTGAAACTGTACCTGGAGACAGGGTTCGCAAATTAACAGACGGTAGCCGGTGACACGGTTGCTGCCAACGATAACGAGGATCTCTTATGAACAGTGACATACTGATTGCCCCATCGATCCTGTCAGCCGATTTTTCACGGCTCGGCGAAGAAATTCAGGCAGTCGGCAAAGGCGGGGCCGATGTAATTCATGTGGATGTCATGGACGGGCACTTCGTTCCCAATATCACCATTGGCCCGCTGGTGGTAAAGGCGGCGCGGAAGGTCACGAATAAACCGCTCGACGTCCACCTGATGATCAGCGATGCAGACAGCTACATCGACCAATTCATTGATGCCGGTGCAGACTGGATCACCGTGCATGTAGAGGCCTGCGGTCATCTGCAGCGGACACTCTCTTATATCCGTCAGCAAGGCTTGATGGCGGGGGCCGTTCTTAACCCGGCCACGCCTCTGGATACGCTCGAATACGTACTCGATGATGTCGATCTGGTGATGCTTATGTCGGTCAATCCCGGTTTTGGTGGTCAATCATTCATTCCCTCCACCCTGGAGAAGATCCGGCGGCTCAAAGCGATGATCGACAGCCGGGGACTCGAGATCGGCATCGAAGTTGATGGCGGGATAGGACCCAAAACCATTGCCTCGGCCGCTGCCGCAGGGGCCAATATATTCGTGGCAGGCTCCGCCGTTTACGGCAGCGACTCTTATGAAGATTGTATCGGTGAACTGCGCTATCTCGCCAGTACAGGAACGAGCCCGATTATAGAGAAAGAATGATGGAGAGTGAAATCCGGCGCACCATTTTAACAAGGGAGTATTGTCTATGAAAACAGATGTGACCGAGAGCCGATCATGGCAGAAACTTCTGAAACTTGCCGAGACCCCCTACGATCTTGTTGCCCCGGGTGCCCTAGAAGAAGACGGGAGAATCGGTTCGATGATCTGCCATTCGGCAGGCCTGCGACTCTTTTATGCCGCCCAGCGGGTGGATAAGAAGGTGCTGGAGGCATTCCAGGAGTTTGTCGACGAGCATCGCCTGGTTGAGCGCTTCAAGGAAATGAGAAGAGGGGCGGTAATCAATAAAATATTCGGCTGGGAGAGTGAAGACCGCCAGGTGCTGCACACTTCCTCCCGGGACATCTTCGCTAGCGAGCCTAAAGACCCGGTGTCTGCCAGACAGGCGAACGAAGAGCTTCAGAAACTGCAAACCTTTCTCAGCGAGGTGGACCGCCAGGGCAAGTTTACCACCATGGTCAATGTCGGTATCGGCGGCTCGGATCTGGGTCCCAGAGCCATTTATGAGGCCTTGAAGGCGTATAATAGGGAAGGCCGCAAGGTGCATTTCATCGCCAATGTCGATCCCGATGATGCGGCCCAGGTACTGGACACCGTTGATCCGGCCAAAACCCTGGTTACGGTGGTCTCAAAGAGTGGTTCGACTCTTGAAACACGAACCAACGAGGAATTGGTGCGATCCAGATTCGAGAGCGCCGGTCTCGATCCGGCCCGACACTTTGTTGCCGTTACCGGAAAAGGCAGCCCGATGGACAATCCCCAGAACTATCTAAGTTCTTTTTACATGTATGATTATATAGGTGGCAGGTACAGCGTCACCTCCATGGTCGGCTGTGTCAGCCTCGGATTTGCACTCGGAGCCGAAGGACTGACAGACTTTCTGAAGGGCGCGGCCGAGATGGATGAAGCCTGCGAGACGAACCAGGTTGCTGATAATATGGCCCTGCTGCTGGCTCTGCTCGGAATCTGGAATCACAATTTCCTGGGTTGTCCGACTCTAGCAGTTCTACCATACAGCCAGGCGCTGCACAGGTTTCCCGCCCATCTCCAGCAGTGCGACATGGAAAGCAACGGCAAATCGATCACCGTGGACGGACGACCCGTTTCGATTAAAACCGGTCCGGTGGTGTGGGGGGAACCGGGGACCAACGGCCAGCATGCCTTCTATCAACTGCTGCATCAGGGCACCGAAATCGTACCTGCCGAGTTTGTCGGCTTTCTCGACAGCCAGTACGGCAAGGATATATCGGTGGATGGCACCAATTCGCAGCAGAAACTGCTGGCCAACATGATGGCCCAGGTCGTCGCTCTGGCGACGGGCCGGGAGCATGAAAACCCCAATAAACGCTTCGGCGGCAACCGGCCGAGTTCGCTGATTATTGGCAGGAAGCTCGACCCGCGCAACATGGGCCGCCTGCTTGCCCTCTATGAAGCCAAGATAGTGTTCCAGGGATTTAGCTGGAATATCAACTCATTTGACCAGGAAGGAGTACAACTTGGCAAGGTCCTGGCCGGCCGCTTTCTGGAGCACATGAAGAGCAACAAAAAATGTGGTACTTCCATCGAAGAACAATTCCTCGAAGCGCTTGAAAATTAAGGGAACCGCACTCCTCCGGAGTGGTGAATCATTATTCATTTTCAAGGCCGAAACTGGTTGCTTTTTTGTTGACAAAAAGAACCCATAGTAATATCCTCATCTGCTACATAATTATTCGCCGGTTCAGTGTATTGTGCTTTCGTTGTGCAAGATATGCCAGTTGAAAGATGACAAAAGTCGAGTGAGTCCGCTGGCAATTGCCGGATCGTTCTTTTGTTCATGATACGTGATCTGTATATAGAGTTTTTTGGATAGGGTTGTAGTATTAACAGTAATTTAAAGGAGGAAATCATGGCAAAACATGAAACACCCTTGTTAGACCAGCTGGAGAGCGGTCCTTGGCCAAGCTTCGTTACCGACCTGAAGAGACAGGCCGAGACCCATCCAGATGTCTACGACATTCTTGGTCAGCTTGAACTGTCTTACAAGGATCGGATCACCCACTGGAAGCATGGCGGTATAGTTGGTGTTTTCGGTTATGGCGGCGGTATTGTCGGTCGTTACTCGGATGTTCCTGAGCGATTCCCGGGTGTTGAGCATTTTCACACCATCCGTGTGGCTCAGCCGGCATCAAAGTACTATTCGACTGAAAATCTGCGCAAGCTTATGGATCTCTGGGAGAAACATGGCTCAGCGGTAACCAACTTTCACGGTTCCACCGGTGACATAATTCTTCTCGGTACCAGGACCGAGAATCTCGAGCCTTTCTTCTGGGATTTGACCCACGAGATGGGCCAGGATCTTGGCGGTTCCGGTTCCAACCTGCGTACCCCGGCCTGCTGTCTCGGCCAGTCCCGTTGTGAATGGTCCTGTTACGATACTCAAGAGACCTGCTATCACCTGACCCTGCACTATCAGGATGAGATCCATCGTCCGGCCTTCCCGTATAAATTTAAATTCAAATTCTCCGGTTGTCCCAACGATTGTGTTGCGGCAATTGCCCGCTCCGACATATCCGTTATCGGAACCTGGAGAGACGAGATCCGCATCGATCAGGCTGCAGTAAAAGAATACGTCGCCGGCAACTATCCTGCCAACGGCGGATCGCACAGCGGCCGTGACTGGGGTCCATTTGACGTCAACAAAGAGGTAATCGATCTCTGTCCGACCGAGTGTATGTGGATGGAAGGCGATGAACTAAAGATCGACGACAAGGAATGTACCCGTTGTATGCATTGCATCAACGTTATGCCGCGGGCACTGCGTCCCGGTGCTGACCAGGGAGCCACCATTCTTGTCGGAGCCAAAGCCCCGATCCTTGATGGTGCTCAGATGTCCACCTTGATCGTGCCTTTCATGAAGATTGAAAAGGAAAACGAATATGAAGAACTGATCGAGTTCATCGAGACAGTTTGGGATTGGTGGATGGAAGTTGGTAAGAACCGTGAACGCGTTGGTGAGACCATTCAGCGTGTCGGTCTGCCCACCTTTATCAAGGTTATGGGCGTTGACCCAATCCCGCAGATGATCAGGACTCCGCGAGAAAACCCATACGTTTTCTGGGCTGAGGAAGAGGTTGAGGGCGGCTTTGAGCGTGACATCGATGAATTCCGTGCGAAGCACGCTGCCTAAATCGGCGTTTTAGACTTATTTGCAATTAGTTAACTATATAAAGGAGAATTATCATGGGATATAATCCGGAAAAACCGATGGAAGGCCGCATCACCGATCTCGGTCCGCCACATTACGAACAGTTTATGCCGGCTGTCATTCAAAAGAACAAAGGTAAATGGCTCTGGCATGAAATTATACAGCCAGGAGTGCTGATGCACAAATCAGAGACAGGAGACGAGGTGTACACGGTTCGAGTGGGCTCTCCCCGACTCATAACCTGCGTCCATGTCCGTGAAATTTGTGACATCGCCGATGCCCATTGCGACGGAAAGCTGCGTTTTACCACCAGGAACAATATCGAATTCATGGTTGATGCCAAAGACAAGGTGCAGCCGCTGCTTGACGATCTGGCCAGCCGCGACAATAAATTCCCCGTAGGTGGAACCGGTGCCGGCGTTACCAATATCGTTCATACCCAGGGCTGGATCCATTGCCACACCCCGGCAACCGATGCTTCTGGACCGGTTAAGGCGGTTATGGATGACCTGTTCGACTACTTCACCTCCATGACCTTGCCGGCCCAGGTTCGCATTGCCCTGGCCTGCTGTCTGAACATGTGTGGTGCGGTTCATGCTTCTGATATCGCTATTCTCGGAATCCATCGCAAGCCGCCGATGATTGACCACAAGCGCATCACCGGTGTCTGCGAACTGCCGCTGGCAGTTGCTTCCTGTCCGCTGGGCGCCGTCAAGCCTACCAAGGCGGAAGTAGACGGTGAAGAAATCAAATCCGTAAAAGTAACGGTAGAGCGCTGTATGTTCTGCGGTAACTGCTACACCATGTGTCCGGCAATGCCCCTGGCGGATCCGGAAGGTGACGGAATTGCGATTCTGGTCGGTGGAAAGATTTCTAACACACGTTCAGCGCCAAAGTTCTCTAAACTGGTTATCCCGTTTCTGCCCAACAACACCCCGCGTTGGCCGGAAACTGTTGAGGCTATAAGAAAAATCGTTAAAGCCTATGCAAAAGACGCAAGAAAATACGAGCGTGTTGGCGAATGGGCCGAAAGGATTAGTTGGGAGCGCTTCTTTGAGAAGTGTGATATCCCATTTACAGAGAAGAGCATCGATGATTATCGCCTGGCGTACGATACCTGGCGTACAACCACTCAGTTTAAGTTCACCAGCCATATCAAATAATTGACTGGTATTCTGCTGACTAAGAGCCCACTTCGCCACGGCGGGGTGGGCTTTGATGCCCTTTTGGTCACATTAAAAAAGGAGAAGGAAAATGCCTCTGAGTGATGATGAACTAAAAGATGCGATTTGTAAGAAAGCTTCTACATCTCCAAAAGCACAGCTTTACATCAAGGATTTCTACAAGTGCGATCCTGATTCAAAGCCAAGAAAAATCAAAAACGTTGCCAACGAACTCGTTCGCGAAGGCCGACTGATGTTCTGGTCGTCCGGTTCCACCACCATGTATGCAGATCCTACTCGTATTCAAAACGAGGAGAAGTAAGACTGCAAACCTGGCTGGTCTTTTGATTTTGTGTTAAGCGCGAAGTTCTATTTGAACTTTGCGCTTTTTTGCTTATGGACTTTACAGATCTGCATTTAAAGACCACGGATTCCACCAATCGCGCTGCCAGGGAATTGGGACAAAAGGGTGGTTCCCACGGCAGTGGGGTGATGGCCGAGACCCAGACGGCTGGGAGGGGAAGACTCGGGCGGGCATGGTTCTCGCCGCCGGGAGTAAACCTCTATTGCTCCTATATCGTCAGACCTGAGATCGCTGTTGAGCACTATCCCAGGCTGACTCTGGCTGCAGGAGTCTCCATCGCCACCTGTCTCCATGATTACTCTCACAATGATGTCGGGTTGAAGTGGCCCAATGACCTCTTTATCGGTGCCAGAAAATGTGGCGGCATCCTCTCTGAGACGTCAACTGATAGTGAAGGAAGACTGTTTGCGGTAATCGGTATCGGCATCAACTGCAACCTTTCAGCTGATGACATTCCTGCCGACCTGAGAGATAGAGCGACCTCTCTTTTAATCGAGGGTGGTAAAACCATCGATAGAAAAAGGCTCTATACGGAATTAAGAATGGCATTGCTAGCCACTCTAGCGGAGTTCGAGCAACAAGGCTTTTCCTCAGTACTCAAGCGCTGGCACAAATATGACCTTTTCCGGGGCCGGCAGATGGCCTGGCAGAGGCCTGACGGCAGCCGGGTGGAGGGAGAGAATCTGGGCCCCGCCGAAGACGGTTCACTGCTGGTCAGGGATGCTCAAGGATTTGTGCATCGGGTGCTCTCTGGCGATGTGAATCTCAGTGATGTCTACTCTTGAACCTGTAGAACCAACAAATACAGTCAGATAGCTCAATTGAAGAAGGGCTTTTGGCAAGATACGCTGAGAATGGTGCGCCCTTGCTTTAAGGGGACTCTTATAGGCTGCGTCAGCGAACCTTGATCGCAAAAAAAAGGGACACACCGGTCAACGGTTGTCCCTTTTCTTCTGAGGTGCTGCTCTGAATTAGTAGCGGTAATAGTCCGGCTTGAAGGGCCCCTCAACCGCAACCCCTATGTAGTCGGCCTGTTCCTTACTCAAGGTGGTGAGATTGACGCCGATCTTCTGCAGGTGCAGCCGGGCTACCATTTCGTCGAGTTGTTTGGGTAGAAAGTAGACCTTGTTTTCATAATTGGCTGAGTTCTTCCACAATTCTATCTGAGCCAACACCTGGTTGGTAAACGAGTTACTCATCACGAAGCTGGGATGCCCCGTGGCGCAGCCCAGGTTTACCAAGCGCCCCTCGGCCAGTACGATGATCTTTTTACCGTCCGGAAAGGTTACATGATCGACCTGGGGTTTGATGGTTTCCCATTCCAGTTCGCGGATGGAGGCGATATCAATCTCAGAGTCGAAGTGACCGATATTACAAACTATTGCCTCGTGAGGCATCTGCTCCATATGGGCCTTGGTGATGACATCTATATTACCGGTACAGGTGACGAATATATTGCCGATGGCTGCCGCTTGCTCCATGGTTACTACCCGGTAGCCTTCCATTGCCGCCTGCAGGGCGCAGATCGGGTCAACCTCGGTTACCAGTACAGAGGCGCCCATGCCGGACAGCGCCTGGGCACATCCTTTGCCGACATCGCCATAACCCGCGACCACAGCGATCTTGCCGGCCACCATCACGTCTGTGGCCCGCTTGATCCCGTCGATAAGTGATTCACGGCAACCGTAGAGGTTGTCGAATTTTGACTTGGTTACCGAGTCGTTGACATTGATTGCCGGACAGAGCAGAGAGCCGTCTGCGGCCATTTCGTTGAGACGATGCACCCCGGTGGTGGTCTCCTCGGTAATGCCTTTGACCTTTTTCATCTCCGCTTCGTATTTCTGGTGCATGATCAGGGTGAGGTCGCCGCCATCGTCAAGAATCATGTTGGGGCGCCAACCGTCAGGCCCGAAAATGGTCTGGTCGATGCACCACCAGAATTCCTCCTCGCTCTCTCCCTTCCAGGCGAAGGTGGGGATGCCGGCGGCAGCCATTGCCGCAGCCGCGTGATCCTGAGTGGAAAAGATGTTGCACGACGACCAGCGGATGTCGGCACCAAGGTCAACCAGCGTTTCCATCAGTACCGCCGTTTGTATGGTCATGTGCAGGCAGCCGGCGATGCGGGCACCTTTGAGTGGCTGGGTCTCTTTGTATTGTTCACGAAGGCTCATGAGCCCCGGCATTTCCGTTTCTGCGATGGCGACTTCTTTTCTCCCCCATTCTGCCAGGGAAATATCGGCCACCTTGTAATCGTTTTTCGTAGTCATTTCAAAATCCTTGAGAATAAGTCCGTGGTAATTAAAGTCCTGCGGCCGCTTTCAGTTCATCGGCCTTGTCGATACGTTCCCAGGTGAAGTCATCATGCTTGCGGCCGAAGTGACCGTAGGCAGCGGTGGCACGATAAATGGGGCGCAGCAGATCGAGATGCTGAATGATTGCCTTGGGTCTCAGGTCAAAGTGGGCGCTGACCAGATCCCTGATCTTTTCATCACTGATTTTTCCGGTACCAAAGCTGTTTACATTGATCGACACGGGCTGCGAGATGCCAATGGCGTAGGCGACCTGTACCTCGACTTCCGAGGCGATTCCAGCTGCCACAATATTCTTGGCGATATAGCGCCCCATGTAGGACGAGGAGCGATCCACCTTGGAAGGATCCTTGCCGGAGAAAGCGCCACCGCCGTGGGAGCCTTTACCCCCATAGGTATCAACTATGATTTTCCTGCCGGTGACTCCGCAGTCACCAACTGGTCCGCCGATAACGAACCGGCCCGTCGGATTAATGTAAAAATTGGTATCCTTATCGATCATTTCCGCGGGTAGAACCGGTTTGATGATCTCTTCCATGACCCCTTCCTTGAGGTCCTGGTATTCAACGATTTCATCATGCTGGGTCGACAGGACGACCGCGTCGATCCGTTTTGGCACACCATCGATGTAGCCGATGGTGACCTGACTTTTGGCGTCGGGGCGCAACCAGGGCAGCCTTCCTGATTTACGGACCACGGCCTGGCGTTTGGTCAGCCGGTGGGCATAATAAATCGGCATGGGCATCAGGACCTCGGTGTCGTTGCAGGCGTAGCCAAACATCAGCCCCTGATCGCCCGCCCCCTGATCAAGATCAAGACCACTGCCCTCATTAACTCCCCGGGCGATATCGGGCGACTGTTTGTCGATGGATGTCAGAATGGCGCAGGATTGCCAGTCAAATCCCATGTCTGAAGAGTTGTAGCCTATTTCCTTAACCGTCTGACGGACCACATCCGGCATGTCCACCCAGGCGGAAGTGGTAATTTCACCAGCGATGAGCACCATGCCGGTGGTAACCATGGTCTCGCAGGCCACCCGGGCATGCACGTCCTGGCTGAGTATGGAGTCGAGAATTGCATCTGATATCTGATCGGCCACTTTATCGGGATGCCCTTCGGAGACCGATTCCGAAGTAAAAAGATAGTTTGACATGATATTTCCGTTTTCGTAGATATTAGGGTTCCAATTTGCTGGTTGCTAATGTATGCATGAAGCACCAAATTGCCAAACATCGTATTTGAACCCTGACGACAAGATATGTCAAGAGCAATCCGACATTCCCTGTCGAGGGGCAAATCGGGTCAATGACGACCACTGCAGTTCAGCCAATATGCTGCAGGAGCACACCTTCTGGATAGTGTTGCCGGAAGGATTCCTACCTGCTAAGTTCAACTGCAGAAGATGTCAGCCAACCCAGGATAGAACATGACTATTAAAGAAGCGCAGGAAGTTTTGTTGATAGAGGAGCAGGGGCTTGCCGCCGTCCGCCAAAGGATTGGCAGGGAATTCGTTAAAGCCGTCGAATTGATTCACCACTGTCCCAGCAGGTTGATTATCACCGGTATCGGGAAGTCTGGTATAATCGGCCAGAAAATTGCGGCTACTCTAAACAGCACCGGTACCCCCTCGTTTTTTCTGCATCCGGTCGAAGCCATGCATGGCGATCTTGGAATGGTCCAGGACACCGATGTGGTCATCGCTATCTCCTATTCAGGGGAAACTGCTGAGTTGAACAGCCTGCTTTCCAATCTGAAACGCCGCTGTTCATCGGTCATCGCCATGACAGGAGCGGCCGGTTCCACCCTTGCCGGAGCTGCCGATCTGGTGCTCGACATCTCGGTACCCAAAGAGGCCTGTTCGCTTGGGTTGGCTCCAACGGCCAGTACGACGGCTACCCTGGCACTGGGCGATGCTCTGGCTGTGGTGCTGATGAACAGGAACGACTTCAAGGCGGCGGATTTTCGCTTGAATCACCCATCCGGCAGCCTGGGGGCCCGTTTGCAGGTAAAAGTTGGAGAGGTAATGCTGTCAGGAACCCAGATTCCGCTGGTTGCAGCTGAAGCGACTGTAGCGGAGGCGGTTACGGAACTGAACGCCAAGAGCCTTGGTGCGGTGATTGTGGCGGGGGAGTCCCGGCAGGTTGAGGGCCTCGTCACCGATGGGGATGTCAGACGCTATGTTGCCTCAAACCTGGATTTGAGCCAGACCCGGGTGGCAGAGGTGATGACTTCAGATCCGATTACCATTTCAGGCGATATACAGGCCGTTGATGCTCTGAGTATCATGCAACGCCACGAGGTAACCATTCTGCCGGTGGTCGATATCGACAGCCGGTTGACAGGTATTCTCCATCTTCACGATCTTCTTGGTAAAGGAGAGTTCCGTTTCCTGCTCTAGGTCATAAAAAATAGAGGAATTCTTCTTCCTGCAGGGCAAAGGGCAGATCGGCTTACTGGCTGTCGCTGTAGAAGCTCCACTCACCGTTGTTGAGATCGTGGGTGTACTTCATCACCAGCTGCAGCGGCCGGCCGCGGCCCACTTCGACGCATTGCAGTCTGAACAGCAGCCGGGATCCCATCTTCTTTTCGAAGACCACCGTTCTGTCAACCAGTGATTCAGCTGGGGATCCGGAATAGTGCTTGGTGAAAAGTTCTTCAAAGTTATCTTCAAGATAGGTGATTTTATCAGACAATAACTTGTCAGTTTCGGCCTGTAATATGGACTGCACAGCCTCCAGACGAATGGTCTCGAATTCCGTTTCGCTCTTGAATTCGCTTGACGAAATTGAGTCTATGATTGCCCTGAGCTTGGTGATGGCATCATCGAACTCTTTTTCTTTGAGGTGTCTGGCGGTACCCTGTTTATCACGGATGACCGAGGCCTGTAGCATAATGCGGGCGAGTTTTTTCCTGTTCTCCTCGGTGTTTGCCTGTTTGAGAAGCTCCCGGTTGTCTTCCAGCAGAGTGATCGCCTTGTCGTAGCTGGCTATCGCTTCATCCCAGCGGGACTGCCTGAAAGCTGATTTGCCGCTTGAAACTATTGCATAGAGATCGCCCTTGACAACCAACTGCTTGAGTTCGTTAATTGATTCCTGGTCGGGGTCGAAGGACTGGGTGGCCACCGTCAGCGCTTTTCGGTAGTGTTCTGCCGCCTTGTTCCATTTTCCTTCACTAAAGGCAATGTCACCTTTCTCTTTTTCAGTGGCTTGTTCAATTTTACCCAGCTTGGTGGTGATTTCGTCAATGAGCCCGGCTTTGTCGGGGATACTCAATTTTTTTAGCTGTTCGAGGGCCCCGTTAAGTTCTTTGGTAGCCAACACCCATTTTTTTCGATCAATATACGATATGCCTGACTCGTAGATAATGTTGAACCGGGCAATTTTGATATTCTCGGAGATCTGGAAGAGCTCCTGCTGGTCGATGGCTTTTTCCTGGTCGGCGATCTGGAGTGCCTGTTCGTAGTTTGAGACACTCTGCTGCCAGTTGGACGTCCCGAAAAATTCGTCTCCCTTCTGCTTGAACTCCCTGAAAGAGACGATATTCTGGACGACCTGGCGGGGATAATACTGTCCATCAAGCGGAAGATTTCCGGCCAGACCCTGTTTGAGCGGTTTTGAACGAAGTGTTTTTTCGACGTTCATGATCAGTCCATCTCGATCGGAGCCCTTGAACAGCCGAACCTGCTTAGCCAGACCGAGCGCTGACTCGCATTGCAGCTCGGCATCGCTGAACTGGTTCTTTTTCAGTGAGGACTGGCATTCCTGGAAACGATTCAGAGCCTGGTCATACTTTGAGGAGCTGAGATAGTAGTTAACACCGACTGCACCGGCCACCAGAATGACAATGATGACGAGAGCGTAGGGGATGAGTCTTGATTTACCTTCGGAACTATCGTCAAAAAAGGTCCGACTGGCTGATTCTTTTGACTCCGGTTCGGATTGGGGTGGTGGAACCGGTTGGTAAACTTCTCTATCTTTGGCTTTGGGTTTAGCTGCTGTTTCTGCTGAGGTCTCAGTCTCTACTGCAGGCTCAGCCACGGTCTGTTCACGGGACTCGAGTGTGGGGGTAGTCCAGTCTCCAAGCAGTTCCAGGGCCTGGCTCATTCTGCTTATGTCATCATGTAGTCCAGGATAGTCGGAGGTGACGGCCTCGATTTCTTTGAAATGTTTCAGCGCTTCGGCCGGCTCACCCTTGTGTTCGAGATCAAGAGCTTTGGTGTACAGGGACTGGGCCTTTTCCTGGGCCACCGCAGCCTGCTCTGCCAGTGCCTCTTTGCCCTCGAAGGTGGCAGAAGCAGGTAGTAGAGAAAGCTCCTTGTCCAGCCCGAAAAAGCGTTTCTGGACGGCCAGTTCATTGAAATGGTCGACGTCGATCTCTTCTTCGTCCAATTCACCAGACACATCACCCTGCAATCCAGGAGGCAGCTGATCGTCGTCCGAGGCTGCCTCATTTTGCTGCGGTGCTTCGAAATCGAAATCTGATTCCTCGAAAATATCGCCCAGCGAACTTTCCGACACATCATTTTGGGGACCCTCATCTTCATCGACAAAGCTCAGGGCCGGGGCTACGTTGTCGTCAGCTTCAGGGTCAAATGGCTCCAGCAAGTCTTCTTCAACCTCTTCATTATCGTCGTCCAGCAGGGAGGTGAAATCTTCTTCTGAAGCAGGGCTCAGGGTAGGAGAAGCAGAAATCAGATCATCGGAGATAAGACCTTCAGGCCGGTCGGTCCCACCGGAGTCGAAATTCTCTTCATACCACTGGGCTGCCTCTTCATTGAAAGCGTTGCTGGTGGAATAGAAGGCGCCGGTAATCATCTCACCTATGTGGGTGATAAGTTCGATTACGGAGCGGTTCTTTTCCCAGAAATCACCGATGCAGATGGCGGCCGGATCAAAATCGGGGTGAAAAATTGGACTTTTGGGTTTGCAGCTGGGCGGGAAATGGGGGTAGCCGAAAGGTATACTGATAACAATGGTGTGACTGTCAGCTTTTTCTATACTTCCCTCATCACTCTTCTGCAATCCCTCAACGTTATAGGTTACTTCGTATTTGTCTGGAGGATTCCCATCTACGGGTACGACGGTGATGCGGGGATCATCGGAAAAGGATTGAGATATTTCCTGATTGATAGCTTCTAGCTGTTCCGTCGCAATAGCCATAAACAAGTACCGGTAGATTGAAGAGGGAGTGAAGAGGTAACCAATTCAATATTATAGCATTTTTCACAACAAGAAAAAGTTTTTTATAAATATCACCGGGCCAGGTGGTGAAACGGCTTCAGCTCGAGAATCTGCATGAATCTGTCGATGTGATATCTGGCTTGGAGCAGTTTGTTTTTGAAGGCGATGAGGTCGACTCCCGCATTTTCGGTATGTTGTTGATCGATTACGGAATCGCCGATGAAAATCGTTTCTTCAGGGCTGCAGTTGAAGTGCGAAAAAATCTTTAAAAGTGCGTCCGGCGCTGGCTTGGGATTGTCAACATCCATTGACGTCACCACAAGTTCAAAATAATCGGTCAATCCGTAGGCCTCCAGCAACGGCTTCATCGTCGTCGTCCGGTTGGTCGAGATGGCCAGGTGATAGCGGTCTTTAACGGTATTGAGAAATTCTAGCAAATCCGGCTCCATGACCATGTGGGATAAATAGGGCGTGTAGCTTTGCGATTGCCGGTGACGGTGCACCGCTTCAAGATCCGTCGCCGGATAATTCCGGAAAATGTGGGATACCGAGTCGGTGACATTATGGCTGTGCGCGAACTCAAGCTCCCGGTCATCCATAGGCGGCTGGCCGAAGGCACTCAGCAGATCGTTGTAGTAGATCCGGTTGGCTTCCCTGGAATCGAACAGAACCCCGTCGCAGTCGAAAACGATTAGTTTAAGCATGGTAGAGTTTTCGTGGGTGATATCCATTGATTATTGATCAAAGGTCGAAAAACAACCGTTCGATGAATTGGAGGCCGAATTCAAGCAGTTTCTCGTCATCTTCATACACAACCTCCGGGATGTCGAGGGGGGGCTCGATCCGTTTGTCGGCCAACTGGGCCCGGAAGTTATCAAGATCATAGAGCGCCAGCCTGTAGAGGCTGATGTGCTCATTGGTCAGTTCTAAACCATCTTTGATTTTCCGATGCTGGGTGATGGCGGTAAGTCGGTCGTTGAATCGGTTGAAGGTTTCCAGTTCCTGGGACTTCATGAAGCTCTGCGCCGTCTGCACAGTTGTTTCCTGAAATCCCTGGCAATGCGGTTCCTGCAAAAGAATGAACTGCTCGTGGACGCCGCTCTCATCTCTGGTCGTTCCTCGACCCAAGGGATAGGTTCGGCAGGCCCCGGGCCGGTGCAGATAAATTGTACAGCCCGCATCGTTTACAAACACGCAGCTGGCTTTGCCGTCATCCACCATGGTCAGGTAGAAGCGGGGGAACGTGTCTTCGGGGGTCAATTCCTCGATGATATAGCCTTCATGAAGCTCAGACGAACTGAGCCCTGTAGCCAGGCGCAGTCGGAGAACATCATAGGGGGTCAGGACCAGTTCCAGTTCTCTGCAGCAGTGAGTGAAGCAGCTTACCCGATCATGGCAGAGAAAGGAGAACACTTCCCCCGGGCTTATCCGAGAGAGCTGTCCCGGGATTTGTTTACCACTCATGAACTGTCAGGCCTGGCCTCGTTTCCAGAAGGTCAGTAGTGGGCTGGCGATGAATATCGATGAGTAGGTACCTATCAGCACACCCATCAACAGGGCAAAAGAGAAATCATGAATCACGGAGCCGCCGAAAATGAACAGAGACAGCAATACCATGGCCGAGGTCAACGAGGTGACGATGGTCCTGCCAAGGACCTGGTTGACACTGCCGTTGATCACCTGATTAGTGAGCCGGAATTTGTCCAGCTTTTTCATGTTCTCTCTAATACGGTCGAAGACAACCACCGAGTCATTCAGTGAGTAACCGGCCAGGGTGAGCAGGGCCGTGACGATAAGCAGGGTTATCTCGATATTCAAAAGCCAGCAGATTCCGAGAACAACCAGAACATCGTGAAAGGTTGCCGCCGCCGCCGCCAGTCCGAAACTGATGTCAAAACGAAAAGCGAGGTAGACGATGACTCCGGCCAGCGAGATGAGGATGGCCTGGATTGCCTTGTTGCGCAGTACAGCACTCACGCTGGAACCGATTTCAGCCTGAGATTCGAGAACAAATCCCTTGTCTGCCAGCTCTCTGCCAAACAGCTCGTTGACCTGATCGCTGAGGTTGGCCACCACCGCTTCGGACTTCTTCACCTTGATGATCAACCGGTTCTCGTTTTCCACCTCCTGCAGATTGATGCCTTCCATTCCGTTGCTGGTAAATACTGCCCTGACCTCAGCCATGGAAAAAGGTTGCTCGGCTTTGTACTGGAGAAGCGAGCCTCCGGAAAAATCGACACCCAAATTGGCGCTGCCCCTGGCTATCTGGAAAAAAGCGATGAGGCCGATGAGCACCATCACGCCGGAAATTGCGAAGGTGATGGTGCGCACCTTCATGAAGTCGATGTTGGATTTTTTGATGATCTGCAGAAACTTGAGATCGGTGATCACCCGTTTAGCGGCGAGCAAGTCGAATATCAGCCTTGAACAGAACAGGGCGGTGAACAGGTTGAAGATGATACCGAGGCTCAGGGTGACGGCAAAACCTTTGATCGGACCTGTACCGAAAAGGAACAGCGCCATGGCGGTGATCAGGGTCGTCACCTGGGAGTCGACGATGGTCCACAGGGCTTTGCCGAAGCCCCCGTCGATGCTCGACCGGACCGGCTTGCCGAGGGCGTACTCCTCCCTCATCCGTTCGAATATCAAAACATTGGCGTCAACCGCCATGCCTATGGAAAGTACGATGCCGGCGATACCCGGCAGGGTCAGCGTAGCGTTAAGTACCGCTAAACCCGAGAAGAGAAAGAGAATGTTCAGGGTGAGGGCGAAGTTGGCGATGACCCCGGAGAGCCGATAATATATGACCATGAACCCTAATACCATGAGGGCTCCAAAAATACCGGACAGCAGCCCCTTCTGGATGGAGTCCTTACCCAGGGTAGAGCCCACCGTCATATTCTGAATGACATCGACCGGTGCCGGCAGGGCGCCGACCCGCAGGACGATGGCCAGGTCCGAGGCCTCTTCATGGGAAAAGCTGCCGGAAATCTGGGCGGAGCCACCGAGTATCCGTTCACGGATAACCGGCGCCGACTTGACTACCCCATCCAGCACGATGGCCATCCGGCGGCCCACATTTTTTTCGGTAAGGGTGGCAAACACCTTGCCACCGCGAGAGGTCATATCAAGGCTGACGTAGGGTTCGTTGAAGGTCCCCCCGATTCTTACCTGGGCGTTTTTGACCATATCACCGGTCATCAGCACCTTGGTTTCGAGAAGGATCGGCCGGGAGCTTTCGATGCCGGTCTGTTTGTCGACCAGCCGTTCGAAATAGATGGCCGTATTGGCCGGCAATGAACCCGCCAGCAGGCGATTCAGCTCCGTTACTTCATCTCGTTCCTGCCATTTGCCGGACCACTGGCCCGACTCAACTGCGTTGGCAACCAATTGATCGATGTTGGCTCCTTCAGTCTCGGCCACCAGTTTGAATTCGAGCTGGGCGGTATCGCCAAGCAGCTTCATTGCCCGTTCAGGGTCTTTGACGCCGGGCAGCTGAATAACGATCTCATCCGCTCCCTGGCGGATGATGACCGGTTCGGCAACGCCGAATTGATCTATGCGGTTTCTTATGATTTCCAGGGACTGAGCCACCGCATTGTTCTTGATATAGTCTTTTTTCTCTTGACTCAGCTGTAGAATAATTCGCGGAAAACTACCTTCTTTTGCATCCACCTGGACGTCAAGTTCTTCGTCAAATCCGTCCTCAATGAGTGCCTGAACTTTGTCGACAGCACTGACGTTGGGCAGGGTGAAAATAATGGTATCTTTGGAACCGGAGTTGGTCTGAACCGCAGTTACCGATTCTTCGGCAAGGGTGTCCTTGAGGTCGTTGGCGGCCAGTTCCAGAGTGTTTTCTTCGGCCTTCTGGAGGTTGACCTGAAGTACCAGGTGCATCCCACCCTGCAGGTCAAGACCGAGCCTCAGCCCTTCGGGCGCCATGTACTTTTTCCACCATGACGGAGTGTTGTCATAGAATGATGGAACAACCGTGGTGACGGCCAGTACGATGATAAAAAACAGAAATCCAAGTTTTAATTTTAAAGCGGTATTCATAAATTTTTCCGGAAGGAATTATTAGTTACTATTAGCAGAGAAACCAGCCTCGCGATTATACCGTAATGCCCGAATCTTGCAAGGTTTCAACGCATTTTGTTCGGATAAGCTGTGACTTCGCCGGCGACTGCCAATTTATATTGATCGGAGTCCCTCCCCCCGATCATCGGAGTGAATTGATTTTAATGGCCATACAGGCGGCACCGAAGCCGTTGTCGATGTTTACCACGGCCAGTCCAGGGGCACAGCTGTTGAGCATTCCAAGCAGAGCGGCAAACCCGCCGATACCGGCCCCATAGCCGACCGAGGTCGGTACACCGATCACCGGACAGCGGACCAAGCCGCCGACTACACTGGGTAGAGCCCCCTCCATTCCGGCCACCACGATAATGACCGCGGCTTTTTGTAAAAGAACGTGGTGGGCGAGAAGACGATGGAGCCCCGCGACTCCGGCATCATAGATTGTCTGACAAGGATGCCCCAGGGTTTCGATGGTTACCCGTGCCTCTTCGGCGACGGCCAGATCGGAAGTACCGGCGCAGATCACCACGATTTCTCCAATGGTCTTGTTCTGTTCCACCGAGGCAATACCATGTTGCAGGATCCCGGCCAGCTGGTGATAGGTGAATTGGGGTATATGGCTGATCACCGCCGCGGCTTTTTCGGGATCGACTCGAGTGACCAGGACAGGCTCCGGCTGCTTGAGCATGGTGGCGGCGATGGTGATGATCTGTTCTGCATTTTTGGATTCGCCAAAAATCACTTCGGGGAGTCCGGTGCGAAGTTCGCGCTGGTGGTCGATACAGGCTCCGTCAAGCGATTCGGCCGGAAACCCTGCCAACTGCTGCAGCGCCCCGTTGACATCTATATCGCCCTGGCGGACGCGGTCGAGGAGTTCCTTGAGAGATTTACTGTTCATTTTCTACCTGCTGAGTTAAGCGAGAGTGTCAGGAGTAACCGGATCGTCCAATAGGCCGGTGAATTGCTACCTTATCATGTGCATAAATCAAGGTAAAGGATTCCTGTCTTGTTTACCGCAGCAATTGATTCTGTTACACTGTGGCCCGGTTAAGGCGGCCTTGGAACATGTTTTTTAGTCTAATCTCAGTCTTAGGAGGAAGGACTTTACCCTTGGATGCAGCTATGGCTGCGGTAATATCTTTCCAGGTGCCTTGATCTTGAACCAAAACCAAAATGCTAAAGATTACTCTTCAGATTGACCGACATGATAATGGAAAGCTTTGCCGATCCAGGTTGAGACTAAGGCCAGGTTCGTGGATGTCGCGTTGAGATAAAACAAGGAAACCACGTTAATGGAGAATTTTCCGAACTATATTAAGATCCTCATGAAGCCCGAATCTTACGGTCATCCGGCTGATGAGGTCCAACTCATTCAGACCCATATATCCTACGTGTTTATTGCGGGGGATTTTGTCTATAAATTCAAGAAACCGATGAATTTCGGTTTTCTTGATTTTTCCACTTTGGCCAAGCGGGCCCACTACTGTCTTCAGGAGATCTCGTTGAACCGGCGCCTCTGTCCTGAGATCTATCTCGAGCGTGTCTCAGTGACCAGGGCGGCTGGAACGTATGAGCTTAACGGTGACGGTGAGATAGTTGAATACGGGGTGAAGATGCGCCGCCTGAAAGAAGAGCAGATGATGGGCAGGGTCCTGGCCGCCGGTGCCTTGACACCCACCCACCTGGACCTCATCGTCGACACCCTGGTGCCCTTTTACGAGTCAGCCGAAGTCAACGACGAGATCAGGTCCTATGGCCGGGCCGAGGCAGTAGCCGTCAACGTGGTCGAAAATTTCGAACAGACCGAATCCTTTGTCGACGGACCGGCGTTAAGCAGAGAGCAATTAATTTCTATCAGGACCTATGCCCTGGATGTTCTGCAACATGAGGAGAGGTTTAACAAGCGAATTGACGACGAGAGAATAAGGGACTGCCACGGCGATCTGTACTCGGCCAATATCTGCCTCGACGACAAGGTGTACATTTTTGATTGTATCGAGTTCAACGACCGCTTTCGCTATAGCGATGTGGCTGGTGACATCGGTTTTCTGGCCATGGATCTCGATTTTCACAAGCTCGACAATCTGGCCGATCATTTTGTTGCCCGCTATGTTGAGCAATCCGGAGACCAGGGTCTGCTGGACCTGATTGCCTTTTACAAATGCTACCGGGCCTATGTCCGGGGCAAGATCAACCTGTTCACTGCCGCTGATCCCGGGGTCGACCCCGAGACCGCGACCGGCTGCACCGAACAGGCAAAACGCTATTTCCAGCTGGCGCAGCGCTATGCCCAGGCAGATCGATAGGTCGAAGGTCGTTGTTTTTTTTGGCCTGACCGGTTCCGGCAAAAGCTATCTGGGCAAACGCTGGGCGGCTGAGAGGGGGTACCCTTATTTCAACAGTGACCAGGTGCGAAAAGAACTGGCCGGGGTGGCTCCGGAGAGCAGGCACCATGTCCCTTTCAATGAAGGTTTATACAGCCCGGATATGACCCGGCAGACTTACGATGAAATGGCTCTCCGTGCTCTAGCAGCACTCCGGGACAATGTAGCCGGGGTGGCGATGGATGGCTCCTACGGAGCTGAGAAACAGCGGCTCCAGGTGGTTGACGCCCTCAGCAGTCGAGGTGCCATATTTTTCGTCCATTGTCATTGCCAGGAGTCGGTTGCCAGAGCCCGCTTTCAGCTTCGGGCTGCAGATTCCGGGGCGGTTTCGGATGGCCGATGGGAGATCTATGTCGGCCAGAAAAAGAGTTTCGAGATGCCAAAACAGCTAAAAGGAGCCTCTCTGCTGGACCTGGATACCGATGAGTCTATCGGAGCACTGATCACCCGGGTCGATAATTTTATAGAGAGCACCTAGTTGAAACCAAATGGGATCACAGAACCCACAACCTTAACGGCTAAAAACAATGGTGAGCAGCGTGTACAGAAGGATTTACTTCATCAGATACCCGAAGGACATAAGCGACAAGCCGATCATTTACCGGCTGATCAAACAGTACGATGTCGAGGTGAATATTCTCAGAGCGAATATTCTCCCGCAACGGGAGGGAATTCTGATCATCGAATTGGCCGGCGCCAAGTCGAACATCAAAGACGGTCTTGAATATTTGAAGCAGCTTGGTGTCACCATAGAACGACTGGCAACGCGTATCCGCCGTGATGAAGAGCGCTGTTTTCAATGTGGGGCCTGTACGGGGGTCTGCCCGGTGGCCGCACTTTATATCAGACGGGAGGATATGGCGGTGCTTTTCGAGGCAGACAAATGTACGGGTTGCAACCAGTGTGTATTGATCTGTCCGGTTCGGGCGATGGAAATGTCGCTTGGAGATGAGTGGCTCGAGACCGATGCGATGGCCAAAGCACCGCTTTTTTCCTGAAATCAGATGATGCCCTGATCTGCTAACACCTCTATCGGCCCTGTCAGGCCTCGGTGGGTATCAGTCCATGAAATTCATCCAATCCGGAAGGGAGAGGTTCTTGAACCAGTGCCCGATACCGTATTTGGGCGGCGTACCTGCCTCAATTAAATCCAATATCTCCCGGGCCTGGGGCGCGACGGTGGAATCGGGATGCATGGCAAGAATATAGTTGAGTCTTGTTTCAGCCTGGGAGTACTTTTCCGTGCGCAGATAAAACTCAACCACATTGAACTCGTGGTTGACCAGGAACTCCGTTGCTGCCTTGATGCGGGCCTGTGCCTCTTCATTGTAGGGTGATTCAGGAAAGGCCCGGAGAAGGTCTTCGAAGGCCTGGATCGACTCGATCGCTCCGGTTATATCTCGATCGATCCGGTCGATCCGGTTGTAGCTGCACATCCCCTTCTGATACATTACATAGGAGATGGCCTCGTTGGTCGGGTGACGTTCTTCAAATTCTCTATAGAGAACCAGCGCTTCTTCGTAGCGCTCCATATAATAACTGCTGTCCGCAGCTTTGAGCTCCGCCAGAGGCGCTTGGGGGCTGAACGGATAGCGGTCGAGAATCTCGTTGAAATATTCGATTGCCAGAAAATACTTGCCGATGTTGAACTCTTCCATTCCCTTGATGATCAGCTGCTCGGCCGGCAGCTGAACGTCCGCCTTCTCGCCGATTCGAAAGGTATCTTTCATGGTGGTACAGCTGGAAACAAAGACGAGCAGCGAGATAGCAACCAACAGAATGGCGTACCCGGGCATCCTGCTCGTGGACCTGGTATGAGCGCATTTTCGTTCAATCATGTCAGAGTTGGTCTCAATTTTCAGATCTGCTTTTCAGATAATGCTCTGCCGCGATTACCGAATTCGCCCCCTCGCCGCAGGCGTTGACAATCTGGCGCATTAGCTTGCTTCTAATGTCGCCGGCGGCAAATACACCGGAAACCGAGGTAAGGGTTTCGGCATCAGTTGGAATAAAGCCCCATTGATCGGCCTTCAGTTCTTCCAAGGGCAGTATTGCGTTGTTCGGGGTAATACCGATGAGTACGAACACTCCCTGAACTTCCAGAGTGGAGGTGCTACCGTCATTGTCGACCAGTTGCAGCCTCTCGACTTCCTTGTCGCCTTCGATGGAGGTGACCTGAGAGTTCCATACGTAGTCGATCTTCTTATTCGCAAAGGCAATTTCCTGCAGAACCTTGACGGCGCGCAACTCATCCCGCCGATGAATAATAGTCACCTTGCTGGCGAATCTGGTCAGGTAGTCAGCCTCCTCGACGGCCGTGTCGCCACCACCGATAACGGCGACATGCATGTCCCGGTAAAACGGGGCATCACAGGTCCCGCAGTAGGAAACGCCTTTGCCGGCCAATTCGGCCTCGCCCGGAACTCCGATCTTGTTGGGGCTGGCTCCGGTGCAGATGATCAAAGCATCGCAGGTGAGAGAAGATCCATCGCCGAAGACGATGCGTTTGGAATCCGGATCGCTGAGCTCGACGGAGGCTACCTCTTTGGTCAGGATGTTGACATCGAACTTTTTGGCATGAGCGGTCATGTTATCAATCAGGTCGAAACCGGAAATTCCGTCGGGAAAACCGGGGTAATTATCGACCCAGTCGGTGGTCAGAACCTGCCCTCCCGGCGCACCTTTTTCGATCAGCACATGATCTATGCGTGCCCGTGATGCATAAAGCCCAGCGCTAAGACCAGCCGGACCTGCTCCAAGGATGACCAGCTCAAAATGGCTTTTTTCCATTGTAATCAGATGAGAAAAGTAGTGGCGATTAAGATAACGGCTACAGGGCTTTGTTAATCAGATCGACAAGTTGAGTTTTGCCAACTGCACCGGTAATTTGATCGACCACTTCGCCGCCTCTGAAGAGAATGAGAGTGGGAATAGCCCGGATTCCGAATTTGCCCGGTGTCACAGGATTATCATCGACATTCATCTTGGCGATCGAGAGCTTGCCTTCATATTCCTCAGCCAGTTCCTCGACCACCGGGCCGATTGCTTTGCAGGGGCCGCACCAGGGTGCCCAGAAATCAACCAGGGTCGGCTGATCCGAACCAATGGCTGAATCAAATTCGGCATCATTTAACTGCAGGACTTTATCACTGGCCATTTTAATTCTCCTTAGGAAAAAATTAATTTTGTTTTCAAGTAGTTAATGCAGTCCTGACAGACGTGCACAGGCCAGTCCAGTTTACCTTCTGACCGTCATACTGACAAGAAAAAACTGGGCGGCAACTTGGGTAGATTCAATATGGTTTGTTACTTTGTGCATAAAACGGTAAAGATCAAGGGTGATGAGAGGTTTGACATGGAAAAGTCGGCCATGATATAGTGACTCCTCCTGCGGTGACGGGGGAGCAAGCCTAAGCAATTTAAATAATTACAACTGTCTGGCAATAACCAGGAATTGTCCTGGCTGTTTTCAGAAAGCGATCGGAGCAGAAAATATGAACAAAAATCAGTCAAAAAAGATGTTTGAGAAGGCCTCCCGAGTAATCCCTGGTGGCGTAAACAGTCCGGTGCGTGCCTTTCGGTCCGTGGGCAGCGAGCCGCTGTTCATCAGCAGCGCCCAAGGGGCCCGGGTAACAGATGTGGATGGCAATGAATTCATTGATTTCGTCTGCTCGTGGGGGCCGATGATAGCTGGACACGCCCATCCGGAGATCGTCACAGCGGTAAAGGAAACGGCAGCAAAAGGGACCAGCTTCGGGGCTCCCACGCCAAATGAAATAACCCTTGCCGAACTGGTGGTCGAGGCGGTTCCCTCAATCGAGAAAGTGAGGTTAGTAAACTCTGGAACCGAGGCCACCATGAGCGCCATTAGGCTTGCCCGGGGATTTACCGGCAAAAATATCGTGGTCAAATTCGATGGCTGCTACCATGGGCACGCCGATTCATTTCTGGTCAAAGCCGGCTCGGGGGTTGCGACTCTTGGTATTCCCGGCAGCCCCGGCGTCCCCGAAGATATCGTCAAAAACACCATATCCATTGGCTATAACGATATTGAAACGCTTGAAAAGACATTGCTGGATGACTCCCTCGACATTGCCTGCCTGATCATGGAGCCGGTGGCAGGAAACATGGGCTGTGTCATTCCAGACCGTGCTTTTCTGGAGCGGGTCCGTTCGCTTACCCGTGAACGGGGTATCGTCTTGATTTTCGATGAGGTCATTACCGGGTTCCGGCTGGCCTATGGCGGCGCCCAGGAATACTTTGGTGTGACCCCCGATATGACCTGCCTTGGCAAGATCATCGGTGGGGGGCTGCCGGTGGGAGCATATGGCGGGCGGGCTGAAATAATGGATCAGATCGCTCCTGACGGTCCGGTCTATCAAGCTGGAACCCTGTCGGGCAATCCACTGGCCATGGCGGCCGGCATTGCCACTTTGAAGTTATTGCAGAAGCCGGGTTTTTATGAGGCCCTCAACGAAAAATCGGCAGAGTGTGCCGGTCGGTTGCAAGAGATAGGCGAGAAGTCAGGGCTTGCGGTCCAGCTTAACCATATTGGATCATTGATGACCGTCTTTTTTACCGACCAGAAAGTGGTTGACTTTGATTCGGCGATGTCGGCCGATACCGATCGTTACGGTGAACACTTCCGCAACATGCTGTCCCAGGGAGTCTACCTCGCGCCATCGCAGTTTGAGGTTGCCTTCATCTCCTCTGCTCATGGTCCAGAGGAACTGGAAACGCTGGCAAAAATGACTGAATGGTCATTCAAAAAATTGGCGGAAAAGTAAAAAATCCATTGACTTTGAGCAGGAGGCGTGCTACCAAACGCTTTGGAATTCGAAGCGAGAATTTCGGTGTTTTGGTGAGCTGACAGAGATGTCCGATTTCAAGAAAGAAATGATGTTTCTTCTGGGACATTACGGCCACATAGGCATCACCTTTGTTGCTTCGATTTTCCTCGGTATGGGTGGCGGGATTCTGCTCGATCAGAAAGTGTTCGATGGTCGTACGGCTCCCTGGTTCACCTTTATCGGGCTGGCATTCGGGATAGCAGCCGGTTTCAAGAGTCTGTTCGATATTCTCTGGAAAAGCAGCAAAGAACTGGAGAAGGACAAAACAGACCCGGAAAAATAACGGTGCAAGAAAAGCTGTCTCTAAAAAGGATGCTGGCTCTGAGCTGGCTGTACCTGGCCGTTCTGGTGCTGGGATCATGGGTGATAAGTTCATGGTCGTTCGCCTGGGGGGTTCTGGTCGGCGGGGTCCTCTCCATCGCCAGTTTCCTGGTCTCTTACCGGGATGTGATGAAGTTCTTCGAGGCCCTCGAACTGCAGCAGGGACAGTCCGCTAAGGCGGGTAAAAAGACGAAGAAGGGTTTGATTCTAAAGTTCTGGCTTCGGTTTTTTCTGATCGGGCTGGTACTGTTTTTCTTTATCAAGTATAGCAGTATCAACATATTCGGTCTGATTCTGGGGCTGACAACAGTAGTGTTTACCATCACATTTTCAGCCGTCGGCGTTGTCTGGAAATACTACTTCAGCAGGAGGTAAAAAAGGATTATGGAACATCCGATATTATTCATTTCCGTCATTCTGGAAGCCTTGGGGCTGCCGGTACCGCACGGTCCGGTTGGGCACACTTTTCTGGAACAGATTTGTGCACCCTATATGACGTATACATGGCTGGTAATGGCATTTCTGTACTTCGTGTCCAAATTGACCGTGAGTAATCTCGAGATGGTGCCGGGCAAGGGCCAGAATTTCTGGGAAATCGTTATTGGCGGCCTGGACGATTTCTTTGCCGAGAATATGGGCAGAAAGCTCACTGACCAGTTCTTTCCAATGCTCACCACCTTCGGACTCTACATTGCCGTTGCCAACCTGATCGGCCTGATCCCCGGTTTCATGTCTCCGACTTCCAGTTTGAACACCACACTGGCGCTGACCATCATAGTCTGGGTAAGTCATCATTATATCGGTATCCGTGAGCATGGCTTAAGCTATTACAAGCATTTTATGGGGCCGATGTGGTGGCTGGTGCCGCTCATGCTGCCAATCGAAATTATCAGTAACCTCGCCCGTCTGATCTCACTCTCTATTCGTCTGTTTGGCAACATCATGGCCAAAGAGACCCTGCTCGGCATTCTTTTCATGCTGGCCGGTGCCTTTTTTGCACCGCTGCCGATCATGATACTCGGAGTGCTGGTATCACTGGTTCAGGCGATGGTATTTGTCCTGCTGGCCGTGGTCTACTTCGGTCAGGCCCAGGAACATGCACATTGATATTCAGGCTTAGCTGCCTGTTTTTGATCGCTTACAGATATAAAGGAAGAAGGCCAAATAAACTAACTTTTACAAGGAGAAAAAAATGGAAGGTAATCTGCAATTAGCATTGATCTGTCTCGGCGCTGGACTCTCCATCGGTCTTGCTGCCATTGGCGCTGGTATTGGTATCGGTCTCGTCGGTCAGGGTGCAACCACTGGTCTGGCCCGTAATCCCGAAGTTCAGCCGAAACTGATGGTTTTCATGATTCTCGGTATGGCTCTTGCCGAGTCAGTTGCTATTTACGGACTCGTTATTTCTTTGATTCTGCTCTACGCTAATCCGCTTATGTAGCTTAGAGTTTGAATTTCGCATCCATCCGGATGCTGCAAAGGGCCGCAGATTTTCTGCGGCCCTTTCTTTTTGGTCTCCGCGAATTACCGTAGAGGATGAGTTTCTCCGGTTTTGTTGATCTGGGGTAATCTAAATAGTTTCCATCCGGAAACGAGGAATTTTCTTCAAGATCGAGGCGTGCGAGAAATTTTACCGCAGGCCGAGTTGATATTCCGAGGATAAAATTTCGAGCACAACGAAGCGTGGACAAAAGGGCCGTTTCCGGATGGAAACTAGATAGCCAGCGATTCAGAAAAGCGAGTGGAGAGACATTGATTGAGTCTGCAACGCTTCGGCCTTGTCAGCACATCGGCGAAAAACCGATCGGATGACGGCTGCTTTGCAGCCTGTTGCGATCGGTACCCATTTTCATCGATGTGTTGGGCCTTCACAATGCATCCTCAGTCAATGCATCACCACTTTGGAATTGTCGTTTGAATATTGTAATAACACGAACCCATTTTAGGGCCCGCATTACTATAAATGCAGATAGGTTCACTCGTTTTGTCACCAGATTTCTGATGCTTAGAATCTTGATTTGATCATGAGCGAAGCAGACCTGATCATCGAACCTCGCAGAGGAAAAAAGGAGAAGCTGCTGCCGCCTCGGGCACTGATGGTTGTGAACCCGTCAGAAGCCGAATATGCAGTAGAAACCTTCAAGCCTTATAAGGGCCAGTCTAGATCGTTGCACCAGCAGACGAACCTGCTCGTCGACAGGGATCAGACCCTGTGCCTGGCCGGCCCAGCCCTTGGGGCTGCGGCAGCGGTGTTGATTCTCGAGAAACTGATTGTCCTTGGGGTGAAAGAAATCTGGTTGGTGAGCTGCTGTGGAACGCTTGATCCCTCTTTTTCCATTGGTGATCTGGTGCTGGCCATTGGCGGAGTATCCGGAGAAGGAGTTTCACGATATTATTCGAGAGAGAGCGTTACTTCTTCCGGCGGTGCGGCAACCAACAATCTGCAGGAGATCGCCACACAACAATGTGGTGATGTCCGCCCCGGCATAATCTGGTCGACCGATGCCCCGTATCGGGAACGAAGGTCAGAATTGATAGCGCTGCAGGAAAGATACGGAGTGATCGGTATTGATATGGAATTCAGTGCGTTGTGTACAGTTGCAGCGCATCGTGGCGTCAGTCTCGGCGCTCTTTTTGTGGTCTCTGATACGATCTGGACCAAGAACTGGAAGCCTGGGTTCGGATCAGCAGATTTTAACAAATCCAGCCAGGATCTGATTGGCAAATTGATCACCCGTGGTTTGTCAAAGGAGTTGGGAACGTGAAACGAATTTTTAACCTGGTAAGCCTGGGGTGCCCCAAAAACCTGGTCGATAGTGAAGTGGTCTATGGACTTCTGGAGGAGGCTGGATGGCAGGGTGTCGACGATCCGGAAGAGGCAGCGGTTCTGATCATCAACACCTGCGGTTTTATTCAGCCTGCGGTAGAAGAGAGCATTGAAGAAATTCTCCAGTTGGCCGCCTACAAGTCCAAGGATCCCACCAAAAAACTGGTGGTCATCGGTTGTCTGGTTCAACGCTATCGGGAGAAGCTCGAAGCGGAACTGGAAGAAGTCGATCTGCTTGTTGGTACCGAGGGCGTTCCACAGGTGGCTGCGCTTCTGGACAGCCTGGTGGAGGGGAAGCAACTCGACGCTCTGATCATCGCCGATCCGTTCTTAATGAGTTCGGCACTGCCAAGGCGGCGCTCAACCCCATTTTACCGGGCCTGGTTGAAAATCACCGAGGGGTGCGACAATCACTGCTCTTATTGTATGATTCCGTCGATAAGGGGCAGGCTCAGAAGCAGGTCGGAAGAGGATCTCATACAAGAAGCCCGTGATCTCGCGGCTGGAGGAGTCAGAGAGTTGTCTCTCGTGGCTCAGGACTTGACCGCCTATGGTACCGATCTTTACGGCAAGAGGCGGCTTGAGTCCCTGGTTACCAGGTTGCTCGATGAAACTTCAGTAGACTGGATCCGTCTACTCTATCTTTACCCGTCAACGGTAAGTCCTGAACTGCTTGATATAATTGGTGGCAATTCAAGGGTAGTTCCCTACCTGGACATTCCTCTGCAGCATATCAGCAGCAAAATTCTCAAAGCGATGAATCGGCGTTATACCCGCGAGGAGGTGATCGGTCTCGTTAACGATATTCGAATCAGAGTTCCCGATGCGGCACTGAGAACCACGCTGCTGCTCGGTTTTCCCGGGGAAAGTGAGGAGGACGTCAGAGAGGTGGAAGTGTTTCTGCGTGAAATGGAACTCGATCATGTCGGTGTGTTCGGCTATGCAAACGAGGAGGGGAGTGCTGCCGAAAAATTCAGCCGCCAGGTCGAAGAAGAGGAAAAGCAGGCGAGGCTCGAGCGCATCATCGCCCTTCAGGCCGAGATTTCCCAGCGCCGGCTGAAAAGGTTTGTAAATACGGTCGAGCCGGTTCTGATCGAAGGAGTGAGTCGGGAAACGGATCTTCTGCTTGAGGGGCGAACCAGATATCAGGCGCCAGATATTGATGGTTGTGTATTGATTAACGAGGGCGACACGCGCTTCGGGGAGATTGTTGATGTGGAAATCACCGAAGCACAGACCTATGACCTGATAGGACGGATAGTCTGATAAACAACAAGCTGCAGGTTAGGGAGAGAAGAAAACGTTACGTCTTGTTCGTGTTAACCTGTTCTCTTAAATCTTTGCCAACTTTGAAAAAAGGAAGTTTTTTGGGGCTGACTTTGATTTTCCTGCCGGTTTTGGGATTGCGTCCCTCGTAGGAGCCGTACTGTTTGATAACGAAACTGCCGAATCCCCTGATTTCGATGCTTTCACCACGCGCAAGAGCTTCTGTCATGGTGTCGATCACCGTATTGGTGATTGCAGCCGCCTCTCGATGAGGAATTCCGATGTCCTGAGCCAAAGCCTCAATCAATTCTGATTTGTTCATATGGATACTCCTGTCTGCAAAGGTCTATGCGTTATCAGGGTCTTCTGCGAACAAACGCCCCACTCGATCAAAACTAAATCAAGAATAAATTCAAATGGTTGTAATTGCAAGCGCAAAACCAGCTTTTCTGCAAAAATAACAACCGTTTAGCAGATAAAAACTAAATTTTTGAACGAAAATATATTGCGTAACTAGTTAAATTTAATCAGCTAATTAGATTTTTGTAAAGAAAAAAGCTACAACAGTACTTTTTTCAATTCTTCCCGACTGAGATAACGATAGGAGCCGCTTGGTAATGATCCGAGTCGGAGTTGGCCGTAAGCGATCCTCTTTAAATTGATTACCGGGTGGCCAACTGCTTCGAACATTTTTCGCACCTGACGCTTACGACCTTCATGAATGGTGATGACTAAGCGGCTGGCCGGCCCCTGCTTCACTGCTTTTGATATTTTTGCAGGCCATGTACTTCGGCCGTCAATTTCGATACCCCGCTCCAATTTCTTTATTTTTCCCCGACTGACTAGGCCTTTGACCAGCACCTCGTAGGTTTTGTTACTTTCATGGCTGGGGTGCAGGATCTTATGAGCCAGTTCGCCATCGTCGGTGAGGATCAGCGCCCCTTCGGTATCGATATCAAGCCGGCCAACCGGGAACACTCTGACACCCAGGTCTTTGATAAGAGAAGTGACAATCGGGCGGCCCTGAGGATCGGACATGGTGGTGACATAGCCCCTGGGTTTATTCAGCAGGATATAGGTGTGCTTCTTTTTGCGTCTTACCAGTTCACCCCTGTAGCGTACTATCTGCAGTTCCGGGTCGAGCTTGTAACCCATCTCGGTGATGATCTTGCCGTCGACACTGATCGATCCTTCGCTGATCAGCAGTTCTGCTTTTCTTCTCGAGGCAAGGCCGCACTCAGCGAGATATTTCTGCAGTCGGATGGTTGGATTTAGCGCCATTGTCGGGGAATGATCCGGTCGAATTTTTCATCCACCCGCGCTTTGGTCTCAGCGTCTACCTCGAGCACTTCGGTGTACCAGGGCTTCATTCGGCAATCGATAACCACAGGAGCTGTCAGGCCCACGTGAAATCGTTTGACAGAGGTGCCGGCCCCGTGGATGTCGGCAGCTGGCTCGAAGCGGGTGAAAAAGGTCCACAGAAATTCCTGCATCGAGACGGTAGCCGCCGCGCTGTCATCGACCAGAATGATCACCTGCCAGTCCCGGAGTTCAGGAGTGATGGCCAGTCTGGACGGGAGATCACTTTCCTCCTGGTAAGCAACTCCCTCAACTACAAGGGTGCCGGGGAGGAAGGCGACAGGCCTTTCGCAGCCTGAGGGGAGTGCTCCCGCAAAAGAGGTGGGCAGGTCTCGTAGCTTGTTGGGGCCCAGCCCCATGAGCATCGCTTTGGATCCCTTGTTGACCGATGGACCGGTGTAATCGAGGGTGTCCTGAGAGACGTTGGCGAATATGAATAGATCTCGCTCCCAGTTGACCCGTTCGAGCACATGGGTCCAGAGCGCCTTGAAGTCGGTAATATCGGCCCCCCCATCAGTAATAATCAGAAACTTGGTCAACGATAACTGGCCCTCTCCAAGGATCCTCAACCCGGCGGCAAAGGCTTCTCTGGGGTAGCGATTGGCGACCCGGGCCGCAGCCAGGCAATGGAATCCGGTTTCGCCGAACGTCTTGAGTTCCCTTACCCCTTTCATCACCAGTGGAAACAGAGGTGAGAGTAGGTCCTGAAGGTAATCACCGATGAAGAAATCTTCCTGCCGCGGTCTACCGACTACGGTAGCCGGGTAGATTGCCTTGTTGCGATGGTAGAGGTGGGATACCTGAAACACCGGGTAGTCGTGTTCCAGAGAATTGTAGCCGTAGTGATCGCCAAAAGGGCCCTCCGGCTGGCGCAATCCAGGAGGCACCACGCCTTTGATGGCGAATTCGGCCTGAGCGACAAGTCGGTGACCGCCCCGGGGATCCTGGACCATGGGCAGTTTGGAGCCCTGCAGCAAAGAGGTGAGCATCAGTTCCGGGATATCTTCGGGAAGCGGGGCGATAGCCGAGAGCATCAGAGCAGGGGGGCCGCCGATAAATAGGGTGAGCGGCAGCGGCTGATTATTCTGCTCCGCTTCGAAATAGTGATAGCCTCCACCTTTGTGAATCTGCCAGTGAATTCCTGTGGAAGTGTCGCTATGCCTCTGGATTCGATACATGCCGAGATTATGACTGCCGTTTTCAGGGTGTTCGGTGTAGACCAGCGGCAGAGTGACGAAGGGTCCGCCGTCACTGTGCCAGGAGGTGAGCATCGGCAGACTGCTCAACTCTGGAGGAATCTGACAGTTTTCCAGAATCGGAGCAGCGGAGACCTTTTTTAAACCAATTTTGGCGGTATCGATGAAGAGCTTACGGTTTTGCCACAATTTGGCCGGTGTGGGCGGCATGATCGTTTCGGCCAGATTGACGATATCTCTGACGAAATCCTGGGGTTTGCTGCCGAAGGCCAGATCCAGTCTCTTGGCAGTGCCGAAAAGGTTGGTCACCACAGGAAAAGAGGAGTTTTTTACCTTGCTGAACATCAGGGCCGGGCCCTGGTTGGCGATGACTCGACGGTGGATTTCAGCGATCTCGAGATAAGGATCTACCTCTTCTTCGATGACCAGCAGGTCGTGTTCATCCTCAAGCAGATCAAGAAAACTAGTCAGATCATGCAGTTGTGTTTTTTTCATTGCTTAGCCGAATTATGGTGGGGGTGTTCCTCACCAAGGAAGAGGGTGTGGTATTCTTGTTTGGACAGATGTTTTCTCATCAAGCCACTGGTCAACCCGATCAGCTCCTCGATTTCCTGCTCTGAGAGCCGCGATGACAATGTTTTTGCCAGCGCTGTCTTACCGAGAAGCTGCAGGTAGGCAGCACATGACCGTCTGTCCAGTTCCGGACTCAAGCCAAAGCAGATGGCTCCAGGGTCGGGGGGGCGGGGAGTTTGATCACTCATAGATTGGTCAGCAAGTGATAATGCACTTTTCTGGTTCGCGGTCCGTCGAATTCGCAGAAAAAGATTTTCTGCCAGGTTCCGAGAACAAAGCTGTTGTTGTCAACAGCAATGGTCAGCGAAGAGCCCATTAGGCTGGCCATTATGTGGGCGGGTGAATTGCCCTCCATATGTTTGAATGGGTAATTCATGGGCACCATTTTCTTGAACCCATCGATGATATCCACTCTGACATCGGGGTCTGCCCCCTCGTTTATTGTCAGTCCGGCGGTGGTGTGCGGGTTGAAAAGCAGGCAGACCCCCTGCCCAAAGCCCGACTGCCTGAGCTCGCCTGACAGCAGCTGGGTGATATCGACAAGTTCCATGGTTCTCGAAGTTTTTACCGTGACAGATCCGCTTATCATAGCCCTATCTCCCGTTGTGGTCTGGTCTTTAAGATGCCGATACTATAGAGACTCCTGGGTCAGGCGTCAATGAAGGTCGAGCCAGACTTATGCGCTCCTCGTTTTTAGATCCGACGGGCCAATTGCTATTTACTGTAAATTGTTCTATGGTGGCCGTCGCAGAATTTAGAAGGTAAACGTGGAGTGGATCCGCAGCAACATCAAGACTTGAATCTAATCGGCATCACCACTCAGCCAGAAGGCAATCGTCATCGACTATCTTGACAGATTCGGTATCGTAACCGATAGTTAGTTCAGTTATAAGGGGTGGTGTAGGCCCACATCAATTGTTTACCGATAAATTGATGCTCCCAATATTGTTAGAGAAATTGCTAAATTTGATCACTTCCCGGCCGTCAAGAAGAGCCAAGAAAAATGATAGCGCTTGAACAGCAGTCGATAACTTCAGTATGGATGTTCAGTCGGGAATATGGTCGTCTGGCTGGCGCCGGCGGCGTTAAAGACGTCGTCTCCCAGCTGTCCAAGGCGCTGGCCCGCTGGAACAATAGAAGAGTAAGCGTGGTGCTGCCCTGCTACGGGTTCATGGATCCTGAGGAACTAGGCTTCAGCAGGCTGTCTGACCCCCTTGAGCCTGACAGATTGCTGGAATTCGATGTAATCATGGACTATACCGATTTGGAGCGGAGAGAGAGGGTCGGAGTCTGGCACCGTATTCAGGACAGGGTTCAGATCTATCTGCTGGAAGCCCAGCGTTTTCTCGAGAAACAAGGCGTCTATACCTACACCAGGGAAGAATCTCAGCGCGAACCATGGAAGATTCAGGGACAGGGCCATCTTGACTATTTTGCCATGAATGTCCTGCTGCAGAAGGGCGGTCTCGACCTGATCATGCTGCTCGATGACAAACCTCAAATCATCCATTGCCATGATGGCCATACTGCGATTGTACCGGCCATCATCAGAGAGTGTGGCGGCTATCGCAATTATTATAGGAATTCCTCACCGGTGGTAACCATACATAACGCAGGAGTCGGTTATCACCAGGAAGTTTCCGATCTGCCATTTGTCCGGGCCATTACCGGCCTGCCCTGGCAGGTGATAAACAATTCACTGCTCGAGCACAGTTTCGATCCTTTTCTGGCGGCCGCGCCCTATGCTGCCATCACTACGGTGAGCGAAAACTACGCCGATGAACTTCAGCAGACAGATGAGGACTACCTGACCGGCTGGCTTGGCCATCGACTGCTTGACGGCGGGGTCGAAATCGTCGGTATCACCAACGGCATTGACAGGGAAGCTTTTAACCCTGCCGATCACGAGAGGATGGGACTGGCCGCCAGTTTTCAGGTGGGCAGCCAGGCTGACGACCTAAGCGGCAAACTTACCTGCAAAAAGTCTCTGTTAGGTCAAATCTGCCAACCGCCTGATGAGCAAGACGAAGAACGCATTGGTTTTATCAGCCAGGATCCTGGACGTCCACTGTTCACATTTATCGGAAGACTGAGCGAACAGAAAGGGGTCGACATTTTGATCGAGGCGCTGGAACTCTTTCTGGACGACACGGTTGAGGCCTCGGTGGTCTGCCTGGGCAGTGGGGCAGAAGGTCTTGAGCAGGCCTTGGCGGCAGTGGCTCGGGATCCGCGTTACCGGGGCAGACTCTGCTTTCTGCGGACCTACAACACCAAGCTAGCCAACCAGGTTTACGCGGCTGGTGATTATTTCGTTATTCCGTCCAGGTATGAACCCTGTGGTTTGACCGATTATATCGCCCAGCTTTTTGGAAATCTACCGATTGTGCATCATATCGGCGGTTTGGTAAAAGTGGTGGATGGGGTAACCGGCTTTGCCTATCTGGATAACAGTCCGGAAAACCTGAGTAAAGCGATGCACCGTGCACTTGCGACTTTCGAGGATAAACCGCTGCTCAGAAGGATGCAGTCTGCGGCGGTGGAGAAAATTGATAGAATGCATACCTGGAAGCGGGTTATGCAGGTCTATGTCCAGCTTTACAAACAATGCAGGGTGGACAGTAGTATATGAGCTGAGTTCCTGAACAAGTGAGTGGAGCCAGTTTCTGTTCAGATGAGAAAATTATAAGGAGAAAAAAATGACAGTACGCATTGGTATCAACGGTTTCGGACGTATTGGCCGAAATATTTTCAGGGCCATCGATGAAGATGAGGCCTTTGGTGATATCGAAGTGGTGGCCATAAATGACCTCACCGACAACGCCACTCTTGCCCATCTGCTTAAATACGACTCGGTCATGGGCAAAACCAGAACCGAAGTCAGCAGTGATGATAATGGTATCATCGTCGATGGTAAGGCAATTGCCGTCTCCAGTCACAAAAATCCTGCCGATATCAAGTGGGGGGACCTGGGGGTCGATTATGTGGCCGAGTGTACCGGGATTTTTCGGGACGCCGATTCGGCCGGGGCCCACATAGACGGTGGCGCCAAAAAGGTAATCATCTCGGCTCCGGCCAAAGGAAATGTAAAGACCTTTGTCATGGGGGTAAATGAGGACGAATATGAGCCAACCGCCCACCACATCGTTTCCAACGCCTCGTGTACGACCAACTGTCTGGCGCCGATGGCCAAGGTTATTCTCGACAATTTCGGTATTGAACGCGGACTGATGACCACAATACATGCCTATACCGGTGATCAGCGACTGCTTGATTTCCCGCACTCCGATCTGCGCCGGGCGAGGGCTGCGGCTCTGTCGATGATACCGACCAAGACCGGCGCCGCCGCTGCCGTATCACTGGTCATTCCAGAATTGAAGGGAAAATTCGACGGTCTGGCGGTCAGGGTGCCGACTCCCACCGTCTCTGTGGTCGATGCGGTGATGGAGGTCGAGAAAGAGACTACCGTTGCCGAAGTAAACCAGGCCCTCAGTGAAGCTACCAATCGTTATCTCGGTTATACCGAGCTGCCGCTGGTGTCAATCGATTTTCAAGGTGATCCGCGTTCCTCCATCGTTGACGGTCAATGCACCAAGGTTATCGGCAAGACGGTTAAGGTCATGAGCTGGTATGACAATGAGTGGGGCTATTCCAACCGGATGCTGGATCTGATTCTGCATATGGAATCGCGCAAGCCGGTTTAGTTTGCTCACCAGTTTGGTTCTGCGTATCTCCGCCCGGAAAGGGCCGGGTGGAGATACGTCCAATCTTCACCCACAGCTCAGATGAATACGGCCACCCATCGCAGTATTGATTCCGATGCTCTCAAGGCTAATCTGCTTGAGACCGCTGAGCATGTAGAAATTCGTCCTGATCTGATCAGGCTGCTGGAGGCGGTGGAAAAGTATCGAGGTATTCACACCCGGCTCGAAAGCCTCCTTTACGAGATTTGCCACCCTTATCGCAACTGGAACATCATCCTGCCGCTGCTCAGAAGTTTCGTTCTGAAGAACTTCCAGCACTATATCAAAACTGGTAACGGGCCCGAGGCTTTCAATCTCTTTTCCGGACTATTTTTCGAAGCCATCGATGATTCGCTGAAAAACAGCGGCTTGCTCGGCCAGATTTTTGAGGCTCAATGGGATTGGATCGACAAACTCGCCAGCCAGCTGAATAGCCATGATCTCGCTGCATTTGAGCAGGTGCTCAACAATTGTTTCAGTCGTTTCATCGATCTGGGAAATGAGGACAAAGAGATCCTGATTCATCTGATCCATAGCCGTCAGTCGGTCAAACGGGTGATTGGCAAGCTCTACCGTCAGATTGAGCGTTTCAATATCGACTGGGACCTGCAACCTCCCGTCCGACTGGTCCAGTTTGTTCTGCGAACAAATTATGACTACTGGCTCCAGGAGGATGACCCGCTCGCCTGGTTTGACCAGCATAAGCATGCGGGGCTCTCAGAGCTGCAAGCGCAGGACAGCTTCACTGAGATATCTCACCAAGCCCTGCAGGGATATCGCCGGGAAGTCGAGCAGATCGAAATTGATCCCGATCCGCTGCCGGCCCTGAATAAACTTCTGAGCTTGCCCTCACATATCGAGATCGTCAGGCTTTATAAAGAAATTCCCTCCTATCTCGGCCAGGTTGCCGACACCGAGGTGGCCGAACCATCCGAGATGCTCGAACCCGGACGTCCGGTGGAAAATCTCAAGCTGCTCTTCATGTTCAAGATCATGGATACCAAGGGGCTGCACCTCATTCATGAAGAGACCCTGAGGGAGATCAATTCCAGCCTGGTCATCCTGGTCAGACGTCAAAGTTTTGAGGAGATCGAGGAGTTTCTGCTGACCACCTTCGAGCTGCTCAAGGCCAACGTGCGGAAATACCCTCACACCTCACTGCAATGTATTCAGGTTCTGGGTGGCGAAGTCTTCAAGCGGGGCAACAGCAGAATGGTGGAAGCCTTCCTCTGGGGGGTCGTGCGTTTTGGTTTTCAGCCTGCCAATGTGACCGGGGTTGACGAAGACTGGCAACCGATTATCAACCCGGCTCACCTGAATAATATCAGAGTCTGGTTGCACCTGATCATGCAGGAACCGAAATGGTGCTCGACACTCTTTTCGGCCCTGATCATTCACCTCAAGCTCACCGGGACCTGTGTCAAGGATACCGACCTGTTCCAACGTGATATCACCGAGCTGCTCAATCAGCCCATCGAGCCGATCTATAACCTCACCAAACAGTTCACCAAACTGATGCCGGTCTTTTTCAACGAAATCGGGGCCGAAGGGGAACTGCGCGATGTCTCAACTGAACTCGATGAAATTCACCGGCGCAAGGATGTGCTGATTCATTTTCTCAGGAAACAGAGCCACGTCGAGAGTTCGAATCTGATCGTCGATTTCATTCGGGCGATTTTCCTGTACTGGAAATCCCAGGACAAACGGCAGCTGAGTTCGTTTGTACCGCCGGAGGTCTTTTCCCAGATCAGTGATACCGGTAGCTTCGTCGATGAACAGAATCTTCTGGTTAACCGGGTATTCGAGCATTTCGAGCTGGATCAGATCGATGACGTTTTTGGGATTGACCAGCAGGAGCTCACCATTTTCGTTGACCAGCAACAGGACTGTGTTTCTCACGAGCGCCGCCGTTTTCTGCTGCTGATCAGGATGTTCAGGCTGATTCACAAAAAGTATAATCTGGGCTTCCAGGAGCTTCGTTCTGAGTTAAGGCAGGCAGTCGCTGAAGGCTTTCCGGAAATGGAGCCGCTGCTTGAAAAACTTGAAGAGAAAGACACCATCGGCATCCTCGAGACAACCCTGGATGCCCTGGAAAACCTCAAGGAAATCATCCTTTCGCCGGAGCGTTTCGAGGCCCGTGAAGATATCTATTACAAACGGCATATCGCCGTTGATATCCCATCTGTTTACGGCCGCTACCGAGAAAAGAAATTTGATAGCCTGTCGCTCACTTTCAGACTGGAGAATCTGGCCAACATCCATCTGGAAATTCTGCCGGCGACAGTAAATCTGTCCTTTATCACCAAAGCGACCTTCTACTCGATCACCAGGTGTTTGAAGCTTTATCGAAGGGCCCTGCATATAGACGGAATAGCCTCACGAAAACTGGACACCTACCTGGCGCTGCTGGTCAGCTCACTGAAGATCAGGCGTTTTTCCTATACCCAGTACCTCGATATCTTCAGGGGCTTGTCTGAAGGCGTCAAAGATGTGATTTACGCCTATTATACCAATATCCATCAGAAGAATCTGTCACTGATCATACCGCAGGTCGGTGGTGATGACCTTCTGCCGCGCTATAAGACTCTCTGGAACGAGGCCGAGATGGGCAATACCGTCCACTCGATTTCCGAGGGATTTCTGCGGGACCTGATCGCCTCGGCTTTTGGGCTTCAGCTTCTGGATAATTTCATTCTGCGCATTATCCAGACACTGGAGAGTCAGCGGGAGGTGCTGGACGAGAGGACTCTGGATCTGCTGATGACCTATAACCCCGAAAATGCGATATCACTGCTCGAAGATGTCAACCCCTATACGCACGATCTGATTCATCTCGGCAACAAGGGTTTCAATCTCATTATACTGACCGAAGATAAAAAACAGATACCGCCTGCATTTGTTATCACCACCGAGGTGTTTAGGTGTCGAGAGGTTATTTTTGGTTTCTCAAAAGCCAGGCAGGAGTTCATGCAGCAGATAAGAAGGGCGCTGACCGATGTTGAAGAGCAGACCGGCAAGGTTTTTGGCTCTTCCGAGAAACCATTGCTGCTCTCCGTGCGGAGTGGCAGTGCCATCTCCATGCCGGGGATGATGGCCACGGTCCACAACGTCGGTCAGAACGCCGATCTGGTTCAGGAATTCATCAACGCCCACGGCAATGAATATTTTGCCTGGGACAATTACCGACGGTTCCTGCAGTCCTGGGCAATGATTTCCGGGGTTGAAAGGGAAGATTTTCAGGAACTGATGGATGAGGCCAAAGCTCGCCATAATGTCGCCCTCAAGCGCCAGTTCACGCCTGAGCAGATGAAGGAACTGGCCTTGAACTATCAGAAGCTGGTGCGTCAGCGGGGGCTAGGTATTCCTGATGATCCCTGGCTGCAGTTGATCGGCGCCATCGAGATGGTGCTTGACTCATGGGATAACCAGAAGGCCATCGATTACCGCCGGATCATGGACGTATCCCCAGCCTGGGGTACTGCAGTCATCGTCCAGGCCATGGTCTTCGGTAACCGCAGTGAAGGTTCAGGGTCCGGCGTCTTGTTCACTGCCCATCCATACCGCAAGGTCCAGCGGGTTGCACTTTGGGGTGATTATGCCTATCAGGATCAGGGGGAGGATATCGTTTCAGGACTGGTGACCTCACATCCGATTTCCATCGAACAGGCTGAGCTTGACGGGCGGTCTCCTGATGAGACCCTGGAGATCAGATTTCCAGAGATCTATCAGCAGCTTCTCTCCATATCCAGGGAACTGGTTTATGACAAGCGCTGGAGCCCTCAGGAAATCGAGTTCACCTTCGAAGGCCCCGATGCAAAAGATCTCTATATCCTGCAGACCCGTGACATGATCACGATCAAACAAAAAGAGCTCCTCAATGTCTTCACGGACTCAGCCGATCTGGAGAAATCTATTCTTGCCAAGGGTATTGGCGTGTCAGGATCGGCAATGTCGGGCAAGGCGGTATTCACCAGCGAAGACATTGCGCTGTTGAGGGCCAGAGAACCGGAGACACCTCTCATCCTTATCCGGCAGGACACTGTCCCCGAAGACATAACCATAATATCGCTGACCGACGGGCTGCTGACCTCACGCGGCGGTCAGACCTCGCATGCGTCTGTGGTTGCCGTACGTTTGGAGAAAACCTGTGTGGTTGGCTGCAAGCAGCTCCGCGTTTATGAGCGCTACGCCGAGGTTGACGGTCATCGTCTCGAGTTTGGCGATGATGTCTCGATCGACGGTCGCAACGGGCTGCTGCTCAAGGGCGGTCATCCTGTCCGGGAAGAAATGCATATTTTACCGATATGACAACAAAAATTTACAGACTGAGCCTTTTGCAAAACTAAGATTTTCGTTCAAAATCAAGGCATGCGAGAAATTTTACCACAGGCATAT
>NODE-41-length-42478-cov-6.23475_pt1 | contig 42478 bp, 29 predicted proteins | sample MGYA00139097_ERZ477577 | MGnify/ENA metagenome assembly ERZ477577
TACTGCAACGGACGCCACTAATACTGAATTTTTAATAACATTTTCGTCAACCTTAGACGATCTCACCACTTATACACTAAATGTGGCTAGTCTTATTTCCGCTGATGGATTAACCAGTGCACCGGTACAGCAAGAATTTTCTGTAAGCTCTGGAAATGGCTTACAAGCAGATTACTGGAACTATGATATCAATGGAAATGGCTACCTATTTCCAACAACGGCACCAACAATCAGTCAAATTGATAGCGAAATAAACTTCAACTGGGCTTCAAACAGCCCCGTTACGGGAATAAATGCAGATCGCTACGCCGTGCGTTGGCAGGGCTCGATCCAAGCACCGGAAACAGGTAATTATACTTTTACCACTCGGTCAGATGATGGAGTCAGGCTCTGGGTTAATAATCAGCTAATAGTTGATAATTGGAATAATCATGGTGCGACTTATAATGACAGTCCATTAATTACACTGACTGCAGGCGAACGTTACACGATTAAAATGGAATACTTTGAAAACGGTGGATTAGCAGTGGCCCAACTGTATTGGATAACACCATCCGATAGTACAAGACAGATTATCCCTCAGTCCGCACTATTTTCATGCAACTTAAGCCCTAAAGCCGCCTACCTTTTTGATGAAGCTCGTTGGCAAGACAGTGTAAGTAATGAAGTATTAGATAGTAGTGGTAATGAACTTCATGGTATGGCAATCGATACTCGTCCTACTGCTGGCTTAGTATGTAATGCCGTCGATTTAACGGCAGACAGCTCAACAGACAGAGTTATTCTTGATCATCAAGCACTTGATAATGCCAATGATTTCACTATCTCGATTTGGGCAAAATCAGCCAGTACATCGAAAGATCAAACCTTTATCTCAGGCAGTAATGCATCAGAAGATAATGAGTTTTTGATGTTTTTTCGAAATAGAACGGGGTTTGCGCCTCACATAGATAATCAACAGCAATACCAAGATACCATTCCAACCATCGCTGATAATCAGTGGCATCATTACGTTTGGACCAGACAAGGCAGTAACAGCTGTTTTTTCCGTGATAGTGTTGAATTATCCTGTCGTACCGTCACTGACTCAATTATAGATATTGATCCGAATGGACTAATCTTAGGGCAAGAACAAGAGTCAGTGAATGGAGACTTTGATATCTTCCAAGACTTTGAAGGGTTAATTGATGAATTACTTATTTTTGATAAGGCTATATCAAGATCGAAAATACAAGAAATTTATACTAACAATCAAGCGGGTAAACGGTGGGACGGCAAAGCTATTAGCTGCCCCGCTCCTCTTGTTATTGATCACTTTAGACTCAGTTATAGCTCAAATGGGCTTACCTGTTTACCCTCCTCAGTAACTTTAAGTGCCTGTGAAAACTCTGATTGCAGCAGTTTATATACCCAATTAGTCGATGTAACACTCGCTGGGGCAGGCGAATGGTCGGTAAATCCAGTGAGTCTTACAGCAGGTACTAGTTCAGATCTAACATTTCAAGCCAGCGACGCAGGTGATACCAGCGTAGCCATCAGTGGCAGTAGTATTACTGCTAATAATGCACTTAAATGCTATCAAGATGATGTATTAGACACGAGCTGTACGATTCCTTTTTCAGAAGCAGGTTTTGTATTCGATGTACCGACAGTTACATCCTGTAAAACCTCAACTGATGTCACAATCCGTGCTGTACAGCTAGATCAAGAAACCAATCAATGTACAAGCGCATTAACAGGCAATCAATCGATTAATTTCTTTTCAAGCTATATCATCCCCGCATCAGGCTCGGTAGCCGTGGCCATTTCTGGTAATGATATTGAGACAACCTCTCCCGGCACAGCAGTGACGCTGACATTTAATGCCGATGGCGAAGCGACCTTTACTACCCAGTACGATGATGCGGGTGAGATCAGGCTCGATGCGAGATATGATAATGGTGATGGCCTAACACTCAGCGGTAATGATAGGTTTGTCGCAAAACCTACTGCACTCTATGTCTACACAGACGAAGTAAATGCGAACTGTGATTCAGGGAGTTCAAGCTGTAGTCTATTTAAAAAAGCAGGTGAAAACTTTAACCTCAAAGTAAAAGCCGCCTGTTGGCAAAGTGATTTTGACAGCAATTATGCTGATAACCCAACAACACCTAATTTCGAACTCCCTTCAATTGGTGTGAGTAGCAATCTTGTCGCCCCAACAGGAGGGAATAACGGTAGCATCGCAACAACTAATTTTGACTTTGCTAGTACTGATGATGGTATCCATACCATGAGCCAGTCAGTCAGCGAAGTCGGTGTTTTCACTTTCACTGTAAGTCCTCCGGCCTATTTAGGTGAAATGCTTACGGTTAAACTCAGCGAGAATATAGGTCGATTCTATCCTGATCATCTAGCGGTCAGTAGCCAAAATAATGGAGAATTTGGTAACCATAGTTGTGGAAGCTTTACTTATACAGGTCAGTCTTTTACATACCAGTCAGCACCAGAATTGACGATATCAGCCTATAACGTAGCAGATATGGTGACCACAAACTATACGGGTGGCTTTGCTAAACTGTCGGTCTCTGATTTTTCTGTAGCACCACCAAGCACAGATGCCAATCAACTGGGTGCTGATAATACAAATCTTGTTAGTTTACTCTGGTCACCCAGCACACCCACACTAAGCGATAATAGTGATGGCAGCCACACCTTTCAGTTTAGTAATGACAGTTATCAATATGTAAAACAAAGTAACAGTCAAATAGCGCCTTTCAGCAATGCTATCAACCTAAGCTTCACGACAATTACTGACTCTGATGGCATTGAAACTCAATCATTGCCAGTTACATTACAACCTTCTGGAGAAACTATTCGCTTTGGACGCTTTGCAATTAGTAGTGCCCATGGCTCAGAATTGATTGCCTTACCAATAACCTTAAGCGCTGAGTTTTTCAATGGCATTAACTGGGAAGACAATACAGTGGATCAATGTACCTCTCTCAATCTAAGTACACACATGCAACTATCAAGCTCAATGCCCAGTAGCTGGCAAGCTGGCACAGCGACTATGACACTAGGTGAAGGCACTACTGTAGGAACATTAAGCAATAATGCTCCGTTCAGTAGTGGTAAAGCACTCTTAACTTTTTCAGCGCCAGGGGAAGATAATCGAGGATTTATCGATGTGCGTAGCTCTATTGCTACTAACTATAATTGGCTACTAGGTGATTATGATAGTGATGGTAACTATGATGATGAAGCGACAGGTAGAGCTAGTTTTGGCTTATTTAAAGGCAGTGAAAACATCATCTTTATGCGTGAGCTATATTAATATTTTTCACTGACATAGACAGGATATCGCCTCACGCAGTTCTGAGATAACTTCAGCTTTACCGCGGTAAGATAAACGTTTTGCAACTTCTGATACTGCATGCTGTTGTAATACTAATAGAATACATAACGCTTGATGCTGTGAACTTAATTTCAAAAACACTGGTTGTGATACCCATGCCGATATCGCTTGTCTCAAGGTGTAGTGACAGACATCATAGCCTCGCTGCCTATAAGCAAACGCTTTAATTTCATGCCAGTCACTGTCTGATAATAGGCCTGTATCTCGAGCCAATAATTGTGAGATGCGTGTTACTAACTCTGGTTTTAAATATTGAAACTCATGCTGTAATAATGAGGACCACTGTTCGGTAAATCGACTCACTGCTTGGCTTGCTAACATCTCCGCTTGTTGCGTCAATGGCTTTAACATCAGCATCGCATGACTACCGCTGACATCATCGTGCTGCAACCCTAAACGAACAGGCATGAAAGTGCATTGATGCCAAAACCCAATAACCTCAGTACTGCTGGCAAAACTAGCCCCCATAAAGTCTTTCTTATCCTGAGTCGCACTTATGAGTAAATGTCGAACAAATTGTTGCCCGATAGTTTGTCCTTGCAGCAAAGGATGAACAGCGATGCGAATAATGCGTCGATAACGATACTTACCCGCATCAACCATACCTGTATGTGCTAATAATGATTGTGGTAATAAATGGCCATTTAGGCGACGTTCGCCACAATAAATAGCATCAGCCAATTCAGGTGCTAATTCACCCTCTTCGACACACACACTACAGGCTATAATCTGCCCATTAAAGTGCATGATATAGACTGAAATATCATCGCGATCTAACAACATCATTAAATCAGAAGGTCGAGTTCGATAATGCGCCTGTACCAGTAAGCCAAATAAAGCACGCAACATCGTTTCATCACTTACTAAGCGGCGCGGTCCTACTTGTTCAAACTGGCATTCTGAAGGCTCAAAACCTGTCATTGATTCAACTGTTGGAGGTGTCGCATTGAGTAGTAAAGCATCGAAACTAAACTTTTCCAGCGCGTCATCTTCTCGCCAACGAACTGGCTGTTCAATATGAAACTCTTTCCAACTAGGAGTCAGTTCATCTAATGTTTGTTTGAAACGAACGATGAAGCCCTTTCCGGTTCCTTCATAACCATGAATTGTGCTTGAAAAAACGAGTCGAGAAAATTTTGCCAGCAGTTGCTCTAACATCTGTACAGGAATCGCAGCAGCTTCATCCACCAGCACAATATCAGCTTTGATATCACTTTCTATCAATAGATCCGGAGCGATAAACTGAATAACCCCGTTGCCCGATGATAGCTTTCCTTTTGCATCGGTGGCATCTGGTAATGCATAGCACGCATGAGAAAAAATCGTTTCTGCACAAGATAAACTTGGTGCAGTAACAATAATCGACTGTTTACCTTGCTTAATCAATTCGGCGGCCGCCATTCCTAGTGCTGCTGATTTACCTCGCCCACGATCTGCAGATAAAACTAAAGGGCGACGGCGGTGACCATGAACAACATGTAAGATTGCATTGATCGCAGTAGTTTGGTCTGTGGTAGGAATGATTTTCTCTGATTCAAGCTTTGAAACTGGAGCCAACAAGCTATGGACTTCATCACCTTGCTGAATGCTTTGCATAGATTTATTCTGAGAACAAAACATATCGGCAATATGACTAAATCGTTGTAACCATAGAGACTCAGTCATGGTCTTAGGCAGCAATACTAATAACGCTCCACCCGCCTTAATTGTGCCGACAATAGCGCCGAAGCTATCGGCGTTAAGACTAGTCGTCGCATCAAAGACAACCGCATCGAACTCTTTGCCTAATTGCTTTTGAGCTTGTTTTTGAGAGATGGTTTGGTAAACAGAATCAGGCTCAACATAGTCTGATAAATAAATAACACCTTGTTTATCAAAACTAGCCAATAAGGTATGAGCTGCATTACGTCCCCAGTCAATATCACCTTTTAAGAAAACACATTGGCGTTGGGTCATCATTGTTTTAGCAACTGAACAATAATTTTTTTAAGCATCGAGTTGTCTGCATCCATGATCTTTTTCCTCAACCGTCGTGTGACCTCTTGTTAGAAATGGATTTACAAGGGTTTCATCAAAAGTAACATCGAGGTTCACTCCTTTCCATTATCCCCTGCATTTATTCTCTAGTCACTTAAGCTGCCATAGACAATAAACTAATCCATCAATAATGCGGCGGTATCTCATGCTGCTGACCATTACCCTGATGCATTGAAGTTTGCATCGTGCTCATTTGTACTTTCAAAGTTTCAATCGCTAATTCAAGCTTGGCTATTTGATCTTGCTGACCGATAATCACTTGGTTCAAATCTTCCAATAAACCATCTTGAAATGATAGCTTCATCTGCAAGTCGATAATGTCTTCTTGAGTATTTGCCATTAATCATCACCATCATAAGATAAAGCTGGTGATAACCAACGTTCGGCTGTTGCCATATCCCAACCTTTACGAGCCGCATAGTCTTCAACTTGGTCTTGATCAATTTTACCCAAACCAAAATAACGTGATTCTGGATGTGCAAAATAGAAACCACTCACTGCAGCGGTAGGCAACATGGCAAAACTTTCTGTAATTGTAATACCTGCATTTTTCTCAGGGTCTAATAGCTGCCACAATAAGCCTTTCTCAGTATGATCAGGGCAAGCTGGATAACCTGGCGCAGGTCGAATACCTTGGTACTTTTCATCAATCAGCGCTTCATTATCTAAAGATTCATCAGCAACATAGCCCCAATAATCTTTACGTACTAATTCATGTAAACGTTCTGCAAATGCTTCGGCTAAACGATCAGCCAATGCTTTCAACATAATGCTTTGATAATCATCGTGATCGTTTTCAAACCTAGCCACATGCTCATCAATACCCATGCCTGCAGTCACGGCAAATGAACCGATATAATCGTTAACGCCACTTTCTTTTGGAGCGATAAAATCAGCTAATGCAGCATTTGGACGACCAGGTGGACGTTCAGTTTGCTGGCGTAAACTGTGTAAGTTCATTAATACTTCGCTACGACTATCATCTGTGTAGACTTCAATATCATCATCACCGACACTATTTGCTGGGAAGAAACCAAATACTGCATTTGCTTGCAGCCATTTTTCATCAATAATCTTCGTTAACATAGCCTTTGCATCACGGAATAAATTAGTCGCATGCTCACCGACAATTTCATCTTCCAAAATACGAGGATACTTACCTGCTAATTCCCAAGATTGGAAAAATGGCGTCCAATCAATACGCTCAACTAAGTCTTCAAGTGGGTAACTTTCCAAAGTTTGCACACCTAAGGTTTTAGGCACTGTCACTTTATATGCAGCCCAATCAATTTTGGTTTTATTTGCACGAGCATCAGCAATCGTTAATTGTCTACGTGTGCTCTTACGGCCTTTGTGGCGCGCACGTTTTTCGGCGTAATCTGCTTTTATTTTAGCTACAAAATCATCACGTGAATCCACGCCTACTAAACTTTGTGCCACACCGACTGCACGAGAAGCATCTTTCACATATACACTACAGCCATGGTAGTTTTGCTCAATTTTCACAGCAGTATGAATCAATGATGTCGTTGCACCGCCAATCATTACTGGAATATCAAAACCTAGGCGTTCCATTTCTTTGGCTACATGCACCATTTCATCTAATGAAGGAGTAATTAGGCCTGATAGACCAATGATATCGACGTTTTCTTCTTTCGCAACTTCAAGGATTTTAGCGGCTGGAACCATTACACCTAAATCAATGATTTCAAAGTTATTGCATTGTAAGACCACGCCAACAATATTTTTACCAATATCGTGAACATCACCTTTAACGGTTGCCATTAAAATCTTACCGTTATTTTTGCTAGTATCGCCTTCTTCTTTTTCATCTTCGATAAACGGCATCAAATACGCCACCGCTTTCTTCATTACCCTGGCAGATTTAACTACTTGGGGTAAAAACATCTTACCAGCACCGAATAAGTCACCGACAACGTTCATGCCATCCATTAAAGAACCTTCGATAACATGTAATGGCTTGGCTGCATTTTGACGTGCTAGCTCAGTGTCTTCATCGATGAATTCAGTAATACCTTTGACTAAGGCATGTTCTAAACGCTTTTCAACGGGCCAACTGCGCCATTCTAAATCTTCTTTTTTCTCAACGGCTTTACCGTCACCTTTGTATTTTTCAGCAATATCTAATAAACGTTCAGTCGCATCATCACGACGATTCAGCACCACATCTTCAACTCGCTCACGTAGCTCTTCCGGTAAATCATCGTAAATAGCTAATTGACCTGCATTGACAATCCCCATATCCATACCTGCTTTAACAGCATGATATAAAAATACAGCATGAATCGCTTCACGAATCGGGTTATTACCACGGAAAGAGAACGACACATTAGATACGCCACCACTAATCATCGCATGAGGAAGTGATTGCTTAATATCTTTAACCGCTTCAATAAAATCAACGGCGTAATTATTATGCTCATCGATACCTGTTGCGATAGCAAAAATATTAGGATCGAAAATGATATCTTCTGGAGGGAAGCCAACTTGCTTGGTTAAAATCTCATAGGAACGAGTACAAATTTCACGCTTGCGTTCACGCGTATCTGCTTGCCCCACTTCATCAAACGCCATCACAATCACAGCGGCGCCATAACGACGAACTAGTTTCGCTTGTTCAATGAATTTTTCTTCGCCCTCTTTCATGCTAATCGAGTTAACAATACCTTTACCCTGAATACATTTAAGGCCTGCTTCAATGACTTCCCATTTTGATGAGTCAATCATGATCGGCACACGGCTAATATCAGGTTCAGAAGCTATCAAATTTAAAAAGGTAACCATGGCTTCTTGCGAATCCAACATACCCTCATCCATATTGATATCAATAATAGGTGCACCGCTCTCTACTTGTTGCCTCGCAACATCTAGCGCTGCATCATAATCGCCTTCTTTAATCAAACGCGCAAAACGTGCGGAACCAGTTACATTAGTACGTTCGCCCACGTTGACATACAAGCTATCGGCAGTGATATTAAAAGGTTCTAGACCACTTAAACGGCAATGGTGCTTGTTTTCTACTGGCACTCGAGGCGCTAAACCTTTAACCGCTTCAGCAATCGCCTTAATATGTACAGGTGAGGTTCCACAACAACCACCTACAATATTTAAAAAGCCACTCTCAGCCCACTCTTTCATTTGTTTTGCCATAACTTCTGGCGACTCATCATACTCACCAAATTCATTTGGTAAGCCTGCATTAGCATGAGCACTTACATGACACGTAACATGATTAGATAACTCTTCAATATATTGGCGTAACTGTTCTGCACCCAAGGCACAGTTCAAACCGATACTAATCGGATTTGTATGAGCAAGTGAATTCCAAAACGCTTCTGCCGTTTGGCCTGACAATGTTCGGCCACTGGCATCCGTGATCGTGCCTGAAATCATAATTGGTAAGCTAATATCATGCTGCTCAAAATACGTTTCAATCGCAAATAAAGCCGCTTTAGCATTTAAGGTATCGAAGATAGTTTCAACCAATAAAATATCAGCTCCACCATCCACCAAACCTGCGATAGCTTCTAAGTAGGATTCAACTAATTCATCATAACTAACATTACGATAACCAGGATTGTTTACATCTGGAGAAATACTAGCCGTACGGTTTGTAGGACCTAATACACCTGCTACAAAACGCGGTTTATCAGGGGTTTTCTCCGTAAACTCATTAGCAACAGCGCGCGCTAATTCAGCCGAGGTTTTATTTAACTCATACACCAAGGCTTCCATCTGATAATCAGCCATCGCGATAGATGTGCCATTAAATGTATTCGTTTCAACAATATCGGCACCGGCTTCATAATAAGCTCGGTGAATATCACTGATAATTTTAGGCTGTGTTAGTGATAGTAAGTCATTGTTTCCTTTAACATCACAACCATGTTCAGCAAACCGTTCGCCACGGTAATCGTCTTCTTCTAACTTATAACTTTGAATCATCGTGCCCATGGCACCATCAAGAATCAGAATACGTTGTGTTAATAATTGGTGAATTTGATGAGTTGTTGCAGTCAAAATGAAAAGTCCTATTGACGAAAAGTTCTAAAAATAACAGATTATTATATCAGAATGGTTGTTCTTTATTTCGATATCAAGAAAGCCGATATTACATCTTGTATTCTCAAATAAATTGAGACCATAATCGTCTATGAAAACAGTGTTGGTCTAAAGTTCTAACTGAATAAGGAATATTGATGATTAAACGTATAATCACTGGTAAACGTCTATTTGTTCTTGATACAAATGTGCTCATGCACGATCCCACCGCGCTATACCGCTTTAACGAGCATGATGTATTCCTACCGATGGTCGTTTTAGAAGAGCTCGATAATGGTAAAAAAGGATTATCAGAAGTTTCACGAAATGTCCGTCAAGTCAGCCGTATGTTGGATGAAATGATGTTACAAGCTGGCGATGATAGTGAGTCAATGCTTAATGGCATTCCTCTTCCCAATATTTCAAATGACGATGACGAACAGTCATCAAGTGGCCGACTATTCTTCCAGACGAGTCAAATGGTGGAAGACTTACCCAAGGAATTGCCAGGTTCAAAGGCTGATAACTCGATTCTGTCAATAGCTCGTAGCCTACAACATTCCAAGCCTGACGTTACAGTCACCTTAGTTTCTAAAGATATTAATTTACGTATCAAAGCTACAGTATTAGGTATTCATGCCGAAGATTATTACAACGATAAAGTATTAGATGATGTTGATTTACTTTATCTAGGTGCAAGCGAACTCACTGCTGATTTTTGGGATGATCTCAATAGTCTTGAATCATGGATGGATGATGGCCACACCTTCTATAAAGTTGAGGGTGATGTCGTTAAAGACTGGTATCCCAATGAACTTATATTCTCACCTGATGAACATAATTCAATTGAAGCCGTTGTTCGAGAGAAAACAGATACCACCGCCAGTATTGAGTTGATCCACGATTATCGAAAAGCAAGCCATTCTGTTTGGGGTATCAATGCTCGTAATAGGGAGCAAAATTTTGCACTTAATTTATTAATGGATCCTGAAGTTGATTTTGTCAGTTTATTGGGGCAAGCAGGTACAGGTAAAACGTTACTCACCCTAGCAGCCGCATTAACGCAAACTATTGAACATAAGCGCTATCTTGAAATAATAATGACTCGAGTCACCGTCCCTGTTGGTGAAGATATTGGCTTTTTACCGGGTACCGAAGAAGAAAAAATGACCCCTTGGATGGGTGCATTAATGGATAACTTAGAAGTTCTCAATAAAACCGATGACAGTGCTGGTGAATGGGGGAAACAAGCCACTAATGATTTATTACAAAGTCGTATAAAAATTCGTTCACTTAATTTTATGCGTGGCCGCACATTCTTAAACCGTTTCCTTATTATTGATGAGGCTCAAAACTTAACCTCAAAACAAATGAAAACTTTAATTACACGTGCTGGACCTGGAACAAAAATCGTCTGTCTCGGTAATATAGCTCAAATTGATACCCCTTATTTAAGCGAGACAACGTCAGGTTTAACTTATGTCGTTGATCGCTTTAAAGAATGGGAACATAGTGGACACATCACATTATTACGCGGTGAACGCTCTCGATTAGCTGACTTTGCTGCCGAACAGCTATAAAATCTGGCATAATGCTTAAATAATATTTTGATACCTGTCAAAAGGGGACAGGTATCAAATCAGATTTTATGGGGTAAAATATTGATGGAAAATTTATCTGAATTTAACAGCGATCGTCGTGAATTTTTTCGTATTACGGATAGTGTTCACATTGACTATAATCCGCTGAGTACAGCCGAAGTAAAAAAGCTTATTCCCCACATTCAAAACCATGTACAAAATGATGCGGTTCAGAGTAACCAACGTTTAAACTCTATCCAAACCAGTCTAAATCACCTTATTGATCAAATAAATCAAACCGATCGAGATATTGCCCGAGCGCTTCGTCTGCTTGATGAAAAAATTACGCTGGTCAATAAAACAATTGCTCAAAAAGAAAATTCTTCTGAACAACGTGCTTATACCGACGCTAATTTAAGTGGTGGTGGGGTAGCCTTTTTTGTAAGTGAAAACTATCCTACAAAAACAGCAATGGAAATACAGATTGAATTTCGTTCATCAGGCAGCGTTATCCATGCCATTGCCAATGTCATAGCATGTACCAAAAGTTATGATGCACCGAGAGACACACCCTATATATTGAGACTTGTTTTTAGTCATATGAGTGAAATTGATCGTAATTTATTAGTTAAACATACCCTATCACGACAAGCCTTAGATTTACGTCTTAATAAAGAAATACAGCTTTAACTTTGCTCAATGTTAGCATCATCAAATTGATGTTTTAGCAATGCATAATACAAAATTGGAATCACAAATAAAGTCAGAATAGTTGACACTAATATCCCAAATAATAGAGCTACGGCAAGACCATTAAAAATCGGATCATCTAAAATAAATAAAGCACCTAACATAGCAGCCATTGCTGTTAATACAATAGGTTTCGCTCTCACAACCGCTGCTTGAACCACTGCTTGTTCGAGTTTCATTCCAGCAGAAACAGCCTGATTAATAAAGTCTACCAGCAGAATTGAGTTTCTAACAATAATCCCAGCCATCGCAATCATTCCAATCATTGAGGTCGCTGTAAATTGAGATCCTAATAAAGCATGGCCTGGCATCACGCCAATAATAGTAAGTGGCACAGGCGCCATAATAACTAAAGGCACTAAGTAAGACTTAAACTGCGCCACAACCAGTAAATAAATTAAAATAATGCCTACTGCATAAGCCAAGCCCATATCTCGGAAAGTCTCATAAGTCACTTGCCACTCACCGTCCCATTTCAAACTGTCCTGTACAGGCAAATTCGGCGTGTTAATAAAAAACTGTTCTAAATCACTCTCTTTTAAAAGATTATAAATATCAAACATGCCATATAAAGGGCTATCAAGATCACCAGCCATATCAGCTGTAACAAAGCTAACGGGCAGCAAATCTTTATGATAGATAGTTTGCTCATTATAGCTTTCAACCACCTTAATAACGTCGCCAATCGCAATCAAGTTACCTTCATTATTTTTGACGCGTAATTTCTTCAATGCAGAGATGTCTCGTTGCTCGGTTAATGGCAATCGTAAACGGAGAGGAACCGCATATTTAACCGACTCTTCGTGAAGATACCCCACATCTTCGCCTGCTACTGCCATCCTTATTGTGGCAACAATCTGTGCTTGTGATAGTCCTAATAAAGCCGCTTTATCACGATCAACCTCAATCACTTGTTTAGCAGATTTAACCTCGACACTATCATCAATATCAACCACTCCACTGGCTTGTTCGAACACAGCTCGGATCTGCTTCGCCGTGCTCAATTGACGTTCATAATCAATCCCATATACCTCAGCAACAATAGGCGATTGAACCGGTGGACCAGGAGGCACTTCCACTATTTTCACATTACCGCCCCAATACTGACCAATTGCTTGTAAAGGCTCACGAACAGAAGCTGCTATTTGATGGCTTTTACGATCGCGTAATGATTTATCAAGTAAATTAACCTGAATATCTCCAAACTCAGCCCCATCACGCAAATAATATTGCCTCACTAGCCCATTAAAATTGATAGGAGAGGCTGTGCCGGCATAAGTTTGATAATCCGTCACTTCAGGTACTGTTTGTAAATATGTACCTAACTCCCCCAATAAACCGGCAGTCCGCTCTAAACTACTACCTTCAGGCATATCGATAACTATTTGGAATTCTGACTTATCATCAAATGGCAGCATTTTTAGTACGACCATTTTCATTGTGCCTAAGCCAAGCGAAGCTGCAATTAGAAGAATAAGCCCCACAAATAATAACCATCGCCATAAACGACTCGTAGGCCGAGATACAAACGGGCTAATAATTTGATTAAATAAACGATAGGTCCAAATATTATATTGATTTTCTGATTGGCTACTTACACTTACAGACTGACGCTGCATAGACAACATTTTCAACATCATCCATGGCGTTAAAATATAAGCAACTAATAAAGACAGCAACATACCAATACTGGCATTGATTGGTATAGGGCTCATATAAGGCCCCATTAGCCCCGTGACAAATGCCATCGGTAATAAGGCAGCAATAACAGCGAAAGTTGCTAAGATAGTTGGCCCCCCTACTTCATCCACAGCAAGCGGTATGACTTGCGTTAATTTTTTTCCACCCAATTTGTGATGACGATGAATATTCTCAACCACCACAATCGCATCATCAACCAAAATACCGATTGAAAAAATCAGAGCAAATAGAGATACTCGATTAAGCGTGAATCCCCAAGCCCAAGAAGCAAAAAGCATCAGCATTAAGGTGACAATCACAGCAATACCAACAATCAAGGCTTCTCGCCAGCCTAATGCAATTAAGACGAGAGCAATGACAGCAATCGTGACAAACACTAATTTTTTAATCAGTGTTTGCGCTTTATTATCAGCAGTTTCTCCATAGTTTCTGGTCACCGTGACTTCAACACCTTCAGGGATGAACACCCCTTTCAATTCAGCCAGTCGTTCTATAACCGCATCACTTATATCTACCGCATTAGTTCCGGGTTGTTTTGCAATAGCAATAGTCACAGCAGGGTATTGACCTTGCACAGTAATCCCTTTCGCACTGGCCGCAGCTCCCGTGCCAAACGAAGCATAATTAGAGGCTTGATCAGGCCCCGCTTTAACAGTCGCAACATCTTGCAAATAAACCGGCAGACCATTATTAATGCCAATCACCAGCTTTGATAACTCATCAATTGTTGTCAGCAATACACCTGCTTGTAGAGCTGTTGATTCATCATTCTTAACAAACACGCCTGACTCAGCGGAACTATTTGCAGCGAGTAAAGATCGCTTTAATTCAGATGGGCCGATGTTATACGCTGCCAGCCGTTGTGAATCGAGCTCGATCCTAACTACATTATCTGGTCCACCGATGGTATAAACATCACGAGTACCCACAATACGTTTCAATTGAACTTCAAGTGCATGTGCCACTTTTTGCAACTCATAAGCACCACGGTTTTGATCTTGTGTCCATAACGTTAAGCTAAGAATAGGAACATCATCGATTCCTTTTGGCTTGATAATAGGTTGAGAAACTCCTAGATCTATAGGTAACCAATCACTATTTGAGTAAATTTTATTATATAAACGCACAATGGCATCGGTTGATTCTTCGCCAACTTCAAACTGTACAGTAAGCACAGACATACCTGGTTTAGAGCTTGAGTACACATGCTCAATGCCCGCTATTTCAGAAATAACTTGCTCAGCGGGTGAAGATACGAGGTGCTCAACCTCTCGCGCCGAAGCACCTGGATAAGCAATAAATACATTGGCAAATGTAACATCAATCTGTGGCTCTTCTTCTTTAGGCGTCACTAGTAGTGCAAATAGCCCTAGCAAGACACCAATTAATGCTAATAATGGCGTGATCTGAGTCTGTTGAAATTGTCTGGCAATTAGGCCAGAGATACCTAAACGATCAGCCCTCATCACTGTGACCTTGCTTTAATTAATGCACGTGTCGCAGCATAGGAATCAATAATCACGTTCTCACCTTGGCCTAAACCAGCAAGTACCTCTCGCTGTTGTTCAGTGATAGTTCTGCCCAAGCGAATTTGCCTAAATACAATTTGCCCATCAGCCAACTGAACATAGACCCCCGTCACTTCACTTCGTTGAACAATTGCAGTTTGTGGTATCACGGTTATATTTTCTTCACCTAAATCAAATTGCAACTTGCTATACATGCCTGGATAAAGCTGAGAAATATTATTCGGCAATGTGACTCGAACCTTAATACTATGGCTTTGTATATCAGCAGTAGGAATAATCGTAATCTTTCCCCCTTTTACCTGACGTCCATCTTCCAAAAAGAGTATTGCGCGATTCGCATCAATCATAGCAGGCAATAAATACTGTGGAATTGCCGTAACGGCTCTTAGTTCTTGTAACGAAACACCAGTCATTAAAGGCTGTCCAGGGCTGGCCATTTCACCTAATTCAATAAATCGATCCGTTACAACACCGCTATAAGGCGCAATAATTTGCGTATAAGAAAGCAGCACATTAGCTTCATCAAGTTGAGCATTTCTCGACTTAATTTGTGCTTTAATGGCCTGAACTTGGGCATTCGATGAGCTTAAATCAGCGGTGGCCTTATCTAGTGCAGCTTGTGAAATTAACTTCTTTTGGAACAAACGCCTCACGCGTACAAATTCTGAATCGGCCTCTTTTTGTCTTGCAACTGCCTCTCTATTTTGGGCTTTATCAGCTAACAAACTTGCTTCTATCTGCGCTACACGAGCTCTAAATTCATCATCTCGAAAACGTAAAATTACAGCCCCTCTAGGTACATAGTCATTAACATCAAAATTAAGCTCAATAACTTCGGCAGCGATACGCGATGACACAGTTGATTGATGTACAGCTTCAATAACGCTATCAAACACTTCCAGTTTTGGAAATATTTTACTTTCAACCGCTACCGTCTCTAATTTACCTGCGGCATGCACAGGTGAAACGAACATCATTAATAGACTTAATATTAGCGGTAGTAAGAAATAATACTTCATAGAATAGTCTCAACGATTAGGTATAGAACTTATCAAGTTAACTTGAGTCGAACTGTAAGTAATAGATTATATTATCAAACACTAATATATAATTCCATCTCTTAACTCTGCTAAGACTTTGTTATGATGAAATTTAATTTCTAGAGCAGTACTTTTAACTCGCTACATAAGGAAATCAAGATGAAATCAACACTCTCAATTATTGCCATATCAATTTGTATTGCCTACCCTACTTTTAGTGCTGCACAAGAAAAAACAAGCACATTAAACGATCAAAGCTCTGTCGCAGTCACTATCTATAATCAAAACCTAGCACTCATTAAAGATCAACGTAAATTAACGCTCGATAAAGGGTTGAACGATCTCGCATTTCGTGGCGTTAGTGCTCAAATTCGTCCTGAAACAGCATTATTAAGAAGCCTTAATCCTAATAATAAAATTAATATCCTTGAACAAAATTTTGATTTCGATTTACTGACACCACAAAAGTTACTAGAAAAAAACACGGGTAAACAGATTCGATTTTCATCCGTCAATCCCGTAACAGGTATAGAGACGATTCAGCCTGCTACTGTACTGAGTACGCATGGCGGCATTACGCTAAAACTCGCTGATAGGATTGTGACGAACCCCAAGGGCAATTATATATTCGAACAGATTCCAGATAACCTTCGCGACCAACCGACCTTAGTCACTAAGCTCACGAATAGCGTTGATAAAGAACAGACGGTTGAACTGGGTTACCTTACTGGGGGCCTGTCTTGGAAAGCAGATTATGTCGCTGAGCTGAGTCATGATGATAGTCACTTAGATTTAACTGGTTGGATCACTCTCAATAATCAAAGTGGCACTGCCTATAACAACGCCAAATTACAGTTAGTTGCAGGCGATATTAATCAAGTGCAGCAGCAACCTCGTAGAGATCTTGGCCGTGTAGCCATGATGGAAATGAAAAGCATGGCTGATAGTAATGTTGCCGAAGAAAGTTTGTTTGAATACCACCTATATAGTCTGAACAACCCTACTGATTTAGCCCATAATCAAACCAAGCAAGTTGCTTTATTAACGGCAAACTCAGTTCCAGTCGAAAAAGAGTTTGTATTACAGGGAAATAACTATTATTACGGTCGTAGTTATAATGATATCGGTCAAAAAATTAAAGTAGCAGTGTTTGTTGGCTTTAAAAATAATGAACAATCTCATCTTGGGCTACCCATTCCTAAAGGCATTGTTCGAGTCTACAAAAATGATAGTCAAGATCGTGCCCAATTTGTTGGTGAAGACAGTATTGATCACACACCAAAAAATGAAGATATTCGTTTAAAACTTGGCGATGCCTTTGATGTCACTGCAAATAAAAAACAAACTGATTTCAAAAAAGCGAGATACAATCCACCTCACCATGCAGCCTATGAAAGTGCTTATGAGATAGAGTTGAAAAATGCTAAACCAGAAGCTATAACAGTCACTATTCGCGAACCTATACCTAGTGACTGGAAGGTTTTACAAGAAAGTCATAGCCACAAGAAAACAGCTTCTGGAACAGCTGAATGGCAGATCACCATTCCAGCAGAAAGTACAAAAAAACTCAACTACCGAGTATTAGTTCAATATTGAGTGAGGCAGTCCTTTTAGCTTTAAATCGTCATTTATGTCAGTCACTACTCACGCAATGGCTTGAGAAAAAGTATCATTATATAAATGTAAATTCAGACAACAAACACCTCAAACGCAATGAACTCATGGCGTTTGAGGTTAACTGTTCAGCGAACTAAACTTTAAATTAACTCACGAGTCCTCTCAACGTTTCACCTAGTTTAGCTAACTCTAAGCTTGCTTTGGTTGTTTGGCCTGCCGATGTTGCTGTTTGTTCTGAAATTTCTTCAACACTACAAATATTAACGTTTGGATAGCCTATATTACGACAGACCCAATTGATTAGAGGTCCTGCCCAAGATTATTTGGCTGGTAGTGAGTATTAATATATAAAAATGAAGCATAAGGAAAGGTATAAAAACTATCTCAGTTCTTGCCTTATACCCATACTTATAACGAGACCGAAAAGTTACCTACGTTAGAGAATATTGACAACTTCTATGTCAATATTTTTTATACAAGCTGGAACGTTTTATAACCTTCAATTTGTAATAAATATGTTACATACAGCTCGATTTGAAAATTTGAATTGCCTTTTTACTTCCACGTAAACTGACTGACGCTTTAGTATCACCAAAAGCAAAATAAATATAACTTGCAGCAGCTAATTTTTTCCAAATCAGGTCATCAACTGGCAATAAAAATTGCTGTGCATCTTCTCCTGTCATGCCCATTTTCACTACCTTAGCTGGCCGCGAATAGATCTCACGCTCACCATCAAACTTCATATCAATCACCTCACTATTAGCTAATTCACTAATAGTATTTTGCGGTAGTACATAAACAGTAGCTAAAGCTGGGGTATCGGGGCCTTGACACTGTATTAACATACCCAAATCATCTGCACAGACTGAGTCATTACAATCAGCAATAGATACATTTACGCTGTGAGGTTGATAAGCCGTCCACACCCGATTTGCATCATGTGTATCCATAGTCAACTCTTGGCAATGTTCAATAATAGCTTCATCTCCAACTGTTTGGTAAATGTAACCTCGTTCACCTGCCGTCCACCATCCCCAAGGTTGGCTAACATTACCAAATTTTGCACCACTTCCAGATATAACAGAACTAAGCCTCAACAACTCTTCACCATAACTGACATACATCTCATCTTTTTGAATATCATAATAAGTGCTAACACTAGCCCCACTCTCACATTGGTACTGTATGAAATCCGCTTCTTCAGGAAAAACTGTGGCTGCCAGGGCCTTTGGCTTTGTCACACGGTTTACATCCCAACCTTTTTGTATGCTATTACATTGTTGAATAGACAACTTGTTTGCCGTATCACTAACTAGGCAATCCATCTGACCCACACCATCATTACCAAAAAACCACGCGCCTTTATTCTGACCCAAACTATAGCCTTTAAACCACCATGTCTGTGCACCAAACCCTATATCATCACATTTACTAATGGTTATTTGTTCATTTTGCCCTATCGTTAGGCAGACCGGTTTACCTTGATAACATGTGGCAATGTCATAGCCTGCGCCACCAATATGAGTCAACAACCAGTTTCTAGCTTTGTCATCTTGACTTTCTTGCAGTACGACTTGCCCTTGAGAGTCAATATCAATAAACATAGGATTTACATCAGAGTGAACATTGAGAGTGTAAAAACCTGTTGTCTGGATGTTTGAGTTTATTTTTTTACTAACCCTCGGACTAGCACAAACCATAGAAGAATTGGCCACATTGGCCTGATGCTCGAGTTTCCATTTAGGTATTTTGTTAGTGTGCTCTTCTGCAAACACGTTAAATGAAGTAAGAGCCAGTATCAGTGAAATCAATAAATTTGACTTCAATTTTTGGGATAAATCAACCATTACTATCAATACTCAAATTATCAGTCAAAGCATGACTGTTTACTTTAATAAAAAACTCAATTATTGAATGCATTAAAAGTTACCACCACATTGTTTAATTGCCATTTCCCAACCAACTATAGGCATTTGTGTTTTGAAACAACCAATGCGCCCTTGCACAATAGGCATCGAATTAATGCCTCGACAAAGCTTTTTAACGTTTGTTGAGTTCCATGTTTTATCTCCGTTAGTTGACCAAGCAACTTTGCCTTGCACTTCGTTGTAACAAACTTGCTCAAAATTAGTGCCTGCTGTTGCGGAAACACCTCCAGCGCTGACATTTGATTGGGGTTGTGATGTAGATTTGTTCCCACTCAGGGGCGTCCTTGAATAGTGATCGTATGGGTTTCCAGGATAGTTAGTTTTCAACCCTACAACAGAAGCACTGGCCTTACTAAGATCACACTTATTTTCTTTCTTGTAGTAGTCAAATGATTTACACCAACCTCTATTACTGCATGCATCCTTACAATTTTGAACAGAAACGAATTTCAAATTCAATTGGTTGTGTCCACTAATTGCAGCATTTCTAACAAGCTGGTACGTATCAGGTGTTTTTGTCTGTGGTATCGCGGCTGGCACGGATAAAGATGTGTTCCCTTCCTCAGGGGTTGGTCTTGATACAGCCTTTAAAACACCGTTGGTTGCAATCACATCACCTTGCCCTAATCGATCCATCCTTGGTAGATCTAACAACTCAAATTTATCATTAACAAATCGATAGTCTCGTAGTCTTACTTCGCCAGTGAGCTTAACACCAACTCCTTCGTCAGAAAACTCCTTCGTTTCCGTAATTACTTTATTCCCACTTTTATCTACAGAAGCCAAACTAATACCAAATTGACCACCGGCATACTCCTGCTTACCTGTGTTGTCATGATCTGTTAATGTTGATCCAAACACTGCATATTTATCCCTGACATCAAAAGAGGGCTTGTAAATTGGTTTTCCATTAACCTGTTTCGCAATCACTGGTTTGGGCGGGATTGAGATAAATAGAGACTTATTTTCAAGTTTAAATGTAGACCCCTTACCCTTAGTCACAGCTTTACTACTACCTTTATTCCAAAGGGTTTCTGTTTTAATTGCTGTAAAAACTTTAACACCACCAGGAAGGTCAATTGGCTTACCTGCTTCTCCAACATACAGCTTTCCATAAAAATCAGGTTCGTTATTAGACCCTTCATCATCATCCTGACTTACTCTCACCTTTTTAAGTGTCACTTCATATATTTTAGGTGACCAGTCATAACTATCAGTTTGTCCTTGGGTCTGTGCAATATATTGATCTAGCATCTGGGCCATTTTAGCTCTTAACTGGTGTATTCGATTTGACTCCGCAGGGTCAGAAATGCCCATCAATTCTGGCCATATCAGTTCATATATGGCTCGCAACTCAACTTTTAATGGGACATAGTTATCAGCAACCGATGGTGTGGCCATGTTCCACATGCCAAAACTTGCGCCTGGTTGCCCCCCTTGGCTCTCAAACGAAGCCTTTCCACTACTTTCTTTTTGACGCATTTCGTTTACATTGCTCTGTGTCATACCCACCGAGGCGCCAACCTTGACCGCTTTCACTGGGACACTACCTGCCACATCAACAGATAAGCTTTTAGACACGGACTCAGAAAGCTCTTTTACGTCGATTTCTTCGTCATAACGGATGTAACCACCAAATAACGTTGCAAGCGACCAATGCGTACCATACCGCTCAAAAAAGTTTTTAAATTCAGGGTAACTTCTCAGGTTATTTTCATTGGTTAAAAAATTGGTTAGCCCTTTTGATAATCGCATGTGCTCTTTGACATAGACGGTCCAATAAGCTTCACCGACAATTTGCTTGCGTATAAGTGTTTTATTTTCTGCTTCAAACTTTTTATCTTCACGGCTGATCCCAACTTTCCCGCTGCCTTCTGGGCCTTTTGTATTATTACCTTTACCTCCAGCACTTAGCCCGACATTAACACTAGTCGATTTACGCTCTTCGTCACTAGAAAACATGAGCGTTGTGACTTCTTGACCACGCGTTCTAGCTTTTTCTGGTAACACTTCAAGATCATTTGGAATAGCTATTTTTAATGCTCCTAGGTGCCAATCTGTACTTGTACCCTCCAGCGTTTGCAATAAATCTGGTGCATTACCACCTAGACCTCGTTCAGTTAGTCTTGAGGGGTCCATTTTAAGAATGTTGTATCCTTTTCTCATTTGGTCTTCCATGCGAAACTTGTCTTGGAATCCATTTTGATACTGAGTTGCGTTCTCTACACGTGGGTTAAAGTCAATTTTATCTGTGCTTAACCATGATTCAAATTGAGGACTTATTGTAACGTCTTCTTTGGCTGGTGTTGGGGTACTAGCCGTAGGTGGGTTACAGTTAATTTTATCTTTAGGACAACCGTTGTTAGCCACTGCAGCGGGCTCTGTTGGCTGTGATACAGGTGTTGATGGTTCTGCGACTGCTGTTGCTCCTCTTCCGCTGCTGTTGGTTACCCCTACTTGTTGATTAGACTCAATCAAGAACACCTTATTAGGCGTACCATCATGAGTAAATTGCTGAATGACATCATCACTACCTGATGGCGTAATCAAAATCACCTCATTCATATAGAACTTTTCTTCTTTTTGTTGCCCAGGCTCAATTGAGTGCAACAATGACGCCCCCCCGTCAGGCAATATGACGTGCACATCTACAACACCTTGGCTATTATTAAAAAGAATGCTTGGGATTTCTTCGGCTGAGGCCTTTTGCATAAAAACAAAAGCGAAGCTTAATAGTGCGAATATAAAGCATTGTCTAATATTGTTAGTTAGTGAAAATAACATGGTTTTCCTTTACGTTTTATCTATAAGTTTTGATTGCCTTTAATCCCAAATATTTTTCACTTTCCCTTGGGTATGCTGACTCAATTGTTGATTGAATGTAACCTCGTCAACTTGATTGTATCTTTCGTACTGTTTTCTGAAAACGTTGGCATTTGGTGTAGATGCTTGTTCAATAAAGCCAACACCGCCTGCCGTATAATCAAATAACTTATTGAGCGTACTAATATCATTGTCGGCAGGCGCTTGTGAATAATTATTATCATAGTCAACCTGCAACTTCCTAGCCTTCACACTTCGCTCAGAAGCTTTTCCTTTCACAACTCTAAAACCATCAAAATCAAAAAACTTTACTTTGTACCCAAGAGGGCTTTTAGGGTCAGCAACGACATCAAAGTTTTCCATTTTGTGATCTGTCCAAACAATACCATGTTTGTTTAACCCTCTTATGACAGTGTTGATCGTTAATTCTTCATTAGGCGTAATTGCACTTTTAATTTCATCGCTTGTCACCTTGACCTCTTTTAATTTGAGACGCTCCCCATTAGCAAGAGCTTCAAGACGTTTTTTATTTTTTGCCCGTATTTCTATTCGGTCAATTGCAGAAGTTGCTTGTACTGAGTTGCCGTTTTCATCTAAAACCCTCTGAAACCTACCTTTCGCGTCTTTGTAATAAACGGGGGAGCTAATATTTTGTTCAACGGTATGTACAAATTTATGCATCCCATTTCGACTCGCTACGGTAAGAACCTGTGGCTCTCCTGTAACATCTGCTACTTCTACGACCTTACCTAATAATTTGCTTTGGTGAGTTTGTTTAAATCGGTTTAATATCTCACGTCCAACCATTTGATCGTTAATAACATTAATGTTATCAGGCAAATCAACCACTTTTGGACTAATGCTATCAATGTCTGGTCCCGCAATTCTTACAAGCTTGTGTACATAATTAGGGTTCTGAGGGTCTTTATAAACAAGTGCATTGGCGCCTCCTCCTAAAGTCCCCCAAAATGCCCGAATTAGGTTTTGGTCTGGGTTTAAAGTCATCAGGGTTGTCTGGATCCATACCGCTGCTGTGTTGATGCGTGACCCTGCTAACAATCGTTTTGAAAGGCTTAATAATCGCCTCAGTAAAAAGTCGCTTATAGCGATTAGACAGATTTAGTGTTTTATAAATTTTGGGAGTTTGTTTATTCGGTGTTGCTCTAACGCCAATATTAGGCGGCAAACGTTTATCCGTAGTTATAGTACTATTCACAGTAGGAGCATTCATAGCTTCCTTACTAGCGCCTCTGCCTTGGTCTAGCGTGGGTAACTTCTCATATTGCTTACCACTGGGTCGCTGATTAACTATATCTTTAGTTGCGGTGTTATCACTTGTTTTGGGAAGTTTTCCATAAGGGCTGCCTTTCGGGATTCGCCCATAATTACCTTCCGCACCATCTGCACCATTAGTCGGAACGGGCAGCTTGTCATATTGATTCCCTATAGGGCGTCGGTTTGTGACCTCTTTATGCGTACCATTATCACTTATAGTGGGCTGCTTCCTATATGACTGAGGAATCCGCCCATAGTTACTTGCTGAACCATTAGTGATTTGTGGCTTGGCCTTTGTAGCTTGCTGTGACTTATTGCTTGGTTTAACCGCATTGCCAGCGACTACGAACTGTCGAGCGGAATAAGTTGGAGTTTGTTGCCATGACTGCTTTATAGCATTTGTTGTGTTATTTAACTGAGCATTAGCCTCCGCCGCATAGAATGATAACAACAAAACAGTAGCAAGAGATAATCTGGCATATATGGTTTTTGCATCGCTTATTTTGCTAGCTATCAACATCATTTAAATGTTTGGCGAGGTTGTATTAACCTGCCCCTTAGTAGCATTGCTCAATATTTTATTAAATGCCTCTGGAGACTGCCTATCGAGTGCGGATAAGTTATCTCTAAATCCATTTGCACCTGGTGACTGCAGTGTCGGTAATGGCTCGCTGCCAAAAGCCGTAAAATCAAAATCAAACCTATCTACGCGTGCCGGTTTATCACGTGTTGCATGATCAAATTTAGTCTGTATCTCACGTGCTTTATTTTTCCTTTCCAGCCTTGAATTGCCTTTAACAGCCCTGAATCCATCAAAATCAAAGAAAATCACCTTGTACCCCGTTGGGCTTTTTGGCTCTTTCACTACATCTAAGTTTTGTAACTTATGATCCGTCCACGCAATTCCATTATGATTTAACCCCCTCAAAACCGTATTAATGGTCACTTCTTCTTGCTTCGTTATCGCCTTGCTCATATCGGTATTTGTGATCCGGTATTTATATTTTTTACCTGGCACTGGCTTTTCATGAGGACCTAAAATTTCGCCCAATTTAATTTTTTGCCCCTTTAACTTAGCTTGTTTACGCACGCTATCTTTGGCTCTTAGTTCAATACGTTCAAAACCATTGGTTGCCAACACAAACTTGCCATTATCTCCCTTGATAGCTTTTTGCCTTCCTTTTGAGTCTGTCGTAAACACGGGGGTACTGATGTTCTGCTCTTTGGTATGTGCAAATTTATGAATATTGCCATTTGGGCCTTTAATATCCCATACTTCGGGCTTACCATCCATTTCTGCAATTTGCACCATACTGTCTAAACCTTTGCCTTTATAGGTTGCTTTAAAGCGTTTTAAAATCGCCCTGCCTCCAAGCTGGTCGGTAATAGATACTTCTCTATCAAGATTCTCTATGCTCGTACTACCTTTTTTCCCAAAACTGATAAGCGGTACCAGTTTATGTACAAACTTATTGCTTCTTTTATCTTTATATACACGAGAGTTATATCCCCCTCCGAGAAATTTACCAAGTTTTCCCGTACTACCCTTGGGAATCCATTCTCCTCTATCATTTTGCACCATGCCCTTATGCTTGTATGTAGCTGCAAGCCGTGAAAATGGCTTAATAAGTTGATTGGAAAAAACTTTTACTGCATTTTGTGCTGTATTAATCGGTCGTGCTGTTACATTAACATTATTAGATAGTTGTGCAGGTTTTGGTGGGAGCTTTCGTAATAGAGGACTACTAGGCTGCCCTACGTTCTGTACAGCACCTCTAGCTGGTACAACGGGTGCTTTTGGCAACTTCTGGTGGGGGCTTCCTGCTTGAATCGCATTTGGAGCATTCACTCCTCTAGCCGGAACAGCTGGTGCTTTTGGCAACTTCTGGTGAGGGCTTCCTGCTTGAATAGCATTAGGAACATTCACTGCTCTAGCTGGAATAGTAGGTTTTGATAAACCTTTGTTTTTTACTGGTGGTTTAGTTGCCGCTAAACCAGCCACAATGAAGCCTTCTCCAAAATAACCTGCTCTATCCTTAATAACAACTTGCATGTCGTTAGTTAACTGAGCTTGCACACAACAAGAAATCACCAACGCAACGAAAGAAATGTTAACGATGATGATATTTTTGATGTTGTTAATAACATTTCTCATAATAAACTTCCAAGTTTACAGAGGCTTTCTAGCTATAATGCGAGTGTTAAGGGAGTAGCCGATGGAAGTAACATACCACAATAAGTGAAAAGTTATTACAAAACATTGAAGTATATAACTAATACACTTCTAGTCTGTTAGTCACATATATAGACTGTAAATCAGTCTTTATTAAAAATATGACTGCAAGATACAGAAGTTTCACATGCATAATTTGCGGAGCACGTGGGCAAGCTGGGACGAGCGAAATGGAACGCCTTTACCAGTGCTTCAAGAATTAGATGGATGGGCTGATCTTTCGATGGTAACTAAGTACACACATTTGGGAGTTTCGTGCATCGCAGAGTACGTAAATAACGTATCTACTTTTGGTATAAATGTCACTGAATCCCCCAAGAACAAAAACAGGGCTAATACGGAATCAGTGTAAAGTATTGGTTTATATGGTCGGAACAGCAAGATTCGAACTTGCGACCCCTTGTCCCCCAGACAAGTGCGCTACCAGACTGCGCCATGCCCCGACGGTAGTATGCTGAAAAATTTGTTCTTGTTTCAACGAACATCATTCTATCAAATGATTATCAACAAAACTATTGATAAAAACGTAAAATAAGCTATTTTTATTGTTTAGTATTTCATGATGAACTACCCTATTTTATATAGCTTCCGTCGTTGTCCTTATGCAATGCGAGCTCGCCTTGCCATTGCTATTAGCGGTGTTCAAGTTGAATTACGCGAAGTCGTGTTGCGTGATAAACCTGACGCTTTATTGCAGGCTTCGCCTAAAGGCACTGTGCCAGTATTAGTCACCGATGAGAATACAGTGATTGATGAAAGTATAGACATTATGATGTGGGCCCTTCATAGCAACGATCCTGATAAATGGTTAGGTGACTCATCTACTGAGGTTGAAGTATCAATTCAAGCCTTGATTAACAATAATGATGGTGAATTTAAACACTACCTAGATCGCTATAAATATGCCGACCGTTTCCCAGAGCACTCACAACTGTATTATCGTCAACAAGCAGAAAAAACACTGCTTCACTTAGAACAAGCTCTGACTGATAAAGACTACTTGTTTGGAAATTCCCCCAGCCTTGCAGATATGGCAATTCTGCCATTTATAAGACAATTTGCCTTTGTTGATAAAGATTGGTTTGATAATTCAGACTATACGAACCTCAAGTTATGGCTTGAAGAGTTTATCGCTTCACCTCTATTTAATTCCATTATGACTAAATACCCACAATGGCATGCAGATGATAATAAACAATTATTCCCAGAGCTCGAGTAGTAGTTACTAAGGTAGAAAAGTGAGCTTAGTCGGGAGTTAAGATGGACAGTATGCTTTCGCAACTGGATTGTCTAAATCATAGTATTGATATAAACAGACCATTCTAGTTTCATCCGCGGCCTCTACATTCATTTTATTAAGTAGTTCACGCCATAATGTCAGCCGACTTGACCTTGCTAAATATTGAGTCCTATTTTCACGCTTTTCTAGCCATATACCTTTTGCATTAAAGCTATACACTGGTTGTAAATCTTGACGTTCATAAGCAGGCATGATGCTTGGGTGTAAATTATCCAAGACTAAAGGATCGGCATTCGCCTGTTCAAAATATGTCAACACAATGTGTGATGTATTGGTATTAATCGTTTTAGCATAGGTCAGGCGCAACTTCTTCTCATCCATCCCCATAGCGACTAAAGTGAAATACTTTGCTATAGCGAAATCCTCACAGTCACCGCCTTTTGTGACAATTGTTTGTAATGGTGTCGCCCAATAGTCAACAGTATGCCATTGCTCATTATCACTAACATAATCAAGACGGTTGATAAAATTATTTACAGCCGTTAGTTGTTGTCTATCTGACCATTTTACACCTAACACAATGAGGCTTTCCCATTGCTCTAGCCGTTGTTTTGTCTCAGTACTAAGACCATCGGACATAGAAGTTTCTATACTTGATGAGGGGGAACATGCAACGAGAAACAAAAAAACAAGGCTCAAAGAACACCTATACAAAATAATCTCCATTTATATAATCTGCCGCGACATCCGTATCGGACAAGAAAGGTACCTCACCTAATAATGGGGCACTAATCTTATGCTTCAGCATTGATACAATCTCTTTAGACTGTGCATTAATTTCTACGTTATTAGCAACCCATCCAAGCAGTGGTAATCCAGATTGCTTAATGACTTCAACCGTTAATAAGGCATGATTGATACAACCTAAACGAATACCAACCACTAAAACAATGGGTAGTTTCAACAACTTGGCTAAGTCGGCTATTGTTTGTGAATTATTAACAGGAACAAACCATCCCCCAGCACCTTCAACTACCACTGTATTGCAGTGTTGTTGTATTTGTTCAAATTGCTGCTGGATAAAATTTAAATCAATTTTTGTATGAACATATTGAGCGGCAATATGAGGTGCAATAGCTGGCTGAAAGCTGTATGGATTCACAACCTCATAAGGTAGCTCAACATTAGCATGCTTGATAAGTTGCATCGCATCATCATTACGCAAGCCAGACTCCGTAACTTCACAACCACTGGCAATGGGTTTCATACCGGCAACACGAAGTCCTTTTTGTTTGAGTAGGTCTATTAATGCAGTACTAATAACTGTTTTTCCAGCATCCGTGTCCGTGCCGGTGATAAATATGCCTGCCATACTACTTCCGTTGGATCTGATTGATAGGAATAGCTACGCTGCCGTCTTCAGCCATTTTTTGTGCTTGAACACCTTTCCATGCATGCCCAAATACAACTTCATAAGTTGCAGGTAATACGCCCTCTTTCCTAAATTGCTCATAGGCTTGTCGTACTTTTTCTAAGGCATGTTTGCCAGTGAGTCCACGCTTACGCTCTCTGTTGACATTACGTGCACCTAAAATTTTAAGATCTTTCATCAAGGCCATAGAATCATCATAGGTCAAAATATAACGGTCCGCATCTAATACTATGCCCGCTAACCCAGCCTCAGTCATTGCCTCGCCAACATCATGCATATCATAAAAAAGATTAACATGAGGGAAGTCGTCTACTTGTGCCCACGAATGCCTTAATTCACTCAAAGTATCAGGGCCAAGTGTTGTAAACATCACCAAACCTTCAGGGCTTAATACACGTTGAATTTCAGCATAACTTGTTCTGGGGTCACACCACTGCAGTGCTAAATTAGCAAAGATAAGATCAACACTGTTATCTTCAAAAGGTAATTTTTCAGCATCACCAGCAATATAGTGCATTTTATTTCTGGATGGTAACCAGCGTTTTAAACCTTGTTGTTGATAATAGTTTTGACGAGCTTGCTGCAACATACCCGTCGCAATATCAACCGCTATTAGCTGTGCACCTGGGTAACGTTGAGCGAGATAATTTAAATTACGCCCGGTTCCCACACCTAAATCGACGATCCGTTTAGGCTTTATCTTAACTAAATCAAGACGTTCTAATAGCTCATCACCAGTCTGTCGTTGCAATACAGCAACATCATCATAGTGGGCAGCAGCACGACCAAAAGAGTCTGCAACTAACTGTTTTTTAGGTAGTTCATTGGTCATTTAAAAAGCTTTCTATTGCTACTTGGCAGTCTAATGGATGTGAAATAAAGGGGGCATGGCCTGCACTTTCAATTACAGTAATATCTGAACTCGCTTGCAAATATTTAAAGTCATCGGCCACAGCAACAGGTATTAAGGTATCTCGTTGACCTAAAATAACTTTAATAGGGCAACTTAACTGCTTAAATTGATTTCTAATATCAGTATCAATTAATACTGATAAACCTGCTTTTAAAGCTTCTGGTTTTGCTGGCGTTTCTTTAGCGAGCTGTTCTGACAATTGACGAATCGTATCTCGACTATGTGCTGAGCCTCGAGCTTGCAACATCAAAAACCGCTGCAACGTTTGCTGTTGGTTTTCATTAAGGTTATCTGCAAACTCATTAAAAACAGCCGCATCCATAGCATGAGACCAATTTTGTGTCTTAACGAAGCAAGGTGTCGCAGCCAGTAAGACTAATTTATTGACTCTATCAGCTAGTTTACTTGCAAATGCAATTGCGACAAGCCCACCAAGAGACCAACCCACCCAATGGGCTTTGGCAGGTAATTGTTCTACTAGCTCATCAACAAGTGAATCCATCTCAAAGGCATTCTCATGCCACTCACTCTCTCCATGACCCGGCAAATCAACTAAATGTAAGGTAAAGTTCTGGGCTAATAGTTCAGCTAATTGATGCCAGACAGCACTATGCATGCTCCAGCCATGTACCATCACTAAGTCTGGCCCTTGCCCCATCACTTTAATGTGCATAAGCTAACTCCAAAGCATTTAATAACTGCTTCACGTGCTTTTCTGTGTGATTAGTTGAAAGTGTAATCCTCAACCGAGCCGAACCTTCCGGCACTGTAGGTGGCCGAATAACTCCAACCAATAGACCTTGTTGTTCTAATATTTTTCCAATGCGGATTGCTTTATTATCATCCCCTACAACAACAGGTTGAATGGCCGTTTGTGAAGGCATTAGCTTTACACCAAGCTCAGCGGCCCCAGCTCGAAATTGTTTAATTAGTGCCTGTAGTTTTTCTCGGCGCCAGCTTTCTTGCTGTACCAACTTTAAACTTGCAAGTGTTGCAGCTGCAATAGCGGCAGGCTGAGCAGTCGTATAGACATAGGTTCTTGCTTGTTGAATCAAGGTTTCAATAAAATCATTATCGCCCACCACAAAAGCGCCTGCAGTACCAAAAGCTTTTCCGAAAGTACCCATTACTATCGGCATATCCGCCAATTCAATTTGGTCATGTTCGACGATGCCCCTACCTTTATCACCCAACACGCCCAGACCATGAGCATCATCAATCATCACGGCAGCGCTATACTCATTAGCCAGCGTTTGTAGCTCAGCTAATGGCGCAATATCGCCATCCATACTAAAGACGCCATCGCTGACAATTAATTTATGAGCAGTTTGATCGGCTTGTTTTAAGCGTCGCTCCAATGCCGCCATATCAACATGTTGATAACGTAATTGGGTCGCAGCAGATAACCGTCCACCATCTAATAGTGAAGCGTGATTTAATTTATCCTGAAAAATGACATCGCCACGCTGCATTAATCCATCAATAATGCCCATATTAGCTTGATAGCCTGATGAGAATAATAAGGCGCGTTCTTGCCCCATAAACTCAGCCAAGGCTTCTTCTAGCTGTTGATGGTAAACACTATGCCCCGTCAACAAATGTGCAGCCCCCGCACCGACTCCGCTATACTCAGCTGCATGAACAAATGCTTTTTTCAGCTCAGGATGATTAGCTAAACCTAAATAATCATTACTACAAAATGATAGTAGGGGCTGACCATTGATAACAACATTGACGCCCTGTTCACCATCACGAATACGTTGTTGCCGATAACGGCCAGCAGCTTTACGCTCAGCTAGATTGTCTGATAGCAGTTGTGACCACGGAACACTTGCCATTTAGTGACTACATGCTTCCTTAACAGGAGCACTATGTTCACCCATCTCAGTATTAATACCTAAACGACGGAATAATTGCTGATCATGGTCGGTATCTGGATTATCAGTAGTCAGTAATTTTTCACCATAAAAAATAGAGTTAGCGCCGGCAAGGAAACACATTGCTTGTAACTCATCACTCATACTTTCTCGACCCGCTGATAAGCGAACGAATGATTTAGGCATCATCAAGCGCGCAACAGCAATGGTGCGGACAAATTCTAACTGATCGATATCGTCATGATCGGCTAAGGGTGTACCTTCTACTTTTACTAATAGATTGATTGGCACACTCTCTGGATGACTTGGAAGATTAGCAAGACTTATTAAAAGACCCGCTCGATCCTGTTCGCTTTCGCCCATACCAACGATACCACCACTACACACGTGAATATTATTATCACGGACATGTTCTAAGGTATCTAAACGATCTTGATAAGTACGTGTACTAATAATGTCGCCGTAAAATTCAGGTGAGGTATCGAGGTTATGATTGTAATAATCCAATCCGGCTTCTTTAAGACGTTTAGCTTGATGTTCTTCTAACATACCTAAGGTGACGCAAGTTTCTAACCCCATGTCTTTTACGCCAGAAACCATGTCGGCAACACGTTCTAAATCACGGTCTTTAAGATTACGCCATGCAGCCCCCATACAAAAACGGCTTGCACCAGTTTCTTTTGCTTGAGCAGCATTTTCTAGCACTTTATCTAAAGGCATTAAAGGTTCTGCTTTTACCGCAGACTCATGATGAGCACTTTGTGGGCAATAACCACAGTCTTCCGCACAACCACCAGTTTTGATGCTTAAAAGTGTGCTGACTTGAACTGAATTAGGATCAAAGTTTTCGCGGTGAACTGTTTGAGCACGATACATTAAATCGGCAAAAGGTAAGTTATAAAGCGCTTCTACTTCGCCAACTGTCCAATCGTGGCGTAATGATTGGTCGGCATTTACGTTATTTTCAGGCATGATAGTACTTCAATAGATTTAAAGGATTAAGTCTTGATGAAAACCCATATTATTACTCGTTTGGCTCATCGTTTGGCGCAATTATACAGCAAAGTGCTGCCAATAAATTGTAGGCTTTGTGGTATCTGCTCAGATGACCAGCCACTCTGTAAAGACTGTGCGTCAGAACTACCTCAAATAGGTCCAGCATGCCCTCGTTGCGCGCTACCCACTCCTCACTATCAGCTCTGTGGGCAATGCCTCTCCCAGCCACCAGAACAGCACTCCAGTATCAGCATTTATCAATACAAAGATCCTGTAGACCGTTTAATTGTGGACTTAAAATTCAATGACAAGCTATATCTCACCCAATTCTTTGCAGAGCGCATGGCTGAAGTTATTAAAGATAAACCTTTGCCAGAATTACTTATCCCCATTCCCTTGCATCCAAATAAATTAAAGCAGCGTGGTTATAATCAATCATATGAATTAGCAAAAGCACTGTCAGAATTATTATTAATCCCTTGTAGTAATAATTTTTTAGAACGAGTGATTGATACTAAACCTCAATCATCTATGCCCTACAAAGAGCGCAAAAAAAACATTCAGCATGCCTTTCAGTCAACGGCAAGCAGTACTTTCAAGCATATCGCCTTAATAGATGATGTACTGACAACAGGGCATACAGCCAATGCTGCAGCCAAGACATTGCGTCTAGCAGGGGTTTCAAGGATTGAGGTATGGACAATTGCTCGCACAATAAGACATGATTAGTCCCTCTCACATAGATATATATACTTACTAAACTGAATTTACATAAATGTCTTCAGAAGTTGAAACTCTAAAAGCTAAATTAAATGCCTTTCTTCGTATCGCTAAAAATAATGAGGCGAAGCAACGTAATTTTCAGGAATACGAGCTAGCGCTGCTATCCTGCTCTGATCTCTATCATTTGATATCAATCATTCTAGAGCAGCATCGAGAAAAGTTTCACCTGACTGAAGTCACCCTATTATTATTCGATCCCGAGTACGAGTTTCAACGCATACTCAGCTCACGTTCACTTCCACCCTCTTGGCAAGGACGATTATTATTTAGCGATAGCGTAAATGAAGTACGTCAACAATTTAATATACCTCGAAAAGTTAAACTAGCCTTATACACTGCCAATAAATATCAAGCTTTGTTTCCAAACTACTCCTCTAGTAATGGTTCAGTAGCAATACTGCCGTTAATCAGACAAAATAAAATTATTGGCAGTGTCAATTTAGCTAGTCGTCAAACAGACCGCTTTCAACCTGGTATTGGTACACAGTTCTTACAGCACCTAAGTGCAATTATCTCTGCTGCTATTGAAAATACTCGCTTGCAAGAAAGTATCAAACAATTAGGGTTACGAGATCCTCTCACAGGTATTAATAATCGCCGCTTTTTTGATCAGCGTGTTGAAGAAGAAGTCTCGCTAGCACAACGTAATAAAACCAGCTTATCCTGCTTGTTCATTGATCTCGACCACTTTAAACGTATTAATGATAACTATGGCCATCAAGCTGGCGACTTAGTCTTAAAGGAGTCGTCAAAGATTTTCGATGACATTATGCGAAGTAGCGATGTACTAGCACGCTATGGTGGCGAAGAATTCGTGATATTACTCGCCAATACTTCAGCCAAAGCCGCCTACGAAATTGCTGAAAGAATCAGGCAAAGAATCGAAATGACGGAGTTCGCTATTTCAGCAACTGAATCACTACAAGTTACACTATCAATTGGACTCTCGGTGTTAGATAGCGATAATTTGATTAATACCACACAGCAGCTTATTAATGCTGCGGATCAAGCTGTATATGTTGCTAAAGAATCAGGAAGAAATCAGGTTTATCATGCTAGCTAGTTCAACGAAGGCATAATCAAAGCACTAGGGTGCCTAACTAAAATTGAAAAATTCCCCTTTGAGCGTGATGCCCACCCTCTAATTTCAATATTTTTATCTAAATAATTTGATAGTTCAGGAAATAATGAGAGATTCTTTTTGGGGATGCGAATATTAACATTATTACTTACTATTAATTTCACATAGCTACGTGTTTCAACCACCTCATGTGCTGATGCTAAAAAGCGATGCCAACCAGACATAGGAGTTTGAGATGATAGTTTTTCTACCGAAATGGGCTGATATTGATCCATAGCCCAAATTCCAATTTGTTCCAGCTCGGCTAGCTTCTCAGCTTTTATAAGCACATCGGCATAACGTAAATTAGGAGGAATAATACTTAATGTCGCGAGCCCTGACCGAACCATAGATTGGTTAATATATTCGCCACTATCCAAAAACAGGTGTGCAAGATGGCGTTTATATTTGTCCTTTTTTTGCTGGTCGTACTCAAGCAAAACAGTCCCCTGCTTTAATTTATCTTGTAACCATTTTTTTGCAGTCATACCGCCAGCTTCACCATGACGAAAACGGCTTTCTATTTCCGGTGTATTAATTCCTAATAAACGTACACGATCTCCATTTTGAAGCACGATAGTATCGCCATCATAAACCCGTTTTACTTGATATTTATAACGATAAGGCTTTTCAGAAACAGTAAGTTGTGTTGCGCCATCAGTAAATTGGTCACTAAAACTAACCACTCCCTGATCATTTTTATAGCGGTAAACTTCAGACCAAGCGCTGCTCGTCTGCAGTAGCAGACTAATTAAAATTAATTTAATGACTATCCCTGTCATTGCCCTACCATTATTAGTTTATTTAATATCAGTCCACGCACACTCATAATTCTAAGCCCTCAAGCTATGATAAAAATTGAGGAACATCAACATCTTTAAAAATAGAACCATGCTGTGGACATAGTATCTGAATAGCTTGCATTAGCTCTAAATCATCAGATAATGTGCCACAATGCCTGCGAATATCACTGCACCAACCCAGTTGTTATTTAAAAAGGCCTGTAGGCATTGTGGCGGTAAACGCTTAGTCGTAATTTTTTGCTGGTAAACAAATAAGCCTGATGCCACTGCAAGTCCAAGGTAGTAAACCCAGCTCATGGCCAATTGGCTACCCACCAGCAACATGATTCCAATCACACTCACTTGCAAACAACCAATAATAAAGCGGTCATCATCACCAAATAAAATGGCCGTCGACTTCACTCCAGCTTTTAAATCATCTCTACGATCAGCAATCGCATAGAACGTATCATATGCCGTTGCCCACAAAACATTAGCAGAGAACAATAACCATGCAACAGTGGGGACATCATTAGTTTCAGCTGCAAATGCCATGGGAATAGCCCAGCCGAATGCCGCTCCAAGAAAGATCTGCGGTAAGTAGGTATAACGCTTCATAAAGGGATAAACTGCGGCTAAAAACAAGCCCACAAAGGACATAGCAACAGTAAGCGGATTAAGCAATAACACTAATAGGAATGCAGTAATGCCTAATCCAGCAAATAATTGCAGTGCGTTTTTGGCTTGTAGCTCACCTGTGATGAGCGGTCTATTAGATGTCCTTTCAACCAAACCATCGATTTTCCTATCAGCATAATCATTAATAACACAGCCAGCAGAACGCATAATAAATACGCCTAAAACAAAGACGATAAATACGGTCGGATCGGGCTCACCTTCTGAGGCAATCCAAAGTGCTGACAAAGTTGGCCAAAGTAGTAATAATGAGCCAATAGGCCTATCAATTCGCATTAGTCTCAAGTAAGGCGATAATTTTTTAGACAAGGTATTCACTGTTCATTTCCTAACAAAGTCGGCAAAAATATCTCATTAACCAATAATCTATTGCCGCCTATATCAAATTGTGACCGCCGTCCCCACAACCTTTCTGGACGATACTCTTCTTCTAATAAGGCCATTTCATATAACCATTGACCGGGTTGCAAATAAGCAACTTCAATCGGTCCACGCTTCACTGATGGCTCCGTAAAGAGTAGCTCACCTAAAGGTTTATTTCCTAAAGCTTTAAAACGTTGCTTCATCGCTTGAAAAGTAGCTAAAGGGATTACTGTGCGAGCATAAACATTAGCATTATCACCATCCATCAAACTAACTTCACGTTGGTATGCAAGTTGCGATATTGGTAGGCCTAGTAATAGACTTTCATCTGTCAGCGGTTTAACCCAATGGTTACCATGCACTTTTACTGAAAACCCATTGCTGTTATGTTGCTTCAAGCGGCGCGTTAAGGAACCGGGATCCATTAACCAAGCCGATAGTTCTGTTGGCATTAAACGTCTCTGTGGCCTATGCCAACGTGTCCAATCTCTCATTCAAGTTCTCAGTATTAATATTCGTATTTAACTATACATTCAATCTATTATTTTACACATTGCCAAAGTCTAATTTATGACCAAACCAACGGTGAATAAGTGCATCAGATTGTTCTGGTGTATGAATCATAAATTGGTCGGCAGCTTGTGTCATCACGGCTAATAAATCAGTATCTTCTAATAAATTAGCGACTCTAAATTGAGGTAAGCCTGTTTGTCGGGTGCCTAATAACTCGCCGGGCCCTCGTAATTCTAAATCGCGTTGTGCAATCTTAAAACCATCATTCGTATCACGTAGACAACTAAGGCGAGCCTGTCCATTTTTAGAAAGTGGCGAGTGATACATTAAAACACAGTGACTCTGCACCGAGCCTCGCCCTACTCGTCCTCGTAATTGATGAAGCTGTGCAAGACCTAAACGTTCCGCATTTTCTATCACCATTAAACTGGCATTAGGAACATCAACACCTACTTCTATCACGGTAGTAGCAACCAATAGGTCAACTTCTCCCGACTTAAATGCCTGCATAACCAATTCTTTTTGAGCTGATTTCATACGACCATGAACCAAGGCAATACTTAAGTCAGGTAATGCCTCTTGTAACTCAGTTGCCGTATCTTCAGCAGCCTGACATTGTAAATGTTCAGATTCTTCAATCAAGGTACAGACCCAATAAACTTGCCTTTTTTCTTGGCAAGCGAGGTGTACTCGCTCAACAATATCCCCTCGGCGAGTATCAGGTACAACTACGGTTGTGACCGGACTTCGTCCAGGGGGAAGCTCATCGATTACCGATACATTTAAATCAGCGTAAGCAGTCATCGATAACGTTCTAGGGATAGGTGTGGCAGTCATCACCAGTTGATGCGGATAACTATTACTACCTCGGCCTTTATCTCGAAGCGCTAGACGTTGATGCACGCCAAAACGATGTTGTTCATCAATAACCACTAAACCAAGATTATTAAATGTCACTTCATCCTGGAATAAAGCATGAGTACCTACCGCCACTTGAACTTCACCCTCAGACAAGGCCGCTAAAACTTCTCGTCGCTCTGCTGCCGTTTGTTTACCTGCACACCAACCCACCTTGATACCTAAAGGTGCTAACCATGTAGTAAAGGTCTGGTAGTGCTGTTCAGCCAATAATTCAGTCGGCGCCATCATCACAGCTTGAAAACCTGTAGCTACAGCTTCAACAACAGCTAATGCAGCCACGACTGTTTTACCTGAACCCACATCACCTTGCACTAAGCGCTGCATCGGTATTGCTTGACTTATATCAACCAAGATCTCACTAACAACACGTTGTTGAGCCCCAGTTAAAGGGAACGGTAATTGTTCCAATAATTGCTGTCGATGGTTCTTATCACTCTTTAAAATTGGTGCCGTATGTTGCTGCATATTGGCTCGAATACGGCGCATACTAATTTGTTGTGCTAATAATTCTTCATAAGCTAAACGACGCTGAGTAGGATGTTGTCTATCACGTAGAGCCTGTACATCAACATCAGGTGGAGGGCGATGTACATAACGAAGCGCATCAACTAATGAATACTTAGCTACTGGATGCAATCGACTCGCATCATTTATCAACTCTGGAAGGCTGCCACTATTGGCTAAAAATGCTAAGGCTTGCGTGATTAATTTACGAAAACTAATCTGATGCAAACCTTCGGTAGTTGGGTAAATTGGAGTTAATTCGGCTTCAACTGGCACGATCTTATCAGCAGGAATAACTTGATATTCAGGGTGCACCATTTCTAACGAGGCTGGTCCTGTTCGGACTTCACCAAAGCAGCGTACGCGCACACCTTGAGCTAACTGCTGTAACTGTGTATTAGAAAAGTGGAAAAAGCGTAAGACTAATGTCGTCGTGTCATCTTCAATATGGCACACCAAGGAACGACGACGACCAAATTTAATTTGAGAAAGCTTAACCGTTCCTTCAACTAAGCCCTCTTGCTGCTTTTTCAGTGCAGCTATGGGAATAAGGCGAGTCCGATCTTGGTAACGTAGTGGTAAATGAAATAATAAATCTTGTATTTCGCTGATACCCAATTTGATTAGGCGTTCGGCCACTTTAGGACCGACGCCTTTCAATGTTGTTACTGATTGGGATAAATCATATTTATCTACCACAATCTAAATTATTTCTATTCACCAAGATGCATTACTGCATCCATTTCCACTGGAACATCTTTTGGTAAAGATGCGACACCAATAGCTGCACGAGCAGGATACGGTTGCTCGAAATAATCTGCCATAATTTCATTTACAGTACCGAAATAGCTTAAATCAGTCAGGAAAATATTTAATTTAACGATATCTTGCAAACTACCACCAGCCGCTTCAGCAACCGCTGTTAAGTTATCAAAAACACGACGAACTTGAGTTGAAAAATCACCTTCAACTACAGTCATTGTTTCAGGTACTAATGGAATTTGACCTGATAGATACACCACATCACCCACTTTTACAGCTTGTGAATAAGTACCAATCGCTTCTGGTGCATTCGGTGTATGAATAATTTCACGTGTCATTACAATTTATCTCCACTTTAAGTTATCTGTATATCTATTTAATTATTTTTTTAAACGTTTATTTTCTAGCGATACGCTCGATCATCTCTATACGTCTTAATCGACGAATTATCTGTGCTAAATGCTGACGGCCATTCACTTCAATCGTCAAACGCATATCTGAATAAGTACTATCGCGCTCATCAACAACAACATTATCAATATTCGAATTCATTTCAGATATAGCTACAGCAATAGTGGCTAAAACGCCACGCTGATTTTTAGCTTGAATTAGCACTTCAACTGGAAATTCTCGAGTAACATCATCTGCCCACTGCACATCAATCCATTTCTCGTTCTGAGTACGTAATTTAACGGTATTTTTACAACTGGTCCGATGAACAACGATTCCACGTCCCGCACTGATAAAGCCATCAACAGGATCACCTGGAATAGGATGACAGCACCGAGCAAAGCTCACTACCAAGCCTTCTGTACCAGAAATTAAGACTGGTATAGATGCCGCATCATCAACATCCTTATCTTGAACTAATTTCTGGGCTACCACCAAGGCAGAACGGTTACCTAAACCTATTTCGCTCAATACATAATCAAAGCTATCTATTTCTAAATCTTCAAGCAATTCAGTGATGCGCTGCTCCGGAATATCTTCCAAGGTCGTTTCAAACACATTTAGATGCTTTCTAAGTAATCGACGCCCTAATAATTCAGCATCCTCATTACGTAACTGCTTCAAATGATGTCGAATGGATGAGCGAGCTTTAGCTGTGATAACAAAGTTAAGCCATGCAGGATTCGGGTGAGACGAAGACGATGTGATAATTTCAACCGACTGGCCCGTTGTTAATTTAGTGCTTAAAGGCACTAAATGACGGCCCACTTTACCTGCTACACAGTTATTACCCACATCAGAGTGAACAGCGTAAGCAAAATCAACTACCGAAGCTCCCCTTGGTAAAGACATAATCTTACCTTTCGGGGTAAAAACATAAATTTCTTCAGGAAATAAATCAATGCGTAGATTTTCTAAAAATTCAACCGAGTCACCCGCTCCTTTTTGCATTTCAAGTAAACCTTGCAACCATTGCCTAGCCAAACGATGGGCTTGGTTACTTCCTTCGCTTTCTCCTGTTTTATAAAGCCAATGCGCTGCTACACCAGCTTCTGCCATACGATCCATTTCACGAGAGCGAATTTGCACCTCAATAGGCACTCCATAAGGGCCAAATAACACGGTGTGGAGTGATTGGTAACCATTGGCTTTCGGGATAGCGATATAGTCTTTGAACTTACCTTGAACAGGTTTATATAAATTGTGTGCAACACCCAGCATTCGGTAGCTAGAATCAACGTCATCTACCACGATACGAAAAGCGTAAACATCCATCACTTCAGATAATGAGAGCTGTTTACTCACCATTTTTTGATACAAGCTATAAACGTTCTTCTCACGGCCTTGAATTTCTGCAACTAAATTTTCTTGTTCGATACGTTCGACTAAAGAAGCCGTAATTTGACTGACAATTTCTTTACGATTGCCTCGCGCTTTGCGAACAGCCTCAGTCAAGACTCTATAACGAATAGGATAAAGCACGTGGAAACCAAGATCTTCCAATTCACGCCGCATGAGATTCATGCCTAAGCGTTGAGCAATGGGTGCGTAGATATCGAGCGTTTCATGAGCAATACGACGACGTTTATCAGGTCGTAAATGACCTAGCGTTCGCATATTGTGAAGACGGTCAGCCAACTTAACAATAATCACTCGAATATCTTGTGACATTGCCATGAGCATTTTTCTTAAATTTTCAGCTTGAGCATGCTTTTGAGTTTCAAATGCAGCTTTGGCCAACTTACTTACACCATCAACTAAGAGTGCAACTTCTTCACTAAATTCTTTAGCTAATTCTTCGCGACTAACATCAGTGTCTTCAATTACATCATGTAATAAACCAGCCATAATACATTCATCATCTAAATGCATCATTGCCAGTACATGTGCAACTGCTAGTGGGTGTGTAATGTATGGCTCGCCAGAACGGCGAGTCTGTCCTTCATGTGCTTGCTCAGCAAAGTGATAAGCACGACGAATATCATCAACCTTTTTAGATTCAAGGTAATTAGATGTTGCAAAACATAAGTCATCAATTGTCAGAACTGGTTCAGTGGTATGCACCAACTCCAGTTCTGAAGCAACTGTCGTTTTTTCACTCACAAGTAGATAGACCTCAAAATATTTCTAATGTAGATTTCTAACTATATGGGCGTGAACTAGACATTACAACATCTAAAAGATGTATCTAGCTTTCTGTTTGTAATTCTTCTTCTTTTACAATGCTTTCAGATGCATGCTCACGCGCATTAGTTTTATCTAAAATGCTTACATCGATCAAACCCGCAGCAATTTCACGTAAAGCAATAACAGTAGGTTTGTCATTTTCTTCAGGTACTAAAGGCTCAGCGCCAGAAGCAATTTCACGAGCACGCTTTGCCGCAACTAAAACCAGTTGAAATCGGTTATCAACGTTGTCCAAACAATCTTCTACAGTAGTACGAGCCATGATTCTATTCCCAAACGAAAACCAAGTATTTTACGAAAAATAAACTTTTTAAGCTAGAAGTTCTACCAATAATCTGGCTTGAACCTGCTTTTGAACACTTAATGTATGTCTTTTTGCGGAAATAATCGCGCTTAACTCATCTAAGGCCACATCAAAATCATCATTCACAATCAAGTAGTCAAATTCAACATAATGAGACATTTCATTCTTAGCGTCACGCATGCGACGAGCAATAATATCATCACCATCTTGACCTCGGCCTCGCAAACGCTGTTCCAACGCTTCCCGTGAAGGTGGAAGAATAAAAATTCCAGTGCTATCAGGGAAGTTATCTCTTACTTGCTCCGCCCCTTGCCAATCAATTTCCAGAATAACATCCTGACCATTTCTCAGCTGTGAGAATACCGCTTCAGATGACGTGCCATAAGAGTTATCAAATACGGTTGCAGACTCTAAAAAATCACTTGCATCACGCATTTGGGCAAACTGCTCTTGGCTGACAAAAAAGTAGTCTTTCCCATCGACTTCACCCTCTCTTGCAGCGCGAGTTGTGTGCGAAACAGATAAAACAACATTGTTCTGTTTTTTTACCAAAGCATTCACAAGGCTTGTCTTACCCGCCCCGGAAGGTGCAGCTACAATAAAAAGGCTTCCTAACATCGCAGTTTCCATCTCATTACACACTAAATTAAATTGAGAATA
>NODE-42-length-42213-cov-6.5996_pt1 | contig 42213 bp, 40 predicted proteins | sample MGYA00139097_ERZ477577 | MGnify/ENA metagenome assembly ERZ477577
CAAAACAATATGAATTCAATATTTGAAATTGCAATTAACCAAGCTAAAGACGATGGCTTAAATAACTTCCTTGAAACAAGAGAAAAGTTTGTAGATGTTTTAGGAAAAGAAGAAGCTACGTTGAATGAAGGCAAATGGAAGCCTTTCTTCGCGGTTAACCCTGAATATAATCTTGAAAATATTCTGATTGGAATGACAGAATGGAATTCGTTTGAAGGTTTTGGTAAAACTGCAGTCAAGCTAATGCCACAAGAAGTGACACAAAACTATTTTTCATCATTCGACCCTCTGGCATACGCCATCCTTGAGACTATTGATGGTAAATCGTTTGATTTTAACTCAATAAAAAAAGAAGGGCAAGTAGTTGAGTTCGCTATCAGAAAAGGAAAAACTGATGATGCATTCGGGACAAAAAGAAACGAATTTTTCACCTCTTTAGAGTCTTATGATGGCTTCAAATTTGCGAGAGAATTTAAGGTTTATGAATTAGATGAAAATGGTATGCCAACGCTAGCTGAAAATACCCAAGCCGTAATCATTGTTTGGGAAAACGGTGAAAAGTTTCAAGCAGCTGCAACTCCTATTTTTGGTTCTGCTGCATATCAAGAATTTGCTGCTTTAATTGATGTTCAAAGTTATTTTGCATCAAGCCCAACAAAATAAATTCTTACTAAGAATTAAGGTCGGAGCAATATTCCGACCTTAATGTTTTTCAAATGAAAACGTCAACTCTCATATTTTTATTAATTACAGGTCTTTTGACCTCCTGTATTCTGACGTATCTTTTAATTTACACAGGTATAGATTGGTCGCTCGCAGTTTTCTACAATCAAAATGAATTTTTTGTATGGATAGCTGCACCATTTGTCTTGGGTGGAATGATTGTCCCAATCATTATAATCGTTTATTTCTTCCTTTTTTGGAAAAAAACTAAAACTCAGTCGTACTATATTCAATTCAAACGTTCAATTTATTCGTTCATATGTACCTACGTCATTATGACGATTTTAAAAGTTTTCACCAACCGAGTTGATATGGAGCCATTTGAACCAATAGGAAGTCTTGATACTTCAAATCAATTCAGGTTTGGATTTATGAATAGTAATTCATGGTGGGAATCATTTTCTGAAGGCTGGCCATCTGGCCACACTATGATTGCTGTTGGAATGGCAATTGCACTTCACCCATTGATACGGTCTAAATTTTGGAAAATAATGAATATAGCGTATCCGATAATTGTGGCTTGGAGTGTATCCACCGCCTTTCATTGGCTATCAGACGTGCTCTCAGGAGCAATTCTGGGGATAGTCATTGGCTATTATTTCTCTATGAAACAGATAAGGAAACCTTTAAATGTTTGAATCAATCTGGTTCGACAATACAATTATCTCCTGTACAAAAGCCTTCCTAGTTGGAAGGCTTTTTTAATTTCCGTCATCCATAATAAAGGGTCTCAATTCTTCGAATCCTCTAGCAGCTGAGTGTTTATGTGGTTTGACAATTCTCATTAATTTTACCTTAGTGAAAAAGAGCCTCTTTCATATCAAGAAAATGGATTGTCCTTCAGAGGAGAACATTATACGCATGAAGCTGAGTGGGCATGAAACAATTGATAAGCTCGACTTTAGAATAGAAGATAGAAAACTCACTATTTATCATGAAGAGAGCGACCAGGGCATATTAGCTTCACTTGATTCATTGTCCCTAGACACAGAGCTTGTGAGTACGGAAGAGACACAGGAAGAATTTGAAAGTAGTGATACAAAAGTTCAAGCCAAGTTGCTATGGCAAGTTCTCATGATCAATTTTGGATTTTTCGTTTTAGAAATGACTTTCGGACTTGTTTCTCATTCAATGGGATTGGTAGGAGATAGTCTGGACATGCTTTCTGATTCTTTTGTGTATGGCCTGAGTTTATTTGCGGTAGGAGCAATCGTGGCTAAGAGGAAACGAATAGCCAAGCTCAGTGGATATGTTCAAATTCTTTTAGCTGTAATCGGTATATCGGAGGTCTTTAGACGATATTTTTTAGAAGATAAGATGCCTGACTATCTCACCATGATTGTAGTTTCTAGCTTTGCGCTCATGGCTAACTGGTTCTGTCTTTATTTATTGCAGAAATCCAAGTCAGAAGAGGTCCATATGAGAGCAAGTATGATATTCACCAGTAACGACATCATCATTAATGCAGGTGTGATTGTAGCTGGAATCTTAGTGAGCCTATTAACTAATCGATTACCAGATTTAATTGTTGGCTCCATCGTCTTCATCATTGTATTAAGAGGCGCCTTTAGAATACTTAAGCTGGCTAAGTAATTACTCAACTGGAATCATCAATTGATAGTTTAATTCGTTGCCAGAGATGAGTGCTTTTGTAATTAAATCAATTCTCTTTATTTGGGCATCTAAAAAGGACTTTTCCCGGGAGTTAATCATAAACAAAGAGCTTTCACCAATATTAAACAAGTCGCGTTCCGCGAAGTAAAGTCTTCGATAAGAATCTTCTGTTTGTTGGAATAGGGCTAATTGATTTATGGCGGTATTTAGTTTATTCTCAGAAACATTTATGCTGTAATTTACTTTTGCTGATAGCTGCTTATTATTGAGTTTAGCATCTTCTATTTTCAACTTGGATAATTTTACATCACCTCTAGCTTTTCTGCTTAGAATTGGATAGGAAAGTGTACCGCCCCATGTATAGTTAGCCATAGAATAATTTGTAATTGGATTGTTATTGACTGGGGCGTTTAGTGCATTGTATTTTAATGTGAGTTCAGGTTTTAACTCCTCTCTTTTTAATTTAAAATCAACAATGTTCTGCTTTAATTTAAGCTCGTTTATCTGCAGGTACGGATGATTGAGTAAAAGAGAATCTTTCTCCAACAACGTTCTTTGAAACAAATCCATCATATTCGAGATACTTGGCAGGATAGGGCTAGCGTTATTCAGCTCGAGCGGTACATTCCCATCAACCCATAAATACAATTGAAGCTTTTCTTTGGCATTTTCAAGATTTAGAATAGCTTGATTATATCCAAAGAGCCTATTTTGCCATTGAATACTCGCTTCGACAGTGTCAATCGCTGGTCGATCACCCATTATAACTGTTGCAATAACACCCTCTAAACGAAATTTTGCATTTGCTACCGCCTCTTCGAATATGTCCTTTTGAAAATAGGCATTCATCCAGTCCCAATAAGCTTCTGAAGCCTCTAGTACTAATTCATTTCTTAGCATTTGACGCTCCAATTCCGATGATTGCTGAAACAACTTTGCTTTTTTCAGTTCAGCTCGGCGCTGGTCTATGATCAATCCTTTTCCGAGCTCTAATTCTAGTCCTGCATACCATAAGCCGCTTTCTGGCATCCGATCCGATTGATTGAGATAGACTCCTTGATTTTTATCGTAGCCTGCTTTTGCCGATAAACCGAACCAAGTTGGAACCTTGAGTCCTGCATTTATAGTGCTATAATATTGTTTATCATCGAAATATTTCTGTTGAATTGATCCTTCCAATTTTGGATCAAACCCTCCCTTCGCCTTTAATACTGAAGCAGCGCCATTTTCTTGCACAATATCAGCTTGATACACTCTAGGATGATGATCAAGGACTTGCCGAAGATATGTCTCATAGGTCATTTTATAGGAAGAATCCTGTTGAGACCAACTCGCTATTGGCAGTAAAAGCATGACTAGGATTTGTATGATGCTATTTTTCATACTGATCATTTTTAGTGTTTTTCTTGTTTGATTTTGGAGCATAATAGTTTGGTGGAAAACCGTTAATATGGCGCCATAACTCATACCAAATAGGCACATCCTCTAGGAGAATCATTGTTTTTGTACCACCTCCATAGCGTAAAGCTTCTGGCCATGGAACATCGTTTTTATCTGGTTTAACTAGTAATCTGAATTTACCGTTCTCGCTAATAAATTGGTCGATGGCATATATCTCACCGCCATATGTTCCATAACTGGCATTAGGCCATCCAGAAAAAACAATCGCAGGCCATCCATCGAATTGGATGCGCACTTTTTCTCCAAGGTGCATTAGTGGTAAATCAATAGGGTCAATATAGATTTCTACGGCAAGGTCATACATTTTAGGCATGACACTCACGATCTGTTGACCTTCTTTTATTGTTTCCCCAACTCCTGAAACAAATGTTTTCGTGACATAACCATCTTGCGGAGCTGTGATAAAGTAATAACCTTGGCGTACTTCATAGTTGACAAGTTGATTTTCCAGTTTATTGATGGTGGATTCTGCATCGAACTTATTTGTAGAAGTGGTTAACCTTTCAGAAAGTACTTTTGCATAGTCATTGTCGAACTTAGTACGGATACTAAAAATTTCGAGTTGCAGACTAATCACTTCATTTTGCCCATTTATCCATTTATTTTCTGCTTCAATTTCATAGGCTTGTGTTTGCTGTTGTTTGATTCTTCGTGCTTCAAGATCTACTAAAGATTTCAGCCCTGATTTATAAAGGCTATCCATTCGCACATATTGTTGGTTTGCTGTTAATGCATTCAATTGAGCTGCTCGGTATGCGATACTGTCATTTTGTACTTTCAATTTCGCTTGACCCAGTTTTACTTTGGCCTGTTGTAGCTTAAGTGAAAGCTGTTGATTCAATGCGCTCATCTGATTATCTTGAGCTACTTCTTTCTCTCCGTAGGTCTCAGCGGTTCTTTTCTTAAGCTCTAATTGATTGTCTGTTCGCTCTATTAAATTCTTGTCAAAGTATTCATCTTTAATTTCAGAGATCAATGCAATCGTATCACCTTTTAGAATGAAGTCACCTTCCTGTACATACCATTTTTCTATACGTCCGGCAATCACTGATTGTATTGTTTGAGGTCTTTGATCAGGCCGCAAGGTCGATACGCTCCCTGTCGAACGCACATTCTGTGTCCAAGGAAGAAAAGCAATGATGACCATAATTAGTACGCTCCATTTTAGGAGCCTAATTAAAACACGGCGCGTCACCTTATTTTCAACTCTATTTAGAGCAGAATACTCTTCGCGTCTAACCCTACTATTAATGCTATTATTTGAAATGTTTAACATATTAATGCGTTTAATCGTTAACAATTTTACCCGATTCAAGAACTATTGTTCTATCAATTAATTCAGGTAACTCGACCATTTGTGAGCTAGTCATGAGTACGGTCCAATTGTGCTGTTTATCGAGTAAGAATTTTATAATCGCATCGCGGTCTTCTGGAGTGAAAATAGAGAAACTGTTTTCCAAAAGAAGTAACCGTGGTTTATCTGCAATTGCCCGAGCAATGAGTAGTTTGGCCATTGTGCTTTTTGAGAATTGTCGACCGTGAGGAAGTATTTTTGTGTCGTATCCATGAGGTAGGTTTTTAATAAGGTCTAGCAACCCTAGGTTTTCTATTGCCCATTTAACGCGCTCAAATGTTGCCGCTTCTCTTCCGACGGTAATGTTCTCCAACAAGGTGCCTTCAAACAGGCGTTCGTCACGCAAATATCCTCCTATTACAGAATAAAGGTCATCTTGATTATAATTCTGAAATGGAATGTCTCCGATGGACATCGATCCGCTTTTTGGAGGGAACAATCCAGCGATTAAGTACAATAATGTTGACTTACCGCTATCATTCTTTCCAGTAATTAAAATGCGTTCGCCGCTTTTGACATCAAGTGAAAGATTGTTAATGGTTAATACTTCTTCTTCTGGATAGCTAAACTGAATGTTTTTGAGCTCTATTTTTAATCCTTTGTCGATCTTCGCTGTTGCTAAGCCGCCTTCAGAATCAATTTCCATGTCCGTTACTTGACCAATCTTTTCTAGTGAGGTAAGCACATCATAGATCGTTTCAAAGCTTAGAATCAGTTTTTCGACAGAAGAAATTACAAGAAGTATTATGATTTCAGCAGCAACAAATTGACCGATGTTCATTTGTTGATCAATTACGAGCAATCCACCAATCAATAATAGACCTAAAGCAACGAGTACTTTGAAAGCGAGCATGAGGGAGTATTGCTTGATCAATACAGAAAAATGTGACTCACGTGCTTCGATGTAGTCCTCTGAATGTGTATTTACTTTGTTCAAAGACAGCTTTGTGTTACCAGCAAGCTTAAAAGTTACATTGGTACGTGCTAATTCTTCCAGCCAATGTGCTATTCTATATTTATATTTTGATTCATTTAAGCTTGTTTCTAAACCTCTTCTGGCCGTAATTCTAAAAATGATGTAAACCAGAATGACGAGCATTAGACTAAATAGAATGAAGAATGGATGGTAGAGTGAAAGAAGTAGTAATCCAAAGAACGCCTGAATACTTGCAGAGGAAAAGTCGATAAGGATTTTTGAAAGACCCTTTTGAACTGAGACGATGTCAAAAAATCTGTTCATTAATTCTGGAGCATACTTATTCGCGAGCTTTTCAAGTTTTAAACGAGGTATTCTATACACAAATTCAAAGGCAGCTCTTGTGAAGATTTTCTGCTGAAGATTTTCAATAATTCTTAATTGAGCAATCTGCATGATACCACCAAGCCCGATTCCTGCCGTTACTAGAATTACTAAAATTAGCCATGATGTACTAACTGATCCTCCTTGGATTAAATTGATAATAGCTTGAATACCAATTGGTAAAGATAGATTGAGAATACCGATAAAGACGGCATAAACATATATGTTTCGAATGTCGCTTCGGTCTGGTTTTAAAAGCATCCAGAACCTTTTTAGCGGTGTCAATTGTTGACCCTTTTCCATGTTATTTTAATTAAATGTTTTTTGTGCTGCAATTAGCCTAATGTGTGAGCAACAGAATTTGCTCGGCGGTACTATTATTTTATTTCAGGGGGTGGAACCGGAATATCGAAATAGTAAAGGGAAGTAGATTGATCAATAACTTCGCAGATTAATTCTATATCTCGATTAACTGAGCAGTACTTTATAGTTGAGAGATCAAAAAATAAAAGAACTTCTTCCGTTTCTTTTTCAAACTCTTCCTCACTGTCTTCAAGATCTGAAAGTTCAATAATGTCTTGTTCGAGTTCAAAATTTAACCCAGCAACTTGTGTTGTCACTGCAAGCAGTAATAGGAAGCTGATGATGGTGGATAATATTATGTTCTCTTTATTGTTCAATTTCGTCTATAAATAATACTAATCGTAAAAGTTATCGGTGCAAATATAATAGTATTACTATCAAAACAACAAGTTCTACTTATTATTTTTTATTTGGAGGAGAAAAATCACCTCTATTATAGGTTTCAATAATGCTCTGCCGCCGTTATCCTATTCGTAATAATGCTTATTTAGATAAGGTTTACAATTATTTACATTGTTTTTACAGTGAATCATATAGTTCGGGACAGCCTCCATATATCTTTATGTGAAACAATAAAATCATGCAATGAGAAAATTTAAAATCATCATTTTGTCAATAGCGGTGACTGCTATGTTCGTTACTTTAAGTGCATTTACAAAAGCTACGGGAATATCAATATCTGAGAGAATAGAATCTAAATCCTCTGAGGATAATGTGCAGAAGCCTACAGCGAACATGCTGGTTACACATGGCCATTGCAGCACCCCTTTTACTGGAGCTTTGGAAGAGCTAAAGGTGGATTTAGTTGCAAGCAAAGAGACGGGTAACCCTATCGAGAATATGGAAATTTCTTTTATTATTGATCCTAGTTCTTTCAATGTTTGCGCTGATCAGAACTTGACGGAAAGAATTAAAACGCCTGGAATATTTGTTGGCAAGAACAATGAGATGATAACCTTCAAATCACTTCACACAAGGACTATTGGGTTAGATTGGTATCAGACAACAGGAATGTTATCCATTAAAGGAGTGGAACACGAAGTAACGTTTTTTGTTTCGGGAATTAGAGATCCTGAGAAAACGATGACTAGTACACTCATCATAGATGGTCAGCTGGATCTGTTTGATTGGGGAATTGATTATGATAAAATCGTTTCAGGGAAATCTGATATGAGACCTACGAGATGGTTGCATATTAACTTGAAATATGACTTCAGTTAATTGGGTTTGTTAGGATACCGAGTCTTTGAGTATTATGGAAGGTTTGACCAACTTCATAAGTTCTTTTGGAGTTAAGTAGCATAGGTTACAAAGTGAAAGCTCAATTCTCATCACCTTTAAAACAAATTAGAAAGATGACAATTAACGATACAATTAAGCTAATTGCAGGAAGTTTTGTGCTGCTGTCAATGGTTTTGGGTTATTTCGTGCATGAATATTGGTTCTTGCTCACAGTTTTTGTAGGTCTCAACCTTGTTCAATCAAGTTTTACTAAATGGTGCTTGATGGATAAGATTTTGAAGAAAGCTGGTATGCGTGAAGGAGGTGATAGTTGTTCTATATAAATATTACCCCTGAAGTAAGATTGATTATTGCAGATTCATATAGAAACAATCTAATGATCTTGCTATAGTTTTTAATAATTAAGATTATAATACAAGCATCCAATTACAACACCAAAATAGGCTATTGAAATTGGTGCTATTACGAAACTGATCGTTACAATTCTTAAAGTTTTCATAGTGTATCGTTTTGTGTGATACAAATCTATGGTTCAACTACTCTTTTTCGAATACTGGATTATGTCTTTTGCGATTACCGCAACAACAAAAGTCATAAACAACTATTCTTTTGTACATTAGTTGGCCTAATACTACATTGCTATGACTGAGAAACTTAAGGGAGTTAAAAAACGAATGTTTACTGGGGTGTTCTTGGCTGTGGCCATTGGCGGTGCCGTATTCTTTATGATTCGTGGTTGTGAGGGAAATGTATCGCCTGATGTTGCCAATTTAGCGTTGAAATCGGACGGTAAAACTTATGTGTATTCTCAATTGAGTTCAACGATAGTCAAGAAGACCATTACGGAGAATCAAAGTCCAAGCGCTATGGCTTTTGTTCAAATTTACAAAGATGGTGATAAGTATTTCGTAGCTCCAAATGTAATGAGGGAGGTCGTCGACTTGTTTTCTGGAAACTATCAAAAACACGTTTATAAGGAGAAAAGTTACGAAGGGTATGTGACCAGTGGAACGAATGAAGTATTTGGTATTTCAACGAGTTATGAGAGTACAGATAAAATTGGAGAGCAACTAACAGTTTATAGCGTTCGATTAGGTCAAGTGGAAAAGAGAGCTGAATTGATAATTCGATGGAGTTTTAATTCGAAGACAGGTGAATACAAAGCATTAGAAAACTGTATAGTGAAGTCTTTTTGGATCCAAACAAACCCGAGTCCAGGCGAAACAGTTATATCTTCCAAAGATTTTCTTGTTGTGAGTATAGCAACACTTCAAGAGTTTTATGGCGATTCTTTCGAATATGATGCAGAGGGCAAAGTTTTATATATCGTTGATTGATATTGCAAAGATTTAAGAAAGGTTAAATATTTTCAAAATCGAATAAGGAGCCGTCTAACATGTGAGAGGGTTTAATATTTTTTAATGCATTGAAAATAGACGAAGACCTTCCGGGGAATTCTTCTTCCCAATCCTTTATCATTTTTTTAACTTTTTTCCGCATCATGTTTTCTTGAGAACCACAGAGAGTACATGGGATGATTGGGAATTGTTTTCCTTCCGAATATATTGAAATTTCAGACTCTTTGCAGAATGCCAATGGGCGAATAACAATGTGTCTTTTGTCGTCAGTCTGATATTTTGCTGGCATTGCTTCAATTCGTGAACCATTGAATAAGTTCATAAAAAAGGTTTCGATGATGTCGTCTCGATGATGTCCCAATGCTATTTTTGTGGCACCAATTTCATCGGCAATTGTGTACAGATTCCCTCTTCGCAATCGTGAACATAAACTGCACATAGTTTTCCCTGGTTCAATTTTAGAAGTTACAATACTATAGGTGTCTTTTTCTACTATTCGAAATTCTACACCAAGATTGCTCAAATAATCTGGTAAAACGTCTTCTGGAAAACCAGGTTGTTTTTGATCTAGGTTTACTGCAATAATGTCAAATTGAATCTCAGATTCTTTCTGATAGTGAAGCAGAATATCAAGCATAGTGTAGCTATCTTTACCACCAGACAAACAGGTCATTACTTTATCTCCTTCTTCAATCAAAGCATATTTGCTCCAAGCTTCCCAAACATCTCTGCGAAGGTGCTTTTCAACTCTGTTAAATAGGGATTTTTCAGGTGCCATCCTGCAAATGTAAAAAGATTAACTGTAGGTGTTGGATTTATGTATTTCCTTCTGAATATTCAACTCTATAGCTTAAGTTGCAATGGTTCTTTTTGGTTATCTTTACGACAATAATTATGTCAGAAAAACATTCTCATAATCAGAGCACCAAGAACATAAAGGTTGTATTCTTTTTGAATCTGATCTTTACGATTTTTGAGATCATTGGTGGGCTTTATGTGAATAGCGTTGCCATTTTATCAGATGCGTTGCACGACTTTGGAGATAGTCTGTCTTTAGGATTATCATGGTATCTCGATAAGAAATCAAAGAAAGGGGCGGACAATAGTTTCACTTTTGGATATCAAAGGTTTTCATTGTTAAGTGCATTAATAAACAGTATTGTTCTGATTATCGGGTCCGTTTTCGTTATTCAAGAAGCAGTTGCACGGCTATTGCATCCTGAAAGTTCTGATGGACTTGGGATGATGTATATAGCTATTCTTGGTGTGCTTGTGAATGGATACGCAGCGTATAAATTGAGTCATGGAAAGTCGATGAATGAAAAGGTCTTATCTTGGCATTTGATAGAAGATGTATTAGGATGGGTGGCAGTTTTGATTGTATCGATTGTACTTATTTTTAAGGACATTCCTTATTTAGATCCTCTTTTATCGTTAGCAATTACGCTCTATATTCTTTGGAATGTATTTAGACGACTAAAAGAAACACTATTACTTTTCTTGCAAGGGGTTCCTCTTGAGTTCAATGTTGAAGAGCTGAATAATAAAATTCTTTCATTCGATGAGGTACAATCTATTCATAACACATACCTCTGGTCACTTGATGGCGAAACACATGTGTTTAGTGCGCATGTAGTCATAAGACGGGAGGAGAATACTCAGCACGTTGAGGTTCTAAAAGATAATATTCGTGAGCAGTTGAAGAGCTTTGGATTGAGTAATATCACTTTAGAAATAGAATTTGATGATGACCCTTGCTGATTTAATCAGCGGACCTAAGTTTCTTCAAGTATTCTTCCGGCAGTGCAGTGCCTAGCTTCGAGGCTTTTTCTGCATCACTAAGTGCCGCTTCTATTTCGTTTTTGTGAAAATAACTAATGGAACGAAGTAGATAAGGTTCACCTGATGATGTTTCAAGTGGCATAGCACGTTCAAAATCAGCTATTGCAGCATCAAAATTACCTAAAGCGTCATATAAAACACCTCGATTTCTCAAGAAAGTAGGATTTGTTGGTTCCAATTCAATGGCATTAGAAAATGAATTTAGCGCCTTCTTGTTATTACCTTTTAACTTGTAAATTAATCCTTTGTTGAAATGTGCTAGAGCATAGGTGTTGTCTATTGAAAGAGCACTATTGAAATCGATTAAGGCATTTTTCATTTCACCTTCTTGCGCTAGAAGAATCCCTCTGTTGAGAAATGATTTTGGGAAATTTCCGTCTAGATGGATTGCTTCTGAATAGTCTTCAATGGCTTGAATTCTGTTTCCAAGTTTCTCGTTTAAACGGCCGCGTTCATAGTACGCTTTTGCTGTTGGGTTTAGTTGCAGACTTTGATTTAAATCAAGAAGCGCGCCGTCAAGATTTTTATTATCCGTTCGGTAAGTTCCTCGACACATATATGCCCAGTAACTGTTGGGATATCTTTCGATAGTCTGAGTCCAAAGAGTTTCACTGTTTTCCCAGACTTTTGACTGTAAGTTTGCTTGCAATCCAAGAAAAAGAAACCATAATGATACGAGCCCAATCAATCCTTGATGTAGGATTCGATGTTTATTTACTCTTTTTAGAAGGTATTCCAAGCCTGAGGCTATTAGATAGAACAAACCGATGTACGAGATGTACGTGTAGCGTTCGCTACTAATAGCTTTCCCAAAAGGGATAATTTGAAGCACTGGACCAATTGTTATAAGGAAGAAAGCAAGCCCGAAGAAAATTTTTCGAGAGCTATTAAATGTTCGGATAAGAATAATTATTACCGTAACAAAGGGGATTGCTGATAAATAATAGACTAAAGACAAATAGATCGCTCCCTGGAAGGGGAATGGATGAAATATACTTAGTTGGACAGGTATGAACGCTTTAAAGATATAAGCTATGGAATTGTAGGTACCAATAAACACTGTTTTGTTCAATGGATATTCAGTAACTCCTAGCATAGAATTACTAGCTTCTTGACCATGCTTGGTCATTATTAAAGCTAGTATCGCTAAAATAAAAAACGGTGCTTTTTCGATGATCGTGGATGGAGAAATTGAACGCTTTTTAAGATAGTCAAGTAAAAGAAGAATGATCGGGAATGTAAAAGCTAAACTCTTAGATAGCAAAGAACATGTAAAACCAATAATTGCAATGGAGTACCAAAGATATTTTTGCTTTTCAGGTTGACTAATGTACTTGAGATATGATAAAAGTGAAAGTAGATAAAACAGGGTGTAGAGAACATCTTTTCTTCCTGATATCCAAGCAACAGATTCAACATGCATTGGATGGATGCCAAACAATAAGGCAACGAGAAAAGCTATAAGTTGAGATGAACTAATTTTTTTCAAGAAGAAGAAAACTAGACACACATTCAGCAAATGAAGCGCTAGGTTGCTCAGATGAAATCCAAACGGATCAGTTCCCCAAAAATGATAGTCGATTGCGAAAGAAATTAGTGTTAAAGGATGATAAAGTCCTAGTTGATGGGCTGTAGTAAACATTGCGGAAAGATGTTCTCTTGATAGCGAGTGCACTAGTCGATTCCGCAGCACATATGAATCATCGTCCCAATTTACCCAGCCGTTTTGCAATGTTGGAAATAGGCATACGAACGTTACTAAAACGATAAAAATTAAGACATTTCTATCCGACATTTTAATCCCTAAGAACGTGGAAGAATAATTGACTTCATTCATGTAATTCGAAGATAAACAGAAAATTGTAACAGCTCAGTTTTTATGAAAATTACCCCTTGTTTAGGAGGGAAAAGAAGAACAGGAAATTATATCACTCTTCGTGATTGTTTTGGGTTTGACTATTGTCTCATCAATTGAAATCACAATAGTATATTCACAAAAAATGCTTAAAAGAACATTCGTAATTAAAGGTGGAGGTTATCCTACTTGGCCTGCTAGGTAGTACCATCTATGTGAATCCACCACTGCATAACTGAATCAGAATACATGCAAATTCAACAGGCAATTCTATTCTTTTTAAGAAAGATTCAATTAGGGAATCAATGTTTCACTGAATTTATCTATCGATAACAACTATTCTAAAGTTAGAGTTCCAATTCAATCGATACGCAGCCTTCCGCATTAAAAGTTAGCGTCCCCGTCCAAACATCATTTCCATTTTGATCATGGACATAATAGTTTGAAGATTGAGTCTTATCACTTCCCATGCTTCTTCTGTGAGATATAGATCCAGGATCTCCACAATCAGGTTCTAACGGCCAATATGTTGTCGTGGATACGCCTCCAATAATTTGACTATCAATGTAAAAAGTCAATTCTGTTATTCCGTCATTTTCCAAGTTATAGGAGGTATTCCAATTATACCATAATGTAGCATTTCCTTCGTAAATACAGGAGCCGTTGTTTTTATTAGCCTCTTCACTGAAGTTAGACGCGTCTGGATCATCACAACCCTCCTTAACGCAGCTCATTGAACATAGTATTAATCCGATAGCAATTAGTGCATTCGACATTCTCAGTTTCATAGTGTTCTTTTTATATAAAGTTAGCAGTCGGTCGAGCTAAATTAGGTAAAAATACAACTATGTCGAAATAATGACGCCTAGATAGATTTTGTTTATAGGTTATGTATGCTCAAATGTTCTATTTTGGAGACCTCTCATATACGAATAACATCACGAGTTTCCTCAATGGCTTTGAGTGTGGATTAAACTACCTACTTTCATTGAGTTAATAAATTGTTACTAAAAAAAAGAAGTCGCTTTATCTTGGTTGAGGCTTCTCCTAACTACTTAGAGAATTTACTTGCCAGTTTATCGTTTTATCCAAGTACAACTTGCTATCATTGTTACATCTTTGTTTACTTTTGTCAAAAAAAACAACAAAATGAAAGCATATGTATTTCCTGGTCAAGGAGCTCAATTCTCAGGAATGGGGAAGGAGTTATTTGACAATTCAGATATTGCAAAAGGACTGTTTAAAAAAGCCAATGAGATCCTCGGATTTGAGATTACAAAAATAATGTTTGAAGGAACCGCGGATGAATTGAAAGAAACGAAGGTGACTCAACCGGCTATCTTCTTGCATTCTACAATTCTTGCCGCTTGCTTAGGAGAGTCTTTTCAGCCTGCAATGGTTGCTGGTCATTCTTTGGGTGAACTTTCAGCTTTGGTGGCAAATGGAACTTTGAGTTTCGAAGATGGATTGAGGTTAGTCTCAAAAAGAGCCTTAGCAATGCAAGCTGCATGTGAAGCAGAGCCATCTACTATGGCAGCAATTATTGGACTTGAAGATAATGTTGTTGAAGAAGTGTGTGGCAAAGTTGATGGGGTTGTTGTTGCAGCAAATTACAATTGTCCGGGGCAGTTGGTTATTTCTGGCGCAGTACCTGCTGTTGAAAAAGCTTGTGAATTATTGACAGAAGCAGGAGCAAGAAGAGCACTAATGTTACCTGTTGGAGGAGCATTTCATTCACCATTGATGGAGCCGGCAAGAGAAGAGTTGGCAGCTGCAATTGAAGCTACAGAATTCAATACTCCAAAGTGTCCAGTTTACCAAAATGTTCCTGCGATTGCAGTTTCTGATCCTGCTGAAATCAAGAAGAACTTGGTTGCACAATTAACTGCACCTGTGAAATGGACCCAAACGATGCATGCTATTATTGACGATGGCGCTTCAGAGGTAATTGAAGTTGGTCCCGGTAAAGTATTACAAGGTTTATTTAAAAAAGTAGATCGTCAATTTCCATGTTCTAGTGCAGAGTTAGCTTAGCTTAGTTCAGATAAAACATTTATTAAATACTCTTTTCCAACATCGACATTTCGAATGAGGGAGAAGAGTTTTTTTATGCCATTTTATGGAATACTACATGTGCATGCATCTAAAGAGTATAATTAACTTAAAAGAAAAGCACATGAAAAATTTAGGAATGATAATCGTAGCGCTATTAATGACAACACAGTCTTTTGCGCAAGGATCTTTGGGAGATGTTGTAGGAGAGGTGGTTGATCTGAAATCTGGAAAAACTGTGTACGGAGCAGAAATATTCATTGAAAGTAATGGCGCAAAATACAGAACCAGAACGGATGCAGATGGTCGCTTTAGACTGAGCGGAGTGACTGCCGGAACACATATGTTAAACATCAAGTTTGATATTGATACAATGCCTAATCTGGCTGTTGTCGTTCCAATGGATGGGATTGCGAATATGGGGATAATCCAATTTACAAGTAACATTTTAGATCTCATGACCATGGATGCGAAAGCGGACGATGGGAGAATGAAATTGGTGTATGGATCACTACCCGTTAAAGAGATTACCGCGGAGGATATTATTAACTCTTCAGCGAAGAATGATATCAAGGGCTTATTGACATCCATTTCTACAGATGTAAGAATGACCAACGACGGTGAATTAGTATTTAGGGGAGCTAGAAAAGGAGATATGCTCTATCTTATGGATGGTGTGAAAACTGCATCAATTGGTGCTGTTCCTAGCTCATCTATCGCAAGAATGAAAGTTTACAGTGGTGGACTTCCTGCTAAGTATGGTGATACTATGGGAGGCGTTGTTGTGATGGAGAGTAAAAGTTATTTCGACTTATATAATTCATGGGTAGCCAAAGAAGTGAAGGCTGGCAGAAGATAATCTATTATGATCATTTAATGATCTCAAGAAAAAGCGGAGTTGATTAATTTCAACTCCGCTTTATTGTAGTTATAATGATGTTACTCAAATAGACTTTAGATAAGTCTTCAGTTTTTGCTCATTTTCCTTCTTAAGAATCATCAATCGATTATCTGATTGAATTACAATGTACCCATCTAGTCCATCGATAATGACAGTGTTTCCATTTGGTACATTTACGATACAATTTGAACTATTGAAAGAATGTACTTGATCACCTACAAGTGAATTGTTATCATGATCTTTTGTTAGATGAGTGTCCAGACTACCCCATGTACCTAAATCAGACCAATCAAAACTCGCTAATACAACATCAATATTCTCAGCATGTTCCATAATCGCATAATCGATCGAAATATCCTCACATGTAGCGAAGGCATGGTTTACAAACTCCTGTTCACTTGAGCTATTATAAGCACTCAAGTCACAGGCAAATAAATCAAATAGCGATGGTTGAAATGTTTTTAAAGCATCAAGGACCGTCACTGATTTCCAAATGAAAATCCCTGAATTCCAATAGAAATTTCCGGCATCAACAAATTCCTGAGCCGTTACTAAGTCCGGTTTTTCACGAAACTGTTTTATCTCAATAATATCGTTCGGAGCGATTTTAGCCGATTTTTCGAATTCAATATAGCCATAACCTGTATCTGGACGAGTAGGTTGAATACCTATAGTTGCGATCCTTCCTTTTTCCGCCGAAGAAACTGCTGCATTAATCGTCTTCGCAAAATTTCCTTCTTGGATAATCAAATGGTCTGCTGGAGAAATAATCAGGTTTGCATTTGGGTTTATATCGTGGATTTTTGCTGCAGCATAAGCGATGCAAGGTGCAGTATTTTTTCTTTCTGGCTCCGTAAGTACCTGTTCCGGTTTTAGGTTCGGAAGTTGTTCAAGAACCATCTCCTTGTACTGCATATTCGTAACGACATAGACATTTTCAGAAGGAGAGACGTGCAGTAATCGCTCATAAGTCATTTGAATTAAGGTCTTGCCTGTCCCAAGGATATCCAAAAATTGTTTTGGTCTTTCCGGCACGGACATCGGCCAGAACCTACTTCCAATTCCTCCTGCCATTATTATACTATAGTTGTTTTCCATATTAGATTTCCTTTACTTGAGCAAGCGCACTTACCAAGTATTGTTTTTTTGTTGTTGTTTCTGTGCAAATGAATCGCGTTCTGCGCAATTTCCCTTTGATAAAGGTTTTTCCATTCAACGCAAAAATACTGTTTTTATCTAATGACTCGAGGGTAGTTTGATCCTCCATTTTCGGGTCGTAACGCAATAAGGTGCGGTGAAGGTTGGCATCCGAGCAGGAGGAGGCTTTAACCTTGATCAATGAATTTGTCAAAGCGATTTCCACGTCTTCTGGCAGTTCTTTGCTGTCAATTACTGGAAGTAATAAGTCTGAATAGATTTTCTTCCACTCTCTTCCGTGGGGAGAAACATGCCTGCCATATTTCTCATAAGTGATCAAGTGAGCAAACTCATGTAGGGTTGTGATGAGAAATGAATATCTATTAAGATTCCCATTAATAGTGATTTGATGCTTATCTCCATTTCGTCCAGATCGAAAATCACCTAGTTTAGTTTTTCGAGGCTTTACTATTTTGAAAGTTACCGGGTGATTCAACAGCAATCCTATAACGGATTCCAGGAATTCTTCGGGGAGATACTTTTCGAGCGAATTTCGATATTGTCTAGATTTTCTTTCCAAGGATGGTTAAAATTAACTATTATACTTTTCCTACATTCGAATTCAACCTGAATTAATTGCCATCATAAAAAATACGGTTAACTTTACCGCTAGTGCTAAGTATACTAAAAAATATAGGCAAGTTTGTTCAGATGATCTGGGTGGTGTTCTCGAAGCCTGAAAAGTGGGGGGTTTTTCGAAAACGATTGTTTGATGAAATACAGTTACTTGGAATTAACTCAATCCTTATTGTTGGATTGATGTCTATATTTATGGGAGCGGTAATTGCATTGCAGACTGCCTCGAATATGGATTCTCCATTACTCCCTGAATATACTATTGGATATATCACACGATCAAGTACAATACTTGAATTCTCGCCAACAATAATATCGCTGATTCTCGCTGGGAAGGTGGGCTCAAATGTAGCTTCGGAAATAGGGACCATGAAGATTACCGAGCAAATAGATGCGCTCGAGATAATGGGAGTGAATAGTTTGAGTTATTTAGTTCTACCTAAAATTATAGGCGCAGTGTTATTTTTTCCAGTATTGATCATTTTCTCAATGGGACTCAGTCTTGTTGGAGGTTGGTTAGTATTGTTATTAACTGGATTAGCTTCAACGGAGACTTATGTACTCGGTATTCGTTCTTTTTTCGAGATTAATGATGTTGTATATGCGCTTGTTAAAACAGTAGTATTCGCATTTTGTATCGTTTCCATTGCTTCATTCTATGGGTATTATTCAAAAGGCAGTGCACTGGATGTTGGAAAGTCAGCAACAAGAGCCGTTGTTAGCAGTAGTATCGCAATACTTATCGCAAACTTCTTCCTAACTCAGATGATTCTGTTATGATAGAGGTAAAGAACATTAATAAGTCTTTTGGTGACAATCATGTTTTGCATGATGTAACGACAAACTTTGAGAAAGGCAAGGTCAATTTGATTATAGGTCAATCCGGTCAGGGAAAATCCGTATTGGCAAAATGTATTGTTGGTCTTCACGAACCTGATACAGGTTCTATCCATTATGATGGACGTGATTTCACGGCAATGGATAGAAAAGATAGAGTCTCTATTCGAAAAGAAATTGGGATGTTGTTTCAAGGTTCTGCTTTGTTCGACTCGATGACAGTGGAAGAGAATATTATGTTCCCCTTAACAATGTTCACGAAAATGTCCAGAGCTGAAAAGGTGGATCGTGTTAATTTTTGTTTGGAACATGTCAACTTGGAAGGCAGGAATAACTTATACCCATCTGAATGTTCCGGGGGAATGCAGAAAAGGATTGCGATCGCAAGAGCTATAGCCATGAATCCTAGATATCTATTCTGTGATGAGCCAAATTCTGGATTAGATCCAAAAACAGCAATCGTTATAGATAATCTAATTAGAGAGATTACTTATGAATACGACATCACGACGGTTGTAATTACTCACGATATGAACTCTGTTATTGAGGTTGGCGATACTATCTTATTTATCAATGACGGTAGAAATTGGTGGACTGGTGATCGTAAAGAGATCCTTACTACTAACAATAAAGAGGTAGTGGACTTTGTATATGCAGCAGAGTTCATGAAGGAAATTCGTGCCTCTATGCAAGACAAAAGGAAGTAATATTATTCCTGTGATCGGTCAACCAATCCTTGATCCAAATTTTTCGAAGGGTTTACGCCTAATTTTTTCAAATCTTCAACACGTTTTGTAAGATTTCCAGCACCGTCGGTCATTTTATTCATTGCTCCCTTATAGGTTTTATTTGCTGTGTCCATTTGCCGTCCAAGGTTGATTAGATCCTCAGTGAATCCCACAAATTTATCATATAAATTTCCAGCTTGTCGGGCTATTTCAACGGCATTTTTATTTTGTAAATCCTGTTTCCATATGTAGGAAATTGTTCGCAATGTTGCTAGAAGGGTAGAAGTGGAAACGATAACAATGTTCTTATCCAAAGCTTTTTCAAATAAGCTCTTGTCTTCTTTTAGGGCAAGAGTTAATGCTGGTTCATTAGCAATAAACATTAGAACATAATCTGGTGAATTGATATCGTGAAGTTTTTGGTAATCCTTGTTGCCTAGTAATTTAATATGACCTAGGACACTGTCAATATGTTGACGTAAGTAGGCATTTTTCTCCTCCTCCTCCTCAGTATCGAAATAGTTACTGTATGCTGTAAGAGATACCTTGGAGTCTAAAACTAAATTCTTACCATCGGGCAGATTAATAATATAATCGAGACGTTGGTTGCTGCCATCCGCAGTTTTTAGATTCGTTTCTTTCGTGTAATGAATGTCTTTTTGCAACCCTGCCTTCTCAAGAATTGACTCTAGATGCATTTCTCCCCAATTACCTTGTGTTTTGGAATCTCCGCGCAAAGCCTGCGTCAAACTTCTTGTCTCTTGAGTTATTTCTTGATTTAAAGTTTGTAACATTTCAAGGTGTTTATCTAATGAAGCTGATCGTTCTATGCTTTTCTCATTAGTATCTTCGACTTTCTTTTGAAACTCTGCTATTCTTTCTTTTAAAGGGTTTAGAATTGCATCAAGATTCGTCTTATTCTGATCTGTGAACTTGCTGCTCTTCTCATCTAAAATTTTATTTGCAATTATTTCAAAATCTTTTGTGAATTTCTGTTGTAATGATTCTAATTCTTTTTTCTGATCATCAATTTTATCCTGCAGTCCATCGTACTTGCTTTTCCATTCTGTTGCATTCCGCAATTCCAATTGATGTGATTCTCGAATTTCATTGAGATCATTTTTTGTTGCAATTAATTCTTGTTCCAATCGTTTATTAGAATTCAATAACGTAGCATTGTCAATTAACAACCGTTGTGAGTCATCTGTGCTTTCTTCTGTTTTTTGAGAAGAGATTAGTTTTGCGGCGAGAAAACCAATAATTCCACCGATGAGTAATCCAATAAGAAGGAGAATGTAGTCCATGGTTTAAAAGTAAGAACAAATATTAATAACTACGTTCTCTAGAAGTAAACGATATAACCAAAATGGACCTTACTATTACTTAATTGCACTGGATTGCTCAATTGCTTTCCAAGTGCATATGAAATCGAGAACACGCCAAATTTGGTACTGAATGAGAAGCCTATCCCAAATCCATACGGGCTGTCTTGATAGTAATTTCCCGAATTGTTTTCGTAGAAGCTCTGATCAAAAAAAGCAAAAACATGTGAGTTTTTGTCTAGTAGGAATCGGTATTCAATGGTTCCTGTAGTTTTAGTTGTTGCATATAACGCATCTTGGTTGAATCCCCGTTGGGAAGTGAGACCGCCGTATCGATAAACTTCATTTTCAAATATTTCATCTGCTGAATAGAAATCGGTTGTTGAAGCTAATCGAAGAACATGGCGCTTGTGCAAAGGAATGAAGAATTCGAACTTCACCTTGCCTCGATAAATCAATGATTTTTCTGCGGGAATCGTATCAGAAACTTGTGATTTTCTAGTTCCGACCGTTCCTTCTACAAGTAAGTTCATTCCACGAGTTGGGTTAGGGAGATAATCTACACGTGTAGCTATATATGATAGGCCATAACTATTCGCTTTAACATTTCCTAGATTTGAAAATGAGGGATTGTTTGCGCCGCCAGAAAGGACATTTGATGAGGTGTATTCATAGAATGCCTTTAAGTAGCTTCCTCGGCTAAGGAAATATTGAACACCTGCTGTTGCACTTAACTCTAAGAAGGAAGTATCCCGCTTATATAGATCGAATGTTCCGTCTAATCCAAAAGGGGTATTAAACAGAAAGGGGTAATTAATTCTTGAGTGCAAAGATTGTGTTTGATCTTGAATGCTTTGCCAACGAATGTCTAGTAATTCTCCTCTATGTAGAACATCCAGTAGTTTTAAATTGATTTCACCAGTGAGCCCAAGTTTTTTTGTTATCGGATTTGGTTGAAAGCCAATAATACCATTAACAGAACTTATTGGGACAGACTCTAGATATACAAATAGTTCTACACCATTCTTGGTAAATAGTACTTCTGCTGGTTTTATTTCTTTTAGAAAAGGAACTTGTCGAATTCGATTGGAGATTTTTCTTATTTCTGACTCTGCATAGTTACTCCCAACTTTAATATTGATCAGGTTGGAAATATATTTTGTAGAAATAGAGGAGTCTCCCTTGATGTGAATTTCATCCCATAAATAGTATTCTCCTCGATTGATCGTTAAGTCTGCATTTAGTTGTCCTATTGTAATTTGAGCATTTTCGAGTCTAATAGATACAAAAGGATAACCATTATCTAAATAGGCATTTTGAATTTTAGTAATCGCCGATGCTAATTCTCCAGGAGTAAATGGTATTTGGCTGATGAATTTTTCATTGACTCTAGAGTGTTTGCGAATGAATCCTATTTCTTCAGGTTTTATGATCAGAGTTACATCTTTCATTTTATCTCCTAACTGAAAATGAATCACGGCTTCTCGGTTTCCATATGTTATAGAGTCTACTGAAGCAAGAATATATCCTTTGGCTATTGCGCTAAATTGTAGGTCTTTAATATACTGGATGGCATCAATACTGTCTTTAAATTTTGTCTTAGGATGCTTTATGAACTGTTGATAACTCTCATTTTCAAAAGAAATATGGTATTCTTTTTGCCCGAATAACGTATTCGTTGCAAGTAATGCCAAAATGAGGTATATCGTACGCATTAGGAATATAAACGGATTGGAAATTAGTTTATTTCAGCTTATTACGATGCTAATGTGGATAATAAATTTTCAAGAAGTATGTAATTTATTGTAGTTTTGTCGTTAGAAGTATTGAACAACGAACTCGAACCTTATATTAATTATTAAAATCGGATAGACATGAAGAAGTTTTTGGCCTTAACTCTAATGGGATTGATGTTGACAGCAGTTTTGGCTGCTTGCGGATCATCTAAAGGAGGACATTGTGACGCTTATGGTAGCGTAGATCACAATGATCAAGTAGAAAATAGTGATTTAGCTTCTTTATAATAGAGGAATCATATTAAGATATTTTGAGGCCATCTTCGGAGGGTCTTTTTTTTTTGGACACAACTTTAGTGTAAAATTGACATAAAAAAGCCCGATGATATCTCATCGGGCTTTTTTTAATATTAAATAATATGAATTAGTTCGTATTGATAGTTTGATCTGTATAAACAGAATATCCACTAGCGACTTTAGGAATCAAAACAAAGTTCTCCACATATCTTTGATTTTCACAAGATGCACAGGTAGTTGCAATAACATCATAAAGAACAAGATTTGCAGCATTGTTATAGGTAACATCTCTAACAAATGAAGCTTTGCAGTTTACATTCATTGGGTTAGCAAGAATGTCATAACTGTTCCAATCCACTGGCACTTTTGTTTCACCACCATCCCAGCTTACTTCAAACTCATTAGCATAAAGACTTGCCCCTGTAACGTGATTGCCAGTTACATTAGCTAAATATCCAATTTTAGGGTAAATTATCACCTCTTGGATGATCACGCCAGTATTTGTATCTTCTTCAGCTACAGTACATTTTTTACAGGATGTAAATCCCATCATCAATACAGTAGCCAATAAAACTCCGGCGAATAATGACTTTTTTGTTTTCATAATCTCTTCATTTGTAGTAAGTCGTTGGTAAATTTATCGTTTTTTACCATCAAAAAAAATTATTTCTTTCTTAATTCAAAATTTTGCCCAAGATAGACTTTTCTCACACGCTCATCGGCGGCAAGCTCCTCTGCTGTTCCTGATCTAAGAATGTCTCCTTCAAAAAGTAAATATGCTCTGTCTGTTATTGAAAGTGTTTCCTGAACATTGTGATCAGTGATTAGAATACCAATGTTACGTTGTTTTAGTTCGGATACAATACTTTGAATATCTTCCACGGCAATTGGATCTACACCAGCGAAGGGTTCGTCAAGTAATACGAATTTTGGATTCGTAGCTAAAGCCCTAGCAATTTCTGTTCTTCTCTTTTCACCACCAGACAGGCGATTTCCAAGATTTTTACGTACATGATTTAAACTGAATTCATCAAGTAGTTTCTCAAGTCGTTGTTTTCTCTCTTCCTTGTTAAGGTCTGTCATTTCTAGAATGGCCATTATGTTATCCTCAACACTTAATTTTCGAAAAACGGAAACTTCCTGCGGTAAGTATCCAATTCCCATCTGTGAACGCTTGTACATTGGTAAACTTGTGATATCAGTATCATCCAAAAATACTTTACCAGCATCTGGTTTTACTAATCCTACAATCATATAGAATGAAGTGGTCTTTCCAGCGCCATTCGGTCCAAGTAAGCCTACTATTTCACCTTGTTTAACCTCAACGGTTACTCCTTTAACTACTTCGCGGCCTTTGTAAGACTTGCGGATTCCCTGTGTATATAATTTCATTGATTCTTCCATTAGAAGTTGATCACGTATTTCGCACGGACACCAAATGCTTTGATATCGGTAACTTTTACTCCAGGATCGAGATGTGTTAATCTCCAAAAGACATCAACTCGTCCAAGTTTTAATATATTTTCAATACCCATTGCGACTTCAACATAGGGTTTTTTTCCAAAACTCTTCGTGAATTCCGGTAAGCGCATTTCTGCAAAATGTCGCTGGTCAATCTGACCGTAAACTGCACGAACTGTTGTAACCAAACGTAATTTCGCTTTTTTTATTAGTGGTATTCTGTCAAAAAATAATCCGTCCCAGTGATTTTCAATGAAACCGGCCACATATTTGTCCGAGATGAATTCGAAAAAGTCCATTTTATTGAAGGCATTATCCATTAACCAATACGATTGATTCCCTTCATGCACTTTAAGGAAGGGGTATGCAGCGGTCCCAAAGATGTAGCCTCCATTCAATTCATATTTGATACGCCCAAGGATTCCAATAGGTGCCCAATGTTGTATAAATAAATCAAGTTTTTGATAGTTATAATCACCACCTAGGATATCCTTTACACCAAAGATCCCCTGAACTGATATAATTGGATATTTGGAGCGTACAGATTTTCGATCGAATGAGCCTGAGATGAACTCTTCATTTTTTGCCCATCTGTACCTTGCAATAAATTCTGTTGTTTGCACTCTTCTAATAGTATCGTCAATCCCCGTTTCAAGGTTTGGCTTAATATAGTTAGCTTTACCGATAGCAACGTATTCTTTCCACTCAAAACCACCATATAATATTACATCTTTCCCAATGTCTTTTTCTAGATTGATCCCAATTTTTTCGACAAAAGTGAGTTTATCCAATGGACCTGTTCTAAATAGAGTGCCAAAAGTAGAACCAATGGCAGCTGCCGTGGGTGATTGGCCAATTTGTTCTAAGTCATAGCTATAATAGAGGGAGAGCATCCCACGCTTTTTCGGAGTGATATTGAATCGAATAGAGCCGCCATATTTAAATTTCTTATCACCAAATCCGTATGCTAGCCTTCCGCCGAATTCAATGCGTCTACTAAAAGCATTGGACGTTCTGAGGGCTAAGGCTAATCGAAATTTCTCAACTTGATTGAAACTAAATAACGCGAAGGCATCGCCGACTTCAATTTTTCCAGCTGGGTAGTAGCCGGTCGTAAACATGTAGATAGTGTTTTTTAGTACTTTGAAGAAGCGAATCGTGTTCAGAGAATCGACCATTTCATCTATCCCCTCTTCTTGAACCGAAAGAGGGGTATGCCTCACTTTACTCCAATACTCTTCGGATCTGTTACTTGCTCCTTCAGATAATTCAACGGTACTATTAGAATGGTAGAAGTCTGAAGGCCTTTCATTGTTAATGACAAAATTCCGTCGAGTTGAATGACGTCTACCAAAGAAGCCATAGAGCTCCGTTTTCTTTGTCACCTTTAGATCAGCAACCATCCGCTCACTAGTTAGCATCCATACCTCAGGAGCGACTTGCTCGAATTCATGTTCAATAAATAAATCCTGCACATAATTGATGTTCGTCCAAGGCGCAATATGAGCGGTGAATTGCTTAACGGCATAGGTCGTATCATGGATCCACATTTCGCCAATGAATGTCATGTCCCCCGTTCGTTTAGGCGTGAATGTTAACTTGTAACACCAATAATTATCAATAAACATTGAATCCTCAAGGTAAAAGCGGTAAAAATTTCGCGCATAATCTGATACTGGACTGATGAATGATTTATTAAACAAACTAAGGTTGTTTTCGTAGACGTTGACATCGAGATACATGTCCCCTAAGAATTGATTTAGTTCTAAGTTTTCCACGCCACTGATTCGAGTCGCTTGTACAACTTCTCGCTTCTTTTTTGGATTTTTTTTATAGTAATAGTCAGAAACCGATTCGCTTAAAATAACAGGTAAAAAACTCTTTCCATTCTCTGCAGAATCAAGATAATCCATGATCAGGTCCAGCCGTTTAACCATGTCTCGTTCCTGAAATTTATCTCCAATATTATTCAAATCGAGCTGTACCTTATTATAAACTTCGTACTCGTATGACTCTAGTTTCTCTTTATCGTTGATGCTTTTATGCGCGATGACTTTTTTGTGTAAAATCGTGGATGGAAATTCATCTGGTGCCTTAACAATGACTTCTTCATAGTCCGTTGACAATACTGGTAAAATTGCATCAATGACTTGGGCTTCATCCATACGGACGTGCTTCTTAATTCTGAGATAACCTGAAAAAGAAAATACGAGAGTATCGGTGGCATAATACGTTTCCATTTTGTAGTTACCTAATGAATCAGTCAGTGTACCAATTTTTGAATCTAAAAAACGAACGGTAACAAAGGGCATAGGTTCACCAGTCACCTGGTCAACGACGGTTCCTTCAACCTTCGTTTTTTGTGCAAGTGATATTAATGGAACGAGAAATAAGAGAATCAAAACTATTGACTTCATGCGAACCCGATTGGCTATAAATTTAGATAACTAAATTGAACTTAGCCTTGCTTGACTTGTTGATTTTTCATTTTCTTTTCAACGCGCGCAGAAACAAGGATACCAACCTCGTAGAGAATCATAATAGGAACACCCACAATGATTTGACTAACAAGATTTGGTGGAGTGATGATCGCGGATAGGATTAAAACTCCAATAATTGAGTGCTTACGGTATTTCTTTAAGAAAGCCGATGTGAGGACTCCTAGTCGAGTAAATAAATACGCGATCACGGGTAATAGGAAGAGTAATCCAGTATAAAAAATGGAAGAAAGAACAGTGCTCATGTACGAATTTATCGTAAAAATATTTTTGATTTTGTCACTAATTTGATACGATCCAAAAAACTGAATACATAATGGGGCAACAACGAAGTAACCGAAGAGTATTCCAAGAAAGAAAAGAAGGCTGACGTAAATTACAATTCCCTTCGCAACAGATTTCTCGTTCTGCTTTAATCCTGGTTTTACAAACCCCCAAATTTGGTAAAATAAAAATGGAAAAGACAATACAATCCCACCCATAATACTCATCATTAATGCATAAGAAAACTGACCGGAAACAGTCATACTTTGCATTTCTACGGGGATTTCATTAACACATACGCCGAAATATTCGCACATCATCTTAAATGAAATGAAATCCGTCTCTTTCATTGCTAGAAAAAGATGGTCCATAATCCACTCCTGAAAAAACCATAGCACGACTGATAAAACAACAATACTAATGGCCATACGAACGAGTCTCCACCTTAATTCTTCAAGGTGGTCAAGAAAGGTCATTTTTTTCGGTTTTCCCTCTTGATCGAGTGTGCTCATTTTATCCTAGTCTATCCAATGGAAACACAAAAATAATTAAACCACCCATACCAAAGCTGAAATGTTTGAAATAAGGGCTTACTTTAATTTTAGGACATAACACTTAGGTGATCTTTTTTTAGTATTTTAGATACAATAAGAAAAGAATTTCAACAAGCAGAATGAACTTAAAAGATGCATTAAAAACCTACTTTGGATTTGATAGTTTCAAAGGTGAACAGGAAAAGATTATCCAAAATGTACTCGATGGTAATAATACATTCGTTATTATGCCAACAGGAGGCGGTAAGTCAATGTGCTATCAGTTACCTGCATTGTTATCGGAAGGAGTGGCTATTGTGGTATCACCATTGATAGCACTCATGAAAAATCAAGTAGATGCTATTCGTAGTGTGAGTGACAATGAATCTGTTGCACACTTTTTAAATTCTTCTTTGACAAAAACAGATATCGCACGTGTCAAGACCGATGTGAGGGAAGGAAAAACAAAATTGCTTTATGTTGCACCCGAATCGTTGACGAAGAAGGAGAACATTGAATTCCTGAAAGAAGTCGGTATTTCATTTTTTGCAATTGATGAGGCGCACTGCATTTCTGAATGGGGGCATGACTTCAGGCCTGAGTACAGAAGACTTCGAACTATCTTCGAAGAGATTTCGGATGTTCCGATTATTGCATTAACAGCAACGGCTACCACTAAAGTACAACATGATATTCAAAAGAATTTAAACATGTTGGATGCAGTGGTTTTCAAATCTTCATTTAATAGAGACAATTTATTTTATCAGATTCTACCTAAGAAAGAGGTGGAAAAACAAATAATCAAATATATCCGAACGCAAGAAGGTAAGAGCGGGATAATTTATTGCCTTAGTAGAAAGAAGGTGGAAGAACTTGCTGAATTACTTCAAGTGAATGGAATAAGTGCGCTTCCTTATCACGCCGGTCTGGATGCGACTTCAAGAGCTAGACATCAAGATATGTTTTTGATGGAAGAAGTTGATGTAATTGTGGCAACGATTGCATTTGGAATGGGGATAGATAAACCAGATGTTCGCTTTGTGATACATCATGACATTCCTAAGTCATTGGAGAGCTATTACCAGGAAACAGGTAGAGCCGGCAGGGATGGTGGCGAAGGAGAATGCATCTCATTTTATAGGTATAAGGATGTAGAAAAACTGGAAAAATTTCTTCAAGGAAAACCAGTTGCAGAACAAGAAATTGGCCGACAGTTGCTAAATGAAATAGCCTCTTATTCAGAAACTTCCGTTTGCCGAAGAAAGATGATTCTACATTATTTTGGAGAAGAATACGATGAGTCGAATTGTAATTCGATGTGCGACAACTGCAGGAACCCTAAGGAAAAACAAGAAGGAAAAAAGTATGTTTTAAGTTTATTGAAGGCTATCGATGCACTCAAAGAAACTCAGAGATCTAAGCATTATTGCGCTTTTTTAGCAGGGGTTCGAAACTCAGATATAAAAGCGTATAAACATGACGAGCATCCATTATTTGGTATTGGGAGTGAACGAGATGAGCACTTCTGGAATGCAGTAGTCCGACAAACTACGGTTTCTGGGTTGATATCGAAAGACATTGAGTCTTATGGTGTTCTTAAGCTAACGGATGAAGGACGTAAGTTTATGGAAGCTCCCCGTTCATTTATGTTGATCAAGGAACGTGATTATTTGGTGATTGATGATGAACCAGTTATTATTTCTAATGGAGGAAGTGCCTTTGATCAATTAATGTATGATCAATTATTAGACTTGAGAAAGAGTCTTTCGAAACAGAAGAACATTCCTCCCTTTGTTATTTTTCAAGAACCGTCTCTAAAAGACATGAGTTTGCAATACCCAATAACTATTGAGGAATTGACCAATATTCAAGGTGTTGGTAATGGAAAAGCTGCGCGATATGGAGCTCCATTCATTTCATTAATTAAGAAATACGTTGGCGAAAATAATATTGAGCGTCCTCAAGACCTTGTAGTAAAATCAGTGGTGAATAAGTCCGGACTGAAAGTGCAACTAATTCAGAATATAGACAGAAAGCTTCCGTTGGAGGATATTGGTAGAGCCCAAGGGAAATCTGTTGATGAGGTCATTGAAGAGATAGAAGCTATCGTTACCTCAGGTACAAGAGTTAATATCAATTATTATATTGACGATATTATTGATACTGAAGTGCAAGAAGAAATTTATGAATATTTTTCGGAAGCAGACACTGATGATCTAAGAGCAGCATATGATGAATTCGATGGTGATTATTCTGAAGAGGAGCTTCGACTCATGTGGATTAAGTTCATGAGTGAAATGGCCAATTAATTTTGTCAAGTCAGTAAATCATTTCCATTTAATCGTATCGATGAATTTCCCGGCAGGTCTGATAATACTAATCATTTGCGCAATTGCTTATTGGTTCTCATGGAGGAGTATGGCTCAACAGAAGAAATTCCTTGCGCTTTTTTTACTGGTTTTTATTGGATTGATTCTGCGCTTGTATCTTTCAAGTGATTTTTATTTGCACTACTGGGATGAACGCTATCATGCACTTGTTTCCAAAAACATGATGAATCATCTCCTGATTCCAACGCTATATGAGAATCCAATTTTTCCATTTTCGTATCAAGATTGGTCAGGGAATCACATTTGGGTGCATAAACAACCAATGCCTTTATGGAGTATGTCAATTTCCATGATGCTTTTCGGCGTGAATGAGATTGCTATCCGCTTACCTTCTATTTTGATGTCAACCTTCGGGATATTGATTACATATAGAATTTCCAAACATTTCTTTAATTCAAAAACGGCATTTATTGCGGCTTTTTTGTACTCGATACATGGATTAATTATTGAATTGACAGGAGGAAGGGTGGCTACTGATCACATAGATCTTTTTTTTATGTTCTTTATTCAACTGGCAGTGCTGATGGCTTTAGAGTTTGCTCGGAACGGAAAGGTTTTGCTGAATGTTTTATGTGGGGTGTTTATCGCTTGTGCAGTTCTTACAAAATGGCTCCCTGCTCTCATCGTATTGCCCATTTGGGGACTGGCACTATTGCACTATAAAACCTCCAAACCAAGGTACATTGCTATTCATTTTTTGGTCCTTGTAGGCGTCATAGCGATTGTTGCATTGCCTTGGCAGTTTTATATTCATAAAGTGTTCCCAGATGAAGCAATATGGGAAGCCTCTTACAATCGGAAGCACTTCACTTCTGTTTTGGGAGGACAAACAGCTCCTTTTTATTATTACTTCGATAAGGTGCGTTTGATTTTTGGGGAGATAACAATACTAGCACTTCTATTTCTAGCTGTGATCGTTTCTAAAAGAAGGAAGACACCAAAGTATTGGATTTTCGTTATCTGGATTTTTATTCCCATTGCATTTTTCTCTTTGGCAGCAACGAAAATGCAGGGGTATATTTTGTTAACAGCTCCAGCCATTTTCATTGTTGGAGCATTCTTCTATAGTTTTTTACGAATGAATCTTTATAGATACAAGTATAAAATCGTGGCTAAATTGGTGCTGTTCTTTTTGATTGCTCTTCCGGTTAGGTATTCTATTGAACGATTGAAACCATTTGACAAAACCGAACGAAAACCTATGTGGGTGACTCAACTAAAAGAATTTGGTCAAGAAACGGCCGATGTTAAGGGAGTGATCTTTAATGTCTCTCACCCAATAGAAGCAATGTTTTATACAGATTTAATGGCTTATGAAAGGCTTCCCGAAAAAGCTGTTCTAGACTCTTTAATAGATCAAGGCTATTCAGTATTTATTAATGATAAAGGAGCAAAAAGTACTGTAGAGTACAATGAAACAAAATATCAGAAAGTTTCAATTGAGGAAAGGTGATTTAGGAGTTACTTCTGAAAAACAAATTGGTGCAATCCACTTTCATCCTTAAATTCCATTTTTAGATCATCCTTTGTAACCAAGAGAATTCTTCCGTAATCCAATAAAGTAGTCGAGCCATCAGCATTATTCCTATTCAATACAAAGGTCTCATCATTTATCAGGTCTATTGTCCCTGACTCTATTTTTTCAAGTAGACTCTGGTTGTAATACGTCATGTTTAGACTGTAATTGCATAACTCTCCATCACAACTACCATAGTCCATAGTTCCTTCAGCATCATAGAAATAGGAGAGTCCACTTGCTACTGTATATCTGTATTGATGAATCGACCAAACACCAGTAAGTATTTTCTGGGTTTTTTCAATTTTATCACATCCTGTGAATAGGAAGCTGATTAATAGGATAGACCAAAGTTTATTCATTGTCTTCAAATTCAATAATCAGGATTTTTTCAGTATGAATTAATTTCTCGAACAAACGTTCCGCGTTATTTTTGGCTTTTTTTTCTAAGTTTAATTTTTTAGCCCCATCCTCTATTTGCTTCTTGGCTCGGACTTCCATGTTTCTGCGAGTGTTCTCTGGCCATTTCCCTTTTTCTTCAAACACTTCCGTTTGGGAAGGGGAAACAATAACATCGATTATTTTTGGTGATGGTAGTGTTAATGTAATGGTGGTTTCATCGGAAGTTAGAGAATAATTGCCATCTGTTAAGTCGAATCCATACTTCACTTCACCCTTAATTATGAGAGTCAAACGTCGTTTTATGTCATGCTCATACCATTCGAGCCATTTCCGAGGATCGAAGTTTGATCTATCAGTGTTATACATTTCAAGTGTATCCATAACGACTTCATCTCGATAGCTGACAGTACTGATTTCGGCGATTGTACGAATTGATTCTATTTGGATGGGCGTTTCTTCAATTGTCAATTTTTCTTCTTCTTCTGAAAACAAAAATATGTAAACGAATACACCAGCTAGTAAAAGAATAGCAATGATAGATATGTTGATCAGCAAGCGCTTTCCTTCCTTATTCATCGTCGCCGTTTGATCGTTTAACTACTATTTTCTCATACCCAAGTTGTTTATAGAAGTCGATAAGAAATGCTTCTGCATTGTCATTTGCGTCTTCTAGAATTCCGTAGTCGTTTAAATCTTGTTTGATGGCTTCTTCTCCTTGTTTTAAAAAATCCGTCTTCTCTTCTTCTGTAAATGGATCTGTATATCCTGATAAATCTTCCATCTGTGTCCTTACAGATCTAGGGTCCATAGAAAATGAAGTGATCTCTGCAGGAGGTAGTTTGATTTCAATTGTAGTTCCCACGACCTTAATGTCTTCATCTTTAATCTTAGAGAAGTCAACACCTGCTTTAACTTTTGATTTACAACTGATCAGTATTCTCCGATCTCCATATTGCGGGATTTTAGGAAGTTTTGTCCATTCCTCCCATTCAAACTCGGTGACGTCATAATTAGAGTCGTCAACTTTTATGATTTTACCAACTGTGTACTCTGTTGTTGACAGCTGTCCTATGTCTCTTATTTTATAAACGTCGTCTCCAGGCTTACTCCCTTTGTTACACGAAAAGATTAATAAAAGGGTCAATATGTATAAAATAATTTTTTCCATACTAAGCAAAAGGAGCAATTGCCATCATCTGCATTCCAATGGTTAATGCGTCCTCATCAATGTTAAATCGAGGGTGATGGACACCGTGTATGATGCCCTTTTCTTCATTTCGGACTCCAAGTCTAAAAAAACAAACTGGGAGCTCTTGTGAATAAAAGGAGAAATCCTCTGCAGTCAATCGAATGGGTAGCTCTTCAATATTACTCACTCCCAGAAGATCAACTGCTGCAGCTCGAAGCTTAGATGTCGTTTCTGGATCATTTTCTAAATAGGGATAGCCTTTACTTATTTCAATATCGACGGTTCCTCCTGATGCTTGAGCAATTTGATTTGCTGTTGTTTCTATTAAAGCCAAAGCCTCAGCTCTCCAGGCTTCATTCATAGTACGAAATGTTCCTTTAAGAAGAGCTTTAGAGGGAATAACATTTGTTGCTCCCAGCGCTTCGAAATGACCAAATGACAATACGCAAGGGACTTTTGGATCACACTTGCGACTCACAATTTGTTGCATTGATGTCACAATGTTTGCGCCAATTACAATTGGATCAACACATTGGTGGGGGGTAGCACCATGACCACCTACACCGTTTACTGTAATATAAATTTCATCGCAAGAAGCCATGTAGATACCTTCTTTAAATCCTACGTTTCCAACTTTCATATCTGGGAAAACATGCAATGCGAACATTTCCTTTACGTTAGGGTTTTTTAATGCTCCGTCACGAATCATGTACGTGGCACCGCCTGGATTTTTTTCTTCTCCAGGTTGAAAAATCAACTTCACAGGCGAAGGAAGTTCATTTCGTAACGAAAACAATATTTCTGCGGCACCTAATAAGACTGATGTATGCACATCGTGACCACAGGCATGCATCAGTCCGTCCTTGGTAGATTTATACTCTACTTCATTTTCTTCGTGAATTGGAAGAGCATCTAGGTCAGCTCGTAAACCTATAGCTTCCTGATCAATTGAGTGTTGTTCTCCTCGAATCATAGCCACCACACCAGTATTGCCAACACCCGTTGTGTGCTCTATACCAATCTCCGTGAGACATTCTGAGACATACTTCATTGTCTCGTGTTCTTGATAAGAAAGCTCTGGATTAGCGTGCATATGTCTTCTATACCCCTGAACTTTATTAAAAAGCTGGGTCGACAATTCTATAATTTTATGTTTTATTTCAGGTTTCATTTGATAGACCATTAATTCCAGACATAATGAGCCTGAAAGAGACATAAGTCATGATAACACCAAATACTAATTTAACTATTGCTGGAGATAAACGAAGTGCTAGTTTAGACCCAATATACCCACCTAACACAAATGTAAGGGCTATTATTAGACCAAATTGCCAATTTATGTTACCAGATTTCCAATAATTATTGACTGCGAGAACGCCTACGGGTAACAGCAGGACAAATAGACTTGTTCCTTGTGCATCATACTGCGACATTCCTAAAGCATAGACTAATGCAGGAACGATAATCACACCACCTCCCACGCCAACAAATCCACTAAGGATTCCGGCAACGATGCCAATGGAAATTAATATAATTATCGTTTGGGTTGTCACAGTGAAGGTAAAGGTAAAAAATATTGGGATATTGGGATGGTTGATTTGAACGTGTCATTAATCTGCGTATGTTTTTGCTTACATTTAGCTCACCAAACTTATAAACTATGATACGCATTTCCCTATTCAGCATGTTTCTATTCTTTCTCTCATCTTGCGGTGAATCTGCGAAGGAGGAATTGGGCCCTACACCTAAGCAAGTGAGAACTTTGATTGAGCGTTTCGATCTTCGGTTAAGGAACGCTGAAAGAGCATACGCTGAATTTGTGAATATTTTGAAGCAAGGAAATGCAGTAAAATCTGATTATGATTACACGGTTCAAGTGCTTGAGAGAGAACATAAACTTGCTCAAAAAGTCATTGTTTATGAGGGGGCAAAATATAAAAAGAATGAGAGTTCATATTTAAAGCATCAGGCCGTTATGTTATTGTTCAGTTATTTGAACATCACAGAAACGGAACTGCTTGATATCTACAATGGGGATGATTCCTCCCCAAATCAAACATTCAAGAACAAGCGTATGGTTTTGAACACCTTTCATACCCTATACGATAATGAAAAAGAAAAGTTGTTAGAAGCATTTCCAGAATAATATATTCCATTGTATAGCTCACATGTATAGAAATAGTTCCGTTAACTGTTTCAAAATTCAATTTGAAAATCAGAAAACAGCACGCCAGAATTAATATTCAATTTGACAGTTGGATTGCAGTGTTTCTATGTTCCTCAGATTAGAACATTAGGAAATAAGAAATTTGCTATAAAAAGGTGTTGAATAGATTTGATGTTATTCAATCTAATAAAAGATTACATCCTCGAATATCGGAATTATCAAAACGACCGATAATTTCAAATTGATCGTTGATCATTTTTCCTAAATCTTGGGTTGCAATAAATGAGCAACTGTATAAATTAGCTAGGTCAATAACATTGAGTCCCCCTGACTTACCTTGACTTACATATGACAATGGATCATTTACATCTCTAATTAGTATTTTCATCCATGCTGGTTGATCAAATTTTCCTTCCTGATTACTGTAGGATTGAGAAAGCAATTCGGTCATGCCGTATTCAGAAGCAATAGATTTACAATTAAAACCTTTTTTTAGGACTGAATGTAATTCTGATTTAGTCATTTCGGCACGTTTACCTTTCATTCCGCCCGTTTCTATGATTATGGCCTGCGATAAGTCAGGTTTCAATTCTGCTAAATCAAGAAGGGCGTATGACACTCCAAATATCACAACCTTTTTGCCCAGACGAATAGCTTTCTTATAATGATTAATAAGATCTTCAAGATTGTTAAGATAATAACCAGATAATGGTGATGTCGTGCGTTTAATAAGGTGATCTACCATATATACTAAGCTAGATTCACCCTGTTCAATATAATTGGGCAGTAAAGCTAAGATAACTTGATCAGCGGGATCGCCAATTTGCTCATTATAGATTGCATTGAATGATCTTTTGTATAATTCAACATCATGCACAAAGTGTCTGGATCGAACTCCTCCTGTACCACTGCTCTTAAAAAGAACATCTTCGGGATTGTTAGGGCAGGTTACTTTGTGTGTTTTGAAAAAGGAAATTGGTAAGAAAGGTATATCGCTTATGCTTTTTGGTTCAGGACGGTTTAGTTTACCAACGTATTCCCGGTATACTTTTGAGTGTTTCTTTTGAAAAGCGAACACTTCTAATGCGGTAATCTCAAACTCTTGGTGAGAGGAAATTTTGAATATTCGATCAATCAGGTCCATTTAGAATAACATTCCTGCAATAACAGCTGTAGACATACAAGCTAAGGTTCCTGCTACAAGTGCTTTTACACCGTACTTGGCAAGCACGCTTTTTTTCTCTGGAGCCAAAGCACCGATACCGCCAACCTGAATACCAATAGATGCAAAGTTTGCGAAACCACATAGAACATAAGTACACATGATAATCGACTTTTCTGACATGAAATGTTTTAATGAGCCAAGATTGGCATATGCGACAAATTCGTTCAGGATGGTTTTTTCGCCTAATAACTGTCCAACAGTCATACAATCCGCCCATGGTACTCCCATTACCCAAGCAATAGGAGATAGCGAATACCCAAGAATTGCTTGAAATGATAAATTTGGATAGTGTCCCCAACTCGCAATAATTTCATTTAAACCACTATAATGTCCACCTAAGAATAAAATGTAATTGGCTAATTCAACTAATGAAATAAACACGATCAACATGGCACCAACATTTACCGCTAGTTTTAGACCGTCAGTCGTGCCATTTGTAATAGCCTCAAGTGCATTCGCGCCAAGTTTTTCTTTGGCTACAGATAGGTCGGTATTGATTTTTTCTTTCTCTGGGACAATAATTTTAGCAAAGACGATTGCCGCAGGTGCACTCATTAACGAAGCTGTTAATAGGTGCTTAGCAAAATAGATCTTTTGAGCGTCGTCCTCTCCTCCGAGGAATCCAATATAAGAAGCAAGAACTCCACCGGCAATTGTCGCCATGCCTCCTGCCATTAAGCACATGATTTCTGATTTAGTCATAGTGCTGAGGTAAGGCTTGACTAGCAAAGGGGCTTCAGTTTGACCGAGGAAGACATTTCCCGCAGCCGATACACTCTCCGCTCCTGATAGACCCATTAGGCGTTTCATTAGCCATGCCATTAGCCAAACAACTCGTTGTAAAATTCCCCAATAATATAATAACGCGCTAAGGGCAGAAAAGAAAATAACTGATGGAAGAATCCATGTGGCAAAGTTTTTAACGTACATGTTAACACCTCCTCCCATAAAATCTCCAAAAACGAAACTCGCACCTTCATGAGCCATATCTACGACTTTTACAAACCCTTTTGAAATGAAGTCGAAAAACCCTTCTACATACGGTGCTTTAAGAATAAGTAAAGCTAGGACAACCTGAAGTAAAACACCTTTAATAACAAGTTTCCAATTAATACTTTTTCTATCAGAACTGAATAAGAATCCGATAAGTATGAGTGCAATCATTCCGAATATTCCTTTTAGAATATTAGATGTGTAATTTCTTGTTGGTTCTTTTTTCGTTTTGAAAGTAAAGTAGTTGTTACCATTTTGTAATGAGATTCTATAATCCGTTTGGTAACATATTTTCAGGGTATCTGAAATGGAAAGAGTATCGTTGATTAGTCCAGTTAAAATAAGGTTCTTGTTTTTGACAATCCATTGTCCTTCTTGCAGTGCTGATAAGGTGCTATCTGTATTGGAGAAGCTTTTATCGGAATTAAATAGTAGCGTATCATTGGCATAGTACATTTTTTCACCTTGGACAATGCCGCCCAGAGAATTTAATGAAAATGCAAGAATAAAGAGAATGCTAAGCGCTACGCCTCTTGATCTCATCTCTGATTTTAGACGCCAGTTCGTAGTTCTCATTGTCTATTGCTTGGGTTAGTTGATTTTCCAACTCCTCAACTGAAGTTGATTCTAAGGTGTCTGCAGGCTCGTCTTCCATTGCTTCAGCAATAAGATCTTCTTCTTCGATCGTTGATTGATCAAGTAAAATTCCTGCACTCGAAAGAATATTCTCAAAAGTAAAGACTGGACAATTGAATCGAACTCCTATTGCAATTGCGTCAGAAGTACGAGCGTCAATTTCAGTGGAAGTTCCGTTTTGCTCACAAATCAGTTTCGAGTAGAAAATTCCCTCAACAAGTTTATAGATGACCACTTCTTTAACCTCAATATTAAATGTAGTAGCAAAGTTTTTGAAAAGGTCGTGAGTAAGGGGGCGAGTAGGTACCATTTTTTCCAACTCAATTGCTATGGCTTGTGCTTCAAACCCTCCAATGATAATTGGAAGTCGTCTATTTCCTTCAATTTCAGATAAAACAAGCGCATAGGCACCCGATTGGGTCTGGCTATAAGATAGGCCTACAATTTCAAGTTTTATTTTTTCCATGTTGGATATATCCGATTCTGCTCAAACAATTAGGGAAGCAATGATCCGCTTCCCTAAATGACTTCAATGATGTAAAAATAATATTTCTATTCAGAAATTCTTAGTTGGCAGCTTTGAATTTCTTCACTGCTTCTGTTAATTTTGGTAATACTTCAAAAGCATCTCCAAGGATACCATAGTCGGCAGCTTTGAAGAATGGTGCTTCTGCATCCGTATTTATCACAACGATTACTTTCGAGCCATTTACACCTGCTAGATGTTGGATAGCGCCAGAAATACCTGCTGCTATGTATAAATTTGGACGAATTGCTACGCCAGTTTGACCAACGTGCTCATGATGTGGTCTCCACCCTATATCTGCAACAGGACGAGAACAAGCCGTTGCGGCTCCTAGAGCTGATGCTAAGTCTTCAACCATTCCCCAATTTTCGGGTCCCTTTAAACCTCTTCCAGCAGAAACAACCAATTCAGCTTCTGGCAATGGTATCTCTCCTTCTGGCTTCTTAGTATCTAATAATTTAATAAGTGCATCTCCCGCATTTCCATTAAATTCTTCAACTGAACATGGAGTGCCTCCAGCTTCAGGTTGGATGCTATTTGGAAGAAGGGAAATGATCTTCTTCGCAGAAGATATTTTAACGTTTCCAAATGCTTTCCCAGAAAAGACGTTCACTTTAATAGTATCACCATTTGGAACTGCAATAGCTCCAGAGATCAGGCCAGCTTTTAAGCGAACGGATAAACGAGGAGCGACAGCTTTGGCTGTAATGTCATGTGAAAATATGATTGTGTCTGCCTCAGCAGAGTCTACTACACTAGCAATAATACGTGTCAATTGTTGAGAGTCATCTGAAGTAACTGATCTGTCAACCATCACTTTTGATGCTCCATATTCTCCAAGAATCGAGAGCGATTCATTATCGGCCGAACCTGTTGTTACAGCGATAACTTCACTGCCTAGTTTTTTTGCATAAGTAACTGCTTCAAGTGCGTTTTTCGCTAAGCCGTTACGACTATTGATATATACGATTGTTGCCATAACTTAAATAACTTTTGCTTCGTTGTGTAATAATGCAACCAATTCATCCATGTTTTCTGGATCAATCATTTTGCAAGCGGACTTTGCCTCTGGTATAGCGTAACTTTCATAAGAAGTTAAAGCTTCGATGGTGACTGGTGGAACAACACTCAATGGTTTTGTCCTTGCTGCCATTATTCCCCGCATATTTGGGATTCGTTGCTCAGCCATACCCTTCGAGCAAGAGATAACTACAGGTAATGTCACTTCAATAACTTGAAGTCCACCAACAATTTCAGTTTCCATCGTTGCTGTTGATCCGTTGACATCTAATTTAGAAGCAAGAGATATAAATGGTAGATCCAACGCTTCAGCAATCATGCCGCCAACTTGAGATCCATTATAATTGATTGTTTCCTTTCCAGTGAGCACCATGTCATATTCTCCAGACTTTGCAAACTCTGCAATTTGCATAGATACGAAATACGCATCTGTAGGTTCGGCATCTATTCGTGCAGCATCATCTGCACCAATTGCTAAAGCTTTTCTCATTATTGCGTCATCTGCTGCAGTCCCAACTGTGACAATTGTGACAGTGCCTCCGTTTGCCTCCTTCAGTTCAAGAGCACGAACTAATGCGTACCATTCGTCATAAGGGTTGACTATATATTGAACCCCGCTTTCATCGAATTTTGTGTTCCCATCAGTGAACGAAATCTTTGAAGTTGTATCCGGAGATTTACTTATACATACAAGTATTTTCATAAGGATTATTTTTCATTAAATCGATTGCGAATTTAATAAATTATTAGTGTTTTTTAGCGGATTGAAAGGTATAAATATCCACAGTGATGCAGCCTTTGTTGATAAGTGAATAGGAATCGTAGGGTTCGGGTAACTTTTTTTCTAGCAATAGTTGTAAAATTATTACATTTGGCAACCCAAAAATTGAATTGAGTTAATACCTAGCAAAATGAAAACAGTACAATTTAGAGAAGCACTTAGAGAGGCAATGTCAGAGGAGATGCGTCGTGATAACAACGTGTTTTTAATGGGAGAGGAAGTTGCGGAATACAATGGAGCGTATAAGGTTTCTCAAGGTATGCTTGATGAATTCGGAGCAAAACGAGTAATTGACACGCCGATTGCTGAGCTTGGTTTTACTGGGATCGGGGTTGGGGCTTCTATGAATGGATTGCGTCCTGTAATAGAGTTTATGACTTGGAATTTCGCAATACTTGCGGCGGATCAAATCATTAATAGCGCTGCAAAAATGCTGCAGATGTCAGGAGGGCAGTATCATTGCCCGATTGTTTTTCGTGGAGGAAATGGTACGGCAGGCCAGTTAGGAGCGACACACTCTCAGAGTTTTGAGGCGTTCTACGCTCATGTTCCTGGTTTAAAAGTAATTACACCATCAACTCCTTATGATGCGAAAGGTTTGTTAAAAGCGGCGATCAGAGATAATGACCCAGTTGTGTTTTTAGAGTCTGAGAAGATGTATGGTGAAAAGGGTGAGATTCCAGAAGGGGAGTATATAATTCCTATTGGAGTTGCAGATATTAAACGTAAGGGCACTGATGTGACCCTAGTGTCATTTGGGAAAATCATCAAAGTAGCGCATGAGGCGGCAGAAGTATTGGAAAAAGAAGGGATCTCTTGTGAGATTATTGATTTAAGAACGGTTCGTCCGATTGACTATCCAGCAGTAGTGGAGTCAATCAAGAAAACGAATCGTTGTGTCGTAGTGGAAGAGTCGTGGCCATTAGCGTCGATCTCTTCAGAGATTGCTTATCATATACAACGCTATGCATTTGATTATCTAGACGCGCCAGTGATGCGTGTAACACAAGCGGATACGCCATTTGCTTTTTCTCCAACATTGATTGATGAGGCGTTGCCAAATGTACAGCGTGTAATTGATGCAGTCAAGACAACCTTATATAGGGGGTAAGTATCTGTATTTACAACTGCACTCCCAAGATTCATTTTCTTGTACAATTTTGCTCTAATGAGACAGGTTTCGGAGAACACGTTGGTGCGAACCTAGCTGTTTATTTATGAATTAGCTTTGGATGGATATTAAGCCTTTTATCAATATTCCTGTGGGTCAAAAAGCGACATAAAAAAAAGATGTAAACACTTCTATGTGAAAAAACATCACTTTTTTTCAATCCCCTATTGATTTATAAATTTAATCTGCTATCTTTGCAGCCCCAAAAGTGTGTTTGGGCGAATTATTTATTAATTAAAGTTAACAAGTATTTTTATGCCAACTATCCAACAATTAGTTCGCAAAGGGAGAACAGCGGTGGTAAAGAAAAGCAAGTCAGCAGCACTTGATTCTTGCCCTCAGCGTAAAGGAGTATGTGTGCGTGTGTACACCACTACACCTAAGAAGCCGAACTCGGCAATGCGTAAAGTAGCCAGAGTTAGACTAACCAATGGTAAAGAAGTGAATGCTTATATCGGCGGTGAAGGTCATAATCTTCAAGAGCACAGTTTAGTATTAGTACGTGGAGGAAGAGTTAAAGATCTTCCTGGTGTACGTTACCACATCGTTCGTGGTGCAGAAGATACAGCAGGTGTTGAGGGGCGAACACAACGTCGTTCAAAGTATGGAGCTAAGAGACCTAAGAAATAACCTTTTAAAGATTTAAAAGAAGATGAGAAGAAGAAAAGCAAGTCAGCAGCACT
>NODE-43-length-41930-cov-6.88423_pt1 | contig 41930 bp, 33 predicted proteins | sample MGYA00139097_ERZ477577 | MGnify/ENA metagenome assembly ERZ477577
TTCTAATGCGCAAGGTACGACAGCGAGTGAGATAGTAGACAATTATTTTGAGAACGTTGGGGGAAGGGAAGCTTGGAGCAAGATTGAAAGTTTTCAAATGAATGCCTCAGCTGATGCACAGGGAATGACAATTCCTGTAACGGTAATTAACCAAAAGGACGGTAAAACAATTACAAAATTTACTGTTCAAGGTATGGAAATGGTTCAAGGAGCATTTGATGGGAATGACATGTGGAGTATAAGTTTTATGACACAGAAACCAGAAAAAGGGGAGTCAGAAGATGCTGAAAACATCAAGCGTACAATCGGTGAATTTCCTGATCCATTGTTGACATGGAAAGAAATGGGCTACTCATTGGAATTGGACGGAGAAGACACGAAAGAAGGTGTTGATTGTTACAAACTGAAGATGACGAAGAAGCCGCAATTGGTTGAGGGAGAAGAGAAGGATAATATTGTCTATTACTATATGGACAAGGAAAATTTTGTTCCAATTATGCAAGAGCAAGAGATCCATTCTGGACAAATGAAAGGAAAAATTGCGCAAACGATGTTTAGCGATTATCAAGAAGTTGATGGTGGACTTTATTATCCATTTTCAATAACTTCAGGAGTCGAAGGAATGGGAGGTCAGACTATCGTTTTAGAATCACTTGAAATCAACCCAGAGATTGACCAATCAGTTTTCGATTATCCAGGAGACGAGAAATAGATCATTTTATACGTAGGCCTGCTATAATAATAGCAGGCCTTTTTTTATCTAGTACATACAATTATTATCTGCTATGAAAATTATTGGAACACTATTATTTGTGGCAATTGCCACAGCTTCCATTGCACAGGAAATGGAGAAACTGAATGGTGACGCACTATTTGGTGATATGCAAGCGCGTCATATCGGACCAGCTCTAATGAGCGGTCGTGTAAGCGACATAGAAGGACACCCTACGGACAACAAAATCGTATACATCGGAACTGCAGGTGGTGGAGTCTGGAAATCTTCGGATGGCGGTGTTATGTTCAATCCTATTTTTGATGATTATTGTCAATCCATAGGAACCATAGCTATTGATAAAGCTGATCCTGACAATACAATTTGGGTGGGAACAGGAGAAGTTTGGACTCGAAATAGTACTTCTGTTGGTGATGGAATCTATAAATCTACAGATGGCGGACAAAGCTGGAAGGATATGGGCTTGAAGAAGTCTGATCGTATCAGTGCTATTCGCATTCACCCAGACAACTCGAATACCGTTTTTGTCGGAGTCCAAGGAGCTTTATGGGGAGCCAATGAAGAACGTGGCGTCTTCAAAACAACGGATGGTGGTGTTACTTGGGAGAAGATATTTTACATCGACGAAAACACAGGTTGTTCAGAATTAATCATGGATCCTTCCAATCCCAATGTGATGTATGCTTCTTTTTGGGAACACAGAAGAACAGCTTGGTCATTTAGCTCAGGTGGTGAAAATAGTGCTTTGTATAAAACCATTGATGGTGGAAAAACATGGAATAAGGTTCACAAAGGATTTCCAGAAGGAAAGTTTGGTAGAATTGCTATTGCCATTGCGCCATCAAATAGCAACATCCTTTATTCGGTAATCGAAGCGGAAGATGCTACTAAGAGTGGAATGTATCGCTCAGAAGATGCCGGAGCAACTTGGAAGCATCTGAATGCTGATTTTGGATTAGTGGTACGTCCATTTTATTTTTCTCGAATTGTTATTCATCCTACTAACCCTGATATGGTAGTAAAGGCTGGATTGTTTGGTTCTATTAGTCGTGATGGTGGTAATACCTTTAAGAATCTCGGATCAATGCATCCTGACATTCATGATATTTGGTTTGACGTGAAAGATGCTGACAAGATGTTTGTTGCGACGGATGGTGGCTTATATCGTTCATTGAATAGTGGAAACACGATGGAGCATATTGAAAATTTACCCATCAGTCAGTTTTATCACATCGCAGTTGATAATCAAGAGCCGTACAATATCTATGGTGGATTACAAGATAATGGAAGTTGGTTTGGTCCTTCTTCAAGCCCTGGTGGTATAGAAGCACGTGATTGGGAAGTGATCGGTGTAGGGGATGGATTCCGTGTGTATCCGCATCCTACAGAGCCCCATATCATGTATTCTGAGATGCAAGGTGCGGAGCAAGTTTGGCGCTATGATGATAAGAAACGTCAGACAAGAAATATTCAACCATTCCCTGGGAAGGACGATCCAAAATTGCGTTTTAACTGGAATGCTGCCATGATGACCAGCTTGAACAATCCTGACCGGCTGTATATTGGCAGTCAATTTTTACATGTATCTAATGACCGCGGGACGAGTTGGGAGAAGATTTCACCAGATTTAACTACTAACGACAAATCGAAGCAGAATCAAGCGGAATCAGGTGGGCTTTCTGTTGATAATTCGGGAGCGGAGAATCACTGTACGATTTTTACGGTCGCAGAATCGGGTTTAGATGAAAATGTAATATGGGTTGGAACAGACGATGGCAATGTTCAAATCACTAAGGATGGTGGTAAGACATGGACAAATACAACTCCTAATATTACGGGCTTGCCATCGAATACATGGTGCTACCATTTGGAAGCAAGTAGTTTTGATAAGGGGACGGCTTACGCGGTATTTGATGGACATACGAGCAATGATAAGAATGCTTATTGTTATAAAACGACGGATTATGGTCAAACTTGGAAGTCTATTATTACAGATGACATCTACGGCTTTGCAAGAAGCTTTCAGGAAGATTATGAGAATCCAGATCTATTGTTCCTTGGAACTGAGTTTGGGTTGTATGTGACCCTGAATGGAGGAAAGAACTGGGTGAAATTTGAAAACAATATGCCGGCAACAGCTGTTCATTATTTGGAAATGCAGAAGAATACTAATGATTTAGTGATGGGAACACATGGGCGCGGTATCATTATTCTGGACGACATATCACCGTTGCGACAATTGACAGAAGAAGTGATCACGAAGAAATTGCATTTCATGGAAACAAAACCTTTCGAAATGAGTGAAGAGAGCACATTTGGAGGTACAAGTTCTGAAGTACAATTCGTTGGAGCGAATCCATCAGATGGAGCGAGAATCATTTATTACTTGTCGAAACGTCACACTTTTGGAAAAATGTCTATGCGTGTATTGGATGACAAAGGAAACTTCGTGATTTCTTTATCGCCTGGAAAAAAGAAAGGAATTAACGTAGTGAATTGGTGGTATAATATGTCGATGCCGGTAGTTGCGACAGGCAAAACCCTAACGTTTGGAGGGTTTTTCGCCCCAAGTGTGCCAGCTGGAACGTACACAGTAGAAATTGTTAAAGGAAAAGAGAAGTATACAACTACGATTGAGCTGATTTACGACAAAAATACGGTGATTGCTACGGAAGAGCGAAAGCAACAGCAAGAGGTAACCATGCATTTGTATAATATGACCGAGGAGTTAGCTTATATGGTTTATGAAATCGACTCATATCTGAATTTTGGGGAAGAGTCAGTGAAGAATAACTCATCATTGAAGAAAACACATGGTTTGATGGCGAAGGAGTTGGAAACATTGAAGAAAACTTTAGTTATTACAACAGGTGATAATTACGTTGGGCAAGCTGAAAATGAGCTTCGAGAAGACATGGGCGAATTGTTCTCCACGATTGGCGGATATGAGGGAGCGCCTTCTCCTTCTCACATGGAGAATCTGAAAAAGATTGAAGCAGAAATGCAAACTGCTCGAGGCACCTTCGAGAAAATAAAAGGAAAATCTTTGAAGAAATTCCTAGCGGCAAGTGAAAAACTGGAAGTTAAACTTCCGGAAATGAAAACATACGAAGAATTTGTAAAGAAAGATTAATAATTGATCCTTAAATAATTAAAAGCCTTGTGGAAACACAGGGCTTTTTTTTTGTTACAATGAATGAGTTTATGAAAAGGTCAATTTTTTAAATAGAAATGACTCGAGTTAGGCGATTAACTTTGCGCCAACGATGCGTTGAATGTCAATAATGGATTCACATTTTCGCATTGTAGAACGATCATTGTTCTTTTCTGCAATTTTCCATTCTTGTAACTTATCGGTTGGAATAAATGAATACCATGTTTTTACCAATTTTTCTAATGGATCTAAAGTATCTACTACAACACCTGAACACTGCTCACCAGTGATCAGCTTGAACATGATGTGTCTATTATAATACTGAAAAAATTGCGTGTGTCCCATTTGGTCCTTATGTACTATCAATAACGTTAAAATCGACTAAAAGGTGTGTTTTTCTAAGTCATTAGTTATCAACAAGAAATGAACACCCTTTAGCTACAAATCAATAATCGCGCCTGTTTTCAATGTGGAGAAAAAAGTAGAGGAATTAGGGTGCTTGGATATATTACCACGTAGAATTAAATCCATTAATAAAATAATTTGCTATTACTTGACAAGTAAAGCAGTATTTCCTCTGGAATCCCACAAACGGAAGCTGAGTAGATCGCCATCCCATTCCCCGAGAGCGGAGTGTTCGAGATCTGTCGATGTAGTATAGCCAACGACTAGTAAGCCATCACTTCCAAGGTCGACGAGATGATTAGGCCAATCAATTCCATTTCCGTCAAATAAGTAACTGAATTCGTTGACTATAGCATCACTTTTTTTACAACCCAGAAAAAGAAATGGTCCCAAAAGCAAAAAACAACTTGCTGAGAGAAATAGTGAACGAAGCATGTTTCGAAACTAAGGAATTATTCATCTCCCGACTAATATTTGATTTAGTAATCACTATGTGCTTTTAAGATCTCGAAAGCTTCAACATATTCGCGTAAACGATCCATCACTGCTAATAATTCTTCAGGTTGCGCATTCGGGAACAAGTGCTGGATTTGTTCAATTGAACTTTTCACCGCTTTGTATGCTGCATCGCGATTTCCAGATTCAAAGGAATTAGCCATGTTTTTGAGTGATTGGTTTGCTATAGCAACGGCCATAACTTTCTTATGTTCTATATCTATTGCCATATCAAGTTCACCAGTAGCCGTTGTCCATTCAGGATGTATTTTTTTCTCACGGATTACATTTTTTCCAGTGATTGCATCAGTATATTCCAGTTTAACCTTCACCGCCTGATTTTCGATTGCTTTAGTAGCATTGATGAGATCAAATTTGATGAGAGCTAATTGGTCCAAGCCAGGGAATAAGTTCGGGATGTCTACATTCATTTTTCCATCTGTTACTTTTTCGTTGCTATATCCGTAAAGCTGTCTATAAATAATTTGATCGTTGTAGCTCACTGTCAATGTTGCCTTTTTCGCCATTGGATATAATATGCTTTCCAATTCTCGCTGGAAAACCTCTTGAATATTAGCTGAGGTTCCTGCAAGATGCAATAATCCGCCTCCCGCAGAAGCCAGTTGAGAGAGTAGTACTTGATTATAATCAACACCAACACCAACTGCAGAGAGCTCCGTTCCTCCTTTGATGTATTCTTTTGCTTTTGCTATTACAGTCTCAGGTGGCTGTGATCCGAAGCCATCCGTAAGCAATATTAGACGATTAATTGTTGTAGCAACTTTTTGTTTCTTTACTTGTTCAAAACCTAAAACCATTCCATCATAGATGTTGGTACCACCGTCGGCTTGAATAGCATGAATAATGTCAATTATTTTCTTTTTGTCTCCCAATTTTTCTGGTGGAACTGCTAATGTTGCTTGATCGTCAAAAACAACAATTGAAACAACATCTGTTTTGTCAAGTTGACTTACGAATTGAATTAAGGAGTTTTTTAATTGTCCAATGCGATCTTCCCCCATCATTGATCCACTTTTGTCCACTACAAAGCAGATGTTTAATGGTTCAGTAGATTTTCTGGTCATTTTGGATTTTACTTTTAGACCAATTTCGAGCAATGCCTCTTTCGAATTTTCGTTGAACTTGTTGCCCCAACTTAAATAAAAGTCCATATCACCTTCAACGGGTTCTGGATATTGCTTAGTAACAAAGTTGTGAATATCGTATTCAACTAGATCTTTCACAGATGGAATGAAATTTTCAATATCGGAAAGTCGGGGATCGACCACATAATTGACCGAGAATTCTTGAAATGCGATACCTTTCACATGAGACAAATCAATCTCATCAGCGTTTCGTTGAAATTCAAAATCGACAAAATACTTGTTACGAATCGGAAGCATAAAAGTCACATCACCTTGATCATTTGTTTTGGCCTTATAAACTTTATTAGATTTTAGCATGCGGATGTAAACATCTTCATTAATTGCATTGCTTCCATCTTTGCGTACGGTCATTTTCACCCTAGCATGTGATGAGCTGGGTTGCACATTTGTTGGAACGTTCTGGACGATAAACCGATCGTCTTTTTCTTCCTTAAATGTTCGAGGCTGAAACATGATGCGCATTGTTTGGGTCATGGGTGTAGGTCCAAGATCAATCCACTTTAATGACTCAACTCCATCGACATCGATTTCATAGTTCTTATTCAATGGTACTTTAAATGTAACACCTCCATTTCCATTAGTCCTGCCCGTATATATTGTTTGCGTTTCGAAACAAACAAGGCTTACGTCAATTTTCGGATATACTCTTCTGTTGCGGTCCAGAAGAACAATGTTTATTACACTTTCTGTTTTGCTTGGCTCAACTGCTGGGCTTATCCGCTGTTGATCCACTTTTTTAAATGCTATTGACCTTCTATCCGGTAATACTTGGTTCTCTCGTTCATAAGATGCTGGGTTGTATGTCATGGTTCGGGTTGCTTTTCCGCCATGTGAAGTTTCTAGATCTATACAATTACGCATATCTCCTACAGATCCAAGCCATCGTTCCCCATGATCTAAAACAACGCTTAACTTACCTGAGGTATTTGTTTTAAAAGTGAGTCTTTCGTAGGTGTTTGTTTCAATAAAGACGACATCACGACCTATATCAGGTACACCTTTTGTCGTTTTTACGGTAAGATCATAATTGAATTCTGGACCTTGACCAAAAGCAATAGAATTTAAAAAAATAAAGAGAATAAGTATACGCATTTGAAGAGGTTTTTATACATAACCAGATCGTAATTCAAATGTTACACTGATTGAAAAAAATCGATAATTTTCCTCGCGAGAATCGTAATGTCAACTTTCTCAATGGAGTGCTCGAAACCTTGAAAACTGTAAAACTCTGCATTCCTCAACTTAGAAACTGTATTCTTTGTTTCTTCTTGTGTCACCATTTTATCTTCGGACCCAAGACAGCAGAGTGTTCGAAGATTAATATTTTGCAATTTATTATTCGTCAAGGTGGGTTCGTTGCCAAGTCCAATCATCATCTGAACGGTTTTATGCATGACTTCATTCCAGTCCTCAGGTTCGTGCAATGCAGCTAGGTATTCAGCAAATTTAGGGACCTTTTCTTTAATTGTTTTTGGATTCAATAACTTGATTTCTTTTTGAGCTATTTCTGGTGTCCAATCGAATTTTGTCCCTAGTGTTAAAAGCTTCTGAAATTGAAGTCCTTGGTGGGAAGCGTTCAAGGCAACATACCCTCCCATACTATATCCAAAAACAAATGGTTTATTCAATTCCTTCGCAACAACATAGTCAATGAGGTTCTGCGTAAAAAGTTCAATAGTATACAAGTGTTCTGTCGGTCGTCCTCCATGTCCTTCAAAATTGAAACTGTGAACGATAAATTTTTCGTTGAGTATTTTGGATAGTTCAGAGAACTGTTGTTTAGCACCGAGTGCGCCATGAAGTATGATAAGATGAGGTCTCATAGGTGATTAGTCTTTGAAGTATTTGACATGTTTGGTTATTTGATAGATCAACCAATGAGGGGTAGCTCTGGCGAAAAAATTCATCAACTTTGTAGTCAATCCTGGCACAACTTTCGATCGGTTGTTAAACAGTGCCTTAATCCCCTTTCGAGCAACCTTCTCTGCGCTAAGCATAATACCAAGTTTTTTAGCCTTTGGAACATTGACCACGTTTGGATCATATAAATTAGTAGCCGTAGCACCAGGTAACAAGCAAGTCACATGGATCCCGTATCGTTTCAATTCAGTGCGCAGGCTTCGAGTGAAACTTTTGATATAAGATTTAGAACTGCCATAATATGCAATACCTGGAAAATCTTTGTAGGCTGAAATAGATGAAGTATTTAAGATATAACCTTTTTTACGGTTCTTCATTAATTTGCCAAACAATGTACACATAAGTGAGGTAGTTCGAACGTGCAGATTGAGCATTTTTACGGCTAGTTCATGATTTGCTTCAACGGCTTCTCCGAAAAAGAAGAACCCAGCATTGTTTATCAATACTTCAACTTCAAAATCAATACAGAACTTGAAGACTTCTTGGGCTGCTCCATCCTTGGATAAATCACATTCAAAGAAACAAGTTTTGATTTGGTGTTGATCACTTAACTGATTGGCTAGTTCTACGAGCTCTTTTCCCTGGTTACTAACTAAAATTAGATTATAACCTTTTGCTCCTAGAATTTTGGATATTTCCAATCCTATGCCAGAAGAGGCTCCAGTAATGAGGGCATAAGTAGAATTCATAAATTATCTAATTGTCTCGGTGTTCGAAAGTCTCTTGTTTTTTCTTCTCAATTCTACGAACTATGAAATAAATTAGCAAACCTAGAAACGTAAAAAGTATCAACGTTTCAAGAGTTATTAGTATGATAACGGCCATCTCCATTACTTAAGTTTTACGGCTGTTCCATAGGCTAAAATTTCAGATGCCCCTTGCATGATCACACTTGTTGTAAACCGAATATTAACTATTGCATCGGCATTCAATTTTTTGGCATCCTCGATCATTCGTTGTAGGGCTTGTTCTCTTGATTCGGCTTGCAGTTTCGTATATTCATTAATTTCTCCTCCCACTATATTCTTTAATCCTGCAAAGATATCGCGACCAATACTTCGTGCACGTACTGTACTACCTCTCGATATCCCTAGAATCTCGTTAATTTCCTTTCCAGGAATGGAATCTGTTGTTGATGTAATCATGAAAAAAAGGTTTAGTTAACTATTAATTTAGTCACTTTTAACCGATTTTTCAGTTAAATAAGACAAGAAGTAGCTTCCCGAAGATGGATGGTTAAATTCAAGGTTGAATTGTCTTTTCTTAAAGTGCTCAATGAAAAAAGCCATTGATCTGAGACCAATGGCTTCATAATATATTATTGTCACTTATACTGTTTCCATGTATTCTTCTACGCTAGGACAAGAACAGATTAAGTTTCGATCGCCATATGCATTGTCAACACGACGTACCGGAACCCAGTATTTCCACTCTTTTAAGTAAGAAACTGGGTATGCAGCTTCCTGAGGAGAATAAGGGTAATTCCATTCTTGATTGATAATACAATCAGCGGTGTGAGGAGAATTTTTTAGAAGATTATTTTCTGTATCTGCCTGCCCGTTTTCAATCGCGCTAATCTCTTTTCTAATTGAAATCATAGCTTCAATGAAGCGATCTAATTCTTCTTTGTCTTCGCTTTCTGTTGGTTCCACCATAAGCGTTCCTGCTACAGGAAATGAAACAGTAGGAGCGTGGAATCCGTAATCGATTAGGCGCTTAGCAATGTCAGCGACTTCAACATTTGCAGACTTTTTGAAATCTCGACAATCGAGGATCATTTCATGAGCAACTGTTCCATTTTTTCCTGCATATAAAATTCCATAATGGTCCTTCAAAGAAGAGGCTATGTAATTGGCGTTCATTATAGCAGCTTCAGTCGAAGCTCTTAACCCTTCACTACCAAGCATTTTTATGTAGCCATATGAAATTAATAGAATAAGTGCACTACCATAAGGAGCAGAAGAAACAGCGTTGATGCCTTTTTCTCCACCTGCCTTAATCAATTTAGATCCTGGAAGGAATGGTACGAGGTGTTTAGCAACACCAATTGGCCCCATTCCAGGTCCACCACCACCATGCGGAATTGCAAAAGTCTTATGAAGGTTCAAGTGACAAACATCTGCTCCAATATTCCCTGGGTTAGTCAATCCAACTTGTGCATTCATATTTGCACCATCCATATAAACCTGACCGCCATTTTCATGAATAACGGAGGTGATTTCTTTGATCCCCTCTTCGTATACACCATGAGTTGAAGGGTATGTTACCATTATTCCGCCCAGTCTCGTGCTTACTTCTGCCGCTTTTTCTCGTAATTCATCAATATCAATATTTCCATGTTCATCACAACCTGTTACAATAACCTCAAAACCTGCCATTACTGCAGATGCCGGATTAGTTCCATGTGCAGAGGAAGGAATAATCATCACTTTTCTATCAAAATCTCCATTCGATTCATGATATGCTTTTATCACCATTAATCCTGTGTATTCACCTTGAGCTCCGGAGTTAGGTTGTAATGACATACCGGCAAAACCAGTGCATTCACATAAATCACTTTCCAAGGTTCTAAACATCTCATGATAACCTTGTGCTTGGTCCACTGGTGCAAAGGGGTGCATGTTAGCGAACTGTGGATTAGTAATCGCCATTAATTCAGAAGCTGCATTTAATTTCATTGTGCAAGAACCCAAAGGAATCATACTGTGCACAAGAGAAAGATCCTTATTCTCCAAACGCTTCAAATAACGCATCATTTTAGATTCCGAATGATAACTATTGAATGTTGAATGTGTGAATATCTTATCTGTTCGAAGTAACCCATTATTTAGGGACATTGAAATGTCATCAGAAACAGAATTAGCTGTTGATCCAGTAACTTCGGCAAAGATAGACAGAATCGTAGATACATCATTTGTTGTATGCGGTTCTCCGAAGTTGATCGTTACTTCGTTGTCATTGAGATAATGAAAGTTCAAACCTTTAACTTCTGCCTTCTTGCGGATTGCAGAAGCATCTACTTCTTTGATCCAAATTGTATCGAAAAACTGATCTCCTCCTAATTTAATCCCCATTTCTTTTAAGCCATTGTAAGTCTTAGTGGCTAATGAATGAGTGTGCGACGCGATTTCACGCATTCCATCAGGACCATGATAAACAACATACATACTTGCCATTACGGCTAATAAAGCTTGAGCTGTGCATATATTGGAAGTAGCCTTCGCTCTTTTAATGTGCTGTTCACGGGTTTGAAGAGCCATTCTTAATGCAGTATTTTGATCTGCATCAACAGAAACGCCAATGATTCTTCCAGGTAGGTTTCTTTTGAACAATTCCTTAGCAGCAAAATAAGCTGCATGTGGTCCTCCGTACCCCATAGGGACACCAAAGCGTTGTGAAGAACCAAATACTACATCTGCTCCCATCGCTCCAGGTGACTTTAAAAGCACTAGAGATAGTATGTCAGCAGCTACGGCTACCTTAATTTCCGCAGCGTTCATTTTCTGAATGAAAGCTTCGACATTATTTACACGTCCGTATAAATCAGGATATTGTATTAATGATCCAAAATACTCTTCGGTTGGAGTAAATTCATCCGGATTCCCAATGTGTAATTCAATTCCAAGGTTTTGAGCTTTACCTTCTACGACATCGATGGTTTGAGGGAAGGTGCTTTCTGCGATGAAGAACTTGTTTTTACCATCTTTCAAATCTTGACGTGAGCGTGAGTTATAAAACATGATCATCGCTTCTGATGCAGCAGTTCCTTCATCTAATAATGATGCGTTTGCCAGCTCCATTCCCGTTAGATCTATTACCATCGTTTGGAAATTAAGCAATGCCTCCAATCTACCTTGTGAAATTTCCGCTTGATACGGTGTATAAGCAGTATACCAACCTGGATTTTCTAATATATTTCTCAATATCACCGAAGGAACAATTGTTTCATTGTATCCTAAACCAATAAATGATTTGTTCAGTTTATTCTTTTTACCTAATCCGTTAACATGATCTAAATATTCTTGTTCACTGTAAGCTTTTCCTACAGTTAAATCATGCTCCAAGCGAATGTGTGCAGGGATTGTCTTATCAATTAATTCCTTAATAGAACTGACACCAATCTTGTTTAACATTGCTGCCTTCTCAGCAGAATTTGGTCCGATGTGTCTCTTTGAAAATTGTGTCATGTTTCCTCTTTGATTTCGTTCGCAAATATAGTGCGTCGTTATGTTTACTATTTAAAAAGTCTCTTGAATTGGATGTTAACAGAACCTACCTGTACTTGTTATTTCGCCCATACCTTCGTCCGCGCCTAAAGTGTTTTTTGCGCGAATTACGACTGTAATCACTCAAGCTGCCACCTTTTCGTCCAATATAGCGTTTATTTCCAAAATCCTCTCTATCACTCCGGTAGGGGAATGCAAGCCCGATATATAACTCATTAGATGCTCCTTTAACTCTTGATAAAGATCCAACGTCATAATTGAAAGAATAACCAGCACGCACCATTGGAGTGATAAGCACATCAAACCCAGCGATAATTGAATTTTCTGAACGATAACCTAGAACAATGCTAAAACGATTGATAAAAGTGTTTCGAAGAACCAAATCCCCTTGTAAAGGCATGTTGGCGCCACCTTTCACCTGAATGTGTGGGTTGAAGGTATATCGCTCGTTACCAAAATAAAATCCAGTCGACAAATAGTAATGCCAACGCGGAGGTTGAAATCCTAATTCCGCTCCTGTTCGTGTATTTTGGAACAACTGAGGAATACTTCCTCCTATATAGAACTTAGGAGAGTTATAAAAAACGCCAAAACTTCCATTGAAAAACACTTTGGAGTAACTTGTAGCGAAAGCAGGGTCATTGATTTGCGTAGTTTGAGATCCTGCAAGATGACTAACTTGATTATCTATACCCAAACCAATTCCAAATGCTAGACTTCTGCTATTTTCAAAATGTAAACGATAGGCATATTGACCTCCAACAGAAGTTGTTTGGTTCACCCCAATACGGTCATATGACATTGTAAGGCCAGCAGCCATACTTTGATTGAATTCGTATTGTCCATTGAAAGCTGCGGAAGTCGGAGCTCCTTCAATACCAAACCATTGGTTTCTGAATATTAGATCAGCCATTATGCTACCATCAATTGCTATGGAAGCTGGGTTATTAACTCCTTGAGCAAAGTTAATTTGTGAAAAGCGCATGGTATTCTGTCCGAATAAAGTCGTCGAGAAAAACAAAACTGCTATACAGACTATTCTCATCATTAGCGCTTCAACGTTAAATATCCCTTAAATGTAATTTCATCTACTGAAATGTGATAAAAGTAAGTTCCTTCAGGTAAAGGTCCACTTCCGGCACACAATGCTGTCTGGCAAGTTCCGTCCCAATTATTTTCATAGTGATCATTTTCAAATACAAGATCTCCCCAACGATTCCAAACCTTTACACTCCCATCTAGATAACTCAATTGTGGAATTACGAAGAGTTCATTATAGGGATCTCCATTAGGAGAAAAACCATTCGGAATACTTAGATCAACGACAATAATTACAACTTGATCGTAAACAACGCAGCCAGAACTATGTGTTGCCTCCATGTAAAGGGTGTGCGTGCTATCTGCAGTAACTGTGACACTCGCTCCTGAAGGGTTGTCAATTTGATCAGTAGGATACCAGTTATAAGAAACAAATCCTGAAGTTGGCCCTGTAAGTGTTGTTGATTCTCCAACGCCAAGAAATATTGTATCTACAAGGTCAAAATTAAGGGCTTGTACAGGGTTAATAGCAATAGATTTTGTTTCTACACAAGAACCATTGGTTATGGTAACGCTATAGTTCGTTGTTACGTTAGGTGCTACAACTATGGAGCTGCCTGTTTCACTTGTCGACCACATGTAGTCAGTTCCACCTGTTGCAGATAGCAAGACTGTAGCACCACTGCAACCAGATGAATAGGTAGATGTTAAATCGAAATTTAACTCTGTCAGTGTTAAGGTTCCATCACCCGAACAACCATTATTGTCAACCACAGTAACAGTATAATTCCCTGGGGTAGATACAAACAACGTTGGAGTAGTATTGCTTCCACCCCAATCATACGCGTTATATGGATTAGCTAAACTCAAAGTGCTACCCCCAGGTGTTGGGCACATCGGGTTACCTTCTGAAGAAATAATAATTGGAACCGGATTGGTATGTATCGTAACTTGAATAGTATCTGTGGATATGCAGCCAACACCATCTACTGCAGCAAGTATATATTGACCAGAAAACTGAGGTGTTATCGTTTGTCCTGCTAATGTTTCTGGACCAGTCCAACCATAATTAGCAAATCCATTCGAACCAGAAATAGTTAAAGGTGCGTCTTCACACATTTCAATCGTTGCGCCCTCATTGATAGTTACATCAACAGTGCACTGAACTTGAGCATGTAATTCGTTAACGAAGAGAAATCCTAAGAGGACAATTATATAATTGTTTAACTTCAATAGTTCAACTTAAATTTTACAAAAATAACTTTCAAAGCTTCGTATAGCAAATGTTCAACGTTATTTTCTTCACACTAATTTTGAAATTTGTTATTCTACGTGACTTAATTTTAACATGTTCGAGTTACCATGATCTTCAATAGGCATGGACGCTATGTTAATAACTAAATCTCCGTCCTTTACTAATCCTCCCTTTTTCAGCAAGTATTTAATGTCTGCAATTGTATGATCGGTACTTACTGTTTTATCATAATAGTACCCTCTAACTCCCCAGATAAGACTCAATTGTGTTAGAATCTTTTTGTTACTCGTAAACACAAAAATGTTCGCTTTAGGGCGCTGAGACGCAATTTTATATGCTGTATATCCCGAAAAGGACATTGTAAGAATTGCATCTGCATCAACACGTCTAGATAAACGACACGCATTAAAACAAATGGAATCGGTAATAAATCGTGTATGATTTTTTTCTGGAACTTCTTCTTTATTGTAAATACCATCAAAAGTTTCAATTTCTTTGACAATATTCGCCATACTGCGGATCACCTCTATTGGGTATTTACCGACAGAGGTCTCCCCTGAGAGCATTACGGCATCTGCCCCATCAAGTACTGCATTGGCAACATCATTAACTTCAGCACGTGTTGGCGTACTGGACGTAATCATACTTTCCATCATTTGTGTCGCGACAATAACAGGTTTAGCATGTAAACGTGATTTATTGATGAGCATTTTCTGAATAAGCGGAACATTCTGATATGGTATCTCAACTCCTAAATCTCCTCTAGCAACCATTAAAGCATCACTTTCTTTGACTATCTCATCGATATCATCAATTGCTTCCGGCTTTTCAATTTTAGCGATTACCTTGGCCTTTGCTTGATTTGAAGAAATAATATGCTTCAATTCAATGATGTCTCTAGCAGACCGAACAAAAGAAAGTCCAATCCAATCTACGTTGTGCTCTATGGCAAAATCAAGATCAATTAAATCCTTTTCTGTTAAGCAAGGCAATGATATCTTTGTGTTCGGAAGATTTACCCCTTTATGAGAAGATAGATTTCCTCCGTAAATTACCTTCGCCTGAATCTTATTTTTCCCATCAGATTTAATTACTTCTAATGCAAGTTTCCCATCATCAAGAAGTATGCGCTCACCTGGAAGAATGTCTTCCGGAAGTTGTGTGTAATTGATCGAAAAATTGGTTGCTGTTCCCAGCATTTCTTTGGTGTGAATGGTAACAGTGCTTCCTTCTATTAACTCAACACTGTTATTCTCAATGTCTCCCGTACGGATTTTTGGGCCTTGAAGGTCCGCAAGTATGGCGACATTCAATCCGGTCTCTTCATTAAGTTCACGAATGGTTTTGATAGTTTTCGCATGATCGTCATGCTTGCCATGAGAGAAATTCAATCGGCAAACATTTACACCTTCAATGAAAAGCTGTTTCAGGACTTCCTTATCAGTTGATGAGGGTCCCATGGTTGCTATTATTTTTGTTTTTTTCATTTTAATTAAATGCTAAGTTTTCTGTTGAAGCTATTTCTTCTGGAATAAAGTCAAAGACCGCCAATATGCTAGGCACATTTTTTAGGTTGATCAATAAGCCCTGAATATCAACAGCATTGTTGTCATATAAAAATAAGAAGTAGTCAATCGTCGGTTTTTCATGAATAAGAAATTGTCCCTGACATTTGTTTTTAATCATGTAATAATTTAGACGATCGTTAGCGTCTTCATATTCATACATGGAATGTGAAGATTTGATCTCACCCTTTCTATCGGTCAACAAGTAATCATCACATTTACTTAATTGCAGTCCCAGTTTGTTGTTAATACTCCAAGCCAATCGGTAATCACTGTGGTGAGAGCAAATTCCTATCATATCAAAATCAAATTCTGGTTCTAGTGATAATATGTGCTTCTTCCGTTTTCCCATTTAAATATAACACTGCAAAGTTAATGTTTTTAGGTGATTGGGTGCCTTTCATCAACTCAAGAGTCATTCCCCATTTTTCATGAAGGGCAACCATTGACTTTACAGAGTTGATATTGGCGAGGTTATGCATTATAAAAGTAATCAAGGTTAACAAAAAATTAACAGTTATTTTATTGTAAACATAAGTTATACAATGGTTTATAGTTTTGGCATGCGTTTTGAAAAATTGGTCGTATAAACAATTAAAATTTATTAATTATGATCGCAAAGAAAAATTCGAGGTATGACCTTGAGCGGAAGAGGGTTGTTCTTTTTCAAGTGGGCCTGCTCGCAGCAGGGTCCTTCGTGCTGGCTGCATTTACGTATACTTCAGAGGTTCCTTCGGAATTCGACAGAAATGTTGTTTCGTATGAAATGATTTCGTACGAAACGGTAGCTATAGAAGAAGAAAAAGAAGAGGTTTTACAAGATCAGCAGCAGGAGGTAGCCCAACATCAAGAGCAAAACGCTGGGAATTCACAAGCACTTTCTGAGCAAATAAGTTCTACTCAGAACACAAATCAAACGATTGAATCAGGAATTACCATCCCTATTTTCGGGATCATAGGTGATAGTATTGTTGATACCGGCGATGAAGATATCATTGAACCCTACCCAGTGAAAGATGCTCAGTATATAGGTGGCTTTGGCGAGATGCAGAAGCATATTACTATTGAATTGAAATATCCAGAAATAGATGCTCGATTGGGAAATCAAGGAAAGGTCTATGTAGCATTCGTGGTAGAGAAAGATGGATCGGTTTCAAATGTTGAAATTGAACGAGGTGTTACGGAAACGATTGATCGCGAAGCAAAACGAATAGTTCGTTCATTTCCAAAGTGGATTCCAGGAGAGAACTTAGGTGGTGCTGTTCGCACTAGGGTTAGACTTCCTATCAACTTTGTGGTAGAATAAATGGATGTCGTTTGTATAGCAAAACGGTTGGGAATAAATGTCTCAACCGTTTTTCTAACTTTATGATGTTTACTATATTAGTAACTTATAGAACATTTTTTATACTAAAAAACTGCATAATGAAAAAGAAAGGATTACAATTATTGTTTTTGTTTATTGGCTTGACATCTATGTCGTATGCTCAAAAAATCAAAGTTCTAGATGGAGATCTCGGAGCTCTTAAAGGAGAAAAAATATTCAACATTGAATACGATTACTCAGACATGGGGGTTGGGAAATTTAAGAAGGAAAAAGAATATGTAGAGAAAAAGCGAGCTGAGTACAATGAGAAATATAAAGACGAAGACCCAGGAAAAGGAGACCGTTGGGCGGAGAGCTGGGTAGGAGATCGAGTTGGTCGTTTCCAGCCGATGTTAGAAGAGTTAATGAATAAGAATCTTGAAAAACCAGGAGTATATGTTGGTAACGAAAAAGAAGCTAAGTATACGATGATTATTCACACAACCTTTACAGAGCCTGGATTTAATATTTATGTTACAAAGAAGCCGGCAATGATAAATGTTGTTGTGAAAATTGTTGAGACAAATAATCATGATAATGTTGTTTGTACGATTGTAAGTAAGAACAACCCTGGAAGAACTTTCGGAATGGGTGATTTTGATACGGGTCTGCGTATCTCTGAAGCTTATGCTATGTGCGGTAAAGGATTAGGTAAATATTTTGCTAAAGCTTGGAAGTAAGCAATTGAAGAAATTAAAAAGGGAGTTGATTGGTCAACTCCCTTTTTTTACGCCTTTTTAGTTGGGTCTATTTTTTTTTCAAATCTCCACTGCCATCAATATTAGATTCAATTTTCGGCTCTCCTTTGTATTTTACATCTCCACTACCATCAATGAGAACTTTTAAATTCTTTGTTACGGAAACTTCAATATCACCTGAGCCGTCAATAGTTGCGTCTGCATTCTTCATGACACAGCCATATGAATGAATATCACCTGAGCCATCAATTGTAGCTTTCAAAGATTGCATTTCTCCTTTAAGTTTGATGTCGCCTGAACCGTCAATAGTTGCTGTTACAACATCTGCATTAATATTTAAATGAATGTCACCAGAGCCTTCTATTTTAAGATCGATTGGCTCACTTTGCTCAAATATTCCTTCAGTTTTGAAATCACCTGAACCATCAATGGTCAATCCAGCAATTTTGGGAATCATCACATATACAGTAATTCCCTCCGAATTAATTATGCACCCTTCCATATTAATAATTAATTCATTGTTGATTACACTGACATCGACCATTTCTTGGATGTTTTTAGCTGTTTTTACAATGATTTCTAATACTTCTTCATCTGTTTGCTTCAGAATCACATCGGCTGAACAACCAATGGTGATATTCTCGAAAGGATCTACAGTGTATTTTTTTTCTACTGCATTTCCATTAGGTGAGATACAGTTTAAATCACATCCATTTGTTACGAATAATACAAATAGGAAGAGTAGGGATATTGTGTTCTTCATCATGTAAAAGTATAAAATGAAAAGGATGTTTAAAAATATGAAAGAATCAACACAATTATCATTGGATCTTTAGTTATACAATCGGTTTTTGTGATTAAATTTAAGGCAGTAAAAAACAAATAATATGTCAGAATTCTTTTATCAGGAACCATATCCTATTCAACAAGACAAAACGGAGTATAGAAAGATTACGTCAGAGTACGTGAGTCTAGAGAAATGTGGAGACCGCGAAATTTTAAAAATTGATCCGAAAGGATTAGAATTACTGTCTCAGGAAGCTATGGCCGATGTCTCGTTTTACTTGCGACCTACTCATTTGGAGAAATTGAAAAAGATATTGGATGATCCAGAGGCAACTGACAATGATCGATTTGTTGCATACAACCTATTACAAAATGCAGTTACTGCTTCTGAAGGGAAATTACCATCCTGTCAAGATACAGGAACGGCAATCATCATAGGAAAGAAAGGAGAAGAAGTATACACTGGAGTGACAGATGCTGAGCATCTGTCAAAAGGTATTTTTAATACATATCAAGAAAGAAACTTACGTTACTCTCAGGTAGTCCCATTGACTATGTTTGAAGAGAAAAATTCTGGTTCGAATTTGCCTGCTCAAATAGATATTTATGCAAAAAAGGGGATGAGCTATGAATTCCTATTTATGGCAAAAGGTGGTGGATCGGCGAATAAGACGTATTTATACCAACAAACGAAGTCATTATTGAATGAAGCCTCATTGGATTCCTTCGTAAGGGAAAAAATTAGAGATTTGGGTACGGCTGCATGTCCTCCATATCACCTTGCTCTTGTTATTGGCGGAACTTCGGCAGAAGCTAACTTGGGAGTAGTAAAAAAGGCCTCTGCAGGTTATTATGATGAGCTTCCAACTGAGGGAAATATGGGCGGACAAGCTTTTAGAGATTTAGCCTGGGAAGAGCGTGTGCAGAAGATTTGTGAAGAGTCTTTGATAGGTGCGCAATTTGGTGGAAAGTATTTTACTCATGATGTCCGAGTTATTCGATTGCCACGTCATGCGGCGTCATGCCCTGTTGGAATAGGTGTCTCGTGTTCTGCTGATAGAAATATTAAAGCGAAAATCACAAAAGAAGGTATTTTTGTTGAAGCTTTGGAAAAGAATCCGGGACGTTTACTTCCTAAGACACCTCCGCATTTAGAACCAGCTATAGAAATCAATTTAGATCGTCCAATGGATGAAGTTCGTGCTGAGTTGAGTAAATATCCAATAAAAACTCGTCTCAAGTTGAGTGGAACGTTGATCGTTGCAAGAGATATTGCTCATGCGCGTATTAAAGAGATGTTGGACAATGGTCAACCAATGCCGGCGTACTTTAAAAATCATCCAGTATATTATGCGGGACCGGCTAAGACTCCTGAAGGAATGCCTTCTGGCTCTTTTGGACCAACGACTGCAAATAGAATGGATCCATACGTAGATGAGTTCCAAAGTCATGGGGGAAGTATGGTGATGTTAGCAAAAGGAAATCGTTCGAAAGATGTGGTGATCGCTTGTGAGAAACATGGTGGGTTTTATCTTGGTTCTATTGGAGGACCAGCTGCAATTTTGGCGAAAGAAAACATTGTCTCTGTAGAAGTTGTGGATTTTGAAGAATTGGGAATGGAAGCCGTACGTATGATAGAAGTAAAGGACTTCCCTGCATTTATTATAACGGATGATAAAGGGAATGACTTTTTTGAGAATCTCTAACGAGTAGTTAATTTTACATGTCATAAGGTAATTCTGTAGTTATGGCATTGTTGGTATAATTTATTTAGTTATTTTTACACTTGTAATCGGAATACAAAAACAATAGAGATGAGCATATTTGGTATAGTTATCTTTCTTTTGATCGGCGGAATGGCATTTTGGATGTTGCTATTTTTAATGGGATTCATTCTTCCATTTTGGATCACACTTGGTATTTTCGAAAAAATGCGTCCAAAGAGAATTTACGAAGACGTAGAAGAATAAGAATTCTTCTTTAACGATATGGAAAGAGCAACTTTATAGTTGCTCTTTTTTTGTTACTTTTTTTTTCTCGAGCATTATACAAGAGTGAACTATAAAAAAAATAATTATGAAAATTCTCAGCCTTGCTTTTATGCTTCTAGGTACAGCTTCATTATTCAGTCAAAACGTTCCGATTGTTTCGAACCAATCGTTGATCTCAAATGATGTCAATGTTTTATTCAGAGGGTTTGAAAACATTCTGGTCGTTAAAGCAAAGTTAGGTGATACAAATACCTATGTTCTTAAAAGTGACGATTGTTCAATTCATTCTAGAAGAAATGATGGTACCCGTTTGAAACATGGACAATATATTGTGAAGCCTATTGGACGTGCGCGCACAACCCAAATAGAAGTCTATGATTGCGATCATCTTGATAAGTCGATTCTAACACTAGAATACAGTATCTCGAATGTTCCGGCCGGGCAAGTATATTTAGATCATACCATCCAAGGAGAAGAACTTGTATTAGGTTCAGGGAAAATATCTGTCAAACAACCAAGTGGCTCTCTTTTGGTTTGGAGTGAAGAGGTTATAAAATGGGGCGTTACATTTGGAGATCAACAATTCGATGGTACTGGAGATGTTCTTACAAAAGAAGTTGTGAGTTCATTGAATGCTCTTAATTCTGGAACCGTTGTACAATTGATATGTAATTCTGTTAGTGAAGATCAGATCACAAGAAAAAGATCAGCTCAATTCACTATTCGTTGATGGTAATCTAACCCTTTTGCCCGTTGAATTTTGTGAATGGGATGAAACGAGGAACTTGCTTCTGATAATTGATGTATTCTGGATACTTATTAGCAGAGATCTCTTCAGAAAAATCGGAACTACTCTTGAATAGGATTACCAGAAGAAGACAACCTGTAATTGACCAATTTAACCATTCACCCGTTGCTGATACACTAAAGAAATAGAAAATAATCCAAATCGCTTGCTCCATAGCATAATTAGGGTGTCGAGCAAGTCCCCAGAGTCCTTTGTTAACAAAGCCATGTGCGTATTCACCAAGGTCTTTATTGTTATTAATTCGTCTATATTTCTCCATTTGAAAAACATATTGTTGTTGGTCAGCTACAAATTCTAGAGTGACAAATGCAATAAACAATACAGATAGCATCCAATCAATTGGAGTAATAATGTTAGCGCCTTCAGAACCAGCAATTATAATCATTGGTATAGTGAAAAGGAAGATCAATGCGTGTTGGTATCCACAAATAAAGAAGAGGTTGAACAACTTCCAAACCCATGGATTTGAAAAACCAGGTCGTTTTCTTAGTACTTCCCAGCGGTAATCTTCTTCGCCATCCCAAAATTTCCAAGAATAACCACCTCGTCGACCAAAATTATATGTTAAACGTGCACCCCATATTGTCACTAAAATAGAAAGTAGGATCATTTTGTTAGGAAAACCTGCCATCCAAGCCATGTGCCAAACATAATAGATGGGGACAATACTCCACAGTTTGTCTGTTTGCGAATTATTGCCGCTAATTTCTCCTACGATAAATGAATACAGGATTACACCAGTGACTATGTAACACATCTGTTCCATGATTTCTAATTGCAATTCGCTCAACGGCGTACCATAAAGAAAACTAATAGTTGGAACAACAATAACGGTGAATATTAGAATTAGGATAGTACCTAGTAACTTTTTCATTTAGACCCAGACTTTAGCTCCTTCGGAGCAATTTTGACAAATATCTATTTTATTTCGATGTGACAATACCGATTGACGAAAATCAACGTATTTTTTGTCTTGCCATATTTTTTTAAATGAATTATTTTCAATTGAACCAAGTACATGCTGGGCATCTTTGTCGAAGCAACATGGCACAATTTTCCCGTCCCATGTGAGTACACTGGATGACCACATGCGCCAGCAATGATTTCCAGTTTTATACTTCAACTTATAGGTGCCATCTGCTTGCTGTTTGTAGCGAGAGTACTTTTCACTCTCTGGCATTAGTGGGTTACCGTTAATATAATCATATAATTGGGCAGACTTAATTCTTACTTCATTGATGCCCATTTCATGGCCGAGTTTAAAAACTTCTGGGATTTCATGTTCATTTGGCTTAACAGCAAGGAATTGAAAAATTAAATGGGGAGTTTTTGATTTTGCTTTTTGCTTTGCTTCGATGAGGTTTTTTGTACCTTCTATGACTTTCGATAACTCGCCGTTAATACGATAATTTTCATAAGTTTTTTGAGTCAAGCCATCAATAGAAATAATCAAACGATCCAGACCAGAATCTACTATTTCTTCGGCGACATTCGTATTAATGAAGTGTGCATTTGTCGAGGTAGCAGTATAGATTTTATTTCGCTTCGCCTCCTTGATTAGTTCAAGGAATTGTGGATGTAAAAAAGGTTCCCCTTGAAAATAGTAGTTAATATAAAAAGTATGCTTCCGCAATTGATTGAGCATTTCACGGTGAAGGCTAAGATCTAATTTACCGGTAGGCCGCGTAAACTGTTTTAGGCCGCTCGGGCATTCTGGGCAACCTAGATTACATGCAGTTGTCGGTTCTATACTCAAAGAAAAAGGCATGCCTTTGTGTCTTGCTTTTTTTGTGATCTTGGATGTGATATAACTAAACTTTAGAATGAAAAGGTTCCACAGCCGGGCAAAAGAAAGATGCCGAATTATATTGATATTATCGCGGGTAGTTGAGATAGCTACTATTTAGGTGCTAAGTTAATACAATTGAGAGGTTAGATCGTTATCTTCACCCCAACAATACAAACGTCATCGATTTGTTCTTCATTTCCTCTCCAATGATTAAATTCTTTTTCCAGTGCAGTACTTTGAGATGTAATTGGCGATGATTGCAATCTTATGAGGAGTTCTTTTAGTGGTTTATATTTGTATTTTTTCCCCAATTCACCTCCAAATTGGTCAGCAAAGCCATCAGTAATCAATAGAAAAAGATCACCATTTAGTACTTCAATTTTTTTGTTAGAGAAAGGAGGGGGAACCGCGAAGAAATTACCTATTGGCATTTTGTCTGGAGCAACTTCATGAAGCATGGGGCTACCATCACCAATATTTATTGAATTCTTTATTATTTCCGCATTTTTCAATGTTTCTTTGCGAATGATCCATAACGGATTGTTTGCCCCAGCGTAAGTCAATATGTTTGTTTTTTTGTCTAAAACACAAAGGGAAATATCCATTCCATCTTTAGATTTATCCACTTCATTTTGATCGAGTGCTGCTATAATTTTACTTCGCAAGTGATTAAGAATTTCGGCTGGATCAGAGACCTTGTTATCAATTATTATTTCATTCAATAGACCAATCCCTAACATGCTCATAAACGCTCCTGGTACTCCATGCCCAGTACAATCAGCAACTGCCCAAATTGATCGATTGTTAAGTGAATCATGATATGCCCAGTAGAAGTCTCCACTTACAACATCTTTAGGCTTGAAAAGGATAAAATGATCTTCACTGATTGCATTCCATTCGTTTTCTTTAGAGATAATTGCTTCTTGAATGCGTTTTGCATAATTAATACTGTCTGTTATTTCTTGGTGCTGAATTTGAATTTCTGATTTTTGCTTGTTGACAATTGCATTCTGGGACTTAATCAGCTTGTTTTTTTTGTAAAGAAAGTAAATTCCTATAGTGACAATTATTAATATTATTCCAGATATCCATAGTAAGACTTCTCTATTTTTGACCTTTTCATCATTGATTTTTTGGTTGTGTTTCGCCTCTAATTCAGTTTGAATTTTATCAAGAGAATCGGCAATATGGGTCTTTTCTTTTTCAAAAGAATCTTCAGCATTCAATGCCGCAGAGTTTAGCTCTGTTAAGTTCATGCTGTCCTTATAAATATATGCTAACTCCATATATGTAAGACCTTTCTTGAATAGCCCTTTTGTTTTTGCAATTTTAGACTGGATCTCATACGATTCCATTATCGCATCGTAATTCTTTGAGAGGAGTGCATAATGGAGTGCGCTGTCTGCATATTTTGTAGACTCGGTTAGTTTACCAATCTCAAGGAAAGTGAGCGCACCACCATGAAAACCAATAGCAATCATTGCGTAAGATCCATTAACCTTGCTAATTTCTATCGATTCATCATAGAGAACAAATCCAGCGTCATATTTTTTTTGTCTGAAATAGACATTTGCCATGTTGTAAAGAATCTGTGATTGTCGCTCAAGGTTTTTCGTTTTTCTTGCGTAACCAAGCCCTTCTTCATAATATTTCAATGCACTTTCCTCGTTCCCCTCATTTTTATCGAGTAATCCCAAAATATTTAGCGCAGTAATCATTACTGCGGTATCTTGGTATTTCTTGCCTAGCGTATATCCCTTTTTACAGTATTCCCTTGACTTCTCTTTGTTTCCAATCATTTTAAAAACATGACCAAGATTAACGTAGCCAGTTATGGTCAGTTTTTCATCTAGTTTTTCAGCGAGCTTAATGGTTTTGAAGTACTCTTCTGCTGATTTGTCGTAATCTCCCGTATAACTGTAGACCCCACCTAGAAGTTCATGGGCTTTGATTTTTAAGTTCTCATCATTGAGCCTTTCAGCAATCCCTAATGCCATGTTTGTGAAAATCAATGCAGAATCCATTTCATTAGAATAAAGCATTGCGATACTTAAATTCAATAAAGCATCGACTTGCCCTTTTCCATATTCAATTTTTTTTGCGAGATTGAAATTGATCCGTGAATAGTTCGCTGCTTTTTTTGCATTTGAATACAAGGTATCTTTGATTGTTTCATTCAGTTGATCAACGGTAGCAACGTCTGATTTGCTTGAATGGCCATTAGAATAGATACCTAATTCTTCTAGATACTGATCTTTTTGACCAAATGCTGTAATACCGATCACTAGGCATATAACAAATAAAGATGTACTCCTTTTCATAATAAGTAATAGTGTATCTCTAAAATAAGAAAAAACCGATTGAACTACTTAAAATTCAATCGGTTTACATTGTGAAAGAGTTATTTTACTTTTTTTCGATCTCACCCGCTTCGATTAATTGTGAGAAGAATTCAGTGACAGTTTCTTCTAATGGTCGGTAATTTATTCCTAACTCTTTAACGCTTTTCGTATTATTCGCACTCCAAGGATAACCAATATTTTGTGAAACTTCCTTACGAGTCATACCAACAGATGGGGCCATCAACCAGATCATGAATTTTGGTAATTTACGTTTAGATATTGAATATGCTGGATATTTGCTTTTGATATATCCAGCGATTTGTCCGAAACTTGAATTGTGACCAGAAGCTATATTTCTTCCCTCAGCATTCGGACGAATTCCAGCTTGATAATGTGCTTCTGCTAGATCTCGAACATCTACACACCCAATATTGAATACAGGGGCACCCATTTTAAAGTCACCATTTCCTATTTGCTTCATAATTGCAAATGATTCTGAGGTTCCATGAGGATTAATTCCCGGGCCAAGGACGAAGGAAGGATTAATTACTACCAACTTCCAACGATCTTGTTCTCCTGCAATTTTCCAAGCCTCCTTTTCGGCCTCAGTTTTAGAAAAAGAATATGGTTGATGATCGATTGATGAAGATGTATTCCAGATTTCTTCGGTTAATTCTTGATTTGGATAGGATAAAGTATCCTTCGCGTCTCCGTATATCGCTGCACAGCTACTGGTAACAACAACACGTTGCACACTTTCCGTCTTGTTCGCTGATGTTAATACGTTACGCGTACCATTTTTTGCAGGATCAACTAAGTCCTTTTGAGGGTCTTTAACACTTCTGATAAAAGGAGAGGCTGTATGAAATACAAGTTCACATCCTTTCATGGCTTGATCGTAGGATCCTTCGGTTAAAAGATCAGCCTTGAAGTACTTTATGGTACCAGGCAATTCTTTAGCTAAAGCGTCGAGGTATTTAGTTTTTTCATTGTCGTTAGGATTTCGGACGGCTGCGTGAACCGTAATCCCTTCTTTAAGTAAACGTTCTACTAAACGTCCGGCTACGTATCCTGTAGCGCCTGTAACCATTACAGGTTGTTTCGTATCTGGTGTATTCATTAGTTCAATTTATATTTATCGAGTATTATTTCTAAAATTTGTGGAGGAGCAATTCTTTTCAATAAGATTTCAGACGTGACACCATTCGTGAATAGTTCAACTAGTTTTGCTTCTGGATATTGATGTCCAAGTTGATCGAAGGTATCCGTTAGCGAGTTTAGTAACAGGTCAAATTTTGAATGGTTTACCTTAACATGTTGATATGTCCAGTTTCCACATGTCTTGGGTTGAAAGGCTCACATGTAACATAGGTGAGTTTCCAAACATAAGATCCTGATTGAACTAATTGGCCGTTTTGTCCAGTTCCGTCCCATCCTACTCCAACATCATTCGTTTCAAATATTAGTTGCCCCCATTTATTGTAAATCTGAAGTTTCCACTCAGAAACATCAAGATAGACAATGGGCAGGAAGGTGTTGTTGAACTCATCTCCATCCGGTGTGAATGAATTTGGTGAGTACAAGGTAAATGGTTCTATATACAATTCTTGATAGGCGGTGTCTCTACACCCCCATTCATTGGCGACAATTTGCATTGGTTTGTGACCTCCATCTGAATAATATAAATGAGATGGGTTTTGTTCAAATGAGTGAAGTGTACTATCATCAAACCAATAGAAATATTCGTATCCTCCGATGGACTGATCTGTAAAATTAACAACGGAATGACAAATATCTGTATAGTCTGGATCTATCGAAAATCCAGCTTCTGGAATTGGACGGACATGCACGAGATCTTGTTGCGTAAGTGTGAGTGTATCAATGCATCCTCGGTCGGTAATAATGGTTAATGTAATAGGAAATGGACCTGTTTGAGTGAATACATTGACTGGATTTTGTTCGCTGGAAGTATTTCCATCTCCAAAATCCCAAGTGTAATAAATTTGCGTTTCGGCAAAACTTTCATCAATGAATTGAGCCGAAAATGGAACACATTGAAGACCTGGTTCCAATCTAAAATCAATGGTTGGTTCTTGGAATATATAGATATTTTGAGTCACACTTTGGATACAGTCTTCGAATGTTCCAGTAAGCGTAATGGATATGTCTCCAGTAACATCGAAGGAGACATCATTGACATCCACATCATTTGATGTTGCAATTGATGCATGAGGGCCAAAATCCCAAATAAAGACTGATCCTGCGGGACCACTAACTGTTCCATCAAAATTGAAACTGTTGTCTGTGAAACACAAAGAATCTTCAGATGAAATAGACACAAAGAGTTGCTCATTCAACGTAAAAGTTTCTTGCGTAACATTGATACATGCAGACGATGACCATGCCGACAATGTAACAGTATAAGTGCCTGGTCCAGGAAAAACATGAGTAGGTTCGAAATCTGAGACATTGCTGCTATTGTCTCCAAAATCCCATTCGTAACCCGTTGCATTAATTGTGTTGTTGCCAAAATTAATCGTCAACCCTTCACATTCGATATTGCTAGGAATGACCATTTCCGCAGTTGGTTCAGGAAAGACATAGACAGAATTTGTGAAAGTGGCAACACATGAATTGAAGCTCGCTTCTACGGTTACAGGGAAAGTTCCGGCTTGATCAAATACGACTCCATTAACATTCATGCCATTTGCAGTCTGTTGATTAGCATTAGGCCCGAAATCCCAAGTGAGTATTGTTCCTGCAGGTCCTGTTGTGGACCCTACAAAGTCAAAGCTATTGTCCAGTACGCACAAAGAATCATTAGACGTGAAATCTACATCTATTTCATTGTTTACGATGACATCCATATAGGCCGTATCGGTGCAAGGCCATCCGGGGTTTACTACAAGCATGGCTTGGTATTGACCGTTTTCAGGGTAAGTGTACGATGGAGCAAATGCGCTACTAACGTCAGTGCTAATTCCAGGAACACCAAAATCCCATTCATAATTAGTTCCACCGTAGGAGTTATTTACAAAATCAATCGTTAAACCATCACAATAGGAAACGAAACCAGGTAGATCCGTTTGTAGTGGCAAAACGGCTTCAAGTTGCAATTGACAATTAAATACGCGAAATAAAAAGTCACGCATTGTTCTATTTATCACTACTCCATTTCTAATTTCTTCCACTTGAATTCCAACTGCGAAAAGTCCTGTAAGATTTGGAGAAGCAGTAAGTAAACCAGTAGTAGGATTGATGTTTATTGTCGCTCCAGGGCCAAGAGGGTTTACGGCGTTAAAGCCACCTACCCATTGAATGTTCGTGTAGGGAGGAGGAGGAGCTACGTTCGGTTGTGGATTAATGCTTGAGGCACCGGAAAAAGGAGTAACTAGAGAATAGACGAGCTGATCTCCATCCGGATCTGTTGCACTATGGTCGAAAATTAAGTCGTCATTATTGCACAATAATAGTGGAGGGTAATCATTAAATCGAGGACTACTGTTCTGATAATTGTTATTCGGAGGCCCTGGTACTACACATGTTAATGTGAAACCAGTATCATCTGGGTTTACTAGATTGGTGATGTTAGGTCCTCGGCAGCATCGCTGATAGGATACACGATAACCCCCAGGGATAGGAGGTAGGTTAATTGTCGTTATGTAAATCGCATTCTCTGTACAAATGTTTGTCGGTGGAGTAACGCAAGGGTTATTGAATACCACCGGAACATCACTATCTCCTGGAAAGGGAATAGATACATTTTGCACTAGAGCTCCATTTTGATCATAAACGGCTAAAGAAAGTGGATTATCGAATTGAGCACCTGAAGAAAGGCAGTCTCGATAAATAGAGACATAAAACTTGTAATTATTTCCTCCCAAATAGTCATAATAAATATCCCCCCCAACAATGTGAGATGCTCTCGCGGAGAACATGAAAAATGAGAGAAATAAGAATAAGACTAAGCGCATGTGTAGAATAGACGTAAAGTTATCGCAAATGTTGTTTCAAAAAGGATAAAATTATTCGATTAATTGGAATCTTATACTAGTCTAAGCCACAATCGCTTAAATCATAAATGGAGTGGTTGAATGAAAAGCCTAGCTCCTGTCTGAGTTTCGTGGTGTCTATATGTCTTTCAATCGTAGGTGACATGACAAAATTAATAGCTTTTAAACCATGCTGACGATAGAGTTTCGTATAATATTCTTTACGCCAAGGATTTTCAGGATTAACAACGTTATAGATTCCATAGACATCGGCATTTTCAATACATTGTTGTATACAGCGAATTACATCTGTTTGATGTATGAGATTCACTAATCCAAATGGATTTTCAACATCGTCACGTCCTTGTAGATAATTAACGGGATGTCTTCCATCTCCTATTAGTCCACCTAAACGGAGGATGATTAATTTATTTTTCAATAATGATGTTAATGCGTGCTCTGCTTGAAATAGGACTGTATTTTTTTCCTGTTCTAGAAACTCGAAATGCTCGAAATAGATGGTAGAGCGTTGTGGGTATATTCCAATAGAGCTGGTGAAAATCACACGACGCACACCAGTGAATTGTTTTACAAGTTTCTTTAAATTCCCTCCATATAATTTAGGGTCTTTTTCTCTTTTTAATGGGGGGATTGTAATGATCAGAATCTCTGTTGAACTACAGACTTCTGATGGTATTTCGGTATTTTCATCTAGGGAGTAATGAAAAGAAGAAATTCCCAGCTTCTCGAGTTTTTTTAGTTTCTCATTCGACTGAGTAGACCCCGCAATAGAATGTCCTTGTTTTAACAGCTCCTTACCTAATGGAAGGCCGAGCCAACCGCAACCAATAATCGTTATTTTCAATGATTTCTTTTGTTTTAAATGTATTAAAAAGTGCGGATTTATACAAGACCAAATGTTTGTCATTGCACTAGGTCGTTGCATAATTGATAGAAATGTTGATTCAAAGAGAGAATGGAAAGAATCTATTATTGGCATCATAAATTCCATTATTTTTGCGCATGACTTTTTCGAAAGCCTTTGTCCGTTTTAACTGGATCACGCTTGTGCTTATTTACCTTGTTGTTGTTGCGGGAAGTTTTGTTCGCATCACCGGAAGCGGCATGGGTTGTCCTGATTGGCCGAAATGTTTTGGGCAATGGGTTCCACCTACTGAAGAAGCTCAGTTACCAGAGAATTACAAGGAAGTCTATTCAGAAAAACGTACTGATAAAATTGAAAAATTCGCCAAGTTTCTGACTGCTTTTGGAATGAAAGAGACAGCAGAGAGGTTGCGTAATGATCCTCAACTTCGATTGGAAGAAAAGTTTAATGGACAAAAAACTTGGATAGAATATGCGAATCGTCTATTCGGTTTCTTAGCAGGGAATGCTATGTTGCTGAGCTTTATTTGGTTGATTTGGAAATATAGGAAGAGCAGTTTGCTTTTTCACGCAGGTTTTAATTTGGTGCTAATGGGAATACAAGCGTGGTTTGGTTCTATTGTTGTGGCGTCTAATCTTGTACCGTGGACAATTACTGTTCATATGTTACTAGCACTAGTGATAATAGGGATACAGCTCTATTTAATTAGAAAAATTAGTCCATCTCAGAGCAAACCACTAATGAACCCTAGATGGATGGTTTATTTGATCTGGCTTTGTTTTGTGATTGCGGTTTATCAGATGTTTTTAGGAACCCAAGTGCGTGAATCAATTGATGAATTGACCAAGCAAGGATTTGGAAGAGAAGTATGGACAGATCAGCTTGGAATGTCATTTTATATTCATCGAAGTTTTTCTTGGTTCGTATTAGTACTACTTATCATTATTGCTTGGAAGAACGAAAATTCGAATAGACATAGGATGATAAGATATGTCTTTGGCTTCTTGATTTTAGAACTTCTTTCAGGAGTACTTTTGGCATATGCGGATATGCCAGGTTTGGTGCAAACTAGCCATTTAGTATTCGCAACAATTATCTTCGGAATTCTTACAATGTTGGTTTTCCGAAGTAGAACTGTAACCAATGTTGCGTTATAGTCTAAACAACTAAACTACATTTGTTGAGATGCAAATTATAGGATTATTTCTTTCTCTTGTCATTGGAATAGTACTTGGCCTCGTAGGAGGAGGAGGTTCAATTCTTACCGTTCCTTTAGTCCATTTTCTATTTGGAGAATCGCTTTATATGGCGACTACCTATTCATTATTTGTAGTTGCAATTGCTGGCATGACTGGAGTTTTTAACAGGATAGGTAAGGGGTTGATTGATTACAGAGGAGGAGTTGTATTTGTGATACCTAGTATGATCACAGCTTTTTTAATTCGCCGTTACGTGATGTCCATGTTTCCGATATCATTCTCGATAGGCCAACTCGAACTTTCACGTGATGTCTTTATTTCTTCCCTATTAATTCTTGTGATGTTGTATACGGCTTTCAGAACGCTTTTCTCTAGCCGTCCTCAAGTCGAACAGGGAGCTAGTGTTGGAATTGGAGTGGTTATAGTTTTCGGAATATTAACAGGTCTCCTCAGTGGGTTCATTGGCGCTGGAGGTGGATTTATTATTGTGCCAATCCTTCTGCGGATGGGAATGGAAATGAAAAAGGCCGTTGGTACATCTATGTTCATAATATCGATCCAATCAGGTGTAGCTCTAATTGGGGATTTCACAAGTAAGAACTCAAATGTTGACGAGACGATCAATTGGAAAATTCTGTTGTTGATTACTCTTTTGACTGTGGTCGGAGTGCTTATAGGCGGATATTTACAGCGATATTTTACAGGAAAAGCACTTCGTAAAGTGTTTGCTTGGTTGCTCGTTTTTGTAGCGGTGGGAATGGCCGTTCAGTTTATTTTTACATAGAATTTGTTCAAAGGGACATTAAACTAATGCATTGTCGATCTTTTTAGTGGTTAGTACACCGATACTGATAACACCGAAATTAATTCTCATTTAAACTTTTCAATGTCAAATTACCTATATATATTTGCACACTTGTTTACAGAACGTAAACTGGTCCTATAGCTCAGCTGGTTAGAGCACCTGACTCATAATCAGGGGGTCCATGGTTCGAGCCCATGTGGGACCACTACTTTTAAAAAGTTAAAAACCTCTAACTAGCTAGTTAGAGGTTTTTTGTTTCTAAAATATATACGCTAATTAACGCTTTATATATGGAGCTTAGCATTCCGAAGTGTGTAATGATTTTAGATACAGTATCCTAGATCGTCTTCAACTAATTACTTATTGTTTTCCTTTTTAAAATCATTTTCTGTAATTCCAGTATTGAACTTAATGTCAGTCCATGTAGCAGTTATCCATGGTTCGTCAGAGATATCAGCGTCCCAAGTTGAATTTTTATATTGACGTTTGGTTGGAATTAAAAGACCCTCTACTTCTTCGTATTCTACTTGCATTAGCTTGGGGGTCATTACACCAAAATCTGCTATGGTAAACAAAAATTGGTCGACTAAATATGTTTCCTTATTAAGGTAAAGCTGGTAGGTATCTTTCGGCTGTTTATTTTCTGAATTAAAGGTGATTTTCACGATATCATAGTCGTTATCATTTATCGATTTTTCTCCAATATATTCATAGTTCAATCCAGGATCCAATAGTTTTTGCATCATACAAAACCAGTAAAAATTGGTGGGACGATTAAACGCTACTTTTTTTAGATGATTTTCATCAGTTGAGACCACTCCATTGTGTTTTAACCAATACTCCTTTCCATCATACCCTTGTTCAATGATCCCCTCAAGTTGAGGGAGTGTTCGACCATGCTTAGTATATTTTCCGTAGGAATACTCTCCAGCAAAAATGTACTTTTCAGTGGAGATGTTTATTTTTCCCTCTGGTGTTGAATAAGTATAAGTGTATGTAACATCGTGTTTTTTGACAAGTTTATTATAGTTGCCAACTTTTGTAACCATTTTAAAAACTAATTCATGCCCTTTATTTTGAAATTCTGGGACGGTTACATTATTCTCTTTTTGGTCATTACTCTTGTTTTGGTCATTAGACTTACATGATGCAAACAAGCAAATTAGGATTGTGACGGCTGCAATATTTATTTTCATATTCGAGTTCATGAATTTATTTGTTTTTGATTGGGTACAAAGTTCTGCAGCTATAAAGTCGTGCAGACTTTTAAAATAGAATTGACTTTAAAGTTAAGAAGATTTTCTACCAAGATTTACGAAGCATAAAACCCATCTGCCTTTATAGGTGATGATATAAATCCTCTTTATCTAAACTGTTTTGGTTTCAAATTATTACTTGCATTTTCTGCAACTTCCAAAATTCTTTTTTGTCTTGTTTCCTTTCTTTTAGCAGAAATGACCCAGTATAACAAAAGCTTTTTTGCAGACGCACTTAGATTATCAAAGTATTCCATTGATCCTGTGTGATTTGCAAATTCTTTTTTTAAATCTTCAGGAATAATGAGTGCTTCAATTCCATCCAAAATTGTCCAAGAACCATTTTCTTTTGCAATTGTAATGCTTTTGTAACCTTCTTCTTCCATTAACCCTTGGTCAATTAAGGTTGTTACTTTATCCTTATTTATTTTTGACCAATTACTTTTTGCTTTCCGTTTGCTGAAATACTGTTTGAATTTCTCATCGTCTATTTTCCTTTTTGTGCTATCAATCCAACCAAAACAGAGGGCTTCATCAACTGATTCACTCCAACTTAAGTTATGGCTAGGCGATTTTTTCTTATAAAAGATAACCCAAACTGCCTCCTTTTTACGATGGTTCAATTCGAGCCATTTTCTCCAATCTTTTTTGTCATGAGGACAATAGTCTTCAACTTCTTTCATACTCGATCCTGAACTTTTTTAATATACTTTCCAAATATTCATTGGTCTTGTCTAAATTGTATTTAGTTTATTCCTTTTTTATACACTCGTAAAGCTCTTTCTCTAGCTTGTTTATGATCAACCATTGGCAAAGGATAATTTAAAGTTTCCAGTTCTGGAATCCATTTCTTGATATATGTTAAATCTTTATCGAACTTCTTTACTTGCTCAGAAGGGTTGAATATTCTAAAGTATGGTGCTGCATCACATCCAGTTCCAGCCGACCATTGCCAATTACCATTATTTGAGGCTAATTCATAATCCAATAATTTTTCTGCAAAATAGGCTTCACCCCACATCCAATCAATCAGTAAATGTTTGCATAAAAAACTAGCCGTTATCATTCTGACTCTATTGTGCATATATCCAGTAGCATTTAACTCTCTCATACCTGCATCAACCATTGGGTATCCAGTTTCCCCATTTTTCCATTTCTTGAAATCTTCTTCATTGTTTCGCCATAGAATATTGTCATATTTCCTCTTGAAATTAGAATTGACTACTCTTGGGAAATGATACAGGATTTGAATAAAAAACTCTCGCCAGATAAGCTCATTCACGAAAGCTTGGTGTTTCAACACTTTACTTAAAATCATTCTTAGACTGACCGTTCCAAATCTTAAATGAGGAGATAGGTTGCTAGTTTGAGCTAAGGCAGGAAAGTCTCTAACATTTTCATAGATCTCTATATTTTCCAGGTTATAGTCGGATATTTTGATTGTTGATTTACTGAAGCCAATTTCCTTGAGGCTTGGTATTTCAAGTATGCACTTATGGTAATTAGTTAGCTTTTCCGAGTTAAAATGTTCAATGGAGGAATTGTTGAGTTTTTCCATCCACTTATTCTTATACGGAGTATATACTGTATAAGGCGTCTGGTCTGCTTTTAGGATCTCATCCTTCGCATGAATTACATGATCCTTAAATGATTCAGCCCTAATATTGAGATCTGCTAGAAAATTCTGAATTTCTGCGTCTCGTTGTTTCGCATACGGTTCGTAATCCTCATTAAAATAGACCGCTTGGACATCATATTTATCAATAATCTTTTCAATAGCATTTCTCGGGTTGTCTTTCACTACATAGAGCCCACTCGAACGCTCCTTGAATAGTTCATTTAACTTGACGATCTGTGCATGAATAAATGAAACACGAGGATCGTCTGCAGCTAATTCATCAAGTATGTTACTATCAAAAATGAAAATTGGCAGTACTGGAACAGTAGAGGTAAGTGCTTGATATAATCCATGATTATCGTCCACTCTTAAATCACGTCTAAACCAAAATATCGAAACTTTCTCTTTTTGCATTTTTTTAATACAACGGTTCTGTACTAAATAATAGTACGCTTTTATTTGAGTGTAATTGTTGCACTATTTTGTTTAGTAATGTTATCGCTATCTACCAATCATCGTCATCATTGATAGTTTCAGAAGGCACCTCTTGAGTCATTGCCTCGTACAAAGAGTTGGAAATTTTATGCATAGTTAAATTCAATATTGAATGACCAGGACTTGTTTTAGAATCTAATTCCTTTTCTGCTATATAAAATTCGCGTTGATCCCAGCCTGTTTCTTGTGATTCTCCCTCTGCACGATATTTTGTATTTCTAGGATTATAATAAAAAGTATTTAACTCTACCTGTAACCGATACCTACCTTCTTTAAAGGATATTATTAATGTATAATCTATATCGTACAAATTGCGTTTGAGCCCACAATAGAATGCCTCTGGTTTAAATGAACGCACCTTGATTTGGTAGTCTAAACTATCAGAAATCAGTTCTGTTTCAATATTTGGATAAAATGAACTAGACCATTTTTTCGCTTTAGTGTACAAGTCAGAAGCGCTGGTATTGTTAACATCAAAAACTTTCGGTAAGAATCCATCATAGGATAAAGTCAACCATGTAGAAACATGATTTTGGGAGTACCCTTGAGACTGGGTTCCTATTATGAGTATCCCAATAAATAAAAAAGTAAAAAATATCTTTTTCATATAGTTTCAATTACACACAACGGTTCGCGGCTATACTTTCGTGCCAACCTCTCGAATTTAAGAAAAATTGCCAAGCTTTTGAGAGGGCAGAAATGGAAAGTAACAGCGCCGGCTCGGCATGAAGTGTAGGTGGTGTTATAAGAAACAAAAAACCTCCCTACTTAGGAGGTTTTTTCTCATCGTTTAATTTCTACTTGCAATTCAAATTTACAGCGTAACTTCCGTATGTCACATTGTGAAGGCGAATAGTTTTAGAGTATTCCTTACCATTATACTCTTGACCAAAAACGAACTTTTGTGTTGTACAATGTCCGTCAGGCCAAACGGCATAGCAATGAACATCTATAATTCGACGTACAACTGCTCCAGTCAATTCGTGATAGATAGTTGTCCAATCACGGTTTGCAATTTTAACCGCTTTAAAATCTTCCTTCCAACTATTTACTTTGGCATGATCTCTTGCTGCAGTTAACATTTCTGTTTCGAGCGCTGTATTTGTCATTTTAGCTTCAACTTCGTCGAAGGTTTTTCCATAGTCACCAACGAAACTTTCTCCAGATCCTTTGGTAAGTTTGAATTCACCACTAGCAACAGGTGTAGGGCTGACGTATGATGAAGGACTACCAGGAACAGCATCAACTCGAATCGTATGTTCTCCATCGGTTAACTTTTTAATGATGTCTTTCCATGCATCATTCACTGCCATATCTTCTGGCTTAGGATTAATCCAAACTTGATACGTAGTAGTGCTTTGGTTATTCTTTTTAGAGAGTACTACGGTCTCGATATTCCACCATTCGTAGATCTCTCCATCAATGTAAATGTTGTAGAAGAATTTACCATACTGGTTATGAGATGGTGCAGAAGTGTCTCCTATTTTCAAGTAAGAAGTTGAGTAGATGGGATAGTTTTCCACTGACTTCGGCATGTATAACCTACCATATAGATTTTCACTGATACCAAATGAATTCTTGAACGAAGATTCATCTGGATTATCCATAGAGATTTTCGAATTGGAAAATACGATTTGACCTACATATTTAGAATGTGTAGCGTTCGTCATACCTTTATCAGCAAATGGGCCGCCAACAGTTATTAAATCTGCTTCAGGTGTATATAGTTTAGGATCTTCCTTATTCTTTTTTCCTTTAATCCCAAGATTCTTCTTAATATCTTTTCCAATTTGTGCTGCTGCATCTTGTGGAGCAATCATCGCGATGCTCAGAAGAAATATTGATACAAATAATTTTTTCATTCTATTTATTTTTAGTTAAACTTTTCTAGCAATGTCGATTTTTTTTCGGATTAAAGGAATGACTTAAATCATGATACGCATATTAAAATGAATAGCTGTGAACTGCGTGATTGTATAATTGCTTATAACGTTTTTCAACTAAGCGCCATGCAGATCGCTACCAAAATAGTTTTTCAAGTTAGATCGTTGTCATATGCAACAAAACCCATAGGCTTCTTAAGTGATGTTATGCACTTCTATTGATCGATAACGATTACTTTATGACCTGTCTTGATTTTCCCATCATCAATAACAACGTAATAAGTTCCAGATTCCAGAGATTCCAATGAAATAGAAGAATTTCCATTTATAGATTTTTCAATTTCCAACTTTCCTTGACTGTTATATAATTTTAGAATAGTGTTTAATTGTGTTGACTCAACAAAAAGAACTTCTGATGCTGGATTTGGAAATAATTTCAACTCTGCAGGTGCATTGTTTTCAGAGAGCCCCACGAAAGCTTTGTAAAATCTGACTAAGAATATGTCTTCATATCCACTGGCTGTACTGTTGATTATTGAGGTGTCTGGGTCAAAATCACAAGTCGATTCATAGGCCCCTACTACGCACACACCGTTTGAAAGGTCAGCTGAAACGCCTCTACCAATTTCACCATATGCTGTTGATGGAGCAGTGGATCCGAATGTTCCAACCCATACTAAGCTTCCAGAAGTGTCGATATTTGATATAAAAATGTCTCTCCCTCCATTAGAATTGATATTCATCACGCCACTTCCATCAGGGTCAAAATCTGCCGATCCCTTAAAGGAACCAGTGGTATAAATATTGTCTTCTGAGTCAATATCAATTGCATGTGCCATACATTCGTTCGAACCATCAACAACTGCTTTTACCCATACAAAATTTCCCGTTTGTGTCAGTTTTAACACAAAGGCATCCTTGTTTGTTGCAGAAAGGGTAACAACATCTGCGCCTGGATCGAAATCACTCGTTCCAGTATGTGATCCGCATACATATAAATTATTGTCATTGTCGGCAACAATTCCCATACCATTGGCATCATTAACAGAAACAGCCCAGTTCGTTTCTCCCGTTGATGGTGCTATGTTTAATATGAACATATCGGAAGTGCCAGAAGCCGTTAAATTCACTGGGGAACCACCTGGATTGAAATTTATAGTTCCTTGATAGTAGCCCGTTAAATTAATATTTCCGAGACCGTCAATACAAATACCATTTCCTTCATCATAACCAGTTGAACCGTATGAATGAGCCCAAACAAAGTTTCCGGCAGTATCTAATTTGACAAGAAAACAGTCATAATTACCATTGTTGGTTAAATTGTTCACTCCTGAACCTGGATCAAAATCCGAAGTATATTGGAAATATCCCGATATATATACTCCATCAGTTTGATCAACCACAATGGGAGCCTTCGTTTGGTAATCAGTACTACCTAGAATTTTGGCCCAAACGAAGTTTCCATCAGTATCCAGTTTCCAAACAAATGTTGATCTTCCGGCAGGTGTTAGATTGTAAGTGTTTGGACCTGGATCAAAATCGAAGCTTCCCATTGATATCAGACCACTTACATATACATTTCCATCCACGTCTACATCAATTGATTTTCCTTGGTCGCCAGATGCAATTTGTGTACATGGAACAGTTCGTACCCATAATACATTTCCCTGAGCGTCTGATTTACTAACAAAAATATCGTATAATCCTGTTGAAACAATGTTGTTCGTGCCAGAACTTGGATCAAAATCCGCGAAGCCTTGAAAATGACCTGTTGTATAGACATTGCCTTGATTATCATGTTCGACAGCCTCTGCCCATTCTGACGCAGAGCTTCCATACGAATGAACCCAATGCATGGCTAAACCTTGTGCATTAGAAAATGAAATAGAAAACATTATTAATGCAAAAACCGCAATCACTTTTTTCGATACCTTCATAACAATGAACTTTGATTCATTCAAAGATATAGATAGGAACACATTATTACTATGATTTTAATCAGTAATGTATAACGGTTAGTGCTAAACTTCCGTGCGCCGTTTCACCATGAATTTGTTTTTGAAACTAAATATAGCAATTCAACCAATAATTGATTTCTCGAATCAACTATGAAGCGCAGTTTAGGTATTATTATGCGCTAAACATCGACTAAATAGAGAATAACGATTATTGCCTAACCAATCTTAGGTGTTTGATTTCACCGTTGATTTCGAGTCGACAATAATAGGTGCCATTATCCATCATAGATAGATCAATGACATACGGAGTTGAAACCTGTTTGGAATAACAAATGGTTTTCCCGTAACAGTCATAAACGGAAAACATCAGGTTATTTGTCCCGTCGCATTGTATCAGAAATTTACCACTTGAAGGATTTGGATAAACGGACATATTAATGCCTTTCTGGCTTTCATCTAAGCCAATTGATGAAGCATTCAGTTTTACGATAAAAGCATCACCAAATCCTACAGAAGTAGCAGTCTGAGTGTCCGTTCCAGGTCCTGGGTCAAAATCAACGGTTTGCTCGTACATCCCTGTTATAATCATTGCGTTTTGCTTACTAACTGTAAGCCCGTATGAATATTCATAATCTGCACCACCAATATTTTCTGCCCAGAGATAATTGCCATTGCTATCCAATACACTAATGAATATGTCCATTTCTCCCTCTCCTGAAATAGAAACAACCCCTGGTCCTGGATCGAAATCGGCAACATAATAATATTGGCCAGTTGTTACAACATTTCCCTCATTGGTGAATGATACAGCATTTCCTTGGTCGTACGATGTGCTTCCAAACGATTTTGCCCAAACAAAGTTTCCGTTATTATCTATTTTTTGAATAAATACATCCCCATCAAACGCACCATCCACGGCCGTTAAGTTTTGCGTACCCGTTCCTGGGTCAAAATCTACGGTGCCAATAAACTGACCGGTTAAACAGACACTGCCATTTGCATCAATGTCCATGTCAAAGCACTTTTCGTCAGGTGTTGATCCAGTTGTTCTTGCCCACAGGAAATTACCTGAAGTATCTAATTTCACTAAATAAATATCATGAGCTCCGTTCGAGGTGCTAGAATAGACAGCTGCTCCTGGATCAAAATCTGCAGTGTTTTCATAAACACCGGCAATAAAGACTCCATTAGCTTGATCAAGGCAGATTGCTGTTGCTTGAGAATCGTATGGGGAAGAACCAAAATTCTTAGCCCATAAAAAGTCTCCGTTAGTATCTAGTTTAACGATGTAGCTGTCCCAAAACCCATTCGCTCCAGCCAATGTATAAACACTTGGTCCAGGGTCAAAGTCGGCAGTGCCATAAAACTGCCCAACAAAATAAACGTTACCAGCGCCATCTAATTGAAGATCGAAACAACGGTCTTCCCCCCAATCTCCTCCAATTGATTTTGCCCATATAAAGTCACCTGAATTGTTTAGTTTAAGAACGAAGATATCCCAACTATTTATTGATGTGAGGTTATAGGTACTTGGCCCAGGATCGAAGTCTAGTGTGTTTCCATAATGTCCGACAATAACAACATTTCCATCATTGTCAACATCAATAGAATTACCATGGATTTGACCTCCAGTAACTGCCTTTGCCCAAAGAAGAATACCAGAGGGATCAAACTTTTGTATGAACAATGCTTGACTGGATGTTGAAGTGAAATTTTGAACTGCTGGCCCAGGATCTAAATCAGCAGTACCTTCAAAGTAACCAACAGTATAGATATTTTCAAGTGAGTCAGTTGTTATTGCCCTTCCCTGATCCCACGCGTTTCCGCCAAATGAAACGGACCAGTCATAGGTATACTGACCCAAAAGTGGAAGGCACGTAAATATAACACAGCAGAAAATAATAACTTTCATAAAAATTGATTAAATATGGATGACAATTTATGCAGTTTTTAATCCTGAAACAATGATATTCATCAGTTAGAATTAACTATTGATTACGCAACCCCCCATGATTTAAGAGGCTACTTGAATTCACACAACGTTTCGCCTTTACTTTACATTCCACAGATTATTTAACTTATACCAAAGAGAAACGGGTGA
>NODE-44-length-41106-cov-7.85791_pt1 | contig 41106 bp, 37 predicted proteins | sample MGYA00139097_ERZ477577 | MGnify/ENA metagenome assembly ERZ477577
TGTAGGCGTAAACGTAAACTGGTAAATCTCGGTGACTCTTTCCCTCTTCGGAATGAAGAGGGAAATATTACTGCATGAAAAACGCACTGAGTTCGTCTCGTACTGGCGCTAACTCAAACTTAGCTTGACGTGGTTGCTCATTAGTCGTGGTATAGCGAAATATAACCCGTTCTCCTTGTTGAAACTGATTCGCTAACAACTCTATGGCTAAAGAAGCTTTGATAGGAAAGTCGACCACTTCAGGTCGCCTATCTGACTTCATATGTTGGTACGTCTCTTTATCCCATCCAGTTAATTTAAGAAAATTAGACTTAGAGCTGGTGTTTACATCAACCTCACTCAATAGCCAGTTGGCATCGCTCTTCTCTGATTCAAATGTATAGTTCACTTGCTGAGGCTTACCCGCAGGCGTGTTACACCTTTTTTCTTGGTCTAAGGAAACAGGCTGATATTGATCGACTTGTAAGACAATTAGTTCATGATCAGCAAAACTATCAGCAATCTGATCGGTGATCATTAAACTTCCCCAAATCTCACCATTTTTTAACTGATGAATCATCAGCGTATCACCACTATCACTATCAATAATGAGTGATTCATTGGCATATGCTGAAAAACAAGCACATGAAGCAATGAGTGTTAGTGCTCTTACTACTCGCATCAAATATTACCTCTCACTCTATGACAAGTTGAGATACAGATCAGTTCAGGCTTCTCTAATCTTTAACTTTAACTTGATTGATTTCAGGTACTCAGCCTCTTGCATCAAATCAGCTTCTGTCAAAGGATGCTTGGACAACCAACCTTGAGGTAAGCTCAGGCGTAAACCTTTCTTCGTCACTGCCAGCTTCACGGCTGTGTCAGTACGCTCACTACGGCCTCGATTAAATACCGCAGCCAAGCGGAGCAGGATCATGATTTTCTTAGTTGATGATTCCAGTTCTTGGGGTAAAGTTTTTAACTCTTTTTTAGGAAAGCTCCGACGTTGCCCTTGTACAACTAATGCTAAAGCATACTGCTCCTCACGTGAGAAACCAGGTAAGTCCGAATGGCCAATCAAGTAAGCGGAATGTTTATGGAAAGAATGATGACTGATTGCTAGACCTACTTCATGCAACTTAGCAGCCCATTGCATACGATCTAAATATTCTTCCTGATTAATGTCCCAGTCATCACTAACTTGCTCAAAAAAACTTACCGCCATGACTCGAACACGTTCAGCATGCTGTTCATCAGCTTGATAACGACGACTAAAAGCTAAAACAGTGCGGTCACGCTCATCATCATGCTGAATTCGACCTAATAAGTCATACAGCAAGCCTTCACGTAAGGCCCCATCAGATACCGTCATTTTTTCAATGGCTAAACGGTCAAATGCTGCTTTTAAAACTGCAACACCACCGGGTAAGACAGATTTTCGTTCATCACTTAATCCACTTAGTTTCAATTCACCAATATGTTTCACCGATACAATCGCTTCGATTAACTTGTCTAGTGAATCAGGCGTGATAACACCATCATCAGCCCAACCATTTTCTCTAACAATATTAGCTACGCAACGAATAGTACCTGATGCACCTATTGCATCGACCCAGCCCATATTTCGATATGGCCGCTGAATTGCCCGCAGGCGAGTACCAGCAGTGATTAATGCAAGTCTCATCCTTTCAGAAGAAACCCAACCATTCGCAAAAAACTGCTGAGAAAAACTCACACAGCCCATTTCAAGACTTTCACGTCTAAGTCCTTCAAAGCCCTCACCAATGATGAACTCAGTGCTACCGCCACCAATATCCATCACTAAGCGTCGTGAGCTATCAAAGGCTAAACTATGTGCGACACCCAAGTAGATAAGGCGAGCTTCTTCTTCACCAGGAATAATTTCAATGGGATAGTTAAGAGCCTTACGGGCTTTCGCCAAGAAAGATTGACTATTTTTAGCAACTCGCAACGTATTAGTACCAACGATTCGAACATTATTCGCCTGCAAATTATTAATTCGTTCGCCAAACCTCGCTAAACAAGCAATTGCTTTCTGCTGGGCTTGTTCAGATAAATAGCCATGTTGATCCAAGCCTGCACGTAACTGAACCATATCTCTCAGTCGATCTACAACTTGAAAGTGGCCATCGTCGCGTAAACGAGAAATAATCATGTGGAAACTGTTTGAGCCAAGATCAATGGCTGCGAGTACTTTATCGTCAGAATGTTCAGTCATAGTGAGTCTATAGTTCGAATTGAACTTGTATTGTGCAATACAATTTAATACTAAGCCAGAGTAATGATGAGGATTTTTATAGATAAATGATAAAGCTTAACTCAGTAAAATAGATTCACTGAGCAATTGAACAATGTAATGGTAACCTGAAGATAACACCATGCTGCATGCTACCTTCAGGAAAAAAATTTAGTCTCTATCTAACACTTTTTCCATCTTTTCAACACTAAGGTGACGGACATCAGTACCTTCTACAAGATAGATCACATATTCACATAGGTTATGAGCATGGTCTCCAATACGCTCTAGTGAACGTGCAGACCAAATAAGATCCATAACATTTGAAATGCTACGAGGATCTTCCATCATATAAGTAATTAACTGACGAATAATACTTTCATACTCATCGTCTTTCTTAGAGTCTTGTCCTGCAACCGATAAAGCTGCATCAACATCAAGACGAGCAAATGCATCTAATGCATCACGTAAAATGCCTCGAGCATGACTGCCTAAAGTAGATAACTCACTATAGTTTCTCTTTGGTCGATCAGCTACAGATAAACTAAGCGCTCGTTTCGCAATGCTTTGAGCCTCATCACCAATCCGCTCTAAATCAGTAATTGTTTTAAAGATTGCCGTTACTAAGCGCAAATCGCCAGCAGTAGGTTGACGCAATGCAATGATCTGAACGCATTCTTCATCAATCAACATTTCCATGTGATTAACTTGTTCATCTTGAATGATAACTTGTCTGGCTAACTCAGAATCACCCGCCATCAATGCAGTTAAAGCATCTGCAACTTGTTGCTCAACCAAACCACCCATAGCTAGGACCCGAGAACGGATATCTTGTAATTCCGCTTCAAACTGTTGCGAAATATGTTGTGATGTATTTGTACTCATACTGTTCTCCTAATCCTTAACCGTAACGGCCAGTAATATAATCTTCTGTTTGTTTCTTCGACGGGTTGGTAAATAGCTCATCCGTAGCGCCAAACTCAACCAACTCACCCATATACATAAATGCAGTGTAATCAGAAACACGTGCTGCTTGTTGCATGTTATGTGTAACGATGACGATAGTGTATTTATCTTTCAACTCATAAATTAACTCTTCAATTTTGAGTGTTGAAAGTGGATCCAATGCCGAAGCAGGTTCATCCAATAATAAGACTTCAGGTTCAATCGCTATCGCACGAGCAATGACTAAACGCTGCTGCTGTCCACCAGACATACCCATTGCTGATTCATGCAAACGATCTTTCACTTCGTCCCATAATGCAGCACCTTTAAGTGATTTTTCAACCACATTATCTAAGGTAGCGCGGTCGTTAACACCTTGAAGACGCAAACCATAAGCCACATTTTCATAAATTGATTTAGGAAAAGGATTCGGTTTTTGGAATACCATTCCAACTTGTCGACGTAAATCAGCTACATTGACAGAAGGTGCATTCAAATCTGAATCATCTAATAACATTTCGCCTTTAATATTAACTGAATCAATCAAATCATTCATTCGGTTAAAGCAGCGTAATAACGTCGATTTACCACAACCACTTGGGCCGATAAATGCAGTCACGCGGTTTTTAGCAATCGACATATTAATATTATGTAAGGCTTGTTTGTCACCATAATATAAATTGAAATCGTTCACTTTTAGGCAAATTTCTTCATTTGCCATATTCAATTTATCACTACGTTGCATTGATTCAATATCAATGGCGCGTGCTGTTGGAGCTGTCTCTTGTTTTACTGCTTCCATTTTAATTCTCACTTGCTTTAAAGTTTTCACGCAGACGATTACGGATTCCAATCGCTGCAATGTTTAATACAATAATAATCATAACTAATAAGAAGGCTGTGGCATAAACCAATGGTCTTGCCGCTTCAACATTAGGACTTTGGAAGCCCACATCATAGATATGAAAACCTAAATGCATGAACTGACGATCTAAATGTAAATACGGAGCAATATTATCGACAGCCAAGGCCGGAGCGAGCTTTACTACACCAACCATCATTAATGGCGCAACTTCACCCGCAGCCCTTGCTACAGCTAGAATCAAACCAGTCATCATCGCTGGAGCAGCCATAGGTAATACCGTGCGCCATAATGTTTCAGCCTTGGTCGCTCCTAACGCTAAACTACCTTCACGAATCGCTCTTGGAATACGAGAAAGACCTTCTTCTGTCGCCACAATAACAACAGGTACAGTCAGAATTGCCAAGGTAATAGATGCCCACATTAAACCAGGCGTACCAAATGTTGGTGCTGGCAAACTCGCTTGGAAAAACAACTCATCAATGTTGCCACCCAAAAAGTAAACGAAGAAACCTAAACCAAACACACCATAAACAATTGATGGCACACCCGCTAAGTTATTTACAGCGATTCTAATCAAACGAATGATTGGACCTTGACTTGCATATTCTTTCAAGTAAACCGCTGCAATTACGCCAAATGGTGTTACCAATACAGCCATAATCATTACCATCATGATGGTACCGAATATAGCGGGAAATACACCACCTTCGGTATTGGCTTCTCGAGGGTCACCTGAAACAAACTCCCACACGGCATGAACGTAGAAACCTAACTTCTCAACAATTCCCATTTTATTAGGTTGGTGAGTCAGCACTACTTTTGCTAGTGGAATTTCAACTTCACGACCATCAGACATTTTCACGACCATTTGGTCACGATTCAATGCTGCATATAAATCCGCCAATTTTGCTTGCAGCTCTTTGTACTGCGTATCAAACTGCTTTTCTGACTCTTCTAGCTCAACATAAGCCATAGAGCCTTTCATTTCGCCAGCCAACTCTAAGCGACGTCGGTCTAAACGAATCGTTTCAATACCGTGATTAATTTGACCGATTTCACCATGTTCTAAATGTTTAATTTGACCGATTAAATCATTGCTACGGCTTAGTCGTTTCTGTAATTCCTCATAAGAACCTTCTCCAGTAGCTACAACTTTACCTTGTTGCTTAACAGAAACTAATCGACCGTAAAAGCGGCCCCATTCACGACGCTCTATAGAAATGATTTCTTCAGGATACGTAGGCTCAGCTAACCAAGGTCCATTTACCCAACGGAAATCGAGACCAAACTGATCACGATTACCGACTTTCATTAGAATACGTTCAGCGCTTTCTTGACCTTCAGGCAGGTCAACGCCAACACGTTTTAATCTTGCAGCAGGCACAAGCTCATTATCAATCATTTCCCCCATGATAACTTCGACTTTTTGACCTGGTTCGGTATAACTTACTTCAACGACGTCAGCAGGCCAGAAGTGACTCAAGCCACGTACTGCTATTAAACCCAGTAGACCTACTACCATCACCAAGCAAATACTAACGGCGCCAGCATTAAGCCACACCCATGGTGAGCCGCTTTTAACCCAATGTGAAAATGATTTATCAGACATTTTATTGTGTTACCTTAATTTTACAGTGAGCTGTATTTATTTCGTAAACGCTGACGAACAACCTCAGCCACGGTATTAAAGAAGAACGTTGCCATAAACAACACTAACGCTGCGAGGAACAACACACGATAGTGCGAACTAGCGACTTCTGCTTCCGGCATTTCTACAGCAATATTTGCAGATAGGGCCCGGAAACCTTCGAAGATATTAAAGTCCATAATTGGCGTATTACCGGTTGCCATCAAAACGATCATCGTTTCACCAACAGCACGGCCCAACCCAATCATTACCGCTGAGAATATACCTGGACTTGCAGTCAAAATAACCACGCGAGTTAATGTCTGCCATGGTGTAGCACCGAGAGCTAACGAACCAATCGTTAAGTGCTTCGGCACACCAAAAATTGCATCTTCAGTAATTGAGAAGATAGTAGGAATAACAGCAAAGCCCATCACCATACCCACTACCAAAGAATTACGTTGATCAAAGCCAAAACCATGATTATTCAGCCACTCAGGCATGTTATTGCCAAACAATAAAGCTTCAAGTGTAGAACTCATCGACAGAGAAGCAAATGCCACCAGCAGTACCACTGGAATTAATATTGCTGCTTCCCAACCGTCAGGAATTCGCTCTCTGAACGTACGAGGTAATCTAGTCCATAACCATGCGGTCAATACAATCATGATTGGAGTCATAATGAAGATGCTGAAAACGCCTGGTAGGTTACCTTCTACTATCGGCGCTAACCATAAGCCAGCTAAGAAACCTAAAATAACCGTAGGTAATGCCTCCATAATTTCAATGGTTGGCTTAACAATTTTACGCATACCCGGAGACATGAAGTAAGCAGCATAGATAGCACCAAATATTGCTAATGGCACGGCAATAGCCATCGCATAGAAAGCGGCCTTCAAAGTACCAAATGTTAATGGCGTTAAACTGAATTTAGGTTCAAAGTCATTACTTGCAGATGAGGACTGCCAAATATATTCAGGTTTGTCCCTGCTTTCGTACCAAATTTTTTCCCACAGTGAATGCCATGACACATCAGGATGTTCATTTTCGATGTGTAATAGTTTTACTTGCCCACCTGCTGTCAGGCTCAACAAACCATTCGCTCGTGGTGAAATAGCCATTACAGAATGGTCAACCTTTGAATCCACTAATGGCTCAACCAATAAGGTACGTTCTGCAGTGGTATGGTAAATCCCCATTTGACCACCAGCATCAAGTGCAACAAAGCCTTTTCGAGCATATTCTGGCGCTATAGCAACAATAGCGTCTGATTGTTCATGAAAGCTACGAACATTGTACAAAGTATAATTATTATCTTTGTCTCGTACCGGGAACCATTGATCAATTTTACCATCACTTCGACCGACTAAAATTGAAATACCACCTGTTAAGAACTCTAAGCTTGTAACTTCTACTCCTGCAGGCACTGCGTTTACTTTTTGAACAAGTCTTAATGCTGAAAGAGTTTGAATATCATAGTAAGAAATCATTCCATTACTATCGACTAAATATAGTTCACGTTGATCAATATCGATAGCTAGATGCGTGTTTTTAGACAATTCAGGTAAAACCACTTCTGCGGTTTGCTCTTCAATCGTAAACACATCTTCATCCATAAAGTCTTGTTCACGAATCAAGCTTTTTAGCACTAAACGGTTGTCTGCTGTTACAGCAGCAATAGTCGTTTGTTCACCGTTGCTTTGCACACTAATCAAATCTAATGGCTGGCCTTCGAGATCAATGTATAACGCTTCTTCACCCATTGGGTATTCAATTCTTGGCGTTATTTTACGCTTATCATTCGGGTAACTAATTTTATAGTCTTGCTTGAAAACAAGCGCCTGACCATTAGCAAAACCATAACCAAATACCCCCGTTGAAGGTGCACCTTTGCTAAAGCTCGTAATTTCAGACTCTACTAATGGCAATTTTGGCGTCAACATTGTTTCGCCCGTTTCAGCAACAAAGAAACGCGCTTCACCCTGCATATTTAGGCTTAAACCAACATCGTTATATTCATTCAGCGTGATGTGAACAGCACTATTAGCTTGTCCTTTAAATTCTGTCTTTACCTCAATATCTGCACCATAAAATAAAGGCATAACGACATAAAGCAAATAAAAGAAAATCAATACAATGGCAAAGATAACAGATAAGCCACCAAAAGCTACGCCATACCTTGCCAAACGATCTTTTAACTCACGCCAAGCCCTACGACGAATCGCTACTGGCGAATTGGGTGCTGGTAGCACGCTATTTTCTAGAGAATGTTCAACCATAATTTCTCAACTATACTCAATAAATCGGGACCGAAAACCACGGCCGACAGTGATTAAATCACAATCAAAATATACTCATTAAATAGACTTTGATTGTGAGATATAAAAACGCCCCACACAATGTGCAGGGCGTCTCCATGATTAACTTAATCTATTTGATTTTAGCTAATTCTTGTTCAACAACAGAAGCAGGTAATGGCACATAACCATCTTTAACCACAACTTGTTGACCTACTTTTGATAACATCATTTTTACGAATTCGCGATCAATTGGCGCTAATGGTTTATTAGGCGCTTTATTTACGTAAACGTATAGGTAACGTGAAAGTGGGTAAGTACCATTTGCAGCGTTTTCTTTAGTTGCTGCAATGAATGGAGTACCTGGCTTTTTAGTTAAAGCAACCGCTTTAACACCAGATGTTTTGTAACCGATACCAGAGTAACCAATACCGTTTAATGATTTAGTTACACCTTGAACAACTGATGCTGAACCTGGTTGCTCATTAACATTATTTTTGTAGTCACCTTTACACAGTGCTTTTTTCTTGAAGTAACCATAAGTACCAGACACTGAGTTACGACCGTAGATTTGGATAGAACCTAAACCGTTAACACCAACTTGATCCCAGTTAGTCACATCTTCAGCAGCACCACATTTACGTGTTGCAGAGAAAATAGCATCAACTTGTGGAATAGTTAAACCTTCAATCTGGTTATCTTTATGTACATAAACAGCTAAAGCATCAATCGCAACACGGATTGGTGTAGCTTTGTAGCCATATTTAGCTTCGAAAGCAGCTGTTTCTTTGTCTTTCATCTTACGGCTCATTGGACCGAAATTTGACGTACCTTCAGTCAAAGCAGGAGGAGCTGTTGATGAACCCGCAGCTTGAATTTGAATGCTTACGTTTGGATATTCACGTTTGAACTCTTCAGCCCAAAGTGTCATCAAGTTAGCTAACGTATCAGAACCAACACTTGATAAGTTACCAGAAACACCACTTACTTTTTCGTAGTCAGGTAATGCAGAATCTACATCACCAGCAAAAGTTGTAGCAGAAAATGCCATCGCAACAGCGGCACCTAAAAATGCAAGTTTTTTCGTGAACATTATTGTCCAACTCCCAGTTAAAAATTAATAGTAGTAATCAGATTACTGAGAGCAGTATCCCAATTCATTATGACAAGGATATTAAAATAATATTACAGTTATATTACACGGGGCTTTGTTTTTATTTATCAATAACTTTTGATAATGGGAAGCAGCAACAGAACTGTGATCCTACGCCTACAGTACTAGTTATTTTTAATTCAGCACGGTGACGCTGCAAGACATGTTTAACAATGGCAAGACCAAGTCCTGTGCCACCAGCATCTTGTGAGCGACTATTATCTACGCGATAAAATCGCTCCGTCAGTCTATCTAAATGATGGCTATCGATACCAAAGCCATCATCATTTACCTCAATACGACCATTGTGTTCATCTACCAACCAGCGCACAGCAATATGTGAATCTGGCTTGGTATACTTTATCGCATTAAAAATCAGGTTTGAAACTGCACTACGAACTTCGTCACTATCTACGATTAATAGTTTTTCGCTTAAGATCTCAACCGTAATCGTATGCTGCTTAAAATTATGGTGTTGTCTTGCATCGTTACTAATTGAGTTAAGTAACTCAGCAACGCTAATTGGCTGTGCATTAAGTGGCTTCTGTCCCGTCTCTAATTGAGATAAAGCGAGTAAATCCTTAATCATCACATTCATGCGTTCAGTTTGCTGGCGCATAACTGGTAAGGCAGACTGCCACTGCTCAGCAGGACTGTCCTCCGTTAACGTCTGTAAATATCCATGTAAAACCGTTAAAGGGGTTCTTAATTCATGAGAGACATTGGTTACAAAGTCACGACGCATACGCTGCAACTTGACTGTTTGTGTCATATCTCTAGCAATCAACAAACGACCATTGCCCATATAGTTAACAATTTTCATCTCTAGCTGTAATTTCTCATCTAACGGTGATGTCACAATAGCTACAGGCTTATCTGTAAGGGGCGTATTTAAAAGCTTTTGAAATTCTGGGTCACGAATTAAATTACCGACTCGTATGTAGCTATCTCTTGGCCATTTAATCCCTAATAATGATTTAGCAGACTTATTTGCCCAATCGACTTTACCCGCTTCACCCAGGACAACCACCGCATCCGGTAAGGCTGAGGTCGCGGCTTGGAATCGTTTTATATAGCCGCCTAGGCGTTTCTTACGCGCCCAGTTCTGCTTGTAAATAGCATCAATTTGACGACAAACTTCATCAATGGCACCCTCGGCACTTGGTGATTTGTTAACCTTCGGTTTTTGCAACCACATCAACAACTTGTTCCAACTTTTTTGTAGCCAGAAAGCATACAAAAACGAGGCGATGAACATAAATGTCATCATCTGTCCAAACAATAAGCCGACAAATCCAGCGATACTCACGATGGCGAGGAGTCGCCAATTATCCCACTGCATCATAAACTCTAGGACCTATGCTTCAGAAAAGCGATAGCCGACACCACGCACAGTTTGCACTAGATTTTCATGATGTGACGGTTCAAGCGCTTTACGTAAACGTCTGATATGGACATCAACCGTACGCTCTTCGATATAGACCGTATCTCCCCAAACATGATCCAGCAACTGACCTCGGCTATAAGCACGTTCAGGATTACGCATAAAGAAATGAAGTAAACGGAACTCTGTGGGGCCGAGTTCAAGGCGCTGGTCATCAGCAGTAACACGGTGACTCTTTGTATCCAGCACCAAACCAGCAGCTTGTATTTTTTGATTTTCTGATGGGTCTTCAGCACTACAACGACGTAGCACAGCTTTCATTCTTGCAATTAACTCAGGCGGTGCAAAAGGCTTATTCACATAATCATCAGCGCCAACACTTAAGCCTTTGACCAAATCATCGCTCTCGCCTTTTGCTGTCAGCATGATGACAGGAATATCAGCCATGAATTCATTGGCTCGTAAACGTCGAATAAACTCAATCCCATCCATTCCAGGTAACATCCAATCAAGTAGTACTAAGTCTGGCTTTTGCTCATGAATCAAAGCTAAGCCTTTCTCGCCATCTCCAACTGGCAGGCAGTTGAAACCTGAATGTTTTAAAGAAAAACACAACATATCCCTAATTGCGACATCATCTTCAACTACTAAAATTGTTGCTGCCATACTGTTTTGTCCTGAGTTTATACCAATAGAATGATCATACTCGCTATTTATTACAGTTTTGTAACATCAATAAAACCAATATCCACTTCGCTATTAAATGGCAGCTTGAACACACCTCAATAAACCATAGTCATATTGTCCATCAAGCTCATCATAGACTGGTTTTAACCTACCTTTTTCCTGATCTTCTTGAGATTCAAGCGTAAATACAATTTCATTAAACTCACTATCACTCAAACCAATCACTTCACGCACATCTAATAGTCCTATTTCAATGGCATCGGCTAAGTGAGTGTAAATAGTGCTGGGGTTCACCTCGCGCAGTTTAGCAATCTCGTCAATATCTATTTGTTGCTGGAATAAGATCAAGGTTTCATTAACCGTATTACTCAGTCGATTATTCAATAACTCTGATAAAGGGTGCTGTTCAATCTCGCTAAGAAACTGTTTGCCATAGCGCATCAATTTCTGTTCGCCGACACCTGATACCCGTCCCATATCAGCCAAAGATTTAGGTCTTAGTTTAATCATATCCATTAAACTAGCATCATGAAAAATAACATAGGGCGGTACGCCCGCTTGTTCAGCAAGCGATGAACGTAAAGCACGTAATGCATCCCATAAAGCTTGGTCCTGTGGTCGAACTGGGCTTTTCTTTTTCTTCTCTGTTTTAACTTCTTCCTGGGTCTGTTTACGTAATTGCAGGCGCTGTTTACCTGCGAGTATAGGACGACATTTTTCTGTTAAACACAAAGCTCCGTGGCGTTCCATATCAACATCGACATAGCTCAAGGCAATTAATTGTCTGAATAGACTCTTCCACTCAGTAACAGCCAAGTCCTTACCGATTCCAAATGTACTGAGCTTGTCATGCCCATTACCTTGGATACGATCATCACTTTTTCCATGTAATACATCAACCAGATAATTCACACCAAAGCGCTGATCAGTACGATAAATACATGACAAGGCTTTTTGGGCAGCTTCACTCGCATCCCATTGTTCTGGAGGCTGCTGACAGTTATCACAATGCCCACATGGTTCGGCTAACTGCTCATCAAAATAGCCCAATAGTGATTGCCGTCGACAGCTAATTAACTCACATAAGCCCAACATCGATTCTAGCTTGTGATACTCCACACGCTTGTGGGTCTCATCGGCTGAGGAATCCTGCACAAATTGCCGTAATGTAATAACGTCTTGAAGACCATAAGCCATCCATGCATTTGCTGGCTGCCCATCACGACCTGCACGCCCCGTTTCTTGATAATAGGCCTCAATACTTTTAGGCAGGCTTAAATGAGCTACAAAACGAACATCGGGCTTATCGATTCCCATACCAAACGCAATGGTAGCAACAATAATTACGCCCTCTTCTCTCAGGAATCGCTGCTGATTATGTTGTCGTAATTCATGCGGTAGCCCAGCATGATATGGCAGTGCAGTTCGTCCTTTCTCAGACAGCCACTCAGCTGTTTGCTCTACTTTCTTTCGTGACAAACAATAAACAATGCCCGCATCACGTTTATGGTTATCTTCTAGAAAACGCCAGAGTCGCTGTCGTGAATTGGAGCCTTCTGATATTGCATAGTGAATATTAGGTCGATCAAAACTATTGATGAATACACGAGCCTGCTCAAGTTGAAGCTGATTGATAATTTCATCTCGAGTACGCTGATCAGCTGTGGCTGTTAAGGCAATGCGAGGTACAGAGGGGTAACGTTCGTGTAGTAGCTTTAGCTGCTGATAATCAGGCCTGAAATCATGCCCCCACTGAGAAACACAGTGCGCTTCATCAATCGCAAATAATGACAGCTGACAGCGATCTAACAAAGAGATTAGCGAGCTATTTAATAATCGCTCAGGTGCAATATAAAGTAATTTTAATTGCTGACTAAGCAACTGCTGCTCAACCTCATAGACTTCATCTGGCGAGAGCGTCGAATTAAGGTAGGCAGCATTGACGCCTAATTGCTTCAAAGCGTCGACTTGATCTTGCATCAAGGCAATTAAGGGAGAAATAACGATTGCCGTGCCATCACGAACTAAAGCGGGAATTTGATAGCAAAGAGACTTACCACCACCCGTTGGCATTAATACTAAAGTATCGTTGCCATTGAGCAGTGTTTGAATAATGTCCTTTTGTGCATGGCGGAAAGAATCATAACCAAAGGTTGTTTGAAGTATTTCCTGTGCACGTTTCAAAATTTAAAGCATAAACCCTTTAATCATGAAGAAAATACAGGCTGCCATTACTGCCGCTGATGGAACAGTGATCAACCATGCGGTAATAATTTTCTTAATCGCATCACGTTTAACATAAAGGTTTTTCTGATCTTTCTTTAATACTTTCTTGGCTGCTTTAATCGCTTCTTCTTCAGCATCAATAGAACGATATAAGTTAGTAATACGTTGATAATCTTGATCAGTCATATCGGTTTTTTGATTCAGCAGGTCTAATTCTCTATTCAAAGCGTGTAAGCGCTTTTTCTCATCTTCTATCTCCGCTTTGTCTTGCTCAATCTCATCCAAAATATTATCTGCAGAATCCAACCATTCACGTAAGAAGCCGACACCGAAGATACCACCGATAGCAATATGTGTTGAACTCACAGGCAAGCCCAGTTGGCTGGCAATTATTACAGTAATTGCCGCCGCCATCGCGACAGAAAAAGCACGCATTTGATCCAGTTCAGTAATTTCACTACCTACTGTTCGAATTAGTCGAGGTCCATATAGAGCCAAACCAATGGCAATACCAAAGGCACCAACACCCATAACCCAAAAAGGAATGCCTGCTTTCGCTGAAATACCACCAGTCATTACCGCATCATTAATCGCAGCTAGCGGCCCAATAGCATTGGCAACATCATTAGCACCATGAGCAAAACTCAGTAATGCTGCCGCAAAGATAAGAGGCACAGTGAACAGGATATTCACACTCGCTCGGTCATTTTTCAAATTAGTTAATTTTGATTTAATAGACTGTTTAACTTTGAAATAAACAATCACAGCAACGATAGCGCCTAGCATTAAAGCCACTTCTAACGTTGGTTTTTTCGTTACCTCTACCGAGAAAAACATAATATCGTTGAAGATATTCAGCATTGGTTGCCATACTTTTTTGAGACCTTTTAAAACTAAATACGTTACAAAGGCTAGCGACATCACAGCAACGTAGACAGGTACCCATCGATATGATGCCGAGACTTTATCTTCTTTAAAAATAATGGTTTTTTTGATAGCAAATAAGAATGTAGCTGCGATTATTCCACCAATGACAGGAGAAATAACCCATGAGCTCGCAATTTTTCCCATTGTGCCCCAATCAACAATACTGAAGCCAGCGGCAGCAATACCAGCACCCATAACACCACCAACAATCGAGTGCGTTGTCGATACTGGTGCCTTAGCCATAGTCGCAATATTCAGCCAAAGTGCTGCTGCTAACAAAGCGGCCATCATCGCCCATAAAAAGCTATCCGTATCACCCTCAAAGGCATTGATATCGATAATGCCTTTTTTAATGGTTGAAACAACTTCGCCACCAGCAATGAATGCACCACCGGCTTCAAAAATCATTGCAATAATGATCGCGCCACCCATAGTGAGCGCTTTTGAACCCACAGCAGGACCCACATTATTAGCTACATCATTGGCACCAATATTCATCGCCATATAACCGCCGAAAACGGCTGCTATCGCTAAAAAAACATTGTTTGGAACACCACCACTTGAAATAAAGCTATATGCCAATACTCCAACTAAGAAAAAAAGCGCGAAGCCTATTCGACCTAGCTCATTATGGCTTTTTTTGATCGCTTGTTTTTCAAGCGTGTTAATTGTTTTAATTTCCATTAAAAATTGACTCTACTGACCAAATGGCTCCAATTATTACAATAATATGACGACTTAACACTATAAAATTATTTTTACACTACCTACAGTAACTTTCAGTTGTTAAGATTGTCTATTAACATTCATACATTTGCAGTTGATGGCCCTTATGAAAAAATATTTATTTTTAGTATTTATGCTTATTGCATTTAGCGTTCAAGCGCGACCTGGATTATTAGATAGCCTAGGTATTGGTAATGACTTTGAAACGCCACCAGACGTTGATGAAGCATTTGTACTCTCAGCAACACCTCACGACCAACAAACACTGTTAGTAAAGTGGCAAGTGGCTGAAGGAAATTACCTTTACAGAGATAAAATCCGTTTATCGACATCAGTCGACAGCGCAACAAAATTACTCGAATACAGCTTGCCAGCAGGCGAGAATAAAGTCGATGAGACCTTTGGGTTAACGGAGGTTTATCATCATGATACCGAGTTATTAATCCCTCTTCAGCGCACTAATGAGCAACAAGAGTTCACGTTGATTGCAAAATACCAAGGTTGCTCAGAAACATTTAATATTTGTTTCCCTCCAATAGAAAAAAGCATCAATATCAGCTTAGCAAAAATAACTGATACTAATACACCTGCAAAAACCACAACTAAGAATGCCAATACGTCAGCTCCATCATCTCTAGCTTCACAAGATAAAATTGCCAAAAGCTTAGCCGAAGATAAATTAATCACCATCCTTTTGAGCTTCTTTGGATTAGGTTTACTGCTTGCATTTACGCCTTGCGTATTTCCAATGATCCCAATCTTATCCACCATCATTGTGGGTGAAGGTGAACGAATCACAACCCATAGAGCATTCATACTGTCTTTAGTCTATATCCTTGCTATGTCCGTCACCTATACCTTTGCAGGTGTAATGACTGGTTTATTAGGTGAAAACCTACAATCAATGTTTCAAAACCCATGGGTTATTGGCAGTTTTAGCGCCTTATTTGTCCTATTTGCATTATCTATGTTTGGTTTATTTGAGTTGCAATTACCCCATCGACTTCAGCACCGACTACACCAAATTAGTCATCAGCAGAAAGGCGGCCATATGCTGGGTGCTGGTTTAATGGGGCTTCTATCAGGCCTAATCGTCGGACCATGCTTAGCACCACCATTAGCAGGCGCCCTTATTTTCATAGGTCAACAAGGCGATCCTCTTTTAGGTGGTAGTGCATTATTTGCACTCAGTATGGGCATGGGACTACCTCTGTTAATAATAGGTACATCTGCGGGTTCACTCCTACCAAAAGCAGGCGACTGGATGGAAACCATCAAATCAGTTTTCGGCGTATTAATGCTCGGCTTAGCAATTTGGATGTTGGAACGAATCATCCCAGGCTGGATCAGTTTATTGTTATGGGGCAGTCTACTCATTGTGACAGCGGTTTATTTAGGCGCCCTTAATTCGCTCAAAGTAGATTCGAGTGGTTGGGAGAAGTTGTGGAAAGGTCTCGGGCTTATACTTCTTATATATGGCTCACTGTTAATGATTGGCGGTGCGAGCGGTAGCCAAACCATCTGGCAGCCTCTTCAAGCTATTGCAGTAACAACAGGACAAGCGGAAAAAAGTAATAAGGAACATGTCAACTTCACTGCTATTAACAACAGTGCCAATCTTAAAGAGAAATTAAGCCAATCCAACACAGTGACGATGCTAGATTTCTATGCGGACTGGTGTGTTGACTGCAAAAGAATGGAAGTCACTACATTTCAAGACTCATCTGTTATCAATGCCTTTACTGATAAACAGGCTCTGCAACTCGATATGACTGATAACACCTCAGAACATAAGGCTTTATTAAAAGAGCTACAGGTCTTTGGTCCGCCCACCATGCTCTTTTTTGATGCTAATGGTGAGGAACTCAGCCAATACCGTATCGTTGGCAGTGTCACAGCAGATGAACTACTCGTTCACCTATCTAACTTACCAACAGCCAATAATTAGCCTAAAAGCTCACTTCGACGAATTTAGCGACATAAGCATACTTTTTCGACTAAATAACTGGACAATATTTAACCATTAGTGCAAAATTTGCTGTTCATTAACTGTTTCTAGGTGCGAATCTAATGGCGAAAATTTTAGTGCTGCATGGCCCCAACTTAAATCTATTAGGCACGCGTGAACCTGAACATTACGGCGCAGATACACTTTCAGATATCGAACTCCGTCTTCAAACCCAAGCTGAAGCAGCTGGACACAGTTTAGAAAGCTTTCAAAGCAATGCTGAACATGAATTAATCAATAAAATTCATGCGGCACGAACAAATACTGATTTTATTATCATTAACCCTGCAGCATTTACCCATACCAGCATCGCAATTCGAGATGCATTATCTGGCGTGGAAATTCCTTTCATTGAAATCCATCTCTCAAATGTACATGCTCGGGAAACATTCAGACATCACTCTTACTTCTCAGATATTGCGCTAGGCGTGATCTGTGGATTAGGCTCACAAGGCTACGAGCTGGCTTTAACAGCAGCTATCAAAAACATTACTCAATAGGGTTAACTTAATGGATATACGTAAAATAAAAAAACTGATCGACTTAATTCAAGAATCAGATATAGCGGAAATTGAAATTCAAGAAGGTGAAGAATCTGTTCGTATTAGCCGTAACAGCACTTCAGCACCAGTAATGATGTCTGCACCAGCAGTGCAACAAGCAGCACCTGTAGCTGCTGCCCCAGCTATTGCCGCACCAGTAGCCGAAGTAGCACCCGCAGCTAGTACAGCTAATGCTGTTAAATCACCTATGGTAGGTACTTTCTACCGTTCATCATCACCTGAAGCACCTTCGTTTGTTGAAGTCGGCCAATCAGTCAATGCGGGTGATGTTATTTGCATTATCGAAGCAATGAAAATGTTCAATCAAATTGAAGCAGATCGCAGCGGTACTGTTAAAGCAATCTTGGTTGAAAATGGTCATCCCGTTGAATTTGATGAACCTTTAATCATCATCGAATAAATCTTAATTTCTTGTACAGACTATCTAGTGCAATCGTACCACCAGCGGATAAAAAACTATGATCGATAAAATTGTCATTGCCAATCGCGGCGAAATAGCTCTTCGTGTTCTACGAGCATGTAAAGAATTAGGCATCAAAACAGTAGCAGTTCACTCAGATGTAGATCGTGACTTAAAACATGTTCTATTAGCTGATGAAACAGTATGTATTGGTCCTGCGCCTTCTTCTGAAAGCTATCTAAATGTACCTGCAATAATTAGTGCAGCTGAAATCACCGATGCTTCTGCAATTCATCCTGGCTATGGTTTTTTATCTGAGAATGCTGATTTTGCTGAACGTGTAGAACAAAGTGGCTTTATTTTCATTGGTCCTAAATCTGAAACCATTCGCATGATGGGTGACAAGGTTTCTGCGATTAAAGCGATGAAAGACGCTGGTGTTCCTTGTGTTCCTGGTTCTGATGGTGGACTAGGAGATGATAATGAAACAAACCTTCGTTTAGCGAGAGAAATTGGCTACCCACTGATCATCAAAGCATCTGGTGGTGGTGGTGGTCGTGGTATGCGCGAAGTACATAGCGAAGCTCACCTTATTAATGCGATTACATTAACCAAAAGTGAAGCTAAATCATTATTTGGTAATGGCATGGTATATATGGAGAAATTCCTTCAAAACCCACGTCACGTCGAATTCCAAGTATTAGCTGATCAGCATGGTAATGCCGTACATTTAGGTGAACGTGATTGTTCAATGCAACGTCGTCATCAAAAAGTAGTAGAAGAAGCGCCAGCCCCAGGTCTTTCAGATGAATTACGGGCTAAGATGGGTAAAATTTGTGCTGAAGCTTGTGTTCGAATTGGCTACCGTGGTGCTGGTACATTTGAGTTCCTATACCAAGATGACGAATTCTATTTCATCGAAATGAATACTCGAATTCAAGTAGAGCACACCATCACAGAACAAATCACGGGTATTGATTTAGTTGCAGAGCAAATCAGAATAGCAGCAGGTGAGCCTCTGTCATTTACTCAAGATGACATTGTATTAAATGGCCACTCTATTGAGTGTCGTATTAATGCTGAAGATGCTAAAACATTTATGCCAAGCCCAGGTAAAGTGACTCATTACCATGCTCCAGGTGGTATTGGCATTCGTATGGACTCCCATATATATAGTGGTTACAGCGTGCCGCCAAACTATGACTCTATGATTGGTAAATTAATCGCTCATGGGCCGACACGTGAATCTGCGATTTCTCGCATGCTAACAGCATTGAGTGAAATTGGTATAGAAGGCATTAAAACCAACGTAGCCCTTCAACAAGATATTATGAATGACTTAGCCTTTAAAGAAGGTGGTACCAACATTCATTATCTTGAAAAGAAATTAGGACTGTAAGCTTTGGCCTGGATCCAGTTTATATTTGGTAGTACACCTGATGATGCCGAAGCATTATCGGATCATCTACTAGAATGCGGCGCTAGTGCTGTCACTTTTCAAGACAATGAAGATCAACCGATCTACGAGCCTGAAATTGGTACCACCCCTTTATGGGCTGCTACTAATGTCATAGCTTTATTTGATGCAACTACTGATGTAGATATAATTATTAGCATGCTCACCAGCATGATGGCGCCTGCTCCGGTGCCAAACTATCGCATTGAAGCCGTTGAAGATAAAGACTGGGTTCGTGAATGGATGGATAACTTTCACCCAATGAGCTTTGGTGAACGTTTATGGATCTGTCCTAGCTGGCACACGCCGCCACAAGAAGGTGCCGTGAATATCATGCTTGATCCCGGATTAGCATTTGGCACAGGCACGCACCCTACTACAGCACTTTGCCTGAACTGGCTTGATCAAGCTGATGTGAAAGATAAAATCGTGATTGATTATGGCTGTGGTAGTGGAATATTAGCTATTGCAGCCGCCTTATTAGGTGCTAAAAAGGTAATTGGTGTGGATACGGATCCACAAGCATTGGAAGCCACTCAGGCGAATGCAGAACGCAATGGTGTGGTTATCGATACCTACTTGCCTGATGATTGCCCCGCTGAAACATGCGATCTATTACTTGCCAATATTCTTGCAGGGCCATTGCAGTCATTATCAGAACATTTAGCTGGCTTAACAAAATCTGGTGCACCCATTGTCTTATCAGGAATTTTAGACGTTCAGGCTCAAGATGTTAGCGAGAGTTACCAACCTTGGTTTGATATGGAAGCTCCTATCTTAAAAGACGAATGGGTTCGTTTGGTAGGTCAAAAACGATAATGAATATTGGTCCATACACTTTACCTAACAATCTGTTTTTAGCACCCATGGCAGGTGTAACGGATCGCCCTTTCCGACAATTGTGTCGTCGTTTAGGCGCGGGTATGGTAGTTTCAGAAATGATTACAGCCAATAAATCATTATGGGCAAGTAAAAAGTCACTACTTCGGGCTAACCATGATGGTGAGCCTGAACCACGCTCAATTCAAATCGCAGGTACTGATCCAGCAATGATGGCAGAAGCTGCTATTCATAATGTAAGGCAAGGCGCTCACATCATAGATATCAATATGGGCTGCCCAGCGAAAAAAGTGTGTAATGTCATGGCAGGTTCTGCATTACTGCAAAATGAAGGATTAGTTTCCAGTATATTAACGGCTGTTGTTGACGCGGTTGATGTACCCGTTACACTAAAAATAAGAACCGGCTGGGATCACGATAATCGTAATGGCGTTAACATCGCCAAAATTGCTGAAGATTCAGGAATCCAAGCCTTAGCCGTTCACGGCCGTACTCGTGCCGATGCTTATAAAGGTGAAGCCGAATACGACACTATCGCAGAAATTAAATCAGCGATTCATATTCCTGTAATCGCTAATGGCGACATTTCTAGCCCAGAAAAAGCCAAAATGGTACTGGACTATACACAAGCTGATGCCGTCATGATTGGTCGAGCTGCACAAGGTAACCCTTGGATCTTCAAACAAATCGAGCACTATTTAAAGCATGGTGAGCAATTGCAATCGCCAGCTATTTCTGAGGTCCGCCAGACATTAATTGATCACCTTCATACTCTCTATGAATTTTATGGTGACTACACAGGTGTTCGTATGGCTCGAAAACATATTGCTTGGTATAGCAAAGGCTTACGTGACGGTAACCCTTTCCGCCAGCAGATGAATACGCTTGAACATCCACAACAACAACTCGATTTTACCGAACAGTTCTTCGCTAAACTTGAACAGTCAAATGGAATGGCCGCATGACAGATAGTACACATGACACACCAGCTAGCTCAGAAACTGACGTTACAGCGTGCTTTGACTTATCTGTAGATGCAGAAAAAAAACATGCGCCACTTAGTGTCTGTGTTGAAGCAGCTTTAAAAGATTATTTCGAACAGCTAAACGGTCAAACAACTACTAACCTTTATGACATGCTGCTCACCGAGGTTGAAGCACCTTTATTCAAAGCTACTCTCGAACATACCAATGGTAATCAAAGTCGTGCTGCCGAATTATTGGGTCTTAATCGCGGAACGCTGCGTAAAAAATTAAAAACTTACGGCTTATAGAGCCGGCTAAATCAGGAACAATTCATGAATAAAATCCAACGTGCACTATTAAGTGTTTCAGACAAAACCGGCGTCTTAGAGCTTGCTCAAGAATTAACACGTTTAGGTGTTGAGTTACTTTCAACAGGCGGTACTGCAAAACTGCTCCAAGAAGCAGGACTTCCTGTGAAAGAAGTATCTGAGCATACTGGTTTCCCAGAAATGATGGATGGCCGCATCAAAACCTTACATCCTAAAATTCACGGTGGGTTATTAGGTCGTCGTGGTACTGATGAAGCCATTATGGCTGAACATGATATTGCGCCTATCGACCTAGTGGTTGTGAATTTATATCCTTTTGAAGCAACTATTGCTCGCGATGACTGTACTCTTGCCATGGCCGTTGAAAATATCGATATCGGTGGCCCAACGATGTTACGTGCTGCAGCAAAAAATCATGCTTCAGTAACCGTATTAATCGATCCTGCTGACTATTCTCGTGTTATCGAACAATTAGAAGCAACGGGTGGCGTTGACGATCAAACTCGCTTTGATCTTGCTATCAAAACATTCGAGCACACAGCCCATTATGATGGTGCGATTGCTAACTACTTCGGCACACTGACTGAAGGTGACGAGAAAGTTAACTTCCCTCGTACATTCAACAGCCAATTTCATAAAGCACAAGAAATGCGTTACGGTGAAAACCCGCATCAAAAAGCTGCGTTTTACACTGAAGCACAACCTGAGTCAGGTACAATCAGTGCTGCGACTCAAATCCAAGGTAAAGAACTCTCTTACAATAATATCGCCGATACTGATGCAGCGCTGGAATGTGTAAAAGCCTTCCCTGAGTCACCTGCTTGTGTAATTGTTAAGCATGCCAACCCATGTGGTGTTGCAACAGCTGATGATTTACTTACCGCTTATGACTTAGCATATCAAACAGATACAACATCTGCCTTTGGCGGCATCATCGCATTTAACCGCGAATTAGATGCAAAAACAGCACAAGCCATTATTGATCGTCAATTTGTAGAAGTTATTATTGCTCCGTCTATTAGTGATGAAGCCAAAGACGTCATCAGTACTAAAAAGAATGTACGTCTACTTTGCTGTGGTGCTTTCCCTGAACAACAATCTGAAGGTTTAGACTATAAACGTGTAACGGGCGGTTTATTAGTTCAAGATCGTGACACGGCTCTTGTGACACAAGATGAGCTAAAAGTAGTCACTAAACTGGCGCCAACCAACGAGCAAATGCTGGACTTATTATTTGCATGGCGTGTGGCTAAATTTGTTAAATCGAACGCGATTGTATATGTTAGTAAACAACAGACCGTTGGTATTGGAGCAGGTCAAATGAGCCGCGTAGTCAGCAGTCGTATTGCAGGTATTAAAGCAGAAGATGCAGGTTTAACGGTACCAGGTGCAGTAATGGCATCAGATGCCTTCTTCCCATTCCGTGATGGCTTAGATGCTGCTGCAGAAGCAGGAATTAGTGCAGTTATTCAACCCGGTGGTTCTATGCGTGATGATGAAGTTATCGCTGCAGCAGATGAACATGGTATCGCAATGGTGTTTACTGGTATGCGTCATTTCCGCCACTAAACACTTAATAACAAAGAGCTGCTAATGGATGTTTCGCAAGTTCAGAAACTATTTCAAACACATAACCGCTCACGGATTGAGCGGTTAATTGAACTGGCGCCAAACAAAAAACAGGCTTTTTTCCAATTATTACCGTTACTATTCCACACTAATGAGCCTGAGATGCCTGGGTTTACCCTTGGCGCACCACAAGGCCTAGTAGAATATCAGCCTACAAAACGTACACTCGATGCCGCTAAGACGCTGCAACGCTCCTTTAATTTCAAACAGCACGCATTCCTTGAATACCCTCTACAGGGTTTATACCTAATCAATGATTACGGTAGTGTGTACTATCCTGAAAACCCTGAATATGATCTGTTATTAATTCATGCAGCGAATCTGTCTGAAGATGAAATTAAACACCTTAATGACAAATTAGACCGCATTGTAAAATGGGCGCTAACATTTGATATCAGGCTCAACACCCAATTAGTTAATCGAGCGATGACGCTCACTCAACCTTTAGACAGCCACTATCTAGATAGACTTTACTGCAATGGGTTGATCTTCGGGGGCTGCGCGCCTCTTTGGTGGTTTATTCATCTCGGTGCGGATGAGCCAGAAAACTATCAAGCTGCTATACAGAAACTCAATAGCGAACATAACTTTTCTATTGCGACCATTGATTTTGGGCCGCTAGGTAAGCGATCGGCAAAGGCATTATTTCAACAGGGATACCAGGAAAGTATCAATGCAATGAATAAGGGCCTACCTGGATTTCTAGGCTTATTATACGAACGCATAGTAATTGAACATTTTGATGATGCACCATGGCTAGCGAGTGCCTATAAACATGCTGTCTACCAAAATCAAAAAGATACTTTCTTTTGTGATCCTAATATTTTAAAAACCTACTATTTATCGAATAAGCTACCTACATCAATACTTGGTCTTGTACGATGTTCATTGTATTTACTCTGTGAGGAAAAGCTCAGCTTCGATATAAAAAATGCACCATATCCATGGCGACGCGCATCACTAAAAGCATTTCCTAAATTATGGGATTGGTCTGATTATAATATTAAGGCCATAGATCACCGCTATGAAGCTCGCTTTCGTGAACGTCTTAAAGAGTTTAAACAAACTCGTTTATTAACTGAAAAGTTAAACAATTTATTAGCTACATTTTCTCAACAGCATAAACTGCAAACAAATACTCAGCAGCAAGAATTGAACTCTCTCCATCGTGAGTTATTTGCTAGCTCACCAGCAATGATAGAAATATTGCCTAATAAGTTATTACCAGAAGAGGGAGAAGAGTTTTTATTTCTTGAGCGTGATAGTACAGAAAGTAAGTGGTACCTGTTTGAACAAAGTAACACGCCTGACAGAAGTATTGACCCCTTATACAGCGATCATTCATTGCTTCGCACTCTGGCGTGGGCTGTCTGCAATAAAGTATTAACAAAGACAAGCCGTATTCGAGTCACAGATAAAACACGAGAAGTGTCCACATCACTTTGCTTACCACTTGCCGAGAGCCTTTTAAAATCCCCTATCGCTCAAATAAATTATGCCAGTAATGAACAAACTGAAACATTAGATTCTTGGCAGTTATTTGCCAATATAGAGGTCACTCCAAAAGAGGCCTTTAAGCGCCAAGATCTCAATTTTTCACTAAGACAACAAGATCCATTTAATTATAGTTTTCAACGCACCAATCTAATCCTGACCTTAGAAGGTTTAGCGCTTAATTCACATGGGCAATGCCACTATTTTAAATATGACGGCCCTTATGCTGTTGTTGAAATGCTCAGCACACTAATTAGGTGGACCCCAACAGTAGACCTACTGGATAAGATTGATACTTGGTGTGCAACGCCAAATCTCAGCACGAAAATATCCCAGCGACTAACTCGTACCTGTAAGCAGTTATTAACCCACTACTTTAATCACCCAGATAATGGTACTTACATCTTAGAGCTATCAAATAGATTGTATAGAATTCAATGGCATGAAGCAGGCTCTGACTATATCGTAGCAACAAAAAAACAAACTTTAGACGATTTACTAGCTGACAAAAAACCTCTTTTTGCTGCAACAAAAATCGATTCATTAGTCGACGGCGATGATAAATATTCACTTTTACTTGAGCATCAGGCTGAGAACACAATCAGTCTGTTCTTTTATAAGGAAGCACAACAAATAACCGTCTACATTCTTGATGAAGTAGCTAGCATTTATAGCTATTCCTTCACTAAACTAAGACAACAGACCATTGCCAGTAATCTTCGTCAATTTTTTAGTAATAGTTTGAAAAGTGAACCTGAAGTCCAGTTACATTTTTTCAATATGGAATACCACAACGCTGAGTGGTCACTATCTGAATTTATAATATTCGAAGAAGAGTATAAAACTAGCTACTTACCGATAAAAATTGAACTCGATAATCCTATCGCCCCTGTCCAGTGCATTATTCATTGTGGTGCAACCGAGTTTAAAGGGTCAATTAAAAACCCAGCTTTATTTAAAAAAGTGCGCGAACTCGTGATGAACCTAAGAAAAGGAGTTAGCAGCTACCCTTTCTATATTACTGAGCTATCATTTTTAAAACAGCAAGATAATACCTCTCGACAGTATGTTAGTCACAAACAAAAGCTTGAGATATTATTAAATAATCACTAATCCTTTCGCTTTGAGCATAGCTCTTTTATCATGTTCAATTAAATCCTTTGTTTAGAGAAAGCACATGATTGAAGTTGGCATTGTTGGTGGCACAGGTTATACCGGTGTTGAATTACTTAGGCTTTTGGCTCACCATCCAGAAGTAAACCTTAACGTGATTACTTCGCGTAGTGAAGCTGGCATGGCTGTCAGCGATCTATTTCCTAACTTACGAGGTCATGTGGATCTCGCATTCACCGTGCCTGACGTTGAAAAATTAGCGGCTTGTGATGTCGTATTTTTTGCTACGCCGCATACTGTTGCGATGGCATTGGTTCCAGAACTCATTGCTCGAGGTACACGTGTTATCGATTTATCTGCTGATTTCCGTCTAAAAGATGCTGTTGAGTGGGAGCACTGGTACAACATGCCGCACACCTGCCCAGAGCTTCTTGAGCAAGCAGTTTATGGCCTACCAGAACTAAACCGTGAACAGATAAAGTCAGCTCAGTTAATTGCTGCTCCAGGCTGCTACCCAACCGCAACACAACTTGGCTTCTTACCTTTATTAGAAAATAATCTTATCGATCCAAACCACCTTATTGCCGATGCTAAATCAGGCGTGAGTGGGGCTGGACGTAAAGCATCTATCGGAGCCTTATTAGCCGAATCAGCTGAGAGTATGAAAGCCTATGCGGTTGCCGGCCATCGTCACCTCCCAGAAATTAGACAAGGTTTAAATATAGTTAGCCAGCAAGATGTAAACCTAACTTTTGTACCCCACTTAACACCGATGATTCGAGGTATACACGCCACTTTGTACGGACAACTGACTACTGACGTTGATTTACAATCATTGTTTGAACAACGCTATGCCAATGAACCATTTGTAGATGTAATGCCTGCGGGTTCTCACCCTGAAACACGTAGTGTTCGTGGTGCAAATGTTTGCCGTATTGCAATTCATCAACCACAAAACAGTAATACAGTAGTGGTTCTATCCGTAATCGATAACCTTGTAAAAGGTGCGTCAGGTCAAGCGATTCAAAATATGAATATTATGTTTGGTTTTGACGAAAAATTATCAATCGATACCATTGCAGCGATGCCTTAACCGTTAATGTCATATTCTGCACATCACATTATCGAACAGCCACGGCCTTTACGTAAGGCGGTTATTTTTATCCTGACCGCAGCATTAGGTGCAGGACTGCTGTGGTTGTTCCTACACAATAAGTTCGATCAACAACTGAAAACCATTACAGAACTTGAGCAAAAAATCGAGCAAGTTAAAACGAATAATCAACGTCTACAGAAAATTGCCAACTTATCTCCTAAAGCTAAATCTGATCTTGCCATAGAGAAGGAAACAAATGCCCAACTTCGACTAGAACTTGAACAATTGCACAAGCAAATATTGACTCAAAATAAAGACATTTTATTCTATCAATCTATAACCCAAGGAAATAACTCTAGTAAATTACAGTTCAAAGATCTGTATTTAAGCACTGATGAGACTGATAGCAATACGACTCGTTACCGACTAGTTATCACCCAAGGAAAAAAAATCACCTCTCCTATTCAGGGTAATATAAAAATCATGCTCAATACAGAGGCTAATGGTGAGACTAAGCGTCTGCTGCTAGATGAGCATAAGTTAAACCTCCGACACGTCCAAGTAATCGAAGGTATGATCACTCTAGACTCTGGAACTAGCCCTAAAACAATATCGGTTGATTTAATACAAAAGAAAAAAATCACGCTATCTAAAACGTTTGATTGGCAACTAACCCCGTAATCACAGATCTATAGGTGCTCCTCCATGTTCAATAAAAATAAACACAAAAGAAAAGCGGCTAGACTAGATACATTAATTGGTACAAACACTCATATTAAAGGTGACTTAAACTTTAGTGGCGGTCTGCGAATTGACGGCAGTATCACAGGTAATATTTTTGCTGAAAGCGAATCTAATTCAACCCTTACTCTCAGTGAAAAAGGCCAAATTGAAGGCGACATAAAAGTTCCAAACCTATTAATAAATGGTTCAATTTCTGGCAACGTGTATGCATCTAAACACGTTGAACTAGCTGGAAAGGCTAAAGTGATGGGTAACGTTTACTACCATATGCTTGAAATGGAAATAGGCGCAGAAGTAAATGGCCAGTTAATCCGCATGACAGAAGAAAATAATAATATTCTCGACTTAGAACATGAGTCAGTTGAAGGTACTGACGAAGCTAGTCTAAGACTACCTCCAGAATAAGAACGACAAGGAAAGCTTCTATCCCGAATTAGATCTAGTCTTTGAAATTAAACACTAATTCTTGACTAAATTACTCAGCATTGGATAATAGCGTATTAAGTACTTAAATTTTGGAGCTCACCATGAGTGAAATACCTAGTCCCGTCAACTTTACCGATGCAGCAGCTAATAAAGTAAGCACGCTTATCGAAGAAGAAGGTAACGACCAACTTAAATTACGTGTATTCATCACTGGTGGCGGTTGCTCTGGTTTTCAATACGGGTTTACCTTCGAAGAAGAAATTAGTGAAGGTGATACGCAAGTTGAAAAATCCGGCGTAATGCTATTAATTGATCCAACTAGCTACCAGTATCTTGTTGGTGCAGAAATTGATTACACCGATGGTGTTGAAGGCTCACAGTTTGTAATTCGCAACCCTAATGCCACAACAACATGTGGTTGTGGCTCTTCTTTTTCACCCTAAGATCGTCGCACTACATTCATTAAATAAAAAAAGCCGGTTTAAACCGGCTTTTTTTATTAGTCCTAAGCATATCAGTAGGTAGAGTTAAGGCTTATTTGCCTATACAGAAGCTTGAGAATATCTTATCTAACAGATCCTCATTACTAAATGTGCCCGTGATTTCTCCAAGAGCATGCTGTGCTTGCCGTAGCTCTTCTGCAAGCAACTCACCAGCCCCCATTCCTGTCAGACAGTTATAACCTGCCTCAATCGCCGCTCGTGCACGCGCAAGCGCTTCTAAATGACGTCCTCGAGCAATAAATACGCCCTCATCTTCAGGATGATAGCCAACTGCATCGCATAAGTACTTTTCTAATAAAGGCATACCATCACCCGTTTTTGCAGAAAGGTACAATATTACTTCACCATCTCGTTCAACAATTGTCGCCTGCTTGCTTTGTTTATCTATCTTATTACGAATTACAGTCAACGGAATGTGTTGAGGCAATTCAGCACGAATTTGTTCATCCTTCGCAGTCATCCCTTGGCCATCATCTATAACGAGCAAAATGTGATCTGCTTGGGCTATTTCATTCTGGGTACGACGGATACCTTCTTGTTCAACAATATCATCTGACTCGTGCAAGCCTGCTGTATCAGAAATGCGTAATGGTAAACCGCCTAGGTTAATTTGCTCACGTAAGATATCTCGTGTCGTACCAGCAACCTCAGTAACGATAGCAGCGTCATGACCTGCTAGTTGATTGTGTAGGCTTGATTTACCAGCATTAGGTTGACCAGCCAGTACCACACTCATTCCCTCGCGTAATAATCGGCCTTGTTGTGCGCTCTTAGTTATACCGTCAACTGTTGTTAGTAAGGTTTGTAATTGCTGATCGACGGCCGCTTCAGCAAGAAAGTCAATTTCCTCATCAGCAAAATCAATGGCAGCTTCAACATACATTCGCAATTCAGTGAGTTGTGTTAAAAGAGTGTTAACACGTTCAGAAAAAACGCCCTGTAACGATAACATGGCACTTCTTGCAGCTTGATCAGTCGCACTATCAATTAAATCTGCTACAGCCTCTGCTTGCGCCAGATCCATTTTATTATTTAAAAAAGCACGCTCTGAGAACTCGCCAGGACGGGCCATTCGAGCACCTAGGCTAATCGCTCTTTGACACAAGCGAGAAAGCACCAAAGGACTACCATGACCCTGGAGCTCTACAACATCTTCACCTGTAAACGAGGCAGGATTAGGGAAATACAGTGCAATTCCACTATCAATGATTTCACCATCATGATCACGAAAATGACTAAATTTCGCATAACGAGGCTGTGGTAACGTGCCACAGATCGATTCTGCTATCACTGCACTTTGCTTACCGGATAAACGAACCACACCAACACCGCCTCGTCCAGGCGCAGTCGCTACTGCAACAATCGTTTCCATTGGTAACTAAAGCGCGCCTAATTTACGAGTAATGTGCCATTGTTGAGCAATAGACAAAACATTATTCACAACCCAGTACAGCACGAGGCCTGACGGGAAGAAGGCAAAGAAAACAGTGAAAATAACTGGAAATGCTTTCATCACCATTGCTTGAGCAGGATCTTGTGGTGCAGGGTTTAACTTCTGCTGGAAGAACATACTTAAACCGAATAATACTGGCAATACAAAGTATGGATCCATCGCAGTGAGATCTTGTAGCCATAGCATGAACGGTGCTTGACGCAATTCAATGCTTTCTACCAATACCCAATAGAACGCTAGAAAAACAGGCATTTGAACAAGAATTGGTAAACAACCACCTAGAGGATTAATCTTCTCTGTGCGATATAAATTCATCATTTCTTGATTGAATTTCTGCTTATCATCACCATAACGCTCTTTCAATGTCGCTAGTTTTGGCGTTAATTTACGCATTGATGCCATTGAGCGATAACTCGCTGCAGAAAGTTTATAAAAGGCCAGCTTGATTAATACGGTTAAAAATACAATTGACCAACCCCAGTTATTCGTCAGCTTATGGATCCATTCCATAATGGTAAACAAAGGTTGAGAAATAATAGTTAATTTACCAAAATCAACTGTTAAATCTAGGTTCGGTGCAGCAACTTCTAATCGCTGGTATTCCTTTGGACCTAAAAACATACTGTATTGTGCTTGAGCACTATCGCCAGTCGCAGCCGTAATAGTTGGTAGCTTCATACCTGCCGTATAATTACGTTGATTAATTGATTTACCATAAAAAGCATTTTCTTGACCTTGATCAGCAGGGATCAATGCCGCAACAAAATAATGCTGAATCATTGCAGCCCAGCCGCCAGTGACTCCTGTACGACTATATGCCGCATCGTCTAAGTCATCGAAGTCTACTTTCTCATACTGATTCGCAGGACTTGAGAAAGTCGCACCCGTAAAGGTATAGATAAAACCAGAATCCTCTTTGGGACGATTACGGTTAAATTGTGCATACGGATAGGCAGTAAAACGCTCACCACTATTATTTTCTATTTGATAATCGACATCGACTAAATAGCTATCACGGTGGAATCGATACGTTTTAGTAACATTTAAACCTTCAGATGTTTTCCAATACAAAGGAACGGTAATAGTATCTTCGCCATCAGCAAGCTCATAATTCATCTGTTCCGCTTGGTAGGTATCATAATGTGTAGGCGCAGCTGAATCTGAGCGTAATCCTGATTGGACAACAAAATAACGTGATGCTGTTGCAGCTAATAGCTTAACGGGTTCGTTTGGCTCGCCAGACTCTACTGGGTAAGCAAGCAAATCAAGTTCTTGAATATCGCCACCTAAAGTATCAATGGTGACATCAATAAGATCAGTTTTAACGTGAATCTTACTACTTGTCGCAACTTCAACACTTTGAGAAATTGCAGGCAAATTATCCATTGAATGAGTAACAGGCATATCTGGTAAATCATTCGATGGATTAGCAATACTAGTGCTAGGAGGTAAGTCCGCAGCAACTTCATTACTTGCAAATGATTGTTGTGCTTGTTGCTCAGGACGAACATAGTCATTCTGCCATGCTTCCCACAATAGCAAGGAGACAATAAGCAATCCGAAAACAAAAAAAGTTCTTAAATTATCCATTATGTGTATGTTTCTTTAATTCAGGAATAGGATCTAAACCACCCTCATGCCAAGGGTGACAACGTGAAAGTCGACGCAAGCCAAGCCAAGTGCCTTTGACAGCACCAAAGCGATCAATTGCGCCTATCATATAATGAGAACAAGTTGGTTGAAAGCGACAATTGTCGCCCAGTAGAGGACTAACGATGAGTTGATATGCTCGGACGAGCATCGTCAAGATTCTTTTTGCCACTGCGCTACCACGGTTAACCAATGTCGCTCCAATGCTTTACTTAACTCAGCAGAATCACGCTTAGTAATATCTGGTCGAGTTAGTACAACAATATCTATGTTGGCAAAGTCGGATTGATGCAGTCTGAAAGACTCACGAATAATCCGCTTCAATCGGTTGCGGCGTGTTGCTAATTTAAGATGTTTCTTAGCTATCGCTAAACCCAAGCGAGGATTTCCCACCGAATTTTCAACCGTTAAGATCGTCAAACCGTTACCACTTACACGTTTGGCCTGACGAAATACCCGAGAATAATCTCTCGGGTTATTCATTTTCATGGCCCGGCTAAATGCTGCCAAGTCATGCTCTCCTTAAAAAGCTAAAGAGAATTATACTGTTAAGCTTGCACGACCTTTAGCACGACGAGCGTTGATAATACGACGTCCACCAACAGTTTTCATGCGAGCACGGAAACCGTGAGTACGTTTACGTTTGATATTACTAGGCTGAAAAGTTCTTTTCATTTCACCAACTCCACTATGTTAATTCTGGTTTTCTCCCTGCAAGAAAGATCTCAACACGGACAAAAGGGCTGGAATTATACTGTTTAGAAAGACAACAAGTCAAATACAACTTACTTATAAACTGTATGATTTCTCTTAATTAAAAATTAATGTCACTGATACGTTTAATCGCTCACCGACAATCATTATAATATGCCATTATATCCTATCTCTTTCCGCCCACCTATTTTTAAGGAGTCGCCGTGTCATCACCCTTATGGGAAAAATGTCTATCCCATCTCGAAGGTGAGCTATCAGCTCAGCAGCTGAACACATGGCTTCGTCCATTACAGGCAATCGAAGAACAGGATAGTTTACGCCTCCTAGCCCCGAACCCTTATGTCCAGTCATGGGTACAAGAGCAGCTTGAAACAAAAATAATTCAGCTTATAGGTGCGCTAAGCCAAGGTAAAGTCACTTCAGTAGTGGTTGAAGTAGGCACAGAAAAACCCGCAGCTAATCCCATTCATCAACGGACAGCATTGAAATCTAAAGCTCCAGATGCGCCAACCGAGAAACCAGAACCAGCCTTAAGCAGCCCAATTAACCCTGCCTTTACCTTTGATTCTTTTGTAGAGGGTAAGTCAAACCAAATTGCGCGTGCGGCATCACTACATGTTGCAGAATCTCCAGGTACTAGTGGATATAACCCTCTATTCCTTTATGGCGGAACGGGCCTTGGTAAAACTCATTTGATGCTTGCGGTTGCCAATCAAATCCTTAAAGACGATCCAAAAGCGCGCGTAATTTATTTATCGTCAGAAAGATTCGTGCAAGACATGATTACAGCAATGCGCACCAACTCCATGGAAAAATTCAAAGCACATTACCGAAGTGCGGATGCATTATTGATCGATGATATTCAATTTTTTGCAAAAAAAGAACGTTCTCAAGAAGAGTTCTTCTATACCTTCAATAGTCTATTAGAAGGTCAAAAGCAGATTATTCTTACTTGTGATCGTTTCCCTAAAGAAGTGCAAAACTTGGATGAGCGCCTTCAATCTCGCCTAGGCTGGGGCTTAACTATTGCCGTTGAACCACCAGAACTAGAAACACGCGTTGCCATTCTTATCAAAAAAGCACAACAAAACCTGATCTCATTACCTGAAGATGTAGCTTTTTTCATCGCTCAGAGAATTAAATCAAATGTGCGAGATCTTGAAGGTGCATTGCAGCGGGTAATGGCTTTTGCTCGTTTTACTAATCAGCCTCTTTCTATCGAAATGGCTCAAGAAGCACTTAAAGATTTATTAGCGCTACATCAAAAACTGGTCACACTTGAAAGCATTCAAAAAATTGTTGCTGAATACTTCAAGCTTCGTGTGGCAGATCTATTATCAAAAAAACGGACACGCTCCATCGCTCGTCCTCGTCAAATTGCTATGGCGTTAGCGAAAGAGTTAACCAGCCACAGCTTACCTGAAATTGGCGATGCCTTCGGTGGACGTGACCACACAACTGTTTTACATGCCACCCGCAAGGTTGCTGAACTCAAAGAAACAGATATTAGAGTCGCTGAAGACTACCGTAATTTACTTCGAACCTTATCGAGTTAAACTGAGAACTTAATCATGCAATTTACTGTTAGCCAAGAAACAATTGCCCGCCCGCTTCAACTAGTTTGTAGTATTGTTGAACGCCGCGCTGCGCTGCCTATCTTATCGACAATATTATTACGTGCACATGGTAATCAACTCTCAATGACCAGTACCGATATGGAGCTGGAAATGATTGCAACCTTAGCTGTCGCCGTTGAAGAGGAAGGTAAAACAACCGTTTCTGCTCGTAAATTTCTTGATATTTGTCGTGCACTACCTAGTAATGCAACTATCAGCTTCAAAGCGAAAGACAATAAAGCTGTCGTTCGAGCAGGAAAAAGTCGCTTCTCATTAGCAACGTTAGCAGCGGAAGACTTTCCCGACAGTGAAGGTGCTAATTACGTTGATGAGATTAGCCTGCCGCAGTCAGCGCTAAAATCGCTATTAGACGAAACTAGCTTTGCAATGGCGAGCCAAGATGTCCGTTATTATTTAAATGGTTTATTGCTTGAACGTGAAGGAGCAGATTTACGCGCTGTCGCGACAGATGGCCACCGTCTAGCACTCGGTAGCATCACTACCAATAACACTGTTGCCGAAAAAAATAATATTATTATTCCTCGCAAAGCGATTATGGAGTTAGGGCGCTTACTCAATGATACTGACGACATGGTAAATCTTGCATTCAGTAACCAACAGATCAAAGTTGAGCTTCCTGACTTACACTTCACATCAAAACTTATCGATGGTCAATTTCCTAACTACGAACGCGTTCTACCTCTTGGTGGTGACAAAATCGTAGTAGCTGATCGAGAAGAGCTTAAACAGGCATTATCTCGTGCAGCTATCTTATCTAATGATAAACACAGAAGCGTTCGAATTAACCTTGAGCCTGGTTTATTCAAAGCCACCGTAACCAATCAAGAACAAGAAGTAGCCGAAGAAGAAATTACGGTTGAATATCAAGGCTCATCGCTAGAAATTGCCTTCAACAATGCCTACTTATTAGACTTACTCAATGCAATTCCTGACGATAAAGTCAGAATGGTCTTTACTGATGACAATAGCAGCGTATTAATTACCCCTGCCGATGAAAAGCTAGAACGGCAGTATGTCGTAATGCCAATGCGCCTGTAGAGAAGAACATATAATGGCAGGCGGATGGTCAAAAGATGGTGCAGTTCAGGATCAGATAGATGCAAGTGTAGAAGATGCTATATCTCAAGCACGAAGTAAACTACCGCAAGGCGACAGCCTTTCATATTGCGAAGAATGTGATAAAGCAATTCCAGAAGCTCGCCAAAAAGCAATACCGGGCGTACATTTATGCGTACATTGCCAAAGTAAGTTAGATGAAAAAGAGAAACAATCATCACTTTTCAATCGCCGTGGCAGTAAAGGTAGTCAGCTAAAATAGCCTGAATACTAGGTTCTACAAAGCCAAGCATAAAACCTATCTTAGCTTAATGCCTTAACTCACCCATAACCACTTTATTCTCAGTGACTTTCTTCACAACATCTCGGTAGTAATCTTCTCTAAACGCATCTGTGACACGTGCCACTTCCTCTGCACCAACACCATTACCGAGCAAGACCTCTTCCGTCAATCTCAGGCTTGTTTCTAAGGTATCAGATACCGTTGTGGTTGCCCCATACCCTATAAGCGTCGCGCAATGCTTTCTATCAATAGCTCGTGCATGAATAGGCATATCGGCATAAAACTGACGAACCTGTGTCACTAACCTATTTACACTCTCAGGATCTTCCAGCGCGATAACTAACATTTTAGCTCTATCTGCACCTGCTGCTTGTAATACTTTAAGCTTGCTTGCATCACCAAAAAATACCGGAAACCCTTGTTTACGAGCGTGTGTAACTCTATCTTGCTTCATATCTAGAGCAACATACGACACACCAGCTTCACCAAGTATCGCGCCAATACGAGCACCAACACGACCAAAGCCCGCCAAAATAACATGATGTTCTGAGTCATCAAATAACTGTGCTGATGCCGCATCATCCGATGCGTTAGGAGTATAGAAACGTAATAGAAGTGAATTAGCCAACATTACCACAAAAGGAGTCAATACCATTGATAACGCAATAACAACCGTAAGAAGGTGGCCAATTTCAGCAGCCAAGACACCTGAAACTGTCGCAACGCCAAATAAAATAAAACCAAACTCGCCACTTTGTGAAAGCAATACGCCTGTTTGTAAGGCTAAATCATGACGGGCACCACTTAGTCTTGCTAAGCCATACACTACAGCTGTTTTAATCACCATCAGACCTATTGTTAACCCAATAATTAATCCGAGGCGGTCCAATAACAAGCCAAAGTCGATCCCCATGCCTACAGTCATGAAAAATAGACCCAGTAGAATTCCTCTAAATGGCAAAATATCTGCTTCTATTTGATGCCTGAAATGTGACTCGGCAATCATTACTCCAGCGATAAATGCACCTAAAGCCATCGATAAACCAACAGACTCCATTAACCATGCCACCCCTAAAACAAGTAATACAGCCATGGCTATAAATACTTCAGGATCTTGGCTAGCAACTATTCGACCTAAGATTGGGTTCAATAAATATCGGCCAGCAATTAATAAACCGACAATCGTTAATAGCGCATAAAAAAGATCAAATTCTGTTGTTGGAACACCAGCTTGACTACCAGATAGATAAGACACAAGAGCTAATAAAGGAACGACAGCTAAATCTTGTAATAGCAAAATAGAAAAAGACATTTTTCCCATAGCCGTTCCGATTCCTCCTCGCTCAGAAAGAAGCTTCAAACAAAAGGCTGTTGATGATAAAGCGAGGCCGAAACCAATAACAATCGCACTTTTATGAGGCTGGCCAGACCAAACAGAGATCAAATAAATGACTGCAGCAGTCAGTAATAGCTGCCCTAAGCCTAAGCCAACAACCATTTTACGCATTTGCCAAAGCTTTTCAGGCTTCAGCTCTATCCCTAAAACAAATAGTAAGAAGATGACACCAAACTCACCTAAATGACGAATCTTTTCGACTTCATCAATCACACCTAATCCCCAAGGACCAAGAATTGCACCAGCAGTTAAATAGCCTAATATTGCTCCGAGACGTACAGCATGAAAAGCAGGAACAACCACTACTGTAGCTAATAGTATTGCTAATATATCAATTAAATAATTCGCAGTTTCATGTTCCATTATCGTACTAGTCCTTGACTAACTCGCAGCAGTCGGTGCATTCAACACCATTGCTAGGCCTTGTTTATAAAAATCAACGGCAAGCTCACTTTTACCTTGCGACTCAACTGCTTCAGCTAATAACTGATAGGTTTCACCTCGAGCACCATATTCAAGGCTAGCGCGTAAATAACTTTCTGCCTTAGCCCATAACTGGTTAGCTTGCGCCATTCGTCCTAAAGTTAACAGTAACACTGCGTTATCAGAATGATCTGCAAGCCACTTTTCAGCTTTAGCTAGACGTTTCAGGCCATTAGCATCAGCAATCAAACCATATTGATATACAAGATCATCACTCCATTTTTTTGCTATGAAATGCTCAATCAACTCACCGACCTGAGTTAGTTCGCCTTGTTTAATCATTCCCAAAATATAGGGCATCAGAAGGTGCTCAGATTGTCGCTGTTTACTGGATGCTTGTTGCCAAACATCGCTCATTGTCTGCCAATCTTGCTTGGCTAAAGCAGAATTAAGCTGTCCCACCATTGCATCCTGCGTCAATTCCAACACAGCTGTTGAATCAAGCACATGGCGTTTACGTAAATCAGGTAACACACCTTGTACGCTTTGCCATTCATTCATGTCTAAATATAGCTCTTGTAATAACTGCAAGACATAAGGGTGTTTAGGTGCTATCTCTCGCAAATGTTGCAGTGTCGCTAAAGCACGCTCTTTTTGCCCTGCTGCCAACTGTAATTCTGCTTGTACAACACCTACAGCGACATCAGCACCTTCCGTTGATTCATGTGCTAATCGTAAATAATTATCTCTGCGCTCTGATGCACCCTGTTTCTGAGCTGAACGTGCCGCAGCTAAATAATGCAGTAAAGGCGTATCACTATTTGAAGCATGTCGAAGCAATATGCGCTCTGCTTCAGACCAACGACCCTCTTCTAATGTAATTAAACCTCGGGTCAAAGCTTGGCTCGCACGGCGGTGACGTTGCTTAGCATTCCAAAGCGCTACTCTACTAGGTGCTTGCCGTAAAAAGAACAAACTTCTTAAAGTAAAATATCCAGAGGCAAGTAATAGCAAAAATGCCACCACAAAAATGATTAGTGATGTTTCTAAGCTCCAAGCTCCGTATTGGAGTAATACAAAGCCTGGTTCAAAATCAGCTATCCAGATCACTCCTGCACCGAAAACTAATGCAAGCGTGATAATAATCAACGCTTTCATTGCTGAAATCCTCTCAACCAAGTCAGTGAACCAGAGATATCTGGTAGAGCAACTTCAATATCTTTGCCTTCTAATGTTGTTAATAAATCCAACATTGCATCACGCCTAGAACCAGTAAAGTACTGCTCCAACCATTGTGTCGATGAGCGTAAATTCTGTTTAAATACGGCAGAATTGCCATTTAGTAATGCTAATTGAGCAGCCTCCAATTTAAGTTGTAAGTTTTGGTATAAAAAGTAACGTTGCTCAGGTACTAACACTGCCGCGGTGCCATCTTGCTGATGCCTAATAACAACTAATGATTTCACTTCATGCCATGCTTGATCTAACACGCCTTGCCATGTTTCATCCGTTAAAGGTGCACTATCCTCACTGCTAACAGGAGCAGCATTCACTACTTGTAATTGATTAACTTGTTGTAAAGCACTATCAAGTTGCAAACTCATACCATTAATATCAACGTTATTAACGGAGGACAGTGATAGTAACTCATCGGCAATTAATGCCCTCAAAGGGTGTAGACGGTAGTCACTTAAAGATTCAATTCGTAGATCAGCCAGTGTAAGCGCGCCTTTTGCACCTTCAATATTCTTAGCTAATACTAACTGCTGATTGGCTACATTGAGCAAATAATTTAACTCAGAAATCGCCCAATAATATTCAACATCACCCTTAGTAAGCTGTTGCGTTTCGCTAAGAGCTGTCAATGAATCAGTAAGTGCTGTGTATTCATCTTTAAGCGTAGCCAATTGCTTCTGCACTTTCTGGTCTTGTAGTGCTAGTGACTTATCAAATCTTGACGTATCCACAACTGCAGGCTGCACATTAGTCACTTTTTGATCGATTTGACTGTTGACGACCTGCTGATGAGACCATAACCAATAGATACCAGCGGCTTGTAAGCTGATGACGATAAACAAAGCTACCCACACCATTTTCACCTGATTAATAGGCTCTTTTGTCACTTGTTGCCCATCTTCAACTACTTCTGACTGCTCTGTCTTTTTTTTCATCACTCAATATCCATTTTAGTCAATTGGTCAATCACCGCACTATCACTTGAAGTATTCGTGACCACCACATGTTCAAAACCTAGTGACGCGGCATAGTCTCTAATACGCTCGCTCATCACAAGCATCGGCTTATCAAAGAGTATTTTCAAGCTATCTTGTAACAATAAGCCAAGGTTTTTTACACCTTCAACACTGGTACAAACAATACTATTCGCCATTAATGCTTGTTCACACTGCATCACACTCGGCGAGGGCAATGCTCGTTCATATACTTCAATATAGCGCACTTCAGCGCCTCGCTGGGCCAAAGTATCAGCCAATAACTCTCGACCTCCTTTACCCCGAACAATCAGAACCTTTTTATCAGTCATATCTAATAGCTGCGGCATCATTAACAAGCCTTCACTACCAATTGAATGAGCGGGTTGAAGATCTACTCGCAAGCCATGTGAGCGCATACTCTCGGCAGACCCCTTTCCTACACTGACTAATAACGTAGAACCTGAGACTGATGGAGTAACGCGATCTCCAAAGTAGTTCACTGCATTTCGACTCACAAAAATAATCACATCATACTGTGTTAAATCGACTTCATTATCAGCTTCGAATTCAAGCGGAACTACTTCAATAGTCGGAAAAGCAATCGCATCGCCACCCGCATCAACAATTAATTCTTTCAGTTTTTGCGCCTGTTCTTCAGGCCGGGTAACTAAAACATTCCAACCTTGTAGAGCAGCACTATTTTCCATATACATCCGCTAAGATTTTATCCGCTCCTTGTGATAATAAATCTTCTGCTAAAGCGATCCCTAGTGCCTCGGCTTCAGCTGCTGGCCCCGACACTTCGGCACGTAACATCTCAGTGCCATCTGGACGCCCCACCAAGCCTCGCAACCATATTTGACCTTGCTCAAGTAAGGCATAACCCGCAATAGGCACTTGGCAACCACCCGCTAGCCGCTTATTTAAAGCACGCTCCGCTTGAATCACTATCGACGTATCAGGACAAGCTAGAGGTGCAATTAGGGCATTAATTTCATCGTCATCGATGCGAGTTTCAATACCGACAGCACCTTGACCTATAGCAGGCAAACTTTCTTCCGGCGATAAAGGCCTGCGAATTCTGTCGTCAAAGCCCAGTCGCTTTAATCCTGCTGCCGCCAAAATAATCGCATCATAATCACCTGCATCCAATTTAGCTAAACGGGTATTAACATTGCCCCTTAGAGATAACACTTCAAGATCAGGGCGATCAGTTCGTAACTGACATTCTCGACGCAAGCTTGAGGTGCCGACTTTAGCGCCCTCAGGTAGCTCGTCTAATGAAGCATAGTTGTTTGATACAAATGCATCACGGGCATCACCACGTTCACACACCACCGGCAGGTGTAAACCGTCAGGAAATTCAACAGGCACATCTTTCATTGAATGCACTGCAATATCGGCATCACCAGCCAGCATTCCCGCTTCTAATTCTTTAACAAATAAACCTTTACCGCCGACCTTAGCTAATGGCACATCTAAAATCTTATCGCCCTGCGTACGCATTTTGACTAATTCAACGTGTAAGTCAGGGTGTAGCTTCATCAGTTCGTCACGCACATATTCTGCTTGCCACAAAGCTAATGGGCTGTGGCGTGTCGCGATTTTTACAATTCTATTGGTCATTTTTAATCTTTATATA
>NODE-45-length-40908-cov-10.0237_pt1 | contig 40908 bp, 39 predicted proteins | sample MGYA00139097_ERZ477577 | MGnify/ENA metagenome assembly ERZ477577
GTGTAGCTCTGACAGGACTGATGCCAAGTTTTTACGGTCTTATGTTCACAACCCTGATCATGAGTTTCGGCTTCCATTATTTTGAAACCACCAATCAATCGCTTACTCTGCAGTATTTCGATACTCAGACATCTCCTGTTGTTTTTGGCAAACTGCGCAGTTTTGCTGCGGCGACCAATGTACTATGTGGCCTGATCATCATAATATTGGCACCGTATCTTGACTACCGCCAGTTCTACCTGTTCTTTGGCATCTGCATTGTTGCTGCAGCCGCCTGGGCCCTCACCAGAAATCCTGCCGATCCAAGGCTTCCCCGCCAGAGAAAAGAGATGGTGTTTAGAAAACGCTACTGGCTTTTCTACAGCCTTACGTTCATGGCTGGAGCCAGACGGCAGATTTTTGTCGCCTTTGCCGTGTTTCTTCTGGTCAAAAAATTCAACTTCTCTGTATCTGAAATCGCCATGCTGTTCCTGTTGAACAACCTTGTCACTTTCATTGTCAGCCCCTACATCGGCAAATGGATTGTCAGGTTCGGAGAATGCAGAGTTCTTTCCGTTGAATACCTTTCACTGATCGTCATTTTTATCTGCTATGGCCTGGTCGAATCAAGATACGTGGCTCTGGGTATCTATATCGCCAACAATCTGTTTTATAGCTTTTCGATTGCCATCAGGACATTTTTCCAGAAAATTGCCGCCCCCGATGATATCGCCCCAAGTATGGCGGTAGGATTTACCATCAACCATATAGCCGCTGTCTTTCTGCCTGCTCTAGGCGGCATATTGTGGCTTATAAATTATCGCTATGTCTTTTTTGCCGGCGCCTTGTTGAGTTTTCTTTCATTGCTCTTGGTCTGGATCATTCCTTCCCAACTCAAAGCCGCCCAGGCATTTAGAAGATAAGTATGGCCTCGGTTTTGGCAGCAACATTAATTAGCAATTCAGCACACATGTCTTACTGTCTTTGTCACTTACAATCACTAAAGCTGTGGTAACTCGAATGGTAAAAAGAAAAAACCTGATATTGATAGGGATGCCAGGATCCGGCAAGAGTACGGTCGGTGTAATTCTCGCCAAAGCCCTGACCCGGCCATATCTGGACAGCGATATTCTGATCCAGCTAAAGGAAAACAGATCTCTGCAGGACATCGTCGATAACGACGGCTATATGGTACTCCGTGATATTGAGGAACAGGTTCTGCTCGATATCGACTGTGAAAATCACGTGATCGCCACAGGTGGAAGTGCCGCCTACAGTGAAAAAGCGATGGAGCAGTTGAAGAAAAACGGTATTGTGATATTCCTGGATGCCAGCCTGGAGACACTCAAATCGAGAATTCACAATTACGAAACCAGAGGACTGGCCAAACGAGCCGATCAGACTTTTAGGGACCTGTTTCAGGAACGATTCGAACTCTATACCAGATATGCAGATATCGTCATCGACAGCAACCACTGTTCGCAGGAACAGGTGTGTGATGATATTCATGGACAACTGCAGCTTTTAATGGCCCGTGAAAATGTCAAAGCTTGAGACGGCTTCGATGGCAGAGTGCAAGATGCACCCCCGCTTGGCTCGCGAGCTTAAAACGGTTCTGGCCATGATAGGTATCTATTGTAAGTCACACCACCAAAAAGCTGGTGGGCTTTGCGATCAGTGTAGAGAATTGTCGGATTATGCAGCGCAGCGACTGACCAGGTGCCCATTCCAGGAAGACAAGACGACCTGCGGTAATTGTCCCGTTCACTGTTACAAACCCAAGATGCGGGAGCAGATTATTAAGGTGATGAGATATAGTGGCCCAAGGATGATCTTTCACCATCCTATTCTGGCCTGTGCTCACCTGCTTGACGAGCGTCGAAGCAGCAAAACCAAAAAGTCACCTCAGTCAAATTACAAGAAGAAAAATTGACCATGAACATCTTGATTACAGGAGCCTCGGGACTGGTGGGGAGCGGACTTGTTCAACACCTTTTCTCCAAAGGCCACGATATTTTCAGCCTCCAACGGAATTCAGATCAGGCCGGCCCGTTCTGGAGGTTCGACAAAATACCAACAGGCTCGGACCAGGCTTCGTTTGATGCGGTAATTCATCTGGCCGGTGAAAATATCGCCACAGGCCGTTGGACTCAAAGCAAGAAAGACAAAATCCTCAAGAGCAGGATCGAGGGTACCAGACAATTGGCTGAATATTGTGCCGGCCTCCCAGTCAAACCGCAGGTTTTCTTCTGTGCCTCGGCCATCGGCTACTACGGCAACCGTGGTGACGAGACCTTGGATGAGAGCAGTACTTCGGGAACCAATTTTGTGGCTGAGGTATGCCGGGCCTGGGAAGAGGCTGCTCAACCGGCCGCTGAGGCAGGCACCAGGGTTGCTTTTGGAAGAATCGGTATGGTACTGAGCGGCGAGGGAGGAACACTGCCGACTATGCTGCCCTCGTTTAAATTAGGTATTGCCGGGGTCGTCGGCAGTGGAACCCAGTACATCAGCTGGGTGCAGATCGAAGATTTGATCGCCATGATCGAATTTATTCTCGAAAATGACCGTATCGAGGGACCTGTCAATCTGGTGGCCCCTGCTGCTGCCACAAATCGGGAATTCACCAAAGCTTTAGGAAAAGTGGTAAAGCGGCCGACCCTGATGAAAATGCCGGCTTTTGTCGCCAAAACTGTCTTTGGCCAGATGGCGGACGAGCTAATACTGTCCAGTACCAGGGTGCTGCCCAGCGTCCTTATGAGGAACGGCTATGTCCACCGCTATGCAAACCTCGAGACTGCATTGAGCGCCAGCCTCAAATGAGGCGAGCGCTCCTGTTCAACTATTGCTAACCCGTGATTTTATTCAGCGCCTCCTCATAGCGAGCACCGGTTTTGTCGATAATATCCTGAGGAAGACTCGGGGGAGGAGGTGTTTTGTCCCAGTCAAGCGATGACAGATAATCGCGCAGGAACTGCTTGTCGAAACTGGGCTGTCCCTTGCCCGGCGCGTATTCGTCAAGTGGCCAGAACCTTGATGAATCAGGGGTCAACACCTCGTCGATCAGAATGAGTCGGCCGTCTTTCTCACCCAGTTCAAATTTGGTATCGGCAATGATAATGCCTTTTTGACGGGCAAAATCGGCGGCCTTCTGGTAGAGGCCGACACTGATCCGGGCGATCTCTTCGGCCCGTGCCTCACCGATTATCTCTTTCAGGCGTTCGATTGAGATATTTTCATCATGGTCCCCTATGTCCGCCTTGGTCGAAGGAGTAAACAGCGTTTGCGGAAATTTGTCAGATTCCTGCATGCCGTCGGGTAGCTGAAAGCCGCAGACATTTGTGTCTTTCTTATAGGCACTCCAGAAAGAGCCGGAAATATACCCTCTGACGATGCATTCAACCGGCAGTGGCGCGGTTTTATGGACCAGCATGGAACGTCCGGACAGGACATCGCGATGCGCTCTACAGGCTTCAGGAAATTCGTCTACTTCGGCACTGATCAGGTGGTTGTCGACAATATCGCCGAGCAGGTCAAACCAGAACAATGAAAGACCGGTCAAAATCTTCCCCTTACCGGGAATGGGATCGGACATCACCACATCATAGGCGGAGATCCGGTCGGTTGCCACCATCAACAATTTGTCATCATGACCGGAAATCTCATACATATCCCTCACTTTACCCCTGTGCACCAGGTTCAACCCGGCAAGATTCGTTTGAATTACTGCCTCACTCATCTGTTCACCCCCTCCTGATTAGCGCTCGTCTGCGTGTTTTTCGGCTTCTTTTCTATACTTTTCCAGCATGGCCCCATCGTATTTCTGACAGGCCGGGTTTCGGTAGCTGACCAGCTTGGCTGTCAACGAACCAAGTACCAGCTTGGAATTGACTTTCACCGGTACCCGGCATTCATCGTTGCTGTACCAGATGACGGTATCACCACGTTTGTCGTAAAGACCGCTGAACTCCATAATAGGCTCGACCACCATGGTGTCAATGTCACCCAGGATTGTTTTTTTCACTACCTCGTTGCCGCGGACCATGACCACCACCTCGTTGCGCTTCTCATCGGCAAAGGTAGGCACCAGAAAGGGTTTGCCTGGTTCGAAGGCCATCAGCCTACTGGCGAAAAATGAGGAAAACTCATTTTGAATGGGAGTCTTCACCTTAAACACTTCCACCGGTTTTTCGTTATGCTGATAGAGAACCCGTCCTTTTTTCTGCCTGTAGCGAAATACCCGGTGCGCCTCATAACTAAATCCTTCCTTCTGCCACACCTCATAGTGGTAAGGCAGACGCTCGGGCCCCCGGACCCTGGTCACATGAACGTCCTCGATGGGATACACCTTGGAGAACATGCCATTTTCGGTGGTCACCCGTGCATGTATTATAAAGCCATCCTCAACATCTTCAGCAGGATCAACCGACAGATAGAGCTCTCCAAGCTTCAAACCGCCGGAATATGAAACGTCATAGCGAAATTTCTCCTTGCCTGAATAAATGGTGGCGATCAGATCTTTGTCTATGACGCCGAAAGGAATACCTTCTCGGGGATCAGCAGCCGGTTTATCCGAGGCCGCAACGGTCGCTGCTGAAATGAGCAGAAATAAAAGAACTATGATCACTCGAACGAATATCATTGCTTTCCTTCAGGAAGTGGCGAGCGACAGCCAGGTCGCGCAGAATATGGTGATGCTGATCAATCCGTTCATCGAAAAAAATGAGGCCTGAATCCTCGACAGATCAGTGGGGCTGACAATCAGATGCTGGTAGAACAGAGCGGCAGCCGTAACTATAAGACCGAGGAAGTAGAAATAGTTAAGCTGCATTTGAAAACCGGTGATCGTAAAAAGCAAGAAAGCCAGTACATGAAAAGCCACAGCCAGCCGGAAGGCATTTCTTCGACCCAGCCTGGATGGTAGTGAATAGAGACCAGCCTTCCGGTCATAGTCCACATCAAGGCAACCGTAGATGGTATCAAACCCGGCTACCCAGAAAAGCACCCCAAAAGAAAGGGCGAAAGGATATTCAGCAAGGCTTCCCTGTACTGCAACCCAACCTCCCAGGGGGGCAAACGCCAGAGCAACTCCCAGGACAAGATGGCAGAGCGAGGTGAAACGTTTGGTCAAAGAGTAGAAGAAGGTGAGACCAAGTGCTAAGGGTGAGAGCAACAGAGTCAGTTGATTGAGCTGATAGCAGCTGAAAAAGAAAAGCAGGGCCGCAAGTAATACCATGGTCCAGGCTTCAGTGAGATTTATTTCACCGGCTGGTATGGCCCTTTTTTCTGTTCTTGGATTGGCGGCATCAAATTTCCAGTCAATGATCCGATTGAAGCCCATTGCGCTGGTCCGGGCTCCAACCATGGCCAGAATGATCCAGAAAAAAACCATAAGCTCAGGAGCGCCGTCGGCAGCGAGAAAAGCGCCGGTAAAGGCAAAAGGCATAGCAAAAATGGTCAGCTTGAACTTTATCATTTCAAGCAGTACCGAAATCTTTTTGCTGAGGCTCATACTTTACCCCACCTCTTTCGCTCGGTGACTTCAATTCCCAACTGATCCATCACCCGCCACCCGTAGGAAATTGCCGCCTCGTCCAGAGTTTTGGGACGGAAGTAGTAACTCGGCATCGGCGGGCAGATTACTGCACCGGCATCGTGCACTTTGAGCATGTTGCTGAGATGGGTTCGATTCAACGGGGTTTCACGCACGCCGAGTACCACCTTTTTGCGCTCTTTAAGCAGCACGTCTGCCGCCCGGTGAATCAGGTTGATCGACAGCCCGGAACTGATTGCCCCCAGGGTTCCCATCGAACAGGGCAATATGACCATTGCCCCATAGTCGGCTGAGCCGGAGGCGGGGGGTGCAAAAAAATCATCCGGCCCAAACCACTGATCAATGCCTTGCAGTTCCTCCACCCCGTGCCCCAACTCCATTTTGCTGACATCTCTGCCGGCCTCCGAGCAAATGCCGTGGACCACAAGATCGTCCTGTTGACGGCAGAGCTCTGCAAAGGCCTTGAGAAAGATCATTCCTGAAGCGCCGGTGACACCGATAAGTAGTTTCATCTGATCCCTGGGTGAAGTTTTCAATTATCTGCTCTATTCTAAAGGATCACTATTCTTCCACTTTTCTTATTTTCAAGGGCAGGCACTGCTTTCTGGCTTCGTTGAATTCGAACAGATAGGTATAGAATTGTTGCAATGCCTTCTGCTTAAGTGGACCCAGATTAAACTCGATACCACTCAGGTAGTTGTAGCAGACGTCAACTTCCATGGGTATTCTGGGCGCGGCCAATCTGCAGATTTCGTTGAGAGAATCAAGCCCTTTATCACGGCAGATTATCAGCTCCTTGTGCACTGCATCTACCAGTTCAGGATGGGCGAGGGCAAACTCAGAACGCACCGCGCAGACGGCAAAAACAAACGGCAGGCTGGTATATCTGCGCCAGAGCTCTCCGAGATCGAGACAATATTGATAAGATCCCTCTATTTTCAGGCGCAGGGCGTCATCCCCTATGGCGAGCACGCCGTCGGCACCAATTTTCCTTGCCTTCCGTACTTCATCTTCAAAATAGACTGGAGACACGTTGAAGAATTTCTCAAGAGCGATTTTGACCAGACAGACTGAGGTTTTCGACTGAACGCTGAGCAGAACTCTCAAGCCAGAGAGCATTTCGGGCTTAATCGTGGAAAACAAGAATACCGATCCGACAGGCCCGTGGGCACTGATTGACAGATCATCGAGTATCTCATATTGATCGGGACGAATACCGTACTCGTGGGAAGAGACAAAACCAAGATCTATTTCACCCGCGGCCAGCATCATGTTAAGGGTGGCCGGATGCTCCTCGACCATCTGCCAGGATTCATCATGCTGCCTGGATTTCCAGATCTCATGAATTGGCGCCGTATTAATATAGTTGACCATGCCAATTCGCACGGCAGATTGTCTCCGCTTGGTCATCGCTCTCAGTTGATTCTGGTGTAATCCATCAGACGTTGCTGGGGAGTAAACCCGGCGTCGGCCACCAGGCGGCAGATTTCCTTCTCTGATAGCGAAAAGCTGACGCCAGCGGCAGCCACAACATTTTCCTCTATCATGGTGCTGCCGAAGTCGTTGGCCCCGAAATGGAGAGAGAGCTGGGCGATCTTTGGACCCTGGGTGACCCAGGAAGCTTGAATGTTATCGAAATTATCCAGGTAGATCCGCGCCAGGGCCAGCATCCTGAGATATTCCCAGCCGCTGGTTTTAAAGACAGAGCCTTCATCAAACAGGGTCGTGTTGTCTGGCTGGAACGGCCAGGGGATGAAGGCGGTGAATCCGCCGGTTCGGTCTTGAAGTGAGCGCAGTCTTCTGAGATGCTCGACCCGCTCGTCAACGGTTTCAATATGACCAAACATCATTGTGGCCGTTGTCCGCAGGCCCTTGTCATGGGCTTGCTCCATAACCTCAAGCCACTGATCGGCACTGCATTTTTTCGGCGCCACCAGCTTTCTTACCCGGTCGGTGAGAATTTCGGCACCGCCGCCGGGAATTGAATCGAGCCCGGCAGCGATCAATCGGTCGAGTACCTCCTTGACCGTCAATCCGGAGATGGTACTGAAATGATGAATCTCCGGAGGGGAGAAACCATGTACGTTGATCCCGCAGGATTTTATAAACGAAACCAGATCCACGTAGTAGTCTAGCCGCAGGTCCGGATGAAGGCCGCCTTGCAGCAAGATCTGTGTTCCACCCAGCGCCAGCGTTTCATCTATCTTCTGTTTCAGCTCTTCCCTGCTCAGCAGGTAGCCTTCACCGGAAGCCGGCTGCTTGTAAAAGGCGCAGAATTTACAGGCGGAAATACAGATGTCGGTGTAGTTGATATTACGATCAATCACATAGGTGACTACCTTTTCCGGATGCTTTTTCTTTCTAAGCTCATCAGCCAGATAGCCAAGTTGGTAAAGATCCGCTTCTGAGTAAAGTTGTAGAAACTGATCATCAGAGAGCCGAGAGCCTACCAGGACATCATCGATAATGCGATCGTTCATGGATTTGCTCTCTCGGGACTGCGATGCACATCGATGACCTCGTACAGCGTGGTTCTCTCCACCGGAGTCCGACCGGCTTCGGTGATCAGCCTGATCAATGTTTCCGAGCCGATGGCCTGATCCGTTTCAGCGCCGGCCATATGGGTGATCACCTCTTCCTTGACGGTTCCGTCCAGGTCATCGGCACCAAAAGAAAGAGCGATCTGGGCCAGCTTTGGACCGATCATCACCCAATAGGCCTTGATATGATCGAAATTATCGAGCAAAAGTCTGGCCACCGCGATATTTTTTAGATCATCGATGCCGGTGGTCGATGACAGTGCGGCCAATTCGGTATTCTTGGGGTGAAAGGCCAGCGGAATGAAAGCCAGAAATCCGCCGGTTTCATCCTGGGCCAGGCGCAGGGCGTCCAGATGTTCAAGCCGCTCTTCATAAGTCTCAATATGACCATAAAGCATCGTAGCATTGGTTCGGAATCCTTGCCGATGGGCTGTCTTGGCGACTTCGAGCCAGTCCTGTCCTGGCAGTTTATCGGCACAGGTACGCTCTCGTATCCGGCTACTGAACACCTCGGCACCGCCACCAGGCATTGAATCGAGACCAGCCTCACGCAAGATATCAAGTGTCCGCCCCACTGACTCACCGCAAAGTCCAGCCAAATGGGCAATCTCAACACAGGTAAACGCCTGGATGTGGACATCGGGACGCACCTCCTTGATGCCACGCAGCAGTTCCAGATAGTAGGAAAACGGTAGATCCGGATGGATGCCTCCCACCATGTGGATCTCGACGATAGGTTCGTCAAGTCGTTGACGGACTTTTTCCTTGACCTCATCAATACTCATCTCATAGGCCAGATCGTCATCCTTTTTACGCCCAAAAGCACAGAATTTGCAGAGATTGGTGCAGATATTGGAATAATTGATGTGCTGGTTGTAAATGAAGTAGGCATTGTTGCCATTTATCCGCTCCCGGACCAGATTGGCAAGCCAGCCTACAGCGAGAATATCGGGGCTCTGGTACAACTTGAGACCGTCGGACAAAGATAGTCGTTCTCCGGCTATAACCTTCTGGTGAATGTCACCAAGGCCCGCCGCTTCGATATAGTTTTTCACACCAATAAAAAAACCGGCTTTAAATCACCGGTTTTATCTCTATTTATATGTTTGAGTGGGATTACTTCAGTCGATAAAATACTTGAGCTTCTCTCTTCGACTGGAGTGACGCAGACGATTGAGTGCCTTTTTCTCAATCTGTCTGATGCGTTCACGGGAGACATTGAAACGTTTGCCGATTTCCTCAAGCGTGTATTCCGCCTTCTCACCAATGCCGAAGCGCAGCCGGATGATCTTCTCCTCTCGTTCCGACAGAGTCGACAGAATCTCCTCTACCCGACCGGCAAGTTCCCTGGTCTGAACCGCCTCGTAAGGTGACTGGGATTCCTGGTTCTCGAGAAAATCTCCCAGAGTCGAATCATCGTCCCCTACCGGTGTCTCCAGCGAAATGGGTTCTCTCGATGCCTCCAGGATGGACAGTATCTTGTCCATAGGCAAGTTGGTGGCCTTGGAAATCTCCAGCGGTGTCGGTTCCCGTCCAAGCTCTTTATAAAGAGCATAAAATGCTTTGAAGAACTGGCTGCGCAACTCAAGAAAATGTACCGGTAGCCGGATCGTTCTGGTTTTGTCCAGGATAGCCCGGGTTATTGCCTGACGGATCCACCAGCTCGCATAGGTGGAGAACTTATTGCCCTTGGTGTAATCAAAACGAAAAACCGCCCGCATCAGACCGAGATTTCCTTCCTGGATCAGATCGGCCAGGGTCAGTCCCTGATGCATATAGCGCTTGGCTATTGAAACAACGAGCCGCAGGTTTGCCCGAATCATCGTGTCCTTGGCAACCTCGATGGAGCGGCTGTAGGCTTCCATTTTGGCCTGCAGCTCGAGCAGTTCACGCTTATCCGTGTATTTCTTGGTGCTGGCAGCAACATTGTAGCGCATAAAATTGAGCTGCTGCTTCTTCGGCTTCAGGGTGGGATCACGCTTCTCCCAGAGATCGATGCGTTCCCGAAGCAAATCAATTTCACGGACACCGGATTTGTCTTTTCGAATGGCCGTGATGATCGCTTCGAATCCCTGCCTGATCGTTTTCGAGTATTTCGCTTCTTCCTCGGGAGTCAACAGGTCGAATCGCCCCATTTCCCTAAGATAAGTGGTGGTGGTTTCCTCAGCATCATGCTCGTCGTTTTCTGAAAATCCCAGGGCCGGTTCATCTTCGTCCCCATCTCCACTGGAATCCTTCTTCTTTTCCCACACCTCACCGGACAGGGTTCGCTTTTCCCCGGATTTCTCCTCGGTGACGATCTCGATGTTGTGATCTCCTAGAAAGTTGAAGACCTTTTCTATGTCGCGGGGATCTTTTATTTCATCCGGAAGCAGGTCGTTCAAATCATCGAAACTGATGCAACCTTCTGATTTTCCGGCTTTTAGTAGGTTTTCTTTTAGTTCAGAAAGCACTGGTGGCGGTCTCCATTACTCTTTTCACTAAACTGGTGACAGAAGAAAGTGTATTGCCGCGGGAACTTGACTGCGGTATCTAAAGGACAGCAAATGCACACTCTTGATTAATAGGGTAAATAAAAAACATGCACCCGGAAAATGACCGAGTGCATGTAGTGGATAAACATTAAATCGAACACTGTACTATACACTATCGATGAGATTATGGCAAACCCCAATTAGGATATTGCATAACCATTTATGAACTCATTAAAAAACTGCCCGTTGCGCCTTACTCGACGTCGCGGACAGCACATTTATCAATAATTATAGCATCGATCCGTTGAGATACAAGCGATAGCCATTATTTTTTTACCCACTTCATCATTTTTTATGAGGTCAAATTCTCCTGCTAATCACCTGAAGAATTAAAACAGCATCATGCAATCATTTCTCACCACCGACAGAGCCAGTGGAGTCCTGGCCCACATCTCCTCCCTACCCGGCCCCTATGGCATTGGTGATATCGGATCAGCCTCTTTTGGGTTTATCGATTTTTTGCATCAAGCAGGCCAGAAATACTGGCAGATTCTCCCCACCGTACCAACCAGCCTCTTCTTTGATTCCTCTCCTTACATGAGCAGTTCAGCCTTTGCCGGCTCTCCTCTTTTGATCTGCCCGGATTCTCTTGTTGATTCAGGACTACTGAGAAGAAGCGACATCGATACTAAAGTGACCTACTCTTCTTACCTCACCGACTATCATCAGGTAGATAGATTCAAAAGACAATTACTGGAAGATAGTTTCAAGAAGTTCTCCCCTGCTCAGGACGGCCATTACCAGCAGTTTGTCAACCGCACCCCCTGGCTCAGGGACTATGCCCTGTTCATGTGCCTCAAGGAGGTCCATGACAGCAAACCCTGGACTGATTGGCCGGACGATCTGGCCAGACGTAACCCTTCAGCGCTGGCCCGGCTTGAAAAACGCTATAGCGCTCGGATTGACTATTACCAGTTTGAACAATATCTCTTTTTCAGCCAGTGGTCGGCCCTGAAAAAACATGCAGCCGAGAGAGGGGTTCAAATTATCGGCGATATACCCATTTACGTCGCCCTGGACAGCTCCGATGTCTGGGCTCATCAGGAAATATTTGAAATCGATCAGGAGAGCCTCGCTCCACTGAGAGTATCCGGAGTACCGCCGGATTATTTCAGCGAGACCGGGCAACTCTGGGGCAATCCGCTCTATCGCTGGAACAGCAGAGACAGTGTCGTGGAGGATGCCCTGGTTGACTGGTGGACGCAGCGCTTCAAAGCAATTTTCGACATGGTTGATGTTGCCCGGGTCGATCATTTCAGAGGATTTCAAACCTACTGGGCGGTCCCGGCTGAAGAGAAAACGGCACTCAACGGGAGCTGGATAAAGGGGCCCGGAGCATCATTTTTTGAAAAAATCTATCGGCACCTGGGTGAGTTGAAGATCATCGCTGAAGACTTAGGAGAAATTTCAGAAGAGGTTATCATGCTCAGAGACAGACTTGGCTTCCCCGGCATGAAAGTGCTGCAGTTCGCCTTCGACGGCAACAAGGACAACCCCTTTCTACCCCACAACTATACGACCCCGAACTGCGTTGTTTATACCGGCACCCACGATAACGACACCACTCTGGGCTGGTTTCTGTCAAGCCATGTAAACGATCACCAGAGAAAGGAGATCAAGCGCTTCGCCAACCGGGCAATGCATGATACCAGCCCCATCCATCACGACCTCATCTACTTGGCTCTTTCTTCCACCGCCTCTCTTGCGGTGATTCCACTGCAGGATCTGCTCGGCTTCGGCAGCGACTGCAGGATGAACACTCCGGGTGTGGCCAATGGAAATTGGCAATGGCGCTGCCATGAGAAGCACCTCACCGATGATAGTGCTGAATATCTGAAAAGGCTGTGCCAGAGATTCGGGCGTTAGGACGGCTTTTCCATTGCAACCCGATCTTGCTCAAGAGGAATTGTCCCGCAGGGGCTTGCGAGATTGAGGAGGATTCAAAACCTTATTGACAGGGTTCCCCATGCCTAGTAATATCTCGGCACTTTTATGGCCCCATCGTCTAGTGGCCTAGGACACCGGCCTCTCACGCCGGGAACAGGGGTTCGAGTCCCCTTGGGGTCACCAAGTAAATTCAAGCACTTGCCGAAATTCACGGTAAGTGCTTTTTTATTGCTTTTTTATTTGTTGCCTCCTTTTTATACACCATTTCCCTCAGCTCCTTCTTCTCAGAGTAATAGCCGTTTTCCCAGATTGTTGATTTGCAGAAATTGGCACTCTAAATCCCAGCGTATCCGGGGGGATCGTTAAAAAGAATTACCGCTCCCCTGATGATCATCTCAGATCGTGGTTTCATCATTCATTTCTCGATTTTTTTTTGGAACATGCTTAAAACTTATTTGGTAATCGAGTAGTATCTAAAGCTCTATCAGGAGAGTCACTGAGGCTAATTTCAACAACAAAATCAAAATGTGGAGAGATTGCTATGGCAACACGCGAAGAACTTGAAGAAAAATATGACGATTGTCAGGAAACTACGGATTATGTGGCGGTAGCTCTCGGGGCTTTCAAGGATCTCGACGATAAGGACTGGGCCGTCGAAATGTACGAGGAAGGGGCAGACTGGGCAGCGACTGCCCAGGATTTTCTGGCCCTTTCCACCGGCGCCAAAGTGATTCTCGGTGATAGCGAAAAAGCGGCGGAATACTTCGAGCAGGCCAAATCTGCCTGCCGCGACGCGGTGGAGATGAGTGATCTGGCGGTTGCTGCCGCCGAGGGTGGTGATACCGACGGCGCCAAAGATATGTTTGCAGCGGCCACTGAAAAAGCCTCCAAAGCCGCAGAATTTCTGGGTCTGTCTAAAAAGATAAACGACGCCCTGGGCGACAAGGATCTGGCCAGAGAAGTGAGCGCCAAAGCCAAAGAACAGTGCAAGGCGCCAGCCGATTTCATCGATCTGGCCAAAGGCCTGATTAGCGATTTCGATGATCCCGACCAGGCCAAAGAGGTGCTGACCCAGGCCACCGGGTCCTGTAAAAGCGGTGCCGATTTTGCCGCCCTGGCTGCCAGCGCTGGAGAACTGTTTCCCGACAGTGATCTGGGCTCGACCATGTATAAGAGTGCCGAGGAGCAGATCAAGACCGGTCTCGACATGGGCGGTCTGGCCAAGGAGGCGGTTGCCGCCCTGGGTGACAAAGTCTACGGCGCCAAACTCTTCAACAAAGCCATCACCATGCTTGACAGTGGTGACGAGTTGTTAAAACTCGGGGCGATGATCAAAGAAGCAGTCGAGGATCAGGATCTGGTCCTGACTGCTTACAAAAAAGCCGGTGACAGTTTCAGCGGTTTTCAAGAATTCATGAAGCTCGGTGATGCCGTGATCAAGGATACCGGCAACAAAGAATTCGCCGGGCAACTACTTCAAAAAGCTGCGGCGACAGACCCGGAAGCTCCACAGCTGGTCAAGATCGTCGAGAAACTTGCCGATGAACTCGATGATAGTGGTGGCGCCATAGTAGTGCTTCGCAGGGCTGAGAACGGTGTCAAAACCAACTCCGAATTTCAGTCGGTGGCCGACGCGGTACTAAAATATGCTGACGATCAGCAATGGAAAGATGACATCGCCCTGCAGAAAGAGAAACGAGAGCAGTTTAGCGACCTTTACGATGCCTACATTCGCCGGGAACAGGAGGCTGAAGAAGGTGCGGCCCTGTGGAACCTTGGCCACGAGGTAATGCAGGCTACCGGCGATCATCCCTATGTCCGCAAACTGTTTGTCAATGCCGAGAAACAAGCCAATTATTTCGACGAACGCATGAAACTCGCCGATTTGATCTCCCAGGATCTTGGTGACAAAGAGTGGGCGGGGCGCATCTACGCTGAGCAATTCGAGGCGGCAGACAAGTTTGCCGACAAGAAAAACGTTGCCGCTGCTGCCATGAAATACCTCAAGGATGAAGCCAAGGCCAAGAGCTACCTGGAAAAGCTGGAAGAGGGCCTCAGTTCGGCTCCCGACCTAGCCAAACTAGCGACTACGGTGAAAGAAGTTCTCGGTGATGATGACTGGACCCGGAAATTGCTGCAGGACGCGCAGGCCAAATGTGACGATCGCTTTGGCCTGTTGACCATTGCCAGCAAGGCCGCAAGCAGTTTGGGCGATGACAACCTGGCCTCAGAGATCTATGCCAAAGCGGCCGATCAATGTTCCAGCGGCTATCAGTTCGAACATGTGTTCACCTATGTTGAACAACAGGGCGGCGGCCAGGAAATCCTCAAAACGCTCTACGCCAAGGCTGAGGATAAACTGAGCGGAGCCAAAGAGTTGTCTGCCCTTGCCGAGAGTGTTGTGCGCCGTTTCGGCGCCGAGGACTGGGCCAGAACAATCTATAAGAAAGCTGCTGAGGCGGAAGACTTTGAGAAACTCAAATTCGATGTGGCGGCAAGCATAGAAAAAGCGCTTGGCGACCATAAACTGGCAGGCAGCCTGCGCACCGGCTAGCCGATTAAAGGACCTTACTAGCTACGGCCGCGGCTCCCGGAGCTGCGGCCGTTTTTGTATACAGGACTCCCAATTAGCCATAATACCTTCTACAGATCCTTCACCCTCGAGACACCGGGCAATAGTGTCTGGGTGCTCACCACACCTGGCCATTGCCGGATGGTGCTTTGCAGAAACTGAGAAATAAGCTCAGCATCTGAGGACAGCAGATCACGCATCAGCTGGACCCGGATAATGATATCGATGGAGCCATGGACCGAATGCACTTCTCGCACTGGATCGAGTGCATAGAGTTTGTCCATGATCTTGTTCTCGTGTCGTCCCTCAACGTTCATCAGGACGAACACATTGATCTCCCTGCGCATCTCCGGATAGTTCTGGTCAGTGTGCTGAGCCATTTTCTCTCTGAACTCCTCCATGTTTTTAGGGATCAGTTTATCGATGCCCTTTCCGTAGGTGCGGGTTTTTCCCCTCTTCCACTGATGCAGTGATATGTAAAGATAGAGATCGTCAACCGTTCTCGATTTGAAAGAGCTGCTGAGATTGCTCGACTCTAACAGGGTCCGCAGCGGAAGGTAAATGGTCTTGTACCAGTCGGCTGCCGCATATACTGGTGATACGGTTTTATTTAGTTCCTGTTCGAGAAACTGCCTATGTTCCTCTATCTGTTCTTCCAGTATCGAAAATTGCCCCATTTCTGTCAATTCGATAGACCCGGAGAGATGATAACGGTCTCGAAATTCGGTGCGTTCGCGATAGAGCCGGTTCTCGATGGTATCTTTAGAGGGGAGCAGTTCGAGTATGCAGGACCGGATTTCGCTGTGACCAAGTTCCCTTGCCGCAGCGTAGCGGTGGTGCCCATCGAGTATATAGTAGCTGTTCTTTATTTGATAGAGCGAAATGGGCGGAACAGGCCGGCCCTCGCGCATCTTTTTCATGATATCGTGCAGCCGCTCATCGCTGTCATAGCCTTTGGGGCGGAAATGGGCATCAAAGTCGTGGTAGCGGCCAACGCTGCCGACAATCTTGTTTATCGGCACCAAAAGGGTTCCCCTGTCTATGGACTCGAAAGCCTGTTCAGCGGTCCGGACTTTCTCAAAATTGCTGGAGACCTCAGTGGTGCTCTTTTTTTCGCGGGAGCCGAAAAACTTGTCGACAAACCTTTGCATTTTAGATTTCGAAGATGTGGTAGCCATAGCTGTTCATCACCTTTGTTTCATCTACGACACTCACCCTCTCGGCAGGTGTCTCAAAAAATCTGTGAATATGTCCGTGGATCAGAACACGTGGGTTATATCGTCTGATAAAGTCCCGATAGCAGGAGAACCCCCTATGGCATCGGTCTTCTGCGTCATGAACATACCGCGGCGGGGCATGGGTAACCAGCACGTCGAGCCGTTTCAGACGCCACAGCGGGAACCAGAGTCTGCGGATCTGGGCCCGCATCTCGCGCTCCCTATACTGGTTGGGATTACCATTATACCAACGGGAACCGGAGAATCCCAAGAACCAACAGCCACCAGATTCGACTATTCTGCCGGTGATATTGGTACAGCCCTGGACAATTTGTTCGTGCCTGATATCATGATTTCCCAAGATGTAATAGAGCGGCACGTCGTACTTCGCTCTGAGCCTGACCAGATATTCCGGCGGCAGATCGCCACAGCCGAGAATCAATTCTATCCCTCCCGACTCTATTGGGCTGTTGCCGCCTACCAGTTCGGGCACAACGACATCAGATACGCTCAGAATTCTCACCCTGGGTCCCCATTTATCCGCTGTGATGACCGGTAAAAGATACTCCTAGTCTTTACTACCAGCCTTGTTCCCTTCTTTTCTACTCTTTAGGTTTCTTATCCACCCGACCCGGATATGGTATTGCTGTCCCGCATCCTTCCATAAATCGCAACCGTCTTCGTGATTCATTAACGGATAGACGGAAGGATCGATATTTCCTTTATCGACCCGGCACTTGCCCTGCACCTCATCTGTTGGTCTGTAATGTTTGCAGCTCAGGCAGGTTCGCTTAAATTTTCTGATTGCCATGACTCTCTGTAATCACAAGATTATTTGAAAAGAATTGAAAAATCGACACAATACGACTCCGTGCATGAGACGTCAGGGACATCGCATATTTTGCCCTCGCAGCCGATATTTGCCATTCGCTCCGCGAAAAGTCGTCGTGAGTCGTCCACAATTCTTGGGTCGGTGGTACGGCTGCCATCTAGATTGTAGATCAGCCCCAGCAGAGAAATATTACGCTGATCGAGAGCCTCCAGCGCTGCCAGCGTGTGATTGATGGAGCCGAGCCGTGGACTTGTCACCATGAGCACCGGCCAATTCTTTTCAGCGATGAGATCGATAACCATGGTGGTATCGTTCAAAGGAACGAATAAGCCCCCTACCCCTTCCATCAGCACGTGGCTATAGTCATTGGCCAGTTGTTCCGCCGCCTTGGCGATCACCTCTGTATCGATCAGCCTGCCGTCAAGCCGGGCTGCCAGGTGCGGCGAACAGGGAACACCAAGGACATAGGGGCAGGTAACCCCCATGGCATCTTCTTCAACCATTTCCTGCCCGGCCAGCTTACGGTGTTCCATGATATCCTCACTCATGGTGCTGCAGCCGGTCTGGGCCATTTTCATGGTAATCGCTCTTATGCCATTATCTTTGAACCAGCGGGCCAATAAACCGGTTACCACCGTTTTGCCAATTCCTGTGTCGATACCTGAGACGACAATCACCTTTGGATATTCAGCCACGCCTACTCACCTCTTTTCTGGGCAATAATCAAATAAGATACATAACTGAGCATGACCCCCTGCTCCGTAGAAAACCTATCTATATATTCATCGACGAATTGCTCGTAGCGTCTGGGGGTCCAGCTGAATCCCCCTACCCCACCCACACCCGTGGCGCGAATGTGATCGAGGACCTCCCTGGGATGGTCAAAATAGAGACGGTCCCGGTCTATATCAGCATGGACTATCTTGAAGTTTTCAGCAACCTTATCCCGCACATTCACAAAGGAGGGATAGCTCAAACCGGCGCCGGTCAGTTCCTTGATCTCATAATACGTTTCATCACCAAACATTGAAAAGGCAAAAACGCTGCCCTCAGAGAGTGATTGTTGAACTTTGGCAAAAAAACGGGGCAGATTCTCAAGCCATTGAAAGGTAGACGAGGAGGTTACCAGGTCGAGGTCTGCAGGCAGCTCGAGGTGCTCGACATCACCAAACAGCGGCAGAATGGCCGCGCCCTCCTCAGACGAGAGCTTGTTTTTTACTTCCTTGAAAAACTCCGGCACCAGGTCGTTGAGTAGAAATAGTTCAGGAGAGAACGTATCATAAAGGAGTCTGGAGAGCATGCCGGTGCAGCTGCCGATCTCGAGAATCCGGCCGTAATGATTCCGGCCCATTTGAACCAGCAGCTCCATCAACCTCTGGTTGACCAGTTTCTGGACCACGGCCTGGTCTTCATAGGTCGGCATCCCCCGCAGAAACGAACGGGCCACTCTATCCTTTTCAATGGTAGGGGGATAGTGGTTCATCTTATTCATGCAGAGCAAGTATTTCAGACCAGTCCTGCCAGCCTGTAAAAGGATAGTGACAGCCCTCAATTTCTATAACGGGGCAGCGCCCCTGCCAGAACGAAACCTGGTGAGCGGTGGGCACAATCATATCCCGGGAAGAGATAATCGCTGTGTCAAAAATAGATTGTTCTTCCCGGTAGCTGGCGACCAGTTCTGCCAGACGCTCCAGTTCAGCTTTCTGGTTCTCCACACTTCTCTGAGGTCGGTGTTCAAGAAATATTTGGAGTACGCGATCGGGTCGGCACATACGCCGGTAGAATCGGTCGCCAATGGATTCCGAAAAATTTTCCAGAGTGGCATCGAAAAACTGAGGCGGAATACCGTAGCGGTCATCTACCGGTCGCAGCGTACCATTTAAAGCAATACAGCGAGTAAATAAGTCGCTGCGATCAGCGAACAGCTGTTGGCCCGCCCATACCCCGAACGACCAGCAGACCAGGTGGATGGATTGATAGTCAGATTTGAGTGCTTCAATATCGAAATCAGGATCAAAGGTCGAGTAGTCAGACAGAGCGAGTACATCATAGCCGCCGCTGTCAAGCACCTTCAGAGGATGATGATCCATACCCCAGCCGTTGCAGAAGAGGATGAGTTCTCTGCTTTGGTTATTGAAAAGCCAGCGAGCAATCATATTTCATCCAGCCAGTGCCTGATCAACTCGGGCAGCAGGACAAGTTGTTCAAAATGATGATCGGCAGTGAGCGACAACCTGAATCGTGAAGTGCCCTGCGGCACCGTTGGCGGGCGCACCGGCAGCACGTAAAACCCCTTGGTCTGGAGGAATTTCGCACCGTCTACGGCTTTGTCTGCAGCACCGATGATCACCGGGATAATATTGGTGTTGCCTCCGGTCTGCAGTCCCATTTTCTCGAAACTTTCCCTCAATCCAGTAGATATGTGCTGCAGGTGCTTCCGCTCAGCATCCATTCCGGCCAGCCGGTTCATTACGAAGTAGTTCCAGTTCAGCACCACCGGCGGCAGCGCCGTAGTGAAAATCAGTGAGCGGCTGCGGTTGATCAAATAGTCGCAGATGTCACCACTGCTTACCAGAAATGCTCCGACGGAACCGCAGGCCTTGCCGAAGGTGCCCACCAATAGATCTATATCATCAATGCACCCCTCCTGTTCCGCCAGCCCCAGTCCTTTTTTACCGTATAAACCGATACTGTGAGCTTCATCGAGGTAGAGTAGACAGTCGTAGCGCCGCTTTAGATCCACCAGCCTGGTGAGATCGGCACAGTCGCCATCCATGCTGAACACCGACTCGCTGACGATTAGCACCCGCCGGTAACTATCGCGATGGGCCTCCAGCAGCGACTCGAGATGGGGGTAGTCCCGGTGGCGAAAACGTTTGAAGTCGGCACGGCAGATCTGCATGCCATCATGGATCGAGGCATGGTTGAGTTTGTCGGAAAGAATCAGGTCCTGCTTGCTGAACAATGCTGGAATGATGCCGATATTTGTATGGTATCCTGAGTTGAACAGCAGGGCGCTTTCTCTGCCGTAAAGCTGAGCGATAAGTTTCTCCAACTGATGGGAGATCTCTACATCTCCGGTAAGCAGTCTCGATGAAGCGGTGCCCGGTGCGAACCTGTCCATCGTATTCATCTCAGTTCTCTGAGCGTAGAACTCTTCGATCAAAGAGATATTGGAGGCCAGGCCTAGATAGTCATTGGAACTGAGGTTGATCAGAGTGGAGCCGCCTGATTCAACCTTACCTGCATTCCTGTTAGACAATGGCCGGAGCTGGCGGTACATGCCGCTCTGCTTCATCTGTTCAAGTTCTTCTCTGAAAGAATCCATAGTGATTTTCAGCCTTCCACTGCCACGACATCGACTACCGCCTGACAGAGATACTCCAGATCTGCAGCTTCGATACAATAAGGCGGCATGAGATAGACAAGAGTGCCAAACGGACGTACCCAAACCCCATGCTCCACAAAGCGCTGTTGAATGGTGGCCATGTTGACCGGCTTATGCAATTCCACCACGCCGATTGCGCCAAGGCAGCGGACATCGGCTACATGATCGAAGTCACGACAGGGTTTCAGCCCCTGCTCAAGCTTGTTCTGAATGGTTGCAACAAGGCGCTGCCAGTCACTCTCAAGCAATAAATCAATCGACTCCCCCGCTACCCTGCAGGCCAACGGATTGGCCATAAAGGTCGGACCGTGCATGAAAACACCGGGCTCTGCGGAGGAAATCGTGCGGGCCACGGCCTCACTGGTCAGGGTTGCGGCCAGGCTCAGCATGCCGCCGGTGAGGGCTTTGCCAAGACAGAGGATATCCGGACTGATGGAACTGTGATCACAGGCAAACATTTGTCCGCTGCGCCCGAACCCGGTGGCGATCTCGTCGCAAATCAGCAGCACATCAAATTGGTCACAAAGCTTGCGGGCTTCACTGAGATAGCGGGGGTGATAAAAACGCATGCCGCCGGCACCTTGAACGATTGGTTCTAAAATCAGGCCACAGAGCGATTCATGGTTTTCTGCCAGCAACTCACTCAAAGGGCTAATATCTTCAGGGTCCCACTCATCAAAAAAACTGCACGCTGGCCGGGGAGCAAAATGGTATTGAGGCAGTACTCCTGAGTAAATGTGGTGCATGCCGGTGACCGGGTCACACACCGACATGGCATGAAAAGTGTCGCCGTGGTACCCCGAGCGGACAGTGGCAAACTGATGTTTTTCCGGCTTACCCCGAGCATGACAGTACTGCAGCGCCATCTTCATAGCTACTTCCACCGCCACCGAACCGGAATCGCAGAAGAATACTTTCTCCAGACCGGCCGGAGTCAGATCCACCAACTTCCTGCCAAGCGCCACCGCCGGTTCATGAGCGAGCCCACCATACATCACATGGCTGAGTGACCCGGCTTGTTCCTGCAGCGCTCTCACCAGGCGGGGATGACTGTAGCCATGGATCACCGACCACCAGGAAGCCATACCGTCAATGAGCTCCCTGCCGTCGGCAAGCCTTATCTTAACCCCCTCAGCGGATTCCACTCCGTAGACCGGAAGCGGGTCGATCATCGAGGTGTAAGGATGCCAGAGGTGATGACGGTCGAAGTCAAGCAGCTCCTGCCACTCTCGGGATATGGAGCCGGTGGATGTCTTCTGGTTCATTTCTTTGGGTTGTCGGTACCGGCTTTAAAACCGAGCGATTCGATCATCTGCAGATCTTCGGAAATTGAGTTACCCGCAGTGGTAAGATAATTGCCCACAATCGCCCCATTGGCACCCGCCTGGAAACAGCGGTACTGTTCATCACCGAGTTGAGCCCGCCCGCCAGCAAGCCGGACCACGGCATGGGGATTGATGAATCTGAACATGGCAATAGAGGTCAGCACCTCGCCCAGCGACAGTTGCTCGAGCTCGCCAAGGGGTGTGCCTGGTATAGGGGTTAATATATTGATGGGTATCGACAGGACATCCAGTTGACGCAGCTCAAAGGCCAACTCGAGGCGCTGCTCAAAACTCTCGCCAAGGCCGATGATGCCTCCCGAACAGATATCCATACCGGCCGATCTGGCAATCCTGATGGTAGCCACTTTCTCTTCCCACGTGTGACTCGTGCAGACCTGGGGGAAAAAACTTCTGCAGGTCTCCAGGTTGCAGTGGTAGCGCTTCACTCCAGAGGCCACCAACTGGGCAGCCTTCTCTTTGGTTAAAAAGCCCATCGAAGCACAGAAATAGAGCTCGCTTTCATGCCCGAGTTGATCGTACATGGCAGCGAAGGACTCGATGTCTTCTTCAGATACTTCACGGCCGGCCGTGACCAGAGAATAACGGACTACGCCCAGCGATTCATTTTCCAGACCCTGCCGGCGAACCTCATCGTAGGATACGATGTCGTAGGTTTCTATTTCGGTCTGATAACGCGAAGATTGGGCGCAGAACTTACAGTTTTCAGAACATTTGCCCGAGCGGGCGTTGATAATCGAACAGAGGTCGAAGTGGTCTCCGTGCATTTCTTTACGGAGCTGATCGGCAGCTTCGTAAAGAGCAGTCGATTCACAACTGGAAGCAAGTTCCAGGGCCTGGTCAAAATCAAGATTCCCACCAGAGCGAATCAGCTCAAGTGTTTCTTTCAGCGATGTCATAACCTCACCAGTCTCTATTCCCCCCTCACCGACCGAATACCAGTTTACTATAGGTACACAGCCGCCAAATGTCGCATTGAAAACTGAACGAAGGAAATGATCAGCCCAGGCTCAGTTTTTCAACGCAGCTTTGCAGTGAATCAGGGTTGTCAAACTGAAGAGAGACGACATTGGCTCCTTTGGGGACGATTTTTCTCATCATTCCTTTGAGCACGGTTTTGGGCCCCACCTCGATAAAGGTGTCGACCCCGCTCTCTATCATCGCCGAGATACTCTCAAACCAGCGGACCCGCGAGACGATCTGCTTGGCCATCATTTGTTTGATATGCTCGGGATTGTCCTCGGGTTGAGCGCTCACATTGAAATAGACTGCCGCCTGTGGAGCATGAAAGTCCACACTTTCGATAATTTCGGAAAAATCAGCTACGGCACCGGCAACCAGGGGAGAGTGATTGGCCACGCTGACGTTGAGAGGGATAACCTTGCCGCCCTTTTCTTCGAGGATAGGGGTTACACCTTCGAGGCCATCGATAGAGCCTGATATGACTATCTGCTGCGGAGTGTTGAAATTGGCGATGGTGACAACGCCTGTCCCCGAATAACCATCAACCACTTGCTCGAGATCCTCTATGGTCAGTCCCAATATGGCCCGCATAACGCCAGGATTCTTGGTGCCTTCACGCTCCATGAAAAAGCCACGCCGTTCTACAAGTTTTATGGTGTCCGCAACCGAGATGACTCGGGCCCCGCAGAGAGCCGAAAACTCTCCCAGACTGTGCCCGGCAAAACAACTAATCTCGGCGGTATCCGGCAGTATGTTCTGAAGCGCTTGGAGACAGATAAGATTGGTCACCGTAATGGCGGGCTGGAGCACGGCCGCCCGGGTCAATTCCTCCATCGGGCCGTCCGCGATTATCTTTTCAAGAGGAAAATCACATACCGATGCGGCCATGTCCATGATGGCCCGGCATTCGTCGTAAGAGGCGACGAATTCATTGCCCATACCAAGATATTGGGACCCCTGTCCCGGGAACAACACTGCTATTTTCATGCCTTACTCCTGCTTTTTTCCTTTTTCAATTCGATGATATTCAAGACAAACAGTATAGCTACCCCGACGCATATCGAAGAATCCGCCACATTGAACGCCGGCCAGTGATAGGCGCCGACATAGAAGTCGAGGAAGTCGACGACTGCCCCGAAACGCAGCCGGTCGATCAGGTTGCCGACGGCTCCGGCCGCGATCATAGCAAAAGATACCCGGTAGAGCAGGTGCTGCGAGGTCATTTTCCAGGCGGCGATGGTCAGGCCTAAAAATGCCGCACTGTTGACGGCTACGAAAAAATAATGCCGCAGGGGTGAGTCGACCGAGGCAAACATTGAAAAGGCCGCACCCTTGTTGGTGACATAAACCAGATTAAAAAGCCCCGGGATGAGCGGACGCACTTCGTAGAGGTCCATTGCTGAGACGATCAGGAACTTGCTCAGTTGATCGAGTCCCAGCAGTACCAATAGAATTATGAAATAGATGCGCACGTAATCCTACGAACTATGGGTTCAGGGAATCGATCACATCGAAACAGCGGGCGCAAATAGTCGGATGATCCTCAATCTGCCCAACCGTAGTTGAACGGATCCAGCAGCGCTCGCACTTTTCTCCAGAAGCCGCCCGGACGCCGATATAGAGTCCTTCAACTTCCTCGCTTGTAACCGGGTTCACATCTCCGAAACTCTCTTTGTCCACCAGCTTCAGTTCGGAGACGATTGACAACTCCTTGAGCCTCTGTTCCTGCTCGGCCACAAAATTCTGAAGCGGTCCCTCGGCACAGATCAGCAGTTCTGCCTCCAGCGGATGTCCTATGATCTTGTCGGCCCGGGCTTTTTCCAGTGCCTTGGTGATCTCGGAGCGTACGTTGACCAGATCAGACCAATGTTTTTCGGTCGTTTCATCTAGCACATAAGGTCCGTTCGGGCTTGGAAAATCGGTGAAAAAGATAGATTCGTTAAGATCTGATTTTCCGTCTCGTCCTTTAAGGGCATCCCAAGCCTCGGAGGCAGTAAAGCAGAGAATCGGCGACATGAGCAACAGCAGCCCTTCACCAATCTCCTGGAGCACCGTCTGCGCCGAGCGTCTGAGTCTCGAATCGGTGCCGGAAACGTAAAGTCGATCCTTGATGATATCGAGATAAAAGGCGCTCATGGTCATGGTACAAAAATAGTTCAAGCCGTGATAGATGGAATGGAATTCATAATTCTCATAGGCCCTGACCACTTTGGATTTGAGCTCCTCAAATCGTGCCAGAGCCCATTTGTCCAACGGCTCCAGTTCCTCATAGGCAACTGCGTCGAGGCCGGGATCAAAGTCGCTGAGGTTGCCGAGAAAGTATCTGATCGTATTTCTGATCTTACGATAGGCGTCGGTCACCTGGCCTAGGATCTCATCTGAGACCTTGACGTCGTCACGATAATCCTCACTGGCCACCCAGAGGCGCAGAATCTCGGCCCCGTACTTTTCGATTACTTCCTGGGGCGCCACTACATTGCCCACCGATTTGGACATCTTCTTGCCTTTGCCGTCGACCACATAGCCATGGGTCAGAACACCTTCGTACGGGGCGCGTCCCCGGGTGCCCACCGAAGTGAGCAGTGCACTGTGAAACCAGCCACGGTGCTGATCACTGCCTTCAAGGTAGAGGTCGGCAGGTGATCTGAGCTCTTCTCTCTGCTCACAGACTGCCGCATGACTGACTCCCGAATCGAACCAGACGTCGAGAATATCATTCTCTTTAATGAAATCGGCAGCACCACAGCTCTCACATTGCAGCCCCTCGGGTAGAAAATCTTCAATGCCATGGCTGAACCAGGCATCGGCACCTTCTTTATTGAAGCGGACGTCGATATTTTCAATCAACTCTTCGTTTTTGACAACCTCGCCGCATGATTTACAACTCACTACAGTGATCGGTACTCCCCAAGCCCGTTGCCTCGACAGACACCAGTCGGGCCGATGCTCGATCATTGCATAGATTCGCTGCATGCCCCAGCCCGGTGTCCAGGTAACATTCTTGATGTTGTCGAGCGACTTGGAACGAAGTCCGTTTTTCTCCATGGAGATGAACCACTGGGGAGTGGCCCGGTAAATTACAGGCTCTTTGCAGCGCCAGCAATGTGGATAGCTGTGGTTGATCCTGTCCTGGTGGAGCAGTTCTCCAGAAGCAGACAGGTCTTCACAGATATCACCGTTGACTGCCGGAATCGCTTTACCTTCGTAGACACCCGCATCTTTGGTAAACACACCGATGTCGTCTACCGGGGAGAGAATATCGAGTCCGTATCGCAGACCAGTCAGGTAATCGTCCGCGCCATGGCCCGGCGCCGTGTGTACGCAACCGGTTCCGGCCTCGAGAGTGACATAGTCGGCCAATACCATCAGTGAATCACGGTCCATGAATGGATGACGACAGGTGCGATTCTCGAGTTTGGTGGCCGCAAAGGTTGTAACAATCCTGTACTCCTCAATTCCGAACTCTTCCATCACCGCGGAGACAAGTTCCTTGGCCATGATCAGTTTGTCATCGCCTGCCTCAACCAGGGCGTATTCAAAATCGGGGTGAAAGGCAACTGCCAGATTGGCCGGCAAGGTCCACGGGGTTGTGGTCCAGATCACCACCTGCAGGTCGGCGCCAAGCGCCGGATCGATGTCGCTCAAATCGGAGTTAACAGGGAATTTCACATAAATCGAGGGAGAGCTGTGATCGTGGTATTCGACCTCCGCTTCTGCCAGGGCCGTTTCGCAGGTGGAACACCAGTACACCGGTTTCTTGCTCCGCACCACCGCGCCGGAGAGCAGGAATTTGTTGAATTCCCTGGCAATGGTTGCCTCATAGTCATAGGTCATGGTCAGATACGGTTTGTCCCAGTCTCCAATCACACCAAGCCGCTTGAATTCCTTTTTCTGAATTTTAATCCATTTCTCAGCATATTTGCGGCAGGCCCGGCGTTTAGAAAGGGTCGGTATGGTCTTTTTCTTGTCGCCGAGTTCCTTATCGACATTGTGTTCGATCGGCAGGCCGTGACAGTCCCAACCGGGGATATAGGGGGCGTTGAATCCAGCCATCCTCCGTGATCGCAGTATGATATCCTTAAGGATTTTGTTGAAGGCAGTACCCAGATGAATGTTTCCATTGGCATATGGAGGCCCGTCATGAAGGACGAACAATGGTCGACCTTCGCTGTGTTGCTGGATTTGACGGTAGAGATCACCCTTTTCCCATTTGTTGAGCACCATCGGCTCATTCTGGGTCAGGTTGGCCTTCATCTTAAACGAGGTTTTGGGCAGGTTAAGCGTCGCCCTGTAATCCATGATTTTCTCCTTTTATCTGGTAATTGCTGCGCAAACGTGTGAAAGTCAACGTTCTGTGTGCAGCACCTGTAACACGCAAAAACGAAACTGATAATATTAACACCAACATCGCAAGATACAAGACTATTATTTTGGGTTTGGAGAATCGTCGCCACCAGCACTTGAAGCCGAGATCCGCATGCTTTCAAATTGACACAAGTAGTGAGCTTTATTACTATTGGCTGGTCTCAGGAGATCTCAAACTTTCCCTCCAAGAAATCAGAAGGTTTTTAATGAGTGATCAAAGCACTAACGCGATGGTTGAACTGATCAAAGTCAGCAAGACCTATCGCCCCAATATTAGGGCTCTGGAAGATGTTTCTATCTCGATCAGAAGCGGCGAGATGGTGTTTATCACCGGCCGCAGCGGCGCCGGCAAGACCACCTTTCTAAAACTGCTGTGCAAAATGGAGCTGCCGACCAAAGGATTGGTTGAGATTGACGGCCTGGATATCAGGAAAATGCAAGGTAAGCGGCTGTCGCTGCTTCGTCAGCAGATCGGCGTTGCCTATCAGGATTTCAAACTGCTGACCGATCGCACGGTGGCTGAAAACATCTCCATCGCCATGGAAGTCTCCTACCTGAAACAGCAGATTGTCAGAAAAAGGGTCAGGACGCTGCTGGAAGAACTCGATCTCAGCGACAAACACAGCTCCATGACCGGTGATCTTTCTCGTGGCGAGCAGCAGCGCGTGGCCTTGGCCAGGGCAGTGGCCAACTCCCCAAAACTGATCCTGGTGGACGAGCCGACAGGCAACCTCGATGCCACTAGCACGGGCCTGGTGATGGACATGCTGGCCGCCCTCAACAATTCGGGTGCAACCATTTTGATCGCCACCCACGATCACACAATTTACCGGGATGTGGATCACCGGCTGCTGGAGCTGCGCAGCGGACAGATGCACCAGCTCCGTGACGGGGTGATGCAATGAGTTTTATCTTCGCGGTACTCCGCCAGGTATTCAGAAATTTCCGACAGACCTGGGTATCACAGTTAATGACCATGCTCACCGTCAGCCTCTCGGTCTTCATCTTTGCCTTTTTCTATCTGGTTTACAACAATATGCTCAGCATCGGCGACAAGCTTGGCTACGACCTGCGGCTGATCGTCTATCTTGAAGAAGAGCCGATTCCTGAGTTGCAGGAGCAGCTGCGCAGAAAAATCCTGGCCTTCGACGAGGTCGAGGATATACATTTTGTCTCCAAAGCAGAAGCGTTCGAACGGTTCAAAGTGCAGCTCGGTGAAGACCAGGACGTACTCGAGGATATGCCGGAAGATTTCCTGCCACCCTCCATCGAGGTCGTACCACTGAAAAACCTGAGAAGCCTCAATCAAGTAAAACTTTTCTCGGAATACCTGAGCAAATTGCCCGGCACCATTAAAGTGCAATACGGCCAGGACTGGATAGAACGTTTCTATTATTTCACCCGGCTGGTTTCTATCATAGTGGTTCTCAGTGCCGGGCTGCTGATTCTCACCTCGGTCTTCATGGTATCGTATAAAATCAGACTGACGATAATTGGCAGAAAGGCTGAATTGGAGCTCTTAAAACTGGTAGGAGCAACCAACAGTTATATAAGGACCCCTTTTCTGATAGAGGGTATCTTGCACGGCCTGCTGGGCTCCACCCTGGGCCTGACCTCACTTTTGGGGCTGTTCTACTGGATTAAGATGAAATTTTCCGGTCCCGGCATACTTAATATTTTTGAATTTTCTTTTTTTCAGCCTCCGGCCATCGTCATGATTGCAATCGTTTCGATTCTGCTCTGTCTCACCGGAAGCTACACTTCCATGAGAAAATATCTCAGGGCCTAAAGGATCTGTGCGACTGGATTTGAATCTGATGCAAAACTCCCAGCCCAAAAAGACAATCATGTTTGTCCAACGACTTGCTATCTGCCTGGTCCTGGCGCTGCTGTATACTCAGCCACTTCTCCCTCTAGAGATTGCTGCGGCAACTGAAGACCCTGACCAGCAGAAAAAAGAGCAGATCGGCAAGGGTATCAAAAAAACCAAGATAAATATCGGTCGCCTTCAAGAGGGAATAAAGAAACAGGAAGAACAGATCAGAGAGACGAAAAAGGTCGAGCTCACCCTGCTCACCGACTTGCAGGATATCGATAGCAGGTTGACCGAACAGAACCATAAGATCCAAACCCTTGAAGCCCGGATGAAAAAACAGCAGGAAATGGTCTTCGAGAAGAAAGCAGAAATGGCCGAAGCCGCCTCGCTGATGCAGAACATACAGCGGCATGTGACCAAACGTATGCAGGCCTTCTACAGGCTTGGTGAACTTGGCCTGATTCATATCACCTTCTCCAACCAGACCCTGCCTGAACTTCTGAGCTTTCAGGATTCCTTTCTGGCTCTGATCAAATACGACCGGCAGATGATCGACACCTACCGTGGCACCATATCTGAACTCAAACAGGCAATCGACTCACTGAAACTGCAGGAGACGATTTTTGAAGAGATCCTGGTGGAGAACCTGGAAGAGCAGGAAAAACTTGATGGGCTGAAGCTCGAAAAAGAGCAGCTGCTGACCAGAATCCGTACCCAGTCTAAGCTGCATGAACAGGCGGCAGAGGAGATGATTGCCGCTGCAGAAAAACTTACTGCTTCACTGCAAGGTCTCAAGGAGGAAGAAAAACAACTTGAGCAGGGATTTCTCTACGATAAGGGCAAGCATCCTCCGCCGATCAAAGGCGTGGTGATCGTGCGGTTCAACGAAGAAACCACCAATTTACTCGGCATAAGCTCAATTTCCAAAGGCATCGCCATAGATGCGCCCTCAGGTTCGACGGTGAAAGCGATCGATGATGGAATAGTCCAGTTTTCCGGATATCTAAGGGGCTATGGGAATACGGTCATTGTTAATCATGGTCATCAGTATTACTCTATTACATCAAGGATGGAACGTCTGCTCGTCAACAAAGGACAGCGGGTGGACAGGCAAACGGAAATCGGGATCATGGGAGAGACGGCTACGTTATTGACCCCAGGTCTCTACTTTGAACTGAGAAAGGATACCGATCACCTTGATCCTTTGAAATGGCTTGATACAGCCGGGTTGAAAAAATAATTTGATGAACGCAGTACTTTCAAGAAACAGGCTCACCACGGCAGCACTTTTACTGGTCTGGATCGTTTTCATGCCGATCCTCGGTTTTGCAAAAGCTGATCCCAAACAGGAAGAGTTAACCTACCGTTACCTTGAGACCTTTGCCAATGTGCTCAGTATTCTCCAGGAAAATTATGTCGAGGAAATCGAGGCAAAAGAAGCGATAGAGGGTGCGATAAATGGATTGCTGCTGTCTCTCGATCCCCACTCCGCCTATCTGAAACCTGAGAATTACCGTGAGTTTCGCAACGAAACCGACGGCTCTTTTACCGGTATCGGTATCAAAATCACCATGGAGGACGGGGTAATTACCGTCATCTCCCCGATTGCCGATACTCCCGCAGACAAGGCCGGAATCAAGGCTCATGACAAAATCGTGAAGATCGATGGCGAGCCGACCAAGGGCAAGACCCCTTTTGATGCCGTCAAAATTATGCGTGGCCCAAAGGGGACCGAAGTAACCCTGTCGATTTACCGTGATGGTTGGGAATCGAGCCGGGATTTCACCCTGCGCCGTAGCGAAATTCCACTGGTATCAGTCAAATCACTGCTGCTTAAACCCGGGTTTGGCTACCTGCGGATCTCTAATTTTCAGCGCAACACCACCAATGAAATCAGACAACAGCTGGGACAGTTGCAGGAAAAATCACCGCTGCAAGGTTTGATCCTTGATCTGCGCAACAATCCGGGTGGACTTCTAGATCAGGCGGTAAGTGTTTCCGATTTATTTCTCGAACAGGGATTGATAGTCTATACCCGCGGCAGGAACAAAGACCAGGACCTGACCTTTGAGGCCAAAGCCGACACGACGCTGACTCGTTTCCCTCTTGTCCTGCTGGTTAATGAAGGGACGGCATCCGCCTCTGAAATCGTGGCCGGGGCCGTACAGGACCATCGGCGCGGCGTAATAGTGGGTACCCAGACTTTTGGCAAGGGCTCGGTCCAGTCCATCATACCGCTCAACGACGGTGCTGGACTGAAGATGACGACAGCTCACTATTACACCCCAACCGGGCGCTCAATTCAGGTTACAGGGATTACTCCAGACGTCACCGTAAAAGCTCGCGACTCCGTTTCAGCTGTGACAGACGCACCAAACTCTTCCAAGTCGACCAGAGAGGCAGATCTCGAGAATCATTTCTCTGAGCAGACGGAGGACAAGAAAGATAGGTCCGAAACGGAAGCACTATCAGCCGAGGCACGTCAACGGTTAGACAGCGACAATCAACTCCAGGCGGCTTTTGATATCCTCACCAGTCTTGCACTTTACGCTTCCTACGATGCTGATACCGATGCGCCGGTCAGCAACTGAGATTATCTTTTGAAAAATGATCCAAGCGCTCCAGCAATTAGCCGAACAACGCATAGCCAAGGCCATCGAAGACGGTACCCTGAAAGTCGATGGCTGGAAGAATAAACCGCTGCCGCTCGATGACGACTCTTTCGTCCCGGACGATCTGAAAATGGCCTATAAAATTCTAAAAAACAGCGGCTATGTGCCCCCGGAAGTAGAGCTTAGAAAAGAAGTGCAGAAACTTGAAGATCTGATAATCAAAACCGAGGACAGTCATCAGCGAGTCAAACAGATGAAGAAGTTAGACCTGTTGATGAGAAAGATTGACCTCCAGCGCTCCAGGCCATCATCCATTGAGCATGACGACGCCTACTACCAAAAGATCGTCGAGAAGATCGATTGCTCCAAGCAGGGTTCTTCGAGCGGCTACAAATAATTGGGGACACAATACTTAAGGTGTCCCTTTGGAAAGATCTCCTTCGGATAAACCTTCATTTTGGGACACCTTAGGTATTGTGTCCCCACATTTTGGGCAGCGAATTTAAGACACCATGCCTAAAGCCCCAGTTCTTTAAGAAACCGCTGATCCCGCGACCAATGCTTGCGGATTTTCACCCAGAGATGCAGGGCGACCCGGCAATCCAGCATCTCCTCGATGTCTTTTCGCGCCGCCGTACCGATCTGCTTGATTTTGTCTCCCCGTTTACCGATAATGATGCCTTTCTGTGACTTCCGTTCCAGGTAGATCGAGGCATGGATCTCCACCAGTTTCCGCTCCTCATCCTCTTTGAAAGACTCGATCAGTACTGCCGAGGAGTAGGGAATCTCCTGGCCGGTCAACAAGAATACTTTTTCCCTTATTATCTCTGCGCTTAAAAAACGCTCGGTGGCATCGGTCGGCACATCGTCGGGAAAGTACCGAAACCCCTGCGGCATCACGCCCACAAGCTCCTCCACCAATCGTTCGAGGCCATCCCCTTTGAGGGCCGAGACAGGGATTACCCCTTTGAAGGGATAAAGTTTCGAGTAAAAATCGATAATCGGTAGAAGCCCGTCCTTATCAATCAGATCTACTTTGTTGAGCAGCAGAAAAGCCGGGCTTTCGACCTCTTCAAGATAAGTTTTGTACTCCTCCCCTCTGGCTCCGTTCTGTTCCGGACTCCAGGCCCGGGAAGCGTCAACCATGAAGACCACGGCTTCAACTCCGTGAAGTGAGTCGAGCGCCACCTGCACCATTTCCTTGTTGAGGAGCACCGTCGAACGGTGCAAGCCCGGAGTGTCAAGCAAAACGATCTGATAACCATCCCCGTTGAGAACGCCGGCGATACGGTTTCTGGTGGTCTGCGGTTTGGGAGTGACAATGGAAATTTTCTGACCGAGAAGACTGTTGAGCAGGGTTGATTTGCCGGCATTAGGGGGGCCGGCCAGCGCTACCACGCCGGATTTTATTATTTCGGAATCGAGCAAATCCATGGATCAGTCGTTTTGGTCAGTTTATTTTACATTCATCGAGATATGTGTGGAGAAAAGTAGAAAATACACTATATTTTTAACTTTGAGGATAAAAAGGATCTGTTTCCCATTCGTTTTGCACGGAGGAGATGGAATACCGTTAGGAATTTTACCGGGCCCACGGGTTTTCGGTCTACTACATGTCTTTTATCAGCGTTAGTTCAGGTAAACTCATTGAGTATCTGGATAACGGGAAATTTATCTGTGGCTACGTCACCGACAGTCAGCCGAGAAGGATACGGCTTGTCAACCAGAACGGTCGCGAGCTGAATCTGCCGGTTTCCCGTATCGTCCATTGCTCATCCTGCAGTTACAGCGGTGACTCCGACCGTGACAGTCTGGTCAAACTGTTGCGCAGCACCACCGAAAAACGCCATAGCCTTATGGAGCGGGTGGATCTGGAGATGTTGTGGGAATTGACCTGCAACGAAAACACCGACACTTTCGAACCGGACTTTCTCGCCGAACTCACCTTTGGCCGTTCCGCCGATGACGATATCGTCTCTGCGTTTTTGCGCTCGGTATTCAATGACAAACTGTTTTTTAAATACCGCGCAGGAAAGATCAAGGTCCATTCTCCGGAAAAGGTAGATCAGCTCCGCCTCATGTTAGAGAAGGAGGCTTTGAAGGAAGAGCTGATCAGCACCGGTGCTGAACTGCTGGGCCGAATTGACCGCGGCGAAATCAGCGAGTCAGATTTCAGCGAGCTGGACGAACAGGTAATCAGTGCCCTGCAGAATTATTACCTGCACGGCTCAGAGGCCCAAGAGGCTGATCTGGCCAGGAAAATTCTGCAGAAGTCAGGATTCACCAGACCACACGACAGCCATCACCTGTGTGTCAAGGCCGGTGTCTGGCACCCCAATCAAAACCTGCCGCTCTTGCGAGCCAATCTGCCTGTTTCCTTCTCGACCCAGGCACGACACCGGGCCGAAGCCATCCTTCAATGCGGTAACGCTTCACTGTTCGACGACCCTGATCGCCGCGATCTCACCCATTTAAAACCGCTGACCATCGACGGGGTCACCACCCTCGATTTTGACGATGCCTTGACGGTGGAGGAACAGGACGGCAATTATCTTATCGGTATCCACATCTCTGATGTGGCCCACTACGTGCGCCCCGGCGACTCCCTGTTCCAGGAAGCGATGAATCGAGGAACCTCGATCTACTTCCCTGAAGGTCAGGTACCGATGCTGCCGCGTCACATTTCCCAGGGAATGTGCAGCCTCATCCAGGGGGAGATCAGGGCCGCCTACAGTCACATGATCCTCCTGTCTCCCGATGCGGAAGTGCTGCGGGTACGAATCATCCCATCGATTATCCGTGTTGCCAGGCGGCTGACCTATGAGGATGCCGACCGGATGATCCAGTCGGACCCGGAACTCAAGATTCTCAACCAAATGAGGATAAAGCTGCGCGAACGGCGCCTGCGCTCAGGGGCCTTGCTGCTTCCCTTTCCTGACGTCAACATCCATATAGATAACAACTCAAAAGTCAGCGTCTCTCTTGGCAAAACAGACACTCCGGCAAGAACGGTCGTTTCCGAAATGATGATTCTGGCCAATACCGAGAGCGCCCGTTTTGTCTCCGACCGTATGGCACCCGGGTTGTTCAGATCCCAAGGGAAAATATCCAGGCGGGTAGTACAAGGCGACGATGATGACCTCTATCTCAATAGCCTGCAGCGCAAGAATCTGCCGCGCAGTGAACTCTCCACCGAAGCCAAAGCCCACAGCGGCCTCGGTGTCAGTTTCTACACCACGGTCACCTCGCCCATCAGAAGGTTGCTCGATCTGGTCATGCAGCACCAGATCAACAATCTGATTCGCCGAAAGAGCCTCTGCTTTACGCTGGAGATGTGCAAGGACTTCACTTCGGTAATCAACCGAACCCTCGCCACTGCCAACAATGTCAAGCAGCAGCGCCATCGTTACTGGCTATTGAAGTATCTGGAGGAGAGAAAGAACAGCTATATGGAGGCGATGGTCATCGACAGCGGCCCCAAACGTGTCAATCTGGTGCTGGTTGACATCCTCATGGATATCGACCTGCCTGCCACCCGGGTACCTGCCCCAGAACCAGGTACTCAGATCCGGGTCAGACCGGTCAAGGTCGATCCTCTCGACAACAGCGTCCGCTTTGACTGGTGATCAACAGCCCTCCACCGCCGCACCTTTGCGGACCGACTTGATCTTCACCTGATCACCGGAAGCAAACTGAGAAGTGTCTCGTTCACAGTCGAGCACCATCTTCTTTGCCTCCGCCTCTACAACGCGGCATTTGTTGCTTGCTGCTATTACACTGCCACCAGCAAAAATCAAACAGATCAATAGAATCGATGCACTGGTTAATTTTTTCATACCATCCTCCTTTGGTTCTGTTGTTTTTCCAGTTGTTGTCCAGAACAATAGAGGATATCCGAGGTCAATAATAGCCGACATCGACTGACATCTACCCGATGTGCGGCAGGCCGTTAGTGTCCATCTCGAAACGAGAGATTTTTCCTTAAATTGAGGCGCACGAAGAATTTCACCGCAACCATAGGGGTACTATTCCGGGCATAAAATTCTGAGTGTAATGAAGAGTAAATGCAAAAGATCGGTTATCGGGTTGACGCTAGGTAATGGCAAAAACCTATAATTCGGATACGATATAGGCCATGGGAGACAACACTTATCCAGCCGGGCCAGCCATGGTCAAAATAGATGGCTCCCGAATCAGGGCCATACGAGAGGAAAAAGGGCTCACCCAACTCTATGTAGCTACTGCTGTTGAAGTGACCACCGACACGGTTTCCCGTTGGGAAAACAAAAGATACCCAACAATTAAAAAAGAAAACGGACTAAAACTCGCAGAAGCACTGGAAGTAGAACTAAGTGAAATTCTAGATTCTACCGAAACCTCACCTCCATTGGCTGACGAAGGCATCACTGCCGCAGCAGATCCGACCGAGCCCCCCTCACCCACCGTACCTGAGGTTAAAGATTTAGAGTCCCTCGCCTGGTATAGAAAGCCAGGCCACCTGAGTATCCTCATCATCCTCCTGGCGTTGATTGGTACTGGTTGGTTCGCCCTGCGACACCTCCTACCCGAGCCACCGGCATCCCGAATAGAGGTAAGACGCATTGTTTCACCGCATTTCATCGCCGGCAGACCGCTTCCAGTCTTTTTAAAAATAACTAATCCATCTGAACTGGAGATATCCATAATCCTCAAAGAAGATCTGCCCCCGGGCACCGCTGTGGGTGGTTCGTTTCCATTGTCCTCAGGCAGTCACAACGGTACCATCAAATGGCTGACGAAAATTTCCGGTTCCAGTCTGTTCTACTACACCATCACCACCGACGAATCCTATAACGGCAGCCTGACATTCTCAGGAACGATCCAGGACGGCCATAGCAAAGAACCAATTGAAATAAATGGCCATAACAGTTCCACGCCTGGCCTGCATCACTGGGCAGATATCGATGGTGACAACCGGATCAGTGACGAAGAGATTCTGGAAGTCTACGATCTTCTCGCTAACGATACCCAGGCCCCGTTGGATCTGGATCTACTCGAGGAAATGTGGCTCGGAGAAGGCTATGTTTGGCAGCCCGAATTACAACAGTTCTCTATAATTCAATGATCAAACCAAAGACCATGAGCTATAAAAGACGATATTCCAGACGACTATTTTTTCTGCCGCTGCTTGTCTCGATAGTACTTGGGAGTGGAACGGTCGATTGTCTGGCCGAGCAGGTAGCGGCCACCCTGCAGCAACAAGCTCAGAATCTGAATCTTGAAGTCTCTGTGGCTGATCCTCCTCCAACCAGCCTCATCGCCGTCATGGAGCTGCCTCCTCAGACAAAGATCCAGGCAACCTCCCCCAGGAACGCCAAATTGGATCCAAAGAATTCACAAATAAAGTGGCTGGTGAAAAATCCCCGTACAGGTAAACTGCGATTTTCGGTGACCGTTTCGAAACCCATCGATTTATCCAAAGTCTCGGCAGAAATTTTATACCGAAAGCCGGGTGGGGGCAAACTGATCAAAATTGATGCCCAGAAACGCTGACTTGCTCCTCAGCAGAATCACTCCTGTTTTTTTTGCTTCAATTATCTCCCCAGACACCTCACTGCAGCAAGGTTGTACCGACCTATCTTCTCCAAAAACCTGAAGATACCTCAAGAATAAAAGCAATCTAATTCAGCTATTTATATGCTGGCCCGACCCGACATCAGTCCGACATCGCCTGATATCGCCTATGCAAATCCTCTTTTTCGACCTACAAAGATAACAAAGCAGTAGACTAAAAATCAAAAAGGAGGAACCTCATGAAAAAGATTCTAGTTTTAGCAGTTTTGATCCTGACAACTGCCGCCACTGCCCAGGCTGAACAGTATCTGAAAATCAACAAAGGAATCAAGGGACTGCTGCTCGGTGCGGGCGGAGGGGCAATCGCCGGCCAAGCCATCGGCCGGGATACCCAGTCAACTCTAATTGGCACGACTATTGGAACCCTTGTCGGGTATATGGTTGGCAATGAAATGGATAAAAACAGTCTCCAGTATCCTGAAGTCGGTTATCAGCCCCGCTATGTGCCACGCTATCGAGAACAACCCAGCAGCTATGGTTATGATTATCGGCCTGTACCCAGTTATCATGCCCCCTCCGGCAGTTGTAGAGAGGTGGAAATTCTCGGCACTGTGCACGGTGCGCCCGAAAAAATAATCACCACTGCCTGTCCGACGCCTGAGGGTTGGATACTGGTGGAACCGCCACCCGAATCAGCGGCCGGGTATCGCTCCGAGCCCCGGGAATATATACCCCGGAGAAGTGTAAACAATGGCTATCGTCCGACGAACAACGACTATGATCGACGGGTTACCTACCAATATTGATCTAGGCGGCGCTGCCAACCTAAAGGTAACCAACTTAAAGGGACACAATACTTAATTTTGAAGTTCAAATTAAGTATTGTGTCCCTGAAATTACCCTGAATTTTCACCTTTACTCCATTGTTGGCTTGCCTGTCCCCTCTCCTAGAGCGTATAATAAAGCCAATGAATACAAGCTTGTCAGACAACTGTTTCACCAATCAGGTGGTCAGCGAAATTCTCATCGGCCTTCGAGACGGGTTGACCAGATTTTCCGGTCCCAGCCGGGTAGCGGTGATCTATCGACTTAAGATCGATGATGAATATTACATCTGTGATCCCGCCGGTCTGCTGAGGGGGCACGATACCAAAATCAGGGCTGCGCTCTTTGACGAGGACAACCGCCCCGTATCAATCCTGCATCACCTCTCAGACAAACACTACAGCCATATCGACCGGGTTGAAGATCTCGAACTCGACGGTATCATCTCGGTTGGCGGCCAGTCTGGCCCGGTTCCCTATCAGATGTGGTTTACCGACCACCATCCCGAAATTCTATCAACCGGCCCCTCTCAGCGCTGGCTTGAGCATGCGGCCCTTAGATTTTCACACGATGTGGCCAACGAACGGGAACTCTATTCAGGTATTTCAGGCAGGTTCCTGCGGGAGTATGCAACCCATGCGGTGCACGACCATATTGTCCACGAACTGAAACGATCAAACCAGCTCGACAATCCCAACAGTTTTTCTGTCTACCAGATATTAGGCGGCATTCTGGCAATTTCCAGAACCAGAGAAGAGCTGAAATCTCCCCACGGCGAGTTAGCCTTTATTCTGCCCGAGCATATCGATTCCATTGATTTCATGGCCCGATTCCATGAAGCCGAACAACCCCAGCTCGACAATCACAAACATGTCAGGAAACTGCTTCAGGCCGTACAAAAATTCCGCAACCGTCTGGTTTCAGACGGCAGACAGATATTGGGCATTGCCAGAGGACGCATCGATCATTTTCACCTGACCGCTGACTTTCAGGGACTCTATGGATTTTTGCGGGTCAATGATCAGTCCATCTGCAGCTTCGCCGACGGGGCCTACTCTTCGGCAACCCACCAGGCCAAACTGTTTCAGGTTGAGGAGGCACTGCTCGATTACGACATGGACAGTTCGATCAGAAGCAGTCTGTTCCATATCATCTCCTCAATCATCCACTATGGTGAAACCGAAAATTTCGGCTGCGCCGTGGTTCTGGACCTTAATCGGCCCATCACCCATATAGCCGGTCAGAATCTAAGCCAGCCACTGGATCTGGAGCGCTCCAACCTGCTCGATCTGGCCTGTGACCTGGCAAGGGTTGACGGAGCCCTGCAAATCGGCAGCGATCGTAAACTTCACCGCTTTGCCTGCCTCTTTGACGGACCGGCTATTGGCAACGAGGACCGGGCTCGGGGGGCCAGATACAATTCGGCCCTGCGGTTCACCGCCTGTCACCCCGATACTGTTATCATCGTAGTTTCCGCGGACCGCCCCGTATCAGTGATCCGCAACGGTCATGAGTATGTGACTATGGTCAGTGCGACAAATTCCACTGGAGGCGTAGAGCCCGAGGTATTAAAGAACTGGCTTAAGACTGTAGACTGATCGTTATCCCGCTGACCAGGCTCTTTTGGGGATGTTCGTGAAAATCGCTCAGATATCTCGCGCCCAGATAGGAATGCGGTTCAGTATATAATTCTGAACCGACTCCTTGCGCTGACCCGCTTCAACCTCACCCACCGCTTCCATAACCTCGATGAAGTCGAACCAGCAGATTTCTTTGTCTTCATGGTTGTAAACGGTGAGGATACGCCTGTTGTCCTGATGAATATCCTCTTCCTCCTGAATGGCGGCAACAATCTTGACGGCTTCTTCGTAAGGGAGAAATTCTATTTTCTGATCGGACATGACAAACCTCTTTAAGGTACCTTGTAAAAGTAGGATTTTCTTTCAGTAGCAAGGCGCGTGCGGGAATTTTACCGCAGGCATATGATTTATATTCCGAGGATGAAATTGTCGCGTGCAACGCAGAAATTGGGCGAAACGACAATTTTTCATGGTCCATAAAAAAACGAATGGCGAGAAGGTAAACCCATCCCGCCATGGTTCCTGAACTATTGTAGGTCTATCAGGCCGGTTTAACTACGGCCCCTGACCGGATACATCGGGTGCAAACCCGCGTTTTTTTCACTCCCCCAGAATCGGTAACCATGCGAACCCGCTTCAGGTTAGGGAGCCAGCGTCTTCTCGTCTTGTTATGTGCATGGGAAACATTATTCCCGGTAACCGGGCCCTTTCCACAAATCTGACATACCTTGGCCATTTTCTTCTCCTGATATCCTTATCGTAAGCCATTGTACCATAGAGGTAAGCGGCTATTAGTCTCTACGCTAATCACATTCTCTTAACAAAACATGGTCTTTTACTCTTTTTCAGCTCGGTTTTCAACCATTTTTATTTGATCCCACGATCTGTCAACTGTGCCTTCAGCCTGAAGTGGAACTATTTCAAGCGGTCAAAATCTATATCCGAAGGCTGGTCTTCCTGGACCGGCAGCATGGATATAAGAATGTCGTTGCCTTCAATTTTGACCTGATATTTTTTTAGTGGCAGCGAGTCATGATTAAGGCACCTGCCGGACTCCAGGTCATATTCCCATTTGTGCCTCGGGCATACGGCAATGGTTCCTCCCCGGTAATCGGTGAGCAGGTCAGCACCCTGATGTTTACAGGACGCCTCTACGCCAAAAAACGTACCATCTTCCCGTTTAATAATACCGACAGGACGACCAATCAGCTTTATCACTTTGTGCGAAAGATCAGCAAACTCATCGACTGTTGCGGCTTTAACGAAATCCATTTGTGCATCCTGATATTCATTTAGTCGAGCCTTTTGCAAAACTAAGATTTTCGTTCAAAATCAAGGCATGCGAGAAATT
>NODE-46-length-40362-cov-6.45947_pt1 | contig 40362 bp, 34 predicted proteins | sample MGYA00139097_ERZ477577 | MGnify/ENA metagenome assembly ERZ477577
ATTTATAGATTTCGATAATAACTTTATTGAATTTTTTTCCTTTATGAATATATTGAAACTGTTAATTAATCATAGTTCATTAATATTAATTCTTCGATAGAGCATAAATTATTCAAAACAATTAACAACATAGGATGGAAAAATGGCACGTAAAACTAAATACGATTTAATTAGTTTCAGAGATCTTGTGGTAGCCGGTAAGAGCAAAACCGAGATCATGAAGGACATGGATATTAAAAATCACCCAACCTTTAACAATCTCATGCTGAAACTGATGGATGAAGACAAGAAATACTATCAGGTGAAAGAACCTAAGAAAACCGGCCAAAAGAAACAGGTGACCGCAAAAATAGGAAAAAATCAGACACTTACCCTTTCATCGAAGATTCTTTTCGGGACTGATTTCAAGCCTGGTGACAGCTTTTCTGTAAAAATATTCAAGAATAGAATTAACCTAACGCTTGTTGATAAATAGCTGATAAACGCACCATACTCAAGGCTATCTTTAAACATTCTGCCGGTGGTGAGCGACAGTGGAATAGTCGTTAACCGCCGGTTTTTTTTTGAGGGAAAAAATGTTCAGGCCTGTTTCTTACTGCCTTTTTTTAAATAAAGAAGGGGCTCAGTCAGGCTCTGCCAGACTGATAGTTATTTGGTCTTCAGGTTCATAGGAAACGCGGTCAGGTAACATCATTATCGAACAGTTCGGCGCCTCATTTTTCACAGGATAACCGACCATCACACGCCCCGCCTCCAATCGATAGCGGCCGTCTTTGAAGCAAAGCACATCAGCCGATTTGAGTGCAACTGCATGCTCGAGAAAAGCAGTCAGCCTCTGATTGTAGAACAATCTCATGCCCTGCATCTTTTTCAACAGCGGGCCAAGCAGTTCGAGAAATAAAATGCGCACCGCGGAAGGGGGCCCAGGAAGGCCAAAATAAAGCTTATCGCCCAGGAGCCCAAACAGCGTTGATCTACCAGGCCTGACCTGCAGGGAGCGATACAAAATCTGAGTTCCTTCCTGGGGCAGCAACTCGCCAAATAAATCATATTTTCCAGGGCCTACACCGCCCGTGCTGATGACGATATCGGCAGCGGATCTTTTAATGGTGGCAAGTAACTTTCTTATTGCAGTCCGGTCATCTGCTATGACACCATATCCCTCGGCTCGGCCGCCGAATTTATTTACCAGGTTTTTAAGCAGCAGATGATTGGAAGAATATTTCTGACCGTTTTTCAATTTCCCCTCAGACATTACCAGTTCGCTACCGCTGCAGAAAAATGCCACCCTGGGTCTTTGGAAGACCTCGACACTGCTGTTGCCTGCCGCAGCCAGAAGTGAAAGGTGGTATTCATTCAACCTGGTGCCGGGTTCGACAAGCAGTTCCCGGGCCAGATGTTCACTGCCCCGTCTGCGGATAAAGCGGCTTGGGCCTGCCAGTGAGATTCCATCGACAATCAGCTCTGTACCAGAAACCCGGCAATCCTCCTGAGCAATGACCCGTTCCGCACCGACCGGCAGCAGTCCACCAGTCATGATTCGGTAGGCCTGGCCAGGTTCGATTTCGACCTTATGACAAAACCCGGCCTGGATTTCACCCTCGATTGTAAAGGCCTGTCTGCCTCCTTCGGCAGCCTTGCCTGTGCCACAAATCGCGTAACCGTCCCTGGTAGACTGATCGTAGCCTGGAAGCGGCTGCCTGGACAGGTTGTTTTCAGTGCAGATACGGCCAAAACTGTCTTCCAGCGGCACCATCTGTCGGCCAGGCGCCGGTGCATGGCCAAGTATCAGATCTAGTGCCTCATCGAGCTTCATGTATCCCCTCCTTATCGACAAATCAAAGCTGAAGCCTGCTAAGCCTAGCATAGCGATACTATTTCTTCAACTGAGGCCGGCCTCTACAATCACCAAAATAGTTTGACACAGAGGCCTATCTGTGGTTATTTAGTTTATTTTGCTAACTTCGCTTTTCCCCGCATGGTGGTTGACCAGTCTGTCACCATGTAACGTACTGATATTAAGACCCTAGCGTCAAATAGTGGTGTCGCCATCTCTTTCCAGCAACAGGGACACCCTGAGAGGATGTAAAAATGAGCAAGAGAACGTTTCAACCGAGCAATATAAAACGCAAAAGAAGCCACGGTTTTCGTGCCCGGATGAGCACCAAAGCCGGTCGTGCCATCATCAACGCCCGCAGAGCCAGGGGCCGCAAGCGACTTTCCGCCTGATATCATTGCGGCAGTTTGGTCTTCCGAAATATTGCTTGTTGCGGAAGAACTGGGAATTTGAAGCGGTATACAGGCACGGCACGCGGCTGCACGGCAAAGGCTTCTCCATCATCTTTATCGCCAACGACCGTGGACATAGCCGCATCGGAATAAGCATCAGCAGAAAGTTGAAAGGAGCGGTTACCAGGAACCGAATTAAACGGATAGTCAAAGAGTCGTTTCGGCTGAACCGGGAGCAATATCCTCCCGCAGCAGATATCGTTGTCACTGTACGACCCAATTTTTCGCTTAATTCTCCAGATTCCGTTACGGAAGCAGTGATAAATTTAGTATCCACCCCAGCACAGCAATCATGACACCCGACAAGACGCACGGCCTTGTGGCCCGCACCTTGATTGGGCTGATTCGGGGATACAAATATATCTTATCACCTCTGATCCCTCCTGCATGTCGTTTCTATCCAACCTGTTCTGCATACACTGTAGAGGCAATTAATAAGTACGGTGCCATAAAGGGAGCCGGCAAGGGATTATGGCGCATTCTGCGCTGTCACCCGTTTTCCCGGGGCGGATACGATCCGGTGTAAGCACCGGCGAGAGTCCCCCAAGTTTTATCGGCGACGCTTCCTGTCGGCAGCAAAAAAGGATCCAGCGATCATATGGACATGTATAGAGCCTTTCTGGCTATCTTAATTTCTTTCGTCATACTACTGGGCTATCAGTATTTTTTTGTTGGTCCCGCCCAGCAGGAACCTGTGGAAACCGAGCAGGCCACCGTACAGCCGCAGCCGGATCAACAACCAGCCCAGGCACAGATCACCGCACCACCACCGTTGCCCCAAACACAGACTACAGTTCCGCAGCCGTCTGCTGTTGCTGATCAGCGTTCAGCCAGTGAAGTCAAAATCGACACCGACCTCTATACGGCCACCATCAGCGAAAAAGGTGGCGTAATAACCAGTTTTCTGCTGAAAGATTTTCGTGAAGAGAAAAACGATGAGGCCCCCGGTGTCGACCTGGTCAAAACCGATCAGGCCCAGGGCTACCCTTTGAGTTTTTCCTGGGGATCAGTTTTCGAAAGAGATACGCTCTACACGGTGGACAGCACGGACGTGCAGTTCGACTCCAGCACCAACAAGGCAACCCTCACCTTGAGAGCCCTGAGTCCCAACGGACTGGAGGTAATCCGGACCTATCACTTTAACCGCAGGGAATATCTGATTGAACACGAAGTAATGGTGGTCAACAGGAGTGGACAGACTCTCCAGGGCTCAGCAGGACTGCACCAGAGCAACCTGCCTTTCGGTAAAATTACCAAGGCCAGCAACTGGTTGTTCCGGGGGCCATCCATGTTTGGCGAAGCCGGGCTGCAAAAGTTTAAACTCAAAGAGTTCGATGACGGCCCGCAGACGGTCCAAACCAATATCGACTGGGTGGCCTACGAAGGAACCTATTTCATGACCGGCGTCATCCCGGCCGACAACTCACAGTCGATTACCATGGATGCGGAGGAAGAGCTGGTCACCATCGACCTCCACGCTGCGCTTGAAACACTGGCTCCCGAGGCGACCAACGCCTACAAATATAAGCTCTTTTATGGGCCCAAAAAGCTCACTCTGCTCAAGGAGATTGGCTATAACCTTGGAAAAATAATCAATTTCGGCTGGTTTGACGTCATCGCCAAACCGATGCTCTATATGCTCAACTGGTTTTATTCGGTGGTTCATAATTACGGCATCGCCATTATCCTGGTTACCGTCCTGTTGAAAGCCATTTTCTGGCCGATCACCCAGAAAGGGCTGAAATCGATGAAGAACATGCAGAAACTGCAACCCAAGGTGGTCAAGCTCAAAGAAAAGTATAAAGACGACCCAACCCGCATGAACCAGGAGATGATGAATCTCTACAAGACCTACAAGGTCAACCCGCTGGGCGGCTGCCTGCCGATGGTCTTGCAGATTCCTGTGTTTTTCGCTCTTTATAAGGTACTGTTGCAATCCATCGAACTACGTCACGCTCCCTTCATGCTCTGGATCAACGACCTCTCCGCACCCGACCGGCTTTATCTGGGCTTCGACATTCCGTACCTTGGCGGCCTGCCGGTTCTTACCCTGCTGATGGGTGCCTCGATGTTTCTGCAACAGAAAATGACCCCCACCACGGCTGACCCTACCCAGGCAAAAATCATGATGTTTCTGCCCCTCATTTTCACAGTTATGTTTGTCAATTTTGCCTCAGGGCTGGTCCTTTACTGGTTTGTCAACAACCTGCTCTCAATCCTTCAGCAGTATCTGATCAATCGGAAGAATAAGCCGGTACCGGCCAGCGGTTGAGCAGACGAGCAGAGAAGACTCCATGGTGGAATAAACACGAACCAGAGATACCACATGTCATCTAAAACTAAAGACTTTTACGGAAAAGACGTGGCCGAGGCAATCAAGGCGGCCTGTGAAGATTTTGGTGTTGCTCAGGAAAACCTCACCATTGAAGTACTTGAGACCGGATCCCAAGGAATTTTCGGCCTGATACGCAAGAAGGCCCACATAAGGGCGAAGATTCAAGATACAGAAGAAGAGACGGTCGAACCGGGCCCGGAAAAAAAAGCCGTTCCCCCGCAAAAGAAGGCCAGCAAAAAGAGCCCGGCTCGCAGCCCCAGAGAGAAGAAACCAGCCCGCCCCAAAGTTGAGCCGGAATCTCCGCCACCGCCTGAACCCGTGGCCGAACCATCGACTGAGGAAGACAACTTCGAAGATAATGGGAGCACCACCAGCAAAGCTCCCGTCGAATTGTCCGAGGAAACGCTGGCAGCCATCAGGGATGAATTGACCAGGGTACTCGAGTTGATGGAGTGCCCCTCGACAGTTACTGTTGACAACGAAGCCGGAACCGCCCACTGTCGGGTCAGCGACGAGCATCAAGAAACCCTTACTTCTCAGGAAGGGCGGGTACTTGACAGTCTCCAGTATCTGCTCAGAAAAATCGTATCCAAAAAGGTAGCGGGGCGCGTCCAGCTTACCATCGATGTGGGCAATTTTCGTGAGAAACGGTTCCAGGAGCTCAAAGATCGGGCCGTCGAGTACGCTGCGCAGGTTAAGGAAGACGGTAAAACCCAGGTGATTTCGTCACTCAACCCGTCGGAAAGGCGAGTGGTGCACGTCGCCCTGCAGGACGATCCCGATATCCGGAGCCGAAGCGTCGGCGAGGGATTGTTCAAAAAAGTCTTGATCTACAAGCCAGGAAAGGGGCGAAAGAACAACAACCGGAAACGGGGCCGCTCCAGACCCCGCAAGAAAAATGATAACGGATCCCAAAACGAGAACGCCTAAACCCAGCTGAACCCGGCCAAAAAGCTGCAACCACGCTCTGACTTCAGGTCTGGCAACAATGACCAGCTTGCGATTTTTGGAGAACCATAGATGAGTTCCCCAGCCCCCGATAATCGCACTATCGCCGCGATTTCCACCCCGCCCGGCGCCGGCGGCATCGGCATCATCAGGATCAGCGGAGCCGAGTCGCTCCGCATCCTCAAGTGCATATTCAGGCCAGCCCAGGCCCACTGCTCATTTGGCTCTCATCGCTTCTATTACGGCACCGTCAATGATCCCCAACGGTCCAAACTTCTCGACGAGGTGCTGGTGGTATTTATGCAGGCTCCCAAAACCTACACCAGAGAAGATGTCGTTGAAATTCACTGCCACGGCGGGTTTCTGATTCTTCAGTCGGTACTGGAGCTGATACTTTCTCAGGGAGCGCAGCTGGCCGAACCGGGTGAGTTCACCAAACGGGCTTTCCTGAACGGTCGCATCGACCTGACCCGGGCCGAAGCAGTGATTGATATCCTTTCTGCCCGCACCAGGAAGGGCGTCGACCTGGCCCTGGAACAGATGAGCGGAGTCCTCTACAAAGAGGTTGACAGGCTGCGCTCCTCGCTGGTCGAAATTCGGGCACTGCTCGAGACCGCCATAGATTTTCCAGAGGAAGAAATCGAAATCGCCGATCACCAATCTATCGCCGCAAAGCTGCAGGAGGAGGTGCTCGACCGGCTTAAAAAACTTATCTCTCAGGCCGACGAGGGCCGCATCGTCCGGGAAGGGGTCTCCATTGTTATCGTCGGTCGGCCAAATGTCGGCAAATCAAGCCTCTTAAACACCCTGTTGCAGGAAGAGCGGGCCCTGGTGACCTCGATTCCCGGCACTACGAGGGATACGATCGAGGAATATATCGATATTCACGGTATTCCCGTCCGCATCATCGATACGGCCGGCATTCGTGAGGACGTCGAGGAAGTCGAGCAACTCGGCATCAAACGGGCCAGAGAGTCAATAAACCGGGCAGATCTCGTATTGTTTCTGGTGGACGGCTCAAGATCGATCGACTCAGATGACGCCTCCCTTTTTGCAACCGTAAACCACAAACCATTTATTACGGTGATAAACAAATGCGATCTCGAGCAGCAGATTGAACGGCAAGCGCATCCTCTCATGGTCGCCGACGCTGTCGAAATTTCGGCCCGGGAACAGACCGGGCTTGAACGGTTGAAGCAGCAGATTTTCCGTCACATCACCGGCGGCAGGGAGCAGTGGCAGGAAGAGGGCTGCACTCCCAACCTCAGGCACAAAACCGCCATGGAGAAAGGGCTGCAGGCGCTCACCCGGGTTCAAGAAGGACTGCAGAACGGCTTGACCAACGACCTAATCGCCGTCGACCTGCTGGAATGTTTCGATCATCTGGGCGATATTGTCGGCGAAACCACCAACGAAGATGTGCTCGACGTAATTTTCGAAAAATTTTGCCTGGGTAAATAAGTACGTCAGCCGAATCCGATGAAAAAAATCCAGAACATCTCAGTCTATGACGATATCGACTGGCAGCTTCTCTGGCAGCAGAGCCGCTCGGCTAAATCGTGGACAAGCAAGAATGCCAAAGATTGGGACAAAAAGGCCGAAGCCTTCGCCGGCCGGACCAGAGATTCCGCCTATGTGGACTTGTTTCTCAAACACCTCGACTTGGGCAAGGATGTCAGCGTACTCGATGTGGGCTGCGGCCCCGGCACCCTGGCCCTGCCGATAGCCAAGCAGGTCAGGCAGGTAACCGCCCTGGATTACTCACAGGGAATGCTCGAACTGCTCGATGCGCGAGCCAGGCAAGAGGGCATCAACAATATCAGAACCGTGCACTGCGGCTGGGAAGATGACTGGTCAGAGTTCGACATCAGTCCCCATACTCTGGTGATTGCCTCGAGGTCGATGAACATTCCCGATCTAGCCGGAGCATTGCAGAAACTGGGACACTATGCCACCGGCACCATCTATGTTGCCGAGCGCATCGCCCCCTCCCCGTTCGACCCTGATGCCTTTACCGCCCTTGGCAGGGAGTTCAACTCGGGCCCCGATTACATCTACACCGTCAATATGCTCTATCATCTGGGCATTCACCCCCGGATCGAGAGGATAGAGCTTGCTCGGGAACTGCGTTTCGACAACCTGGACCGGGCCGTTCAGGGCTACGCCTGGATGTTCAGGGATCTGCTCCCCGAAGAAGTGCAGTCGCTTGAAAATTTTGTGAGAAATAGGATTATTAAGCAGGAAGACGATCACATCATCGTCAAGAGGGACCACCCCCAGCGCTGGGCCCTGCTGTCATGGTCCAAAGACGACATAGAACCGAGATCATGAAGCAGCCGACCGGGATTACATTTTATGCCTGAACTACAACAATTTGATATTGCCGTCATCGGTGCTGGGCATGCCGGTTGCGAGGCCGCCCTGGCGGCTGCCCGCATGGGGTGCAAGACCCTGATCTGCGTGATCAACCTCGACACCATCGGGGCCATGTCCTGCAATCCGGCCATCGGCGGACTGGCCAAAGGCCACCTGGTACGTGAAATTGATGCACTCGGCGGTGAAATGGCCAAGAACATCGACCAGACCTCAATCCAGTTTCGCCGTCTCAACACCAGCAAGGGACCGGCGGTGAGATCGTCGCGGGCTCAGGCCGACCGACTGCTGTACCGTCTGCGAATGAAAAAAATCCTTGAAAATCAGGAGAATCTGACCATTCGCCAGACCACCGTGGATTCGCTGATTGTCAAGAACAACCGGATCACCGGGCTGCGCACCTCGCTGGATGAGGAGGTTGAAGTCAAAGCGGTGGTCGTGGCCACAGGCACCTTTCTCAACGGTCTGATTCACGTCGGATTGAAGAACTTCCCGGCTGGAAGAATGGGAGACACTCCCTCTCTGAGCCTGGCCACCTGGTTTCGGCAGCAGGGGTTTGCGGTGGGCAGGATGAAGACCGGCACGGTGCCGCGCCTCGATGCCAACACCATCGACTACTCGGAACTCGAGCCCCAGCATAGCGACCAGCCACCGGCGTTTTTCTCCTTCACCAACAAGGGGGAATACCGGCAGCCCCAGTTTCCCTGTCATATCACCTACACCAATGAGAACACCCATCAGATCATAAGAGATTCCATCGACCAGTCTCCGATGTATGCCGGTATTATCGAAGGAGTCGGCGCCAGGTATTGTCCCTCCATAGAGGACAAGGTCATGCGCTTTCCGGAAAAACCCAGACATCAGATTTTTCTGGAACCAGAAGGAATAGAAACCACCGAGGTCTACCCCAACGGTCTGCCCACCAGTCTGCCGCTGGCCACCCAGGTGGCAATGATCAAGAGCATCAAAGGGCTGGAGGAAGCGGTGATCGTCAGGTCGGGGTACGCCATTGAATATGACTATGTCGATCCGCTGGAACTGCTGCCCTCGCTCGAGACCAAAAGGGTTCAGGGACTTTTTCTGGCCGGCCAGATAAATGGCACCTCGGGTTACGAGGAAGCCGCGGCCCAGGGTATTATCGGCGGTATCAACGCGGTCCACTATTGCCGCGACATTGACCCTCTGGTGATAGACAGATCCGAGGCCTATATCGGTGTGCTCATCGATGATCTCATTACCAGAGGCACCAAAGAGCCTTATCGGCTCTTCACCAGCCGGGCCGAATACCGATTGCTGCTTCGCGAGGACAACGCCGACGCCAGACTCTCGGAGATCGGTCATCGAATTGGTCTGCTGCCCAAAGATGAGCACCATTTCTTCGTCGCCAAACAAAAGGAGATTGAGAGCGGCATCGAACTTCTCGAAAGCACCTGGCTGAAACCATCGGCCGACATTGACCCGATACTCAGCCGCCTGGGCAGCACGGCTCTCAAGCAGAAATCCAGTCTGGCCGATCTGCTCAGAAGGCCGGAGCTGACCATTGCTGATCTTTGCGAGCTCTGCAGTGCTGAGCAACGACAGCCGGTGGAAGATCTGAGCAACGCCCGTTTCAGCGAGGATATTCAACTCAGGGTCAAATACAAGGGGTATATCGACAGACAGAATGAGCAGGTCAGCCGCTTCAAGAAGTTGGAGTCGACCCGTATCCCCCCGGAACTTGACTACTCGGAGCTATCCGGTTTATCCAACGAGGTGGTCGAAAAGCTGAGCCGGGTCAAACCGTTGTCACTGGGGCAGGCATCGAGAATCTCAGGGATCACCCCGGCCGCCATCTCGATCCTTCAGATCCATCTTAGAAAACACCGCTCCCGAAGTACTCTTCCGGAACCGGGCAAGTGAGGGAAGAATAACACCGATGCTCCCCTACCCCGACATCGATCCCGTGCTGCTGCAGATCGGTCCGCTGCAGGTTCGCTGGTACGGCCTTATGTACGTGCTCGGCTTTGCAGCCGCCTACCTGCTGGTCAAATATCAGTTGAAGCAGCGCTCCTTTCCCAGGTTGCAGGAGCAGTTCGAAAACCTCAACATCGCTCTGATCATCTCCCTGATCATTGGTGGCCGATTGGGTTATGTCCTGTTCTACAACCTGGGCTACTATCTCGCCCACCCCTGGGAGATACCGGCCACCTGGACCGGCGGCATGTCGTTTCACGGGGCGGCCATCGGGCTCTTTGTCGGAGGATTGTGGTTCTGCCGAAAAAAGAAGATACCGTTTTTTAAAGCTGCCGACATCTACATGGTCACCATACCCATTGGCCTCGGCTTGGGCAGGTTGGGTAACTTCATCAACGGCGAACTGTTCGGCCGCCCCACGGACCTTCCCTGGGGCATGGTATTTCCGGGTGGTGGTCCGCTGCCCCGCCACCCCTCCCAGCTCTATGAAGCCTTCTTCGAGGGGCTGGTTCTCTTTGTCCTGCTCTGGTCACTGCGCGGCAGACCTTATCAAAAGCACCGCCTGTGGCCCCACGGCTCGCTGGTGGCCTTGTTTTTTATCAGTTACGGTTTCCTGCGATTTTTCATCGAGTACACCAGAGAACCCGATGCCCATATCGGCCTCATCGGCCCCTTTTCAATGGGTCAGATACTCTGCAGCCTGATGATCGCCGCCGGTCTGCTTCTCTGGTATCAGCTGGTCAGGGCCGGACAACAGAAATAGCGTGAAGCTTCAGTTCTTTTTGACCAGCGTACGCAGTTTTTTACCAGCTCTGAAGTTGACCACATTATGGGCAGGAATCGAGATGGTCTCGCCGGTCTGAGGGTTTCTGCCCTTCTTTTCAGCCCTTGGGGTAACATGAAATGATCCGAAACCCGAGACAATTACCCGTTCCCCTTGCTCCATAGCTTTGCCCATATTGGTGAGAAAAGAGTCGAGCGCCTTTGCTGCGGTCACTTTGGTCACTCCGGTCGATAGGGCGATCTTTTCAATCAGTTCTGCTTTGTTCATCGAATGGTTCCTTGATTTAACCAGATACTGCAGCCTGCAGCGGCATGGAATGAAGAAAAATCAGCGGCTCAGAAGACTAGAGGCTGAGAGGGTTCCTGTACCCTGCAGGCAGATAATTTCAGGCCACAGATTTACCTTCATCGAAACTAAAAAACAATCCAGGCAATCACCCGGTTTCGGATGGGTAATTTTACCTAATTCCGGTGCCCTTGAGGCTGTGCTCCCATCTCAACAGATGGTTGGAGGAAAAATACGCAATTCTGTTTTGCTGCGCAGGTAGGCCGGGAACTTATTCCTCGAGTGTGACATAGCCGTTCTTGATCGCAAAGTTAACCAGATCGACAGAGTTATTCATCTCGAATTTTTTCAATAGACTGGCCCGGTGGTGATCAACGGTTCGAGGACTGAGCTTCAATTTGTCCGCGATCTTTCTGGACGTCATTCCCTCGACCACCATTCCGAGCACCTGTTTTTCCCGCTTTGTCAAACCCTTGAAGGTTTTGGAGGACAGAGGATTGCGATAGCTGTTGAGCATATCTTCGGCAAATTCATTTTCCAGACAGGGAGAAATATAGGTTTTACCCCCACGGATCTTACCAATGGCCGACATTATTTCCTGTTCTGTGTCGCTCTTGACCAGATAGCCATCCGCCCCGGCAGCTATGGCCCGACGCAGGAACCTGATATTTTTATGCATGGTCAGCACCAGGATCTTCAAGGCCGGGTAGCGCTTTTTCAGTATTTCGGTGAGCTCGATGCCGCTCACTCTTGGCATCGAGATATCCAGAATTAGCAGATCGACGATGGTTTCTTTAAGCCTGTCCAGCAGTTCATCACCGTTGCTCACTTCTCCAACGACTTCCAGATAGTCGTCAGTGGAAAGAATTATCTTGATGCCGTGCCGAATCAACACATGATCGTCCGCCAGTAAAATCCGGTATTTCTCCTGACTCTTCTCCATAATCAGTCTAAATTTTTCTCGGTACGACGTTTATCTTTGCACAGTCCGGTTCCAGGATGCACTCGTCACAATGCGGGGCAACCGGTCTGCATTTTCCCTGTCCAAAGGCAACCAGAACCCGGTTGACCTTTTTCCAATATTTTCTGGGCAGCGTTTTTCTCAGTGCCATCTCAGTATCCAGCGGCGTCTTCGTACGTACGTACCCCCAGATGTTCATAATCCGGTGTACATGGGTATCGACACAGATGGCCGGTTTATCAAAGGCGACTGAAAGTACCAGGTTGGCCGTTTTCCTCCCGACGCCGGGCAGTTTCACCAGCTCCTCTATGGTGTCGGGAACGACTCCCTGACAGCTGTCTCTTAATAGCACAGCCGTTTTCTGAAGATGAATCGCTTTGGTTTTATAAAACCCCACGGGATAAATGAGATCTCGAATCTGTGCCGCCGACAATTCGGCCAGGCTGTCGATGTCGGGCGCTGAATCGAAAAGGCGGGCCGAAGCCACGGCGGTCACCTCATCCTTGGTTCGGGATGAGAGAATGGTGGCGATCAGCACCCGATAACTATCACGGCTCTGGACACCGATAAGATCCACCACCGGCACCCGGTACTTCATCACCTCTATTTCCAGCCTATCGAGAAACCTCCCTATGTTGACCAAATGCACACCGACAACCGCAAAATTTTAACCATTTTAACTCTACCGCACCAATTTTACATGACAAATGAGATATGACAAGAATCTTTCTCAACTTTCCCCTATCTCATCTCTTTTTTTAGATCGATGGGCCTTTCGACGGCTGAACCAGGAAAAGGAACCAAAAAGTAGATGGCAGCGCCGCGCGTTCTGCGGTACTAATGAAAATCTTCAACCTCAGCTAGAGAAAACCGACGATAGACGATGTCAGAAATCACCGTTCAACCGCTGCCGACCACGCCCAAGGAATGTCAGACTCGGGGCTGGGAAGAAATCGATATTGTCCTAGTCAGCGGCGATGCCTACGTTGATCACCCTTCCTTCGGCATAGCCCTGATCGGCCGGTTGCTGGAAGCCAAGGGCTATCGGGTGGCCATACTACCTCAGCCCCGTTATGACCAAGAAACAGATTTTCGCCGTTTCGGCCGACCCAGGCTTTTTTTCGGCATCACTTCCGGAAACCTTGATTCAATAGTGGCCAATTACAGTTCCAACGGCAAAGTACGCGATTTAGACGCTTACTCCCCCGGTGGTTCACCCTGGCGCACCGAAATCCGCGATAAGACAAACCGCTACCGTCCCGATCGGTCCGTACTTGTCTATGCCAACCTGGCCCGAAGAGCTTTTCCTGAGACACCGATCCTACTTGGCGGCATCGAATCATCGTTGCGCCGGTTTGTCCACTTCGACTACAAGCAGAACCGGCTGAGAGGATCCCATCTGAGCGACGCCAAAGCAGATCTGCTCGTTTATGGCATGGCCGAAAGGGCGATAGTCCAGGCGGCACAATTTCTGAACGGCGGTCACCCTCTGGAAGGTATAGCCGGCACCTGTGTAAGGTTGAGCGAGGCGGAAATGGTCGCCTTTGAACTGGATTGTGCGGAAAAAAACCAGATCTTGGTGAGGCTGCCAGGCTGGGATGAGATCCAAGCCGACAGCCGTCGGTTCATGCAAGCTGAACGTATCATCGATCGCTACGCCCGTTCTCGGGCCGATCGAGTGCTGGTGCAGAAGCAGCAGTCCGCCTGGATTGTCCAGTACCCTCCCGCCGAGCCGCTGACCTCCCTAGAAATGGATCAGCTCTATGAGCTTGACTTCAGCCGCCGCCCGCATCCGTCGACTCCCGATATACCGGCTTATAAGATGATCAAAAACTCAGTAACAGTGGTTCGCGGCTGTTACGGCAATTGTTCTTTCTGTGCCATCACCAGGCACCAGGGTCCACGGATCACCAGCCGCACGGTGGACTCGGTCGTCGCTGAGGTCGACCAGATTTCATCCCGCCCCGAATTTGACGGTACCATCACCGATCTTGGCGGGCCGACTGCCAATCTGTTCGCTACCCGATGCGCCATCGGCTCCTGCCCGAAGCATGACTGCCTCTATCCAAAAATCTGCAAAAATTTAATCTTCAACGAACACCTTTTCCTCGAGCTGCTCGACAGGGTGGCGGATCTGAGCAGGGTAAAGCATCTGTTTGTATCCTCCGGCCTGAGGCTCGAGCTGCTGCTGCAGACACCGAAGTTGCTTGAGAAACTGATTCGAGACCACACCCCGGGAAATTTAAAAATCGCCCCCGAGCACACCGAGGCTGACATCCTGGCCCTTATGCACAAAGAAGGGCATGATCGGTTGGTCAGCTTTGTCGAACTCTTCAGAAAGATAAGTAAAAAACTCCAGAAAAAGGCTGGGCTTACCCCCTATATCATCAGCGCTCATCCCGGCTGTACAGAAGAGCACACCCGCAGTATGGTTAAAAAGATGCGGCGGCTGGGCCTCTCTGTCCGCCAATTTCAAGACTTCACTCCAACCCCTGGTACTTTATCGACGGCCATGTATGTAAGCGGCCGTCACCGGGATAAGGACAGCCCCATAAAGGTCGCCAGGAATCAGTCCGACCGAGCACGGCAGCGCCGCATTATAGAGCGTCAGTTTTCGGGGAAATCGAATCCTGACAAAATGGTCCGATCGGCTGCCAAACCCAGGCGAAAAAAAGGGAAATTTCAGAAAAGATAGAGGCGGGAGTTAGTTGGCGATATCCTCGAACGAGCTCTCCTGGCGCCTACGCAGCTCGTCCACGTGACTGCCGATGGCAACGATCAGCGCCCGTGCCGTTCGATATTCACGCCTGCTGGCGCTCTCCTCCAGATGATCGAGCAGATCAGAAAGACGGGTAAAGCCATAAAACCCGGCCAAGCCTTTGGCGCTGTGACTGGTCTTTTCCAAGATCGCATGATCATTGTCAGAGAGGGCCCTTTTAATGTCCACGATTTCCTCTGCTATGGTATCGAGGACCTTGGGGATCAAGGCAGCCAGGGCCCCCGATCCGTCGTCCACAGACGCATGCTGATCATCTGAATTGCCTACCAGCTCTGCGTTGGCTGGCAACTGTTTTGAATGTCGCTTTAAAACAGCCAGCAGGTCAATTCTTGTAAAGGGTTTGATCAGGACCTCATCGAAGCCCGATTCCAGGTAGGTTTCTTCCTGCTCCACAAAGGCGTGGGCCGTCATGGCAATTATCGGGGTCGGCCCAATATCCAGTTTTTCTTCCAACTTACGAATGTGATTGACTGCTTCGATTCCGCCCATCACCGGCATGCGCAGATCCATCAGGATGATGTCGCAGCTGTCATCAACAAACGCTTTCTGCGCTCGCCGGCCGTTTTCGGCATATTTGATAGTTACCGGGAGGTCTTTGAGATAGTTCCTTATCACCTCGAAATTCAGGTAAATATCGTCAACCACCAGTATCCGGAGCGGTCCCAAGGCGTCCGGAAGCCCGACTAGTTCACGATACCGGGGATTGAACGAGTCCTCCTCAGAAAACGGCAGCCTGAGCTGTACCGTGAAAGAACTGCCTTTGCCGATTTCGCTTTCAATTTTAATCAGCCCGCCCATGGCCTCTACCAGGCGCTGACTGATGGCAAGACCAAGCCCGACGCCACTTCTGATCTTCCGGCTCCCCTGTTCGAGTTGGGTAAAACGTTCGAAAATCAGTTCCTGCTTGTCCTGGGCTATACCGATTCCGGTATCTGACACCGAGAATAAGACAGACTCTCGGTTATCGTATTCAAGACCTGCAACAGACAGACAGACTCCACCGCTGTCAGTATATTTCACCGCGTTTCCAACCAGATTGAGCAGAACCTGTCTCAATTTCCTGGAATCTCCCAACCGGTTGATATGGAACGAACTATCGTATTCCAAAGAAAACTCGATCCCTTTCTCCAGGGCCAGATGGGCACCCATCGCCTCAACCCCGACGAGTAGCTCTTTTAGATCGAAGGGCGTTTCAATCGCCTCGATGCAGCCTGATTCGATCCTCGAGAACTCCAGAATATCGTTGATCAATTTGAGCAGATGTTCACCGGATAGCCGAAGGCTCTGCAGATATTGTTTCTGACTGTCAGCAAGCTCCGTACCGGCCAACAGTTCCCCCATTCCCAGCACGATATTTAAGGGGGTGCGGATCTCATGGCTCATATTGGCCAGGAAATCGGTCTTGGCCTGGTTTGCTTTCTCTGCCAAGGCCCGGGCCTCCTCCAGCTGCTGCATGGCCCATTTGGTCTGATGGCGGTTCATATCGTCGAGCTTTTCCTGACGCAGCAGACGCTTTTCCATCCGCGAAATTCTGCGCTTCAGATAGCCAATTTCCTGATTCGCCCTTTCCAGCTGTGGCTTTAGGACTTCTGTATCGGTCATGATTGATTTGAACTGGATCGCAGTGCCACCAATACGCAGGTATCACTATGAAAATAAACCGGTTGACCATTGACAAAAGGACCGATTTCACCATAGCAGTAGAAGCCAAAGAAGGGTACCTGCAGACCATCTTTTTTAAGAACTTCAAACTCTTCATCAGTACGCGAGCCAAGTACATGCCTGCGTGAGGTACAGGAAAACATCAGGACGATATCAGGTTTAGCTTGTTCAAACACAGACAAAACCTGGGCGGATCCGCGATGGCCCGAATTCAAAGTGTCTTCGCGGGTAACCTGAGTGATCCTGACCTTACAGGGCTCTTCTAGTCTACCGACAAAGGAGATACTGCCGTTGTTTCGATTAACCTCCACCGGATCCCTGAGAACAAAATCTTCACTGTCAGCGGTATAGACGGCAAGTGGAAAAAAAGACAACTCACGGTCCTCGATATACTTACCAAAAAAACGTTCATAGAATTCAAGTGCAGTTACACCATCAATGGAATGGATAACATTCCCATTAACTTTATCTACGGGATAGTAATTGCCATAGGGTACAGGCCCCGTGGCGATACTGATGCCCATTTCCACGTCTCCACTCATCAGCAGGATTGGCATCGCATCACTAAATAGTTCTTTACCGAGAAACTGATGGGTTTTTATGATTCTGAAACCATCTCCCGCTGAACCACCAAATATGGGCAGACTCTCACTCATTCCCGACCGGAGACAGGCATCGATCGGCACGTTCATGGTTGACATACCGTCTGGCAGTACCAGCGCCATGGTCGGCTCCAGGCCCAAATTAGCTTTGGCCTGCCGATATGCTTCTGAGATTGAATATTCTGCGCTATCCGAAATATTTTCAGCAACGGCTGCAGCAAATGAAATTTCGTCGGAAATCAGCAGCAGCAGTGCCGATGAATCCTCTGTGAAGCCCCTCTGCGGGGTGATCTCACCATCGGTGGTACAGCCGATTAACTCGATGTCGGGAAAAGCCTCAGCAATTGCAGCCAGCATCTGACCATAGTCCGCCTCCAGGCAAGAGGTAAAGAACAGCCCCGCCGCCGCACGGCGACCGCCCAGTTGATCTCTGCAGTCGGCAACGATGCTGCGCACCCCAGCTATGGGATCAAGGTCATCACTCACGCTGTAAACACTCTCTAACATCGATTCGCTCCCGTTATCCCGGTACAGAGTTGGACCTCGACATACCGGACTAATGATTCTCCATTGTTTGAAAAACCTGGCTAAAAAAATCAGTTCAAGAAGATACGCTGCAACTGCCGCATTGTAGCATATTATTGCTGTTGAATCTCTTAATTAATATCAAATAACAACATAAATTCAGCTGTTTGAAATGTGCCAGAGCCATCTTATTTGCTTCACACGTCAGCATACCATCCGTATGAAAACGGATCGGCATGTACGGCTAGAAACTCTCGTCGATGTATGACAATCTCGAGCAGGTCGCAAAACAAAAAGATTTGAGCGGCAGGGAGGAGGATCTGCAGCAGTTGACCGCCGGTCTATCAAACCTGTCGCTGCACTATGGTGAAGGCGACGAGACAACACTGGAACAATAGCCGCAACCGATAAGTCGGCTGGAAAATCGCTCAAACCGCTTACCTGTGACCCTACTCGAACCAGTCATCGGCCGAGAGACTTACCACCTCGTCGATGGTCGAAACGGATAACAGCAGCATGAGCAGCCGGTCCAGGCCAAAGGCAATTCCCGCAGCCCGATCGAGCCGATCAAGATCAGCGAGAAATTTCTCCGGCATGGGGGGCCGGGCACCGTCTCGTTGTTCGATTCGATCCAGTTCCTCCTCGAATCGAATACGCTGTTCGCTAGCGTCGGTGAGTTCGCTGAACCCGTTGGCCAATTCCATACCATCAATATAGAGTTCAAAACGTTCGGCCAGGTTGGCATCCTCTTTTTTCAACCGGGCCAGAGAGGCGCATTCAGCAGGGTAATCGCAGAGAAAAGTGGGGGACTGCAAACCAAGGTGCGGCTCGATATCGATGGCGATCACTTCATCGAACCTCTTAGAGTTGAGTGCTTCTTCAAGCGGCATTTTGCCCCACCGGGAAAACGCTTCGGCAACGGTGACAGTTTGCCACTCTTTGTCGACGACCATGGTCCCGAAACAGGACCTGGCCACAATGGCCCCATACTTTTCCCGCTGATTGAGCCCCTCTATTACATAGTCGACAAGAGCTCTGCAATCGGCCATCAGATCAAAGTAGTCACCATCGCTGCGGTACCACTCGAGCATGGTAAATTCTTCCAGGTGGCGGGAACCCCTCTCATCGGCTCTGAAACAGGGACAGATCTGAAAGATATTTTGACCTTGCCGGGCCAGGAGGCGCTTCATACACTGTTCGGGGGAGGTTTGCAGAAACCAGGCACCCGAAGCCATGGGGGTGATGTTACTTTCCGGCAGCAGCACCGGCTGACGAATGGGGGTGTCTACCTCAAGAAAGTCCTGGCCGCAAAAATAACTGCGCACCAGATGAAAAAGGGCTGCGCGGAACTGCAGCCCCAGGATATCGAGCATCGTTACTCTTTTACTCTGGTTACATATTCACCTGAGCGGGTATCGATCTGGATTTTATCCCCCTCTTCGACAAACGGCGGTACGTTTAACTGGTAGCCGGTCTCCACGGTGATCGGTTTGGTATCGGTGCCGGATGTATCGCCTCTGGCCCATGGATCTGCCTGGGTGACAGTGAGATTGACAAAGATCGGCAGACTGATGTCTATGGGACGGGGACCGAAAAAAAGCACCTCCACCTCCATATTGTCAACCAGATAGTTGATATTGTCACCCAACTGCTCACCCGTGAGAAAGAGCTGTTCATAGTTTTCCGTATCCATGAAATGATACTCGTCAGCCTGGTTGTAGAGGTACTGCATCTTGCGCTCTTCCAGCTCCGCCTTCTCAAATTTGTCGTTGGAGCGGTAGGTGTTGGAAAACTGAGATCCGGTGATCATATTCTTAAGTTTGGTGCGATACAAGGCCTGACCTTTACCGGGTTTTGAGAACTGAAAGTCGACGATGATATGAGGTTCATTGTCGATTAATATTTTCAAGCCTTTACGTAGGTCTGATGCACTAAACATGAGGTCTCTCCATAGAAATCTGTAAATCAGTGTACGCTATCAGGGAGCTAAAACATCCTGTTAAAGCTGCAACTATACCTGCCCGGAGTCCGGTTTGCCAACAGAATCTAGCCCCACGTTCTGCAAAGACAAAAACGAAGTGATTGACTCTCCGAGGCTGCGATCCGTAACCAGTTAATATAAGATCACATCAACAAAATGACTCCGTGGATTTTCCTGCTGGGATAGCCGTGATAGACTTTCCGGGCCTGCGTACTCAGCCTGATCGACTACACACTGAAAAACCGATCGGATGTCGGCCACAGAACGGCCTCTAACGATCGGTAAACATTTTCAGCGCTCCGTCGGGCCTCCGCAATGCAGGCCCGGAAAGTCCACCACGGCTCAAACCGTTTCATATCTGCCTTAACTTCCAGAGGCGGCAAAGGGGCGGAGTGTGCATCAGCGGCAGGCCCCGGAGGCCGGAGGATCAGGCCGGAGTGTAGCATACGGAGGCGCTTGGCCGCCGCACCGCAGCCTCAGTCAATCAGTCCCTGCAGCTAATGGTTTCCACCTCAAAGATCGGTGGTTGGATCCGATTGGTTATTGCCGCCAACCAGCAAACTATTTATATATACTCCATGAAAAATTCCCGCTCCAGAACCATCGGCGTACTATCCGACACGCATCTCTATGAGCTCGACGATAGATTCAGGAATCAAGCTGCACAGGCTTTTTCAGCCTGCGATGCAATTATCCACGCCGGTGATCTGACCAATAAAGACATTCTCGACGTCTTCAGAGACAAACAACTCTATGCTGTCCACGGCAATATGTGCGGCTTTAAAACACGTACTTCGCTACCCGAATCACTAGAATTCACCATCGACGACTACCGATTCGGACTATACCACGGTGACGGGATCGGTTATGATATGGAAACCGGACTCATATCCCGCTTTGCTGAGGCTGACTGCATTGTCTTTGGTCACACTCACCAGCCGCTGGTACACAAATTCAACTCAGTACTTTTTGTCAATCCCGGTACTTTTCGGGGAACCGGCCGGTACGGCAGTTCCGGAACCTACGCTATTATGACCATTGATGAAAGAGGTCTGTCGGCCGCCATTCATACGCTGTCGCCCGATTTATAGAATGAAATCCTTATGGACTCCATGGAGAATGGAGCATGTGCTCGGCAATGAGCCCCATCCTCCCCATTGTCTGTTCGAGCCGCCGGGAGATCAGCCCCACTCCAGAGAGCTGCTTCTGCTTTATCGAGATTCCGGACGGCTCTGCCTGCTCAACCGCTTTCCCTACGCGAACGGCCACCTTCTCGTTGCTCCGGCTCGTCATGTGGCCTGCATTACCGAACTTGAGGCAGCTGAGTTGCAGGAAGTGAATGACCTGGTTCAGAAAGCTATCGAAATTTTAAAAGAGGAACTAAACCCCGACGGCTTCAATGTTGGTCTGAACTTAGGACAAGTTGCCGGAGCTGGCATCGACGACCATATTCATTATCATATTGTGCCGCGCTGGCAGGACGATCACAATTTCATGACGGTGCTGGCCGAGGTTCGAACGATTCCCGAGCATATAGAAAAAACCTACGACAGATTGCTGCCCCGCTTTCAGCATCTTTACCGTTCAAATCACAAATAGACCTCCGTAATGACCTCACCTCCGAAAATGACGCCGATGCTCAGGCAGTATCTGGAGATAAAGGAAGAATATCCAGATGAGATTCTGTTCTATCGGATGGGCGATTTTTACGAGATGTTTTTCGAAGATGCCGAGGTTGCCTCGAAAATTCTTGGCATCACCCTGACCTCACGCAACAACAAGGCCGACGCGGCCAGAATCCCAATGTGCGGCATCCCCTACCACGCAGCCCAGACCTATCTTGCTAAACTGGTCAAGGCCGGCAAGCGGGTGGCCATCTGTGAACAAACCGAAGATCCTTCCCAGGCCAAAGGAATTGTCCGCCGCGAGGTCATTCGGGTGGTTACTCCAGGAGTCACTACCGATGATCAGATTCTGGAAGAGAATGAGAATCGTTACGTCTGCGCCTTGAGCAGATCCCTCTCCGAGCCCGTTCCGCAATGGGGGTTCAGTTTTCTGGATTTGAGCACCGGTGAGTTCTTGACCGGAGAGCTCGAAGACGATTCAGCGGTACCCGAGCAGTTAGTGGATCACCTGACCCGTATGACACCAGCCGAGTTGTTGATCAACGAAGCAAAACAAGTAGATATTAAACCACTGCTGGAGACGGTCACTCTGCACCTACCTGAAATTTGTATCACTCTGCGCGGTGATGACCTGTTTCACTTCAAAGAAGCCAATGAGGATCTCAGCGATCACTTCCAAGTGATCAACCTGGAAGGGTTCGGCTGCGGATCGATGAACCAGGGTATTGTGGCAGCGGGAGTGCTTCTCGATTATGCCAGGGAAACGCAGAAGAGTGATATCGGCCATATAGAGAAACTGACCCCTCTCAAAGGTGATTCGGTACTGCTCATTGACGATGCCTCACGCCGTAACCTGGAACTGACCAGGACCATCATCGGCAACAAGCGCGAGGGTTCTCTGCTGGCCGTGCTGGATAAAACCAGAACGCCTATGGGTGGGCGGCTGCTGCAGAATTATTTGCTTCAGCCCCTGCAGGATATTGAGGCGATCACTGAAAGGCAGGAGTGCGTCAATTTTTTCCATAACAACCCGTCGATCAGACAGCAGTTCAGAGATTATCTCGACGCCATCTACGATCTCGAACGCCTCAACTCGAGGATGGTGCTCGGTCAGGGCAACGGCCGTGATGCGGTTGCCCTGCGACAGTCACTTTCCGTTCTCCCCGACATCCATGCTCTTCTGAAACAGTGCACGGTAAACGGCCTCAAAAGCATCAGCGACGAATTTGACGATTTGACCGAGCTGGCCGAATTGCTGGAGCGCTCGATCGGCGCTGAACCGCCGGTCACCCTGCGTGACGGCAACCTGATCAGAGAAGGTTACAATGAGGAGCTGGATGAACTCATCCACCTGCTGCGCGACGGCAAGGCGCTCATTCTCGGACTGGAAAACCAGGAACGCGAGAAGACCGGCATCACCAAACTAAAAATTGGCTACAACAAGGTTTTCGGCTACTACATCGAAGTCAGCAATGCTCACCTCGAGAAAGTACCGGAACATTACCTGCGCAAGCAGACCCTGGTTAATGCCGAGCGCTATATCACCCCGGAACTCAAAGAGTTCGAAAGCCGCGTGCTGACTGCACAGGAGCGCCGCCTCGAGCTTGAGTATCAGCTTTTCATCGAGATCAGAACGACCCTGGCCGAAAACAGCTCCCGGGTCCTGCAGACCGCCCAGTTTCTGGCCCGCATCGATGTATTTACCAACCTGGCTGAAATTGCCCGGCAAAATCACTACACAAGGCCAGAACTGACGAGTGATGGAGCTATCCAGATCAGTGACGGCAGACATCCGGTAATCGAACGGTCGATGGCAAGCGGAAAATTCGTTCCCAACGACGTCAGTCTGGACCAGAGCCGAAATCAGGTGCTGGTCATCACCGGCCCGAACATGGCTGGCAAATCCACCATCCTCAGACAGACTGCGCTTATTGTGCTGATGGCCCAGATGGGAAGTTTCGTTCCGGCCGAAAAGGCGGTGATAAGCGTGGTCGATCGAATTTTCACCCGGGTTGGGGCCATGGACGATTTGCGCCGGGGACAATCGACTTTTATGGTGGAGATGAATGAAACCGCCAATATCCTCAATAACGCCACCCCTCGAAGCCTTGTCATTCTCGATGAGATAGGCCGGGGCACCTCTACCTACGACGGATTGTCGATCGCCTGGGCGGTGGCGGAAGCCCTGGTAGAGAAAGATGGGAGCGGAGTTAAAACCCTGTTTGCCACCCATTATCATGAGCTCACTGAACTGGCCAAAACCCATGATCGGGTGCAAAATTACTCGGTGGCTGTCAAGGAGTGGAATGAGACGATTATTTTTCTATATAAATTGATCAAGGGCGGTACCAGCCGTAGTTACGGGATCCAGGTCGCGGCGCTGGCCGGGGTGCCCGATCAGGTCGTCACTCGGGCTCAGGAGATATTGAAACGCATCGACCAGGCAGATTTCGATCACCGGGCCGTCACCGGGAACAAATCGAGCAGCGCCGGCAGAAAGGAGCATCCCAGCCAGCTTCAGCTTTTCGCCGCGCCCGGTCATCCGCTGGCCGATGAGCTCAGAAAAATCGACCTTGACGACATGACTCCGCGCCAGGCTCTGGAACAGCTCTATAAGCTCAAGGGGCTGATAGATAAGGGCTAACCCTGACTCTTCGAGTTGTTTTTTTCTTTCAGACTGTTTATATAAATTCTAATTTCTGATAATTTATAGAAAATATTATGATTTTCAGCAGTCAACTCTTCTATTCGTATTGTATAGACTGACGAAGTGAACAGATCTCTTGGTTTCACACTAATACTTCTCACCCTCCTGGCGTTTACGTTCGGAGAACACCGTGCGTGGGGAACGACGCCAAGTGAGAATTACACCAATAAGTCAGATCTCCAGGCTCACTACGAGAAGGCGAAATTTTTCTACAATCAACTCAATAACTCGCCTAACCTGGGTGACAAAAGAGAGAACTGGCTCAAAGGCGCCGGCAATTTCAGGCGGATCTATCTGGCCGAGCCCAAATCCGAACTGGCTCCGGCTTGTCTTTTCATGCTCGGCCGCCTCTATTACGATGTCTTCAAAAAATTCGGCCAGGGAATTGATCTCGGTGAGGCCATTTCCTACTACCGTGACGTTCACACTTTGTTCCCCGGCAACCGGTTGGCCGACGACGCCCTCTATGCGGTGGGCGTCATTCTCTTTGAAGACGTGAATGATCCTAATCGGGCCGCCGAGACCTTCGCCAAAATCATCTCTGATTATCCGGACGGCGATATGGGTTCGGTTACCGAGACTAAATTGAAGCTGCTGTCCAAAGACTTCGATATTCCCTTGCCCGAAGAAATGCTTGGTACCACTCCGCTGGCCAAATTGACCAATGTAATGCCGGTTAAATACTGGTCTTCAAAAGATTACACACGGGTGGTTGTGCAAACTTCAGGGCCGACCTCCTATAAGGAAGAATTGTTGGAGAAGATCGGCAACCGCCCTCGGCGGCTGTACATCGATTTTCAGAATAGCTACATCGAACCCCGCTATCGATCCCCTATTCCAATAGAGGATGGGCTTTTGAAACAGGTCAGAACCGGTCAGTTCAGCCCCGACACGGTCCGGGTAGTGCTCGATATTCAGTCTATTTCCGATTACAAGATTTTTTCACTCCCAGACCCGTTTCGGGTCATAATCGATGTTAAAGGTCAGAAGAAAAGAAGCGACCTGGCCCTGCTTGAACCTTTATCGCCCCCTCCGGCGCCACCGAAACCTCCCAGTCAGCCTCGGCCCCTACCGCAACCTCCCGTCGCAGAGGTGCAACCGGGACCTCCGCTTCCGGTGCCTGAGCCTGAAATAGATGAAGCGCTGCCCGAACAACCTGAAGGTGAACAAATCGCTGAGCAGGAAAATCTTCCAAAAATCGACTCTCAGCCTGACGAATCGGAGAAAATCGAGGCTTACCAGGGCCCCTTCCTTGTCCTGAGGGAAAACAGGAAGATGGCAGCCCCTGTTAGTAGAAGCGAGGAGATGAGATTCGAAGAACCGATCCCGGCCGATAAACTTTCACTGGCACAGCAACTGGGCCTTGGCATTGGAACAATCGTCATTGACCCAGGTCATGGCGGCAAAGACCCTGGCGCCATCGCTTACGACATGAAGGAAAAAGATATCGTATTGAAGACGGGACAGAGACTCGCCGCTCATCTACGCAAGAAGCTCGGAGCCACGGTTATCCTGACCAGAGAGAACGACTCCTTCCTGCCGCTGGAGGAGCGGACCGCAATAGCCAACACTAATTCCGCCGATCTTTTCGTCTCCCTTCATATAAATGCCCATCCGTCCCCTGACATAAGGGGATTCGAGACCTATTTCCTGAATCTCACCACCAACGCCGAGGCCATGCGCGTCGCCGCAAGAGAGAACGCCACCTCCACCCATCAGCTTAGCGATCTGCAGGACATCCTCTCAGATATCATGAGAAATTCGAAGATTAACGAATCATCGAGGCTGGCAGGCAGGGTCCATCAGTCAATCGACAGCGGCCTCTCTGAAACACATTTTGCCCTGAAAGATATGGGCGTCAAGCAGGCCCCCTTTTATGTGCTCATAGGTGCTGAAATGCCAGCGATTTTGATAGAAATAGCCTTTATCAGCAACCCTGAGGACGCCAAGATGCTTGGCGACGATGAGTTCATTGACAAACTGGCCGAACAGATCTCCGACGGAATCAGCCAGTATGCCAACGCCAATGTCGCCTCTGCTCAATGAGATGTAAACTCACTTTGAACTAAATTACAGAGATACTTTTACATAGCCATATAAGTTCAAGTCGCCCATTCGGGCAGAGCGCGAGCGAGGAGTCGGCGGAGCAGCCTGGTAGTGCTGTGAGCAGGCACCGAAGCTAGCAACGCAGCATGGTGGTATGGATTGGACTTATGTCGCTATGTAAAAAAAGAGGCCGTCCCCTAATGGAGACGGCCTCTTTTTATTTGTTGTTTTGGCTACTGCTATTTGAAATTTGCAGCCTTCAACCGGATAAGGGCGCGCTGCAGCGATGCTTCGGCCCGAGCCAGGTTAATTGATTCATCATGCGCGGAAGCCTGCGCCAGGCGCTTCTCGGCTCGTTCCTTTGCACGCATCGCTCGCTCAACATCGATCTGGTGACCAAAATCCGCACTCTCCACCAGAAAGGTGATTTTATTATTTGAGACCTCACAAAATCCGCCGCTGACCATGAGGTAGTGGCGATTTTTGCCAATTTCATATGACAAAATACCCGTCTTGATGGTTGAGAGGAACGGGGCATGATTAGCCAGAACACCGAAGTCACCTCCATACCCTGGTGCGTTTACGATGTCAACCTCTTCACTGACCACCGCACCGGCGGGAGTTACCACTTCTAATGCAATCTGCTGTGCCATTTATTCTACCTCTCGTCTAGAGTACCAGAGCACTTACTGGGCTGCTTTTTCGATGGCTTCTTCAATGGTTCCAACCATATAGAAGGCGCTCTCCGGCAGTTCGTCGTGCTTGCCGTCGAGAATTTCCTTGAAGCCTTTAACGGTATCTTCCACTTTGACGAATTTACCAGCGATATTGGTAAATACTTCTGCAACGTGGAACGGCTGAGACAGAAAACGCTGGATCTTCCGAGCCCTGGAAACCGTAATTTGATCTTCTTCGGAGAGTTCATCCATACCGAGAATGGCTATTATATCCTGGAGATCTTTATATTTCTGCAGGGTGACCTGAACGCCGCGAGAAACCTGGTAATGCTCCTCTCCAATGATGTTCGGATCGAGGATCCTGGAGGTCGAATCGAGCGGATCAACCGCCGGATAGATACCAAGCTCGGTAAGCTGCCTCGAGAGAACAACCGTCCCGTCGAGATGGGCAAAGGTGGTTGCCGGAGCTGGATCGGTCAAGTCATCAGCAGGGACGTAGACACACTGTACGGCTGTGATCGAGCCTTTGGTGGTCGAGGTGATGCGTTCCTGAAGGGCACCCAGATCGGTAGCCAGGGTCGGCTGATAGCCAACGGCTGAAGGAATACGGCCGAGAAGCGCCGATACTTCGGAACCAGCCTGGGTGAAACGGAAAATATTGTCAACGAAGAAGAGCACATCCTGGCCTTCCTCATCACGAAAATACTCAGCTGCGGTCAACCCGGTCAGGCCGACACGGGCGCGCGCTCCCGGGGGTTCAGTCATCTGCCCGTAAATCAGGGCCGCTTTAGGCAGTACACCTGAATCCTTCATCTCGTGATAGAGGTCGTTTCCTTCACGGGTGCGCTCACCAACACCGCAGAAGACCGAAATACCACCATGATGCATGGCGATGTTATTAACCATCTCCATCATGACAACGGTTTTTCCGCAACCAGCGCCGCCGAACAGTCCCATCTTACCGCCGAGCGGGAAGGGTACCAGCAGATCGATTACTTTGATGCCGGTGACCAGAACACGAACCTCGGTATCCTGCTCGGTAAACGCAGGTGCAGGACGATGAATCGGCATGCTCTTATCGGAGGTGATCGGACCCAGGCCGTCGACCGGGCGGCCGACCACGTTCATGATCCGACCCAGAGCAGGCTCGCCGACCGGAATGGTGATCGGTGAACCGCTATCGCGCACTTCCATACCCCGCACCAGACCATCCGTCTGATCCATCGCTATACAGCGGCAAACATTGTCGCCGAGATGCTGGGCAACTTCGACAACCAGATTGTCCGGCACGTCGGAAATCGCCGGGTTGCTGATCATCAGCGCGCTCATGATGTTCGGCAGGTTGCCGGCATCAAACTCCACATCAACTACAGGTCCGATAACCTGTAAAACTTTTCCTATTCTCTGCTCACTCATCGGGCCTAACCCCTCCTATAAGTTTTTGAGATTATTTGAAATGTCAGTTATCTATCATTTAAGGGCTTCGGCACCGCCGACGATATCCATCAGTTCAGCGGTAATCGCAGCCTGACGAGCCTTGTTGTACAATATTGTCAGATTCGAGATCATGTCGTTGCAGGCGTTGGTGGCATTGTCCATGGCCGTCATCCTGGCGGCATGTTCACTGGCTCCAACCTCGAGCATGGCATGGTAGATCATGACGTTGAGGTAGAGTGGCTGGAGCACGTCCATGATATCCTCGGCCGAGGGTTCGTAGATGTACTCACCGGAAATCTGCGGGCCACTCTCCTCGCCTTCGGCTGCCTCCAATGGCTGAACCGGCAGAAATTCCTTAGTGGCCGGTCTCTGAATTGCCACCGATTTGAATTCTCCAAACAGCAGTTCGACCCTGTCAGAGCCGCCATCTGCCAGGAAATGTTCGGAAACCTCAGTGGCTATCTCCCGGGCGTTAAACATCTGAAACGTGCCCATGATATCGGCGTAGGTCTTGCGAACTTTGCCGGTCTTTTTGAGAATCTGAAAACCCTTTTTACCGACGCAGATAAAACTAACTGTCTTCCCTTCCGCTTCATACTCCTTCAGCTTTTGTTCTGCCAGCTTGATGATATTGGAGTTAAAGGAACCGCATAAACCGCGATCGGAAGTGATAATAATCAGTTCAACCGATTTGACATCCCGTTTTTCCATCAACGGGTAACTGCCGCCAGTGTTTGCTCGCTCCGACAGATTCGACATCGCCTCGTTGAACTTGGCCGTGTAAGGCCTGAAGGCCTCCATTTTTTCCTGTGCCCCTCGCAATTTAGCGGAGGCAACCATGTTCATGGCTTTGGTGATCTGTGCGGTCTTTGTGACACCGACGATCTTTGTTTTGACTTCTTTTAAGCTCGGCATAGCTGGACCTTTGCTAAATTAGTTAAGACCTTTCGTTGCCTTGAACGTGTCACCAAAACTGGTTAGGACTTTATCGAGTTTCTCTTTCAGACCATCGTCGAATTCCTGCTTTTCTTTCAGGTCGCTGTAGATGGACGGATCATTGGACTCGATGTAGTTGTAAAGCTCTGCTTCGTAGTCGGCCAGGGTCTCAACCGGCAGTTTATCCAGCCAGCCGTTGGTCCCGGCATAAATGATACAGACTTGCTTTTCCATCGACAGCGGCTGGTATTGCGGTTGTTTGAGAATCTCAACCAGACGTTCACCACGAGTCAACTGGGCCTGGGTGGCTGCATCGAGATCCGATCCGAAGGCCGCAAAAGCTGCCAGTTCGCGGTACTGGGCCAGATCGAGTCGCAGCGTACCGGCAACCTGCTTCATAGCTTTTACCTGGGCGGCCCCACCGACACGGGATACGGACAAACCGACGTTGATCGCCGGACGGACCCCTGAGAAAAACAGATTGGGTTCCAGGTAAACCTGGCCGTCGGTAATGGAAATAACGTTGGTCGGGATAAAGGCGGATACGTCACCGGCCTGGGTTTCGATAATCGGCAGCGCAGTCAGCGAGCCGGCACCGAGTTCGTCATTAACTTTTGCTGCTCGCTCGAGCAGACGCGAATGGTTGAAGAAAATGTCTCCTGGGAAGGCCTCGCGTCCAGGCGGACGACGAAGCAGCAGGGACAGCTCTCGATAGGAGACGGCCTGCTTGGAGAGATCGTCGTAGATAATCAGGGCGTGCTCACCGATATCGCGGAAATACTCTCCCATGGCACAGCCGGCAAACGGGGCGATGTACTGCATCGCGGCCGGATCCGAAGCACAGGCGGAAACCACGGTGGTGTAATCCATCGCACCATGCTTTCTCAGTGCTTCAACGACGAGAGCCACCGTCGATTTTTTCTGACCAACCGCCACATAGATGCAGTGCACATCGGTCTCTTTTTGGGCAATGATTGCATCGACGCAAAGAGCTGTTTTACCTATCTGGCGATCACCGATAATCAATTCACGCTGGCCCTTGCCAACTGGAGTCATCGAATCAACCGCTTTGGCACCTGTATACATCGGCTCATGGACACCCTTTCTGGCGATAACGCCGGGAGCCAGAACCTCGATCTTGGAGGAATGCTCGGAATTGATCGGCCCCTGGCCGTCAATTACCTGGCCGATACCGTCAACGACGCGGCCTTCCATTTTGGGTCCAACCGGAACCTCGGCAATACGACCGGTGCGCTTGACAATATCACCTTCCTTGATACCTGCAACATCGCCGAAAATGGCGCAACCGACGTTGTCCTCTTCGAGGTTCAGGGCCAGGCCCATGATGCCGCCCGGGAACTCAAGAAGCTCCATGGCCATGCAGTTCTGGACTCCGTAGACACGGGCAATACCGTCACCAACAGAGATAACGGTTCCGGTCTCGTCGAGGTCAACACTGGTCTCATACTCACCAATCTGGTCCTTGATAATTTGACTGATTTCTTCGGCTTTGATCTGCATCTATTCTCTCCCCTTAATGGAACCTTTTAAACTTGCAAGCTGAGTCCTGATGCTGCCATCCAGAACCAGATCACCAACCTTGGCAATGACGCCGCCAATAATGGAAGGATCGACTGATGCAGTCAGCTCAACCTTCTTGCCAGTTATCTTTTCTAATGTATCCTGTATCTTTTTTTGTAAATCCGTTTCCAATTCAATGGCTGATACCACCGTTCCGTGGCTGATGTTTTTGTCCTCATCAACCATAGTCTGAAATACTTCGGCAATCTCAGGAAGTATTGCCGCCCGTTTTTTTTCAACGAGCAGGTTCAGGAAATTCCCCATCACCTTGTCGGCGTCCATGGATTCAATGATTGCGCCCATGGCCTTTTCTCTGACATCGAGAGGATAGAGTGGGTTAGTCAGTGCATCTTCAACTTCCGGGTTGGATTCAAAAAGCGCTGCCAGCCCTTTAAGCGCTTCGCTATAGGCTTCGTACTTGCCGTCTTCCTTACCTATGGAAAACAGCGCCTTGGCGTATCGTTTGGCGAGGATAGTCTGTTTCACTGTACGGCCCCCACTTTTTCTAAGTAATTTTCAATGATCTTGACCTGGTCATCTGGGGTCAGATTCTTGACGATCAGTCCTTCGGCTATGACCGTTGCCTGGTCAGCGACATAGTTTTTCAAATCGCGGCGGGCTTCGACTATCTCATTCTGGATGGACTGTTCAGCCTGGCGCTTCATGTCGTCCACTGCCTGCTCGGCTTTCTCTATGATTTTGGCCTTCTCGACCTCGGCCTGGGCCACAGCTTTTTCGACGATACTATCGATGTCTTTCTCCACGGTAGCCAGCTTGGACTCAAAATCGCGGTACTGCTTTTCAGCCTCGTCCCGCCGAGTCTCCAAGTCTTCCAGTTCGTTCTTAACCGTTGCCTGGCGGCCACCGAGAGCCGAAGCTATAGGCTTGGCACCGAATTTGACCAGAATTATCATCAAGGCAATAAAGTTTAGAACTCGCCAGAACAAGTCCTTGAGTTTGGCCGGTGACAGGCTTCCTTCTCCATGCCCCCCGCCATCCTCACCTTCGGCTGCATGGGCATCGGCTTCACCATGCCCAGCATTGGCTGCCTGTTCCACGGTTGTGGAATGTGCATCTGCCGCCGGTTTTTCAGAAGCGTAGATCGTTGTAGCTGCAATCGACAGCCCAAAACAGAGCGCCGCCAGCAACGTGAACAGCCTGGATATGTGCCCGAATTTATTCATGATTAGAGCGCCCTCCCCAGAATTTTGCTGGCCATGTCCGTGGCAAACCCATCGAGGTTGGCCTTCAGTTCCGTCTGAGCCGTGTCGATCTGGGTGTTGATGTCCGCCAACTGTTTTTCCTTGAACTGGTCCACTTCGGCCTTGATTGATGCCATCTTCTCATCGCCCGCAGCCTGAGCCTCAGCTCTGGCTGCGTCGAGTGCCGCTTTGGCCTTGCCAGAGGCCTTGGACATCTTGGCATCTACCTCTTCCTGGCGCAGACGTGCGTTTTCTTCAAACTTCGCCACATCATTCTGCATTCCCTGCATCTTTTCAGACCGCTCCTTGAGGATCTTCTTAACCGGCTTGTAAAGAACCCCGTTGAGCAAAAACATGAGTACCACCATGTTTATCATCTGAATCACCATTGTGATGTCAACTGTGACCATGTGCTATGCTCCTGATTTGCAGAAATAAAAATACAAACATCCCCGAAGGAATGAAAACTGAACTCACGACTCTCCTGAAGCGTTGCAAATAAGACCCACCAATAAAATGAATGGCCATTCACAACAGCTCAAAATCTTTACTGCAAATATCAGGTCATGTCAACTACTTTATCGTCGTCTGAAAGCCTTAATTTAAGCCCTTTTTCATTTACTTGGACGACTCTTTTCCAGACCCAAAAAAAGACCGGGCACAAGTGCCCGGTCCGGCTATTTTCTGGCCAACATTTCCGGATCGTTGACGATGATCCACCCAGCTATACCTTGCTCGATTCTTCGACAATAGAGGGAACCGCAGAAATGGCCTCGGCTACCTTGTCTGCCATGGGTCCTCCGGCCTGTGCCATGTCAGGCCGTCCCCCTCCTTTACCGCCGACTATTGCAGCCACGCTATTGATAAGCTTTCCAGCCTTGAACCGATCGGTAAGATCCTTTGAAACGATGACCAGCAGTGCCGCTTTGCCCTTTATCGAACCGCCGAGTACGGCAATACCTGAGCCCATTTTGTCTCGGACCTTGTCACCCACCTCGCGAAGCGTCTTGGGACTGTCCAGCTCGATTTCCGCGGCAATGACCTTGACACCGTCGACCTCGACACTTTTGTCCAGCACAGAATCCAGTCCCGAACTGGCCACTTGAGTGGCTAGGAGCGCCACCTGTTTTTCAAGTTTTTTCTGGGCATCAAGCAAATGTTCCACTTTACCCAAAAGTTCTGACGGTGTGGCATTGAGCCTGCTGCCGATCGCCTCTTCACGTACGGCCATGTCCTGTATCAGAGCCACCGCTTTGCGGCCGGTTACCGCCTCGATTCTTCTTACCCCGGCAGCAATGCCGCCTTCGCTGAGTATCTTCAGCAGACCGATATTGCCCGTCGCCCCGACATGGGTGCCGCCGCACAGCTCTTTGGAGACCGGCTCAATGGAGACCACCCTTACTGAATCCCCGTATTTCTCACCAAAGAGGGCCATGGCCCCTTCACTGAAGGCCTCTTCACGGTCAACAATCTTGACTTCAACCGCTTGATTTTTCCTTATCTGATCATTGATCTTCGATTCGATGTCACGGATCTCCTCGGGCTGCAGCGCCGAAAAATGGGTGAAATCGAAACGCAGCCGGTCAGGACTCACCAGCGAGCCGGCCTGCTTGACGTGGTCACCCAGTACATCGCGCAAAGCAGCGTGCAGCAGGTGGGTGGCACTGTGGTTGGCTTCGGTGTCTGTGCGGCACCCGTCATCGACTGTCAGATCGATCGGGCTGCCGGTGGCCAACCTGCCGCTGATGACCTTCAGATGGTGCAGGATGAACCCCTCGGTCTCGGAGGTGGTATCGTAGATCTCTGCCTGACCACCGCTCCACTCGGCCCGACCGACATCGCCGAGCTGGCCGCCGGACTCGGCATAAAACGGGGTCCGGTCGGTCAGCATGCGCACTTTCTGTCCGGCTTCTGCCTGGTCCACGACCCGACCATTCTCATCCAGCAGACCTGCGACCGAGGCTGACTCCCAACGGGAACCATAGCCGGTGAACTCACTGCGGTGCCCCGATTCGATCAGTTCCTTTACCCCCTCTTCTTTGAGCAGCAGCCCCTCATCCTTTCTCGATGCCCGTGATTTGCTGCGTTGCTGTTCCATAGCCTCATTAAAGCCACCATCATCGAAGGCGATTGAACGCTCCAAGGAGATGTCTCGGACGATATCAACAGGGAATCCAAAGGTGTCGTAAAGCTTGAAAATGAAATCGCCGCTGATCAGCGGGTTATTTTCCCCCTGCTGACGGGCGATCTCCTGATCGAGCAGAACCAGCCCGTGCTCGAGGGTCTCACCAAAGCGGGCTTCCTCATTGTTAACGACCTTCTCCAGCAGCTCTGAGGTATCGGTGAGACGCGGATAGGCACCGACCATGGAATCGACTACCGCGATACAGGCCTGATGCAGAAACGGACCGGTCAAGCCGAGGTTCCTGCCGAAGCGGATGGCCCTCCGCAGTACCCGCCTGAGTACATACCCTCTGCCCTCATTGGAGGGCAGCACGCCGTCGGCCACCAGAAAACAGGTGGCCCTGACATGATCGGCGATAACCCGCATGGCCGTGTCATCGGCTGCGTCGTTACCGTAGGTTCTCCCCGATAAACTTTCGAGCCTGGAGATTATCGGCGCAAAGAGATCGGAGTCATAGTTGTTGAATTTACCCTGCAGCACTGCGGCCACTCGCTCAAGCCCCATGCCGGTGTCGATACTGGGCTTGGGCAGCGGCTCCATGGTGCCGTCTTCAAAGCGGTTGAACTGCATGAACACCAGATTCCAGAGCTCCAGAAAACGATCGCAATCGCAGCCGAGGGCACAGTCAGCTCGGCCGCAGCCAGCGGCTTCCCCCTGGTCGATATGAATCTCGGAACAGGGACCGCAGGGACCGGTGTCACCCATGGCCCAGAAGTTGTCCTTTTCATCAAAACGGACGATGCGGCCTTTGGGCAAGGTTTCGATCTGCTCCCACAATTCCTCGGCCTCATCGTCGTCTTCATAGATCGATACCCAGAGCTGACCCGGATCTATGCCAAGTTCAACGGTCAAGAACTCCCAGGCAAAATCTATCGCCTCCTTCTTGAAATAGTCGCCGAAAGAGAAATTCCCCAGCATCTCGAAAAAAGTATGGTGTCTGGCCGTATAGCCGACATTCTCGAGATCGTTGTGTTTGCCCCCTGCCCGCATACAGCACTGGCTGGTGACAGCCCTGACATAGTCCCTTTTCTCCTCGCCCATAAACACGGTTTTGAACTGCACCATTCCCGCGTTAGTGAAAAGCAGGGTGGGGTCGTCCTGGGGTACGAGTGAGGAACTGTCCACGGTGGTGTGACCGTTGCGTTCGAAATATTCCAGAAATTTTGTTCGAATTTCGTTTCCTGTCATACGCTTCTTTCCGGTTTGAGATTTCTGCAGACGTGGAGCCGCTGCTTTTGTGCACCTGCAACCGCAGGCGGTGCAGGTCAATAATGCAAAAATTAAGATTTTAGTAAAGTAAACTGTTTTGTCAAACCAAATACTTCAGCAACGCCACCTAGCGGCTGAAATTGGAGGCTAATGGATGGAAAAAACATCAGAAAAAAGACGGCAACCGCAGTTCAGACGCCGTCGGCTTTCCTGGCTGCCCAGTCAATCTCCTTGCCTGCCGTAAGCAGGTCCCGGAGGGTAATCACCCCGACCGATTGCAGTTTCTTGACCAGAAAAATGAACAGGTAGGCGGTCTGTAAGGCATCCTCGAGGGCGTCGTGGGCTTCGAAAAACGGCAGATTGAGCTCGGCACTGAGTTTCTGCAGATTGTAGCGGCCGTCACCCGACGGCTGGGCGCTGTCAAAATCGCCTAGCACCTTTCTTTTATAGATTTGCGCCATGCGCATGGTGTCGAAGCTGGGATTGGCCACAGTTCCTTTGAACAATAGTCTGGTGGCTTTGTCGAGAAAATTCGTATCGATCTGAACACAGTGGCCGACCAACAAATCGATTTCTATAAAGTTGAGAAACATCGGCAGGACATCCTCGAGCGGGGGAGCCGCTTCGAGCTGCTGAGGAGTGATTCTATGAATAAGGGTGGCCTGGGTATGTTGGCGATTTTTAGGACGGATATAACAGTGAAAAGTTTCGCTCAGATTGATCTGCAGATCCTTGATACGGACTGCGCCGATGGAGATGATCTCGTCCTTTTTGGGATTGAGACCGGTCAACTCGGTATCGAACACGACAAAGCTGCAGTCGCCGAATTTCCGGTTTTGGTCAAATCGAGCAAAATGACGGTTATTGGCGACGATAATCTGGTCTCGTCCCCGCAGCCAGGGAATTTTGTCTGATATCTTTACCACCTAAGAGCCTCTCAGTTCCGTTCTCATGCGACTCTGCATTTTGGCAATAACCCCGAATCCGTCTTTGAGCATTCTTTTTTCGAGGTCGCTGAGCTCTTCGGGATAGATATAATCGTCCGGCTCTTTTGCTTCTTCGATCTGGGAAAGTTGGTGTATGACCCGAAGCTGCATCTGCAGTTCATAGGCGTCCAGCATCTCCAGGTAAAATTCTCTGTCCACTTTTTTCTTGGCCGACAGCCTTTTCAGCCTGGTCAGCGTGTTCGTCTGCCTGATGCCATACTTGAGGCTCAGAATCCTGGCAAAGTCCACAAATGGTGCCAGGCCACGCAATTTGATATCGAGCTTGTCCCGGTGATCGCCGTTCTGTTCAACGATGAATTTTTGAAAAAAGGACAGTGGGGCCTGGTGTGACAGAAAACTACGACCGAGATTTTCAATGATGGTGTTATCCCCACGGCAGCAGGCGATTACATGATCGCGCAGATCGACGGCCAGTTGCTCGGTTCCGTGACCGTGCCGAAAATCAAAAAAAATCGAAGCGCCAAGCTGTTCGTGCTGATCGGCTTTTTCAATCCACCACGAATATTGATCCTTCCAGCTGGAAATCGATTGGCACCACTTGGGATTGCTGGCCATGACATTATCCCGGCAGGATGGATAACCGCATTTGAGCAGGTGATAGGTGGCCTGTTCACCGAAGACCCGAAAATACTTTTCCACTTCCTCCCGCACTTCAGAGCCGGGCTCTTCGTAAACAATGCCGTTGTCCTGATCGGTCTTGAATGTCTGCTCGTTTCTTCCTTCGCTGCCGAACATAAGCCAGCTGTATTTGACCGGGGCCGGGCCGAGCTGACGATGAATCAGAACAAGAATCTGGGCGAGAATCCGTTCATTGATCAGGGCAATCATCCGGGCAATATCACCGGCCTTGCCCCCTTCATTGATAATGTTGCGGACCAGCCCGCTGACTTTTTCGGAGAGCAGGTAGAGACCCTCGAATTCGTTTTGGGAGGCAATCTCCTTGAACAGATAGTAGGGCGAATTGCCCTGCTGGACCATGATATCATGGGTGGTAATCACTCCGGTGACCCTGCCGCCCTGTTCAACTCCGAGGTGATGAATCGAGGTGGTCATCATTTTCAGCAGGACATCGAAGCAGAGCATTTCCGAGGGCACGCTTTTAAGGGGGCTGCTCATAATCGAACTGACCGGTTCTCTGATGTCCCTGCCCTCGGCAATGACCTTGCTCCTGAAATCGGTATCGGTGATGATGCCGATCATCGAGCCGGGATCCTCGTCGACATATACCAGCAAGGAGCCGATCCCCTGACGGGCCATGATGGCTCCGCTCTCCTGTATGGAAGTGGTCGCCGATACGGAAAACAGAGGTTTGCTCAACTCTCCGGCCTTGGTGCTGAACAGTAACAGTTCATCAGTGGATCTTCTGGTCAGTTTGTTTTTCCTCAGCTCCGTGTAGGCGGTCGCCACCACATTATCGGAGAAACTCTTCAGATAGTAGTGGGAAATCGCCGAGTCATTGCGAACCAGTTCTTTGAAGACATCCCGGGGAATCAGGTAGCAGAAGGTATCTTCTATGGTCTCGATATTGAGATTGGCCCTGGTTTCCCTGATAATTCCCAGCGCCCCTATATTGGATCCGACGCCTCGATAATCCTTCAGTACAATATCCCCGTCGTCATCGGTGATAAAAGCCCGAACGCCTCCTCTCTGAATAAGATAGAGATGAGTTATTTCAGACTCGTTGAAGGTTAAGAGCCTGGTGCCTTTGGGGTAGAAATCGATTTTGCAGTGCTTGGCAAGGTCCCTGAGGGCATCGTCATCGAGCTCCCTAAACGGCATGGTGCTGTTGAGAAATGAAACGACTACATCGGGGGCAACTGCATGTTCACTGCCGTTGACCGATGGCACGATCGCTGCCTGCTGTCTGTCCTTCTCTGCCATACCGAATACTCTGCTCACCTGAAAATGATGGTAGATAAGTTTTTATATCACACTATTAATCTTACAGGAATAAAAAGTGAGCTGGGAGCGGGATCGAAGTGGGGCCAGGTTTTGAAATATAAGTTTATCGGAATAAGTGGCGGTTTCTTGCGAGTATGAAAGGGACACAATACCCATCGTGTCCCCTAAGAATTAGAAAAACTCGTTATCCAGCGTCTTTTTGCCGTCGATAAGTTCATCAACCACTGCGGGATCCGCCAGGGTAGAGATATCGCCGAAATCACCGAAATCGTTGGCGGCGATTTTCCTCAGAATACGGCGCATAATTTTACCGCTTCGGGTTTTGGGCAGTCCCGAGGCGTACTGAATAGTGTCTGGAGAGGCAATCGGTCCAATTTCGGAGCGCACATGGACACGGAGATCGGCGAGCAGTTCGATGCTCTCATCGATATCAGGCCTCAGCGTCACAAAGGCATAAATTGCCTGTCCTTTGATTGGGTGCGGCATGCCGACCACGGCTGCTTCATTGACATTGGGGTGAGAAACCAGTGCCGATTCGATTTCCGCCGTACCCAGCCGATGCCCCGAAACATTAATCACATCATCGAGCCGGCCCATGATCCAATAGTAGCCGTTCTCGTCACAGCGGGCCCCGTCTCCGGCATCATAACACCCCGGAAATTCTTCGAAATAGGTACGATAGAAGCGTTCGGGATCGCCATAGATGCCCCTGAACATCCCCGGCCATGGTCGCCGGATAACCAGATGACCGCCTTCATTCACACTGGCCTCGTCGCCCTCTTCGGTAAGAATCGCCGCATCGATCCCAGGCAGCGGCATGGTCGCTGAACCGGGTTTCAATTTGGTCGCATAGGGTAGAGGAGAAATCATGATACCGCCGGTCTCCGTCTGCCACCAGGTATCGACTATGGGTATGGCACCGCCGCCGACGTTGAGATGATACCACATCCAGGCCTCCGGGTTTATCGGTTCTCCTACAGAACCCAAGATCCGCAGGGAGGAGATGTCATGTTTTTTTATCGGTTCGTCACCAAAACGCATGAGCGCTCTGATCATGGTCGGGGCGGTATAAAATATGTTTACTCTGAATTTCTCGATGATCTGCCAGAACCGGTCAGGGCCGGGATAGGAGGGTACTCCCTCAAACATCAGGGTGGTGCCCCCGAGGCCCAGCGGTCCATAGAGCAGATAGGAATGCCCCGTAATCCAGCCGACGTCGGCAGTGCACCAGTAGACATCATCATCTCTGAGATCGAAAACCAGTTGGGTGGTGTGGGTAACATAGGTCAAATACCCCCCACTGGTATGAACCACTCCCTTGGGTTTACCGGTTGATCCGGAGGTATAGAGAATAAAAAGGATATCCTCCGACGCCATCGGCTCGGGCTCACAGACTGCGGTAATGTCATCGGCGGCCATTTCATCATGCCACCAACTGTCTCTCCCCGACTGCATGGCCACTTCATTTCCAGCCCTGCGTACGACTAAGCAATGATCTACCGAATCACACTCTTCGAGTGCTTCGTCGCCGTTTGGCTTCAAGGCGATACTTTTTCCGGCTCTGAGCACTGCATCGGCCGTTATCAGCAGAGTAGCCTCGCAGTCATCGATCCTGTTCTGCAGACTAACGGCTGAAAAACCAGCGAATACCACGGAGTGGATCGCTCCAATTCTTGCGCAGGCAAGCAGACTGATCACCAGCTCCGGAATCATCGGCAGATAGACTGCCACCCGATCACCTTTGCTCAGCCCTTTCTTTTTCAGGACATTTGCACACCTGCAGACCTCGTCCAGGAGCTCCCTATAGGTATATGTCCTTACTTCATCTTCAGGTTCACCCTGCCATATCAAGGCGATTTTATCACCTTTTCCATTTTCAAGATGGCGGTCGAGGCAATTGTAGGAAACGTTGAGAGTGGCCCCATCGAACCAGCGGATTTCAGGCTTGCAAAGATCAGCATCAACCACCGTCTGCCAGGTTGAATACCAGCTCACCAGCTCGTCAGCCCTCTCTGCCCAGTAGCCTTCCAGGTCATCCATCGAGCGCTGATAAACGCCCTCATATTGGTCCATGTTACCGATCCAGGCCTGTTTGCTGCCCTCGGTCGGCGGCTCGAAATAACGGTCTTCGCTCAACAGACTGGTAATTTTATCGTCAACTTCACTCATCGAAGTCTCCACCTGTGATCTGATTGCCGGACAGTGAAAAACAGTAATTTCTAAATGGTACTACAGATTCCCCAATCGAGTTTAACTATAACATCAATATATCTGATATAAGCAAGAAATCACATTTTTTTAATCTGATGACCAATAATCCACCTTTAACGACCAACAAACCACCTTGCCTCAATCTTGAAAAAAATAATAA
>NODE-47-length-39984-cov-10.3321_pt1 | contig 39984 bp, 43 predicted proteins | sample MGYA00139097_ERZ477577 | MGnify/ENA metagenome assembly ERZ477577
AATTTTGAGCATAACGCAGAGTTTGGGCGAAAAGATTGTTTTGCAAATGGCTCAGTCGTTAGTCAGTTCAAATCCAATCTTACCCGTCTGCTTATCAAACAACAAGCACTCCCAAGTTTACCGGTTCCGAGATTGACAGCCTTGCCGCTATTAGGTAGGAAGATGGTTTGAATCCTTCGTTTTCTAATTCTGCCACCCCACCCAAGAAAAGGACGATCCATAGTCATGAGAGCTGTAGTGCAGAGAGTTTCCCGAGCCGCCGTCTTGGTGGAGGACCAAACAGTCGGGTCAATTGGTGAAGGCCTTGTCGTTCTGCTGGGGATCCATACAGATGACGGCGACCGAGAAGCCCGATGGATGGCAGACAAAATAGTCAACCTGAGAATCTTTGCTGATGAAAGCGGTAAAATGAACCGCTCGCTGGTCGATATCGGTAAAGAGATGCTTATTGTCTCACAATTCACCCTTTTCGGAGACTGCAGAAAGGGCCGGCGGCCAGGGTACTCGACTGCAGCTCCGCCCGAAAAGGCTGAACCTGTTTACCATAATTTCATTGAACTGGTGAAGAATCACGGAATCAAAGTTGCATCAGGCCAATTCCAGGCGATGATGGAAGTAAGCATCACCAACAGTGGCCCGGTTACCCTGCTGCTCGATTCCGACAAATTATTCTGAGCCTCTCAACCGACAAACCTGAGAAGACAGACATGCAGAACACTTTGGCAACATCCATCGCCGGCTTCAAGCTGAAACACCACGAATACATCGAAGAGATAGGCTCTGATGTTCACCTGTTCGAACACCAGGCGCTTGGCTGCCCGCTGATCGCCATAAAAAACGGCGACACCAACAAGACCTTTGCGGCAGCTTTCAATACTACCCCTACCGACTCCACAGGAGTGGCCCATATTCTCGAGCATTCGGTATTGATGGGGTCGCAGAAATATCCGGTCAAAGACGTGTTTGGGGAAATGAATAAAGGTGGATTGATGACCTTTCTCAACGCCATGACCGGGTCTGATATTACTTACTATCCCTTCGCCACACGCAATCTGAAAGAATACTTCAACCTGATGGATGTCTATTGCGACGTGGTTTTTAATCCGCTGCTTGATCCCGAAACCTTCGAACAGGAGGGCTGGCATTACCACAAGGAAAGCCTCCAGAGTCCGCTGCAGTTTCAGGGTGTGGTGTTCAATGAAATGAAGGGTGCCTTCTCGGATCCGATCAGACTCATATTCCATCATATCTTCGGCGGCCTGATGCCCGGATCCACCTATGCCCACGAGTCTGGTGGAGACCCCAGTGTTATCCCCGATCTCAGCTATGAAAAGTTCTGCGACTTCCACCGGAATCATTATCACCCGAGCAACTGCACCCTTTTTGTCTATGGGGACGCCCCCCTGGAAGATGAGCTCAATTTCCTCAACGACCGTTTTCTCAGCCGTTATCAGTCCAGGGGGGAGCGATCCCAGGTCGACCTCGGAACCATGATCAACAGTCCGGTTACCATTAATGACCACTACGGTGTCGAATCGGCCGATCTGGAGGAGCGTACCTACCTGGCTGTCGGGACTCATGTCGGGACGGTGGCTGACCGGGAGCAGAACGGAGCCTTTCAGATCATCGCCAACATCCTTTTCAACTCGGATGGCTCACCGCTGAAAAACAAAATTCTCTCCAGCGGGATCTGCAAGGATTTTGGTGGCCTCTATCTGACTTCATCATGTTTCAATACGGTGATGATCACCTATCTGGTGGGCAGTGAAAAGGAACATTTGCAGACCTTTACCTCGGTCTATCAACAGGCTTTGGAGGACTTGGTCAAATCGGGCCTGGCCAGGGATCTGCTGGTGGCCGAACTGAACAAATATGAGTTTGCTGTCCGCGAGGATGCGAGCAAGGCCCAACGCGGCCTTGATCTGCTCAGCAAATCCCTGGCCGCTTTCAAATACGGCACCGACCCATTTGAAGCGCTGCAGACTGAAGAGGTGCTCAGATCTATCCGAGAAAAGGCCCTGAATGAAGGCTACTTCGAAGAACTGATCGAAGCTTATCTGGTTGACAACCCGGCAACGGTGACCGTGGTGCTTGAGCCCGATCCCGAGAAAATCAGACGGACGGCACAGCAAGAGCAGGAGCGCATCGATAAATACGAGAGCGAACTGGACAGTGAGGCCCTTGAATTACTGGTGGCGCGTACCAGCGAACTCATAGCAAGACAGCAGCAGGCCAACGACGATGAAACCCTGGCCAGACTTCCGCAGCTAAAACTGGGGGATCTGCCAGACAAAGTTGAATTTCACACAACCAGCCCTGAAGAGCTGTTTGGGCGGCAGACCCTTATCAACGAACTGCCAACCAATCGTATTTCCTATCTAGACATTGGCTTCGATCTCTCCAGCCTGCCCGCCGACTACCTGCCCCTGCTCGATCTTTTTGGCACTATCATCACTGAAATTGGCACCAGTCGGCTCGACTATATGCAGTTTGCCAAAGAAACCGCAACCTGCACCGGTGGCCTGAACCATTCGGTCAACACCTATACGACCTTCGGTAAGCCGGAGTCGGTGAGGCCCATATTGTGGATCAATGCAAAGATGTTGCCGGAATATCTGGAAAGAGGGATCGATCTCCTCAGCGAACTTTTCTCAGATTTATCTCTGAAAGATCGGGTTCGCATTGCTGAAATCGTTCGGCGGGAATTTGCCTGGGCTGAACACAGTGCCCAGAGCGAGGGCTATGGGCTGGCGTCGACCCGCGTTTTTTCACACCTCAGCCCGGCAGGCAGATATCAGGAGCAATACAGCGGTGTTACCGCTTACCGCATCCTCAAAGATCTGGCCCTCAATTTTCAGAATCAGGAAGAGTCATTTCTGGCCCTGCTCGAGCAGATGGCGCGAATAGTGCTCAACCGGGCCAATATGGTTATCTCCTTTACCGGAGAGAACTCAGAGATCGAGCGCTTCAAGACCGTTGGCCAGCGTTTTATCGACGCGCTTCCCGACCAGTCTCGTGAAGTCAGTCTTCCACCTGCTCTCGAATCTGCGCGCAACGAGGCCTTTATTACCGCCGCCGAAGTTGTCTTCGCGGTCCAGGGTGGCAATCTGTTCGAGTCGGGCAGCGGCTACAAAGGCTCTTTTGAAGTCCTTAAAACCTATCTCTCCCGTGACTATCTGTGGAACAGTGTCCGCCAGATCGGCGGTGCCTATGGCTGTTTCATCCAGTTCAGCTCGATCACCGGCAACCTGGCGATGATAAGTTATCGCGACCCCCAGGTCAGGAAAACTTATGAAACCTATGATCGACTTCCCCAAGTGGTCTCGGATATACAACTCTCCCGACAGGCCCTCGAGCAACTGATCATCGGCACTTATGGGAATTTTGATCCCCATCAGAGCGCTGCCGCCAGAGGTGTAACTGCTCGCAACGAGTATTTATGCAGGATCACCCCCGAACAAAAAAGACAGCGACTGCAGGAAATCACCGGCACCACCATTGAAGACCTGCGATCATTTGCCGCTCAGATTGGTGTAATGACAGAGAATCGTTACCGGGCCATCATCGGTAATCGGGCAAAAATTGAGGCTGACAGCGATCTATTCGATTCGATTTCGGAACTCTGAGAATCGTTTCAGTTTTCGACTGCCCGACGGACACAGTGATCCAACAGCTTCTCCATGACCTTGGTGGTGGCTGCCATGTAGTTGTGCCCGTTCAGGATCTGTTGTTCGTTCTGCACCCATAGTGATGTGTCCAGCTGGCTGCGACAATTATCCACCAGGGCAGTGACTCCCTCGCTTGTCATTTCAAAGTGAAACTGCAATGCAATGATTCTGTCATCCATGACAAAGCCCTGATTCCTGCAGGCTGAACTCGAACAGAGCAAAATTGCAGCATCGGGAATATCGAATGTGTCTCCATGCCAGTGAAACATGGTGATCTGGGCTGGTAAAATCTCTTTAGCCCAGGTGGGAATCTCGTTTGCACGGGTCACAGGGAACCAGCCGATCTCCTTCTCGCTGTGCTGGTAGACCGACGCCCCACAAACCGAAGCCAGCAGTTGAGCACCGAGACAGATTCCCAGAACGACCCGCTTTTCATTCACAGCCCGGCGGATGAATCTCTTCTCCTCCATCAGCCACGGATACAAATGTTCATCATGGACCGCCATCGGTCCTCCCATAATCACAAGCAAATCCATCGAGTCAGGTTCCGGCAGTTCATCAGCGGCCCAGAATCTCGTGCTACTGAGCGTGTAACCACGTTGGGCAGCCCATCTGCTTATCATGCCAAGCCCCTCAAAAGGGACATGCTGCAGCCAGTGAATATGCATGTTTGTGGGGGGATGGGGGTCAGTTGACGACAGGACCATAATGGAGCCCGCCACGGCTCCAGAGCTCGTTGAGGTTACGCTCTATGTTTATTTGCGAGCCACTGCCGAGGTTACGTTCGAAAATTTCACCATAATTACCGACCTGGTTGATAACCCGGATTACCCAGTCATCGGAAAGTCCAAGCCCTTTTCCTTTAATGCCTTCGAGACCGAGCAACTTCCTGATAGCGGGGTTGGTACTTGATTTCATGGCCTCGATATTGGCAGAGGTCAAACCTTCGTCTTCCGAAATTTTGAGGATGAATAGAACCCAGCGGATGATATTGAACCAGCCGTCATCGCCTTGACGAACCGCCGGTCCCAGCGGTCTTCTTGTAACAGTTTCCGGGAGGATCTGGAAATTTTCCGGTTTCGATAACTGCATCCGCAGAAAAAGCAAACGCGACAGGTTGCCGCTGACCACCTTACACTGGCCCGATTGGACGGCATCGAAAAAACCATCCGGACCATTAAACTCTACATTTCTGTATACCAGGTTATGGCTTGAAAAAAAGTCCTCGAGACCACCGTACTCCGGATCCTCAGGGTCACGGCAGATGGAGCTGTTGTTAAGCTCCAGCACACTGCTAACCCCTTCTTCCACCGGCACCATAAATCCCTCACCGTCATAAAAACTGACGCCGCAGAAATCGATACCGACCGAGGTGTCATAACTCAGGTTCCACTCCATATTCATCGACAGAAGATCGACTTCACCGGAGAGTATCGACGTGATAGAGTCATTTTTATTGAGCGGCACAAACCTGACCTTGCTACCGTCGCCAAGAATGGCGGCGGCAACGGCTCGGCAGATATCGACATTGAGGCCGTGCCAGGTGCCCTCCGGGTCGGCTTTTGAAAATCCAGGCAGATCGGACGACACCCCGCAGAGCAATTCATCACGGAGTCGCACCTGTTCCAGCGTAAATGCCGATGCCGCGACCTCCGACAGCAGCAGCGTGAGTGCTGCCGCGATGACCAGCCGCACAGTGCGTCCTCGGTTTCCCGTCCTCATCATTTAGCCGAATCTCCTACCTGTGACTCATTTTTATCCAGAGCTAAACTTAACAGCAAGGAGGACTGCTGTCCAGAAGCAGAGTCCATTTTCTGATGATGATTGTCGATGGGGTGCTCGCCGTATCTCCAATTAATGATTATACTGGCTCACCAATGTCCTGACCACTTTCATAAGGAGCGAAGAAGGCTGTCGAAGCCAACATCAGGGGCAACTTTCACTTCACTCACAATTTGACTTTCAGAACCTTTTGTATGAGAGCTAATCCACGGATCGCCGCGATTACAATTCTTTGCGAATTAGACAAAACAAGGCTACCGGTATCCGTGTTTTTCGAGAAGATCGATCGCTCCACAGATCTCGAACCAAAAGACAGGCAACTGACCAGGAAGATAGTCTACGGGGTTCTTAGAAACCGAGACTATCTGGATTATCTACTCGAGTTGCTCTGCCGACAACCGCTGAACAAAACGAAACCGTTTGTTCGTCAGGCCCTGCGCAGCGGCCTGTTTCAGATTTTTTTTCTCGACAGAATACCCCCCTCTGCCGCAGTGAACGAAACGGTGAAGGCGGTGAAAAGCAAAAGATTTCCTACTCAGGTGCAGGGATTCGTTAACGGCGTATTGCGGGAATCAATCCGCCGGAAAACTCACCTGCCCGGACCGGGGGAGTCAGACGACGCCGGTCGGCCGCTATTAAACCATCCGCCCTGGCTGACCGACCGCTGGCAAAAACAGTATGGCAGAGACGAGATGATAAGGATCTGCCGTCACAACAACCTCGAACCTCTGCTCTGTCTCAGGACCGACTCAGGCGAAGATCAAGCACGGCTGCGCCAAAAACTCACCAGCCAAGGCATCGAAGCGGTCAATGGCAGCTACGCACCGAATTGTCTAATTCTCCCCACATACCGGGGAAAGACAAATGATATCATCGGCATAGACCAGGGCATCGTCCAGGTACAGGGCCAGGCTTCCCAACTCGCCTCACTGTTGCTGGCCCCATTTGCCCCTGGCCTCTCCTGTCTGGATGGTTGTGCCGGGGTGGGTGGTAAAACCACCCACCTGGCGTCTCTTCTGAACAGCCAAACAAGCAAGCTGACCGCTGTCGAACCGGACCCGCGCCGATACCGACTGCTTGAGCAGAACCTCCAGAACCGGCAGCACCACTGCCGAGTGATTACCTGTAACCAGAGTCTGCAGGAGTTCGCCGGGACCGGACCCGCCGCTTTTGATCGTCTGCTCATTGATGCCCCCTGTTCAGGGACCGGAGTTATAGGCAAACACCCTGAAATTCGCTGGAACAGAGGCGAGGATGAATTACTCGCCAACCACGCCAGACAAATCGAGTTGCTGAAACTGGCCGCTCAACTGCTCTCTCCCGGTGGAATCATGGTGTATGCCACCTGCTCCATCGAAGCGGAGGAAAATACAAGTGTGGTCGAGCAGTTTTTAAACGCCAACCCTGACTTTACCCGAACCGATTGTGGCGAAATACTTCCGCCCTCGTGTAAAAACCTGATCCGTAACGGCTATTTTGCCCCGCTGCCAGACTGGGGTATCGATGGTTTTTTCTGTGCTCGCTTGAGCAAAAAGTGATAATTCTTTTTTTCTTTACGGTCGCCATTATCCTGGAGTACATTCGGTCTTATTTTATCGATATTCATTGCCACATAAGTCCAAGGCGCCCAGCCCGTTTAGGCGCCAGTGAGAAGCCAACGGACGCTGTGAGCAACCAGCGCAGCCAACAACGCTTACTGAGGGGATGGATTGGACTCATGCCGTTAGGTAGCGCAGCAGCTAAACATCTACTGAGAGTTGAAACATCATGGCAGAAATAAGAAGCACCATGGACATGGTCATGGAAAGAGCAGCCCGGCTTGCCGCCGAAGCAGAAGAGAGTTCCGGGGACGAGGCTCTAGCAAATGAGGGGATGCGCATGGCGGCAGCCTTTCTCAGCGGAGAAGGGGAAAACCTGCTGGAACAGCTGAAAAGCAAAGCTCCGGAAGAACAGATGATCATTCGGGGCGGAATGGCGAAAACAATGCTGAGAAATATTTTGCTGCCCCGTGATCAAGAGATTTCCGAGCAAAGCCTGCTCAGTCTCAACGGCCTGCAGGAACTCAGCGGCAACTCCACGGATATCGCAACCATCTGCTCGGAACTCAAACAGATTCTCGAGCAATATGGGCAGCACCGCGAGCAGGTGAAACAGCAATTTGACGAATCGATCCTCAATCAGCTCAAGATGCAGCTCCAACAGCAGGGGTTGGCAGTAGATGATGAGATGGCACTGAATCCGACCATGCACCCGCAATACCAGGAGGAATGGTCCAAGGCTTCAGCTGAGTTGAACAACCAGTATAACGATGCCCTGGATCAGCGCAAAGAACTGATCGGCCAGCGTTTCGGGATTTAAAATGTCGGCACGCCCTAAAACAGCGGTAACGATCGATTACGAATCTCGAATTGAAAAGCTCAAAGCCCGTCTGAGAAGAAAAAAGATCGACGCCATCCTGATCAGCCGGCCTGAAAACCGACGCTATCTCAGTGGTTACAGGGCTCCCGATCACGGCATCAATGAGACTTCGGGATTGCTGTTTATCCCAGCCCGGGGCTGTGCCCGGCTGCTCACCGATTTCCGTTACCAACTGCAGGCCGAGGCAGAAACCTCACTGTCTGTCACCCTCTACCAGAAGGGCGTGATTGGATTGCTTAACGACCTTGTCAGCCAAAGCAAGGCCAAGCGTTTCGCCTTTGAGAGCCACTACACCCTGCATAGCTTCAGTCTCAAACTTTCGGCACTGGCGGAAAAACACAAAACAGAGCTGGTGCCTGTTACCGATTTGGTGGAACGGCAGCGGATTATAAAGAGCGAAGAAGAAATAAAGCTGTTGCGGCGTTCTACGGCCCTGAATGAAGACGTTTTTCTCTTCATCTATGATCGGATCACTGCCGATATGACAGAGATAGAGACGGCCTCAGCTATCGAGTCGAGGATGCGTCAGCTAGGGGCTGAGGGGCCGAGCTTCAGTACCATTGTTGCTTCCGGGGAAAACGGCGCCTTACCCCATGCAGTCCCGTCGGAGAAGGTCATTGGTCAACATTCTGCCGTCACCATCGATATGGGTCTGGTTCTGGATGGCTATTGCTCCGACATGACAAGAAATTTCGTAGTCGGCAACCCTGACAAGACCTACACGAAAATCCACAGAATTGTAAGACAAGCCCAGTTGGCGGGCATTGCTGCAGTAAAGCCCGGAATCCAGATGAAAGACGTGGACCGGGCCGCCAGGAAAATCATTGCCGACAGCGGCCATGGTAAATATTTCGGGCATGCGCTCGGGCACGGCGTCGGGCTTGCCGTCCATGAAGCTCCGAGCCTTTCTTTCAGAAGCCGACGAAAACTCAAGCCGGGAATGATCATCACCGTTGAGCCGGGAATCTATATACCGGGCTGGGGCGGGGTACGGCTGGAAAACATGGTGGTGGTTCGTGAAGATGGCGGTGAATTGCTGAACAACGATACCACCTTTCTCGATATATAAGCTGCTGCAACAGAGAAGACTCACCTTCGACCCAAAGATAGTCAATATGAGACAATTCGTAATTGATGAGTTATCGATATTGGAACGAGATAATCTAGATTCCTATCTGAAAAGAACCCTCGCACCTGGGCCGATGGCCGGTATTTTCTGGATCAAGCTGCCCGACGATCTTTTGGCTGAAGCGCAGCGCGGACATGAACAGTGCGGCCCATTCTACCTGGCGGTGGAGACCGAGGAGAAACGGATCTGTTTCGAACTGCTGGTGCGCTCGAAAACCAACCTGCACTGCACCTGTATCGCCTACGCCACACCGGCCCAGAGACAATTCGTCCTCGATTTCATAGACAGAATGCTGTCCGAAGAACAGATCAAGGCCTGAACGGCAGCAGTGACCGATCTCTGGTACTTAGGCCGGATACAGAAACGCCGGCCTTTCCCAGGCAACCTTTCCCGAATTTACCGCTCGCAGCGGTCTGCGACCTAGCGTTCCTGCCTGGCCGGAACCACCAGCAAACGGGGAATCAAGACCTCCCGGGGCTGCACCAGAATGAATTCGATGCAGCGGGCGATATCGTCGGCTTCAATCAGGCCGTTTTCAGGCTTGAATTTCTTTTCTTCGGGCCAGTGGTCGAAAAGCTCCGTCTTGGTTCTACCGGGCTCTATGGCCGTTACTTTTACGCCGGTGCCGGCAAGCTCCATTCTCAGGGCGTCGGTCAGTGCCTCCACCGCGAATTTTGTACCGTTGTAGGCACCGATTTCCGAAAAGGCTTTCAAGCCAGCCAGGCTGGAGGAGTTGATCAGAAATCCGCTGCCCTGTTTCTTCATAGGACGAAGAGCCAGATAACTCATACGCACCACCGACTCAAAATTAAGACGGACCATTTCACACAGCAGCTCGATATCGGCCTCGTCGATGGTACCGATCTGCATGACCCCGGCATTATTGAAGACAATATCGACCCTGCCGAACTCTGAGAATGCCTTGTCCAGAATCTGCTGCGGCGTCTCCGGATCAATCATATCCCCGACCACGCAGACAGCGCTATCGAGTTCCGCAGCCAAATCCTCCAGCTTGTCTTTGCTTCTTGCATTAAGGACGAATTTCACCCCGGCCTGATTCAATCTTCTGGCAGTTGCCCTGCCAATACCCGAGCTTGCTCCGGTAATCACCATTATCTTATCTTTCAGATCCATAGCTGTCCTCCAGCTGATTAATTTGATGGTACAAATATGACTTCCTGGTTATTAGCTTACTACATGTATGGCAATTTGACTGGCGAACGGATGAACTGGTAAGAATCTACAGATCTTCCGCGACTAGAACCAGTTTGGGTCAATGGCATGTATTTTTCAAGCCCTTTCTGTTATATTGGTGATTATGAAGTACTTGTTGAATCTACTCATCCTGGCGCTCATCATGGGCGGCTGTGCAACCAGTCCCACCGGCCGCAGCCAGCTCATGCTCGTTTCGCCCGAACAGGCCATTGTCGGCTCCCGGGAAGCCTACACTCAGACCATTCAACCACTGGAAAAAAAGGGCAAGATAAACTCCAATCCGGTGGTTTCGGATCGAGTCGAATCGATCACCGGTCGCATCATCTATCAGGCCATAGAACTCTACCCCCATACCCGAAACTGGGATTGGTCCATCAAGGTGATAGACGATCCCGAAATGATCAATGCCTGGTGCATGGCCGGAGGGAAGATGGCTATTTATACTGGACTGCTCGAAAAAGTCGACCCCACCGATGATGAGCTGGCCCAGGTGCTGGCCCATGAAATCTCCCATGCGCTGGCCAATCACACAGCAGAAAGGATGTCTGTGGCCATGGCCTCCCAACTCGGAGTTATGGGCATCGGCATAGCCACCAGAAACAGTGATTACGGCAGAACTGCGCTGACGGGCAGCGCGTTGGCGGCAGCGCTTGCCATTCAGCTGCCGAACAGCAGGTCTTCTGAGACAGAGGCTGATATAATGGGACTGGAGCTAGCCGCCCGGGCCGGTTACGATCCCCGGGCCGCGGCCACACTTTGGCAAAAGATGGAAAAAGCGGGCGGCAGCGGACCGGCAGAATTTCTCTCGACCCATCCAGCGCCGGGAAACAGACAGAATAGTCTGAAGATGGCGGCCCCGGAGTATATGGTTCTCTACCTGGATCCAAAATCCAGACCTGTCTATCAATTCAAGGATTAGACGGCTATCATAAATGCAAGTCGTCACCACTCATAAAAACAGCGATTTCGACGCGCTCGCCTCGGTCATCGGAGCAACCCTGCTCTATCCGAACTCTGTGGGGGTAATACCTACCTCGGTCAACAACAACGTCGCCAAATTTCTTTCCACCCATAAAACCGCCTTCAACATTATCCTTCCCAGTGAGGTCAAGTTCGATCAGGTCAGCCGGCTGATTGTCGTCGACACCGATCAGTGGCGGCGCCTGGACCGGATGGAAAAACTCAGGGAACGTGACGATGTGGAAATTCTCCTTTGGGACCACCATTCGAATGGAGGTGATATCGAGGCTGACTTTCGCTGCCAGGAGCCGGTCGGCGCCACCGTTACGCTTCTGGTCAGGGAGATGAAGAGCCGGCAGATGGATCTCAACCCGCTTGTTTCAACGGTATTGCTGATTGGGCTCTATGAGGATACCGGCCACCTCAGCTACCCGTCCACCACCGCCGAAGACGCCGCAGCTGCCTCCTATTTGCTCGACAACGGGGCCGATCTCAACGTTGCCGCATTTTTTCTCAATCCACCTTATGAAGAGGTGCAGCGTGATATTCTGCTCTCCATGATGCGGGATACCAAAAAGATAACGCTTAACAACCTAACCATCGGCATAAACATTCTCAAACCAGACAAAAAAGTTCCTATGCTGGCTGCTATCGTCAGTATGTACCGTACTATCATCAATGCCGACGCGGTGTTCGTCATTTGTGTGAACGACGAAAAATCGTGCACCATCATCGGGCGCAGCGGTGCCACCCGGATGATCAATGTCGGGAAAATCCTCAAACACTTTGGCGGCGGCGGCCATCCCGGGGCTGGCTCGGCAACCACCAGAAACGGTGAGTACCCGCCCAGTCAGATAAAGGAAAAACTTGTAGAGCTCATCAAAAAAACCAAAGTAGGCGGTGTCACCATTGCCGATCTGATGTCATTTCCGGTCACCTTCGTTGAAGGTTCGACGCCGATGCACGAGATCAGGGATATGATGCAGAATCAAAAGATCAGAGGAATCCTGGTCGGCAATGAAGACAACCTGGAAGGTATTATCGTACTCTGGGATCTGAAAAAACTGAAGCTGGACAAACAGTGGAAAAGCCCGGTCAAAGCCTTCATGGCACGAGATGTGGCAACGATTCCCCCCTACTACAAACCGGCCCAGGCTGCCCAGTTGATGATCGAGAAGAATATCGGTCACCTGCCGGTGAGCCATAACGACAAGATAATCGGCATTGTCACCCGCACCGACATATTGACCTATCTCTACAACCTGCTTCCCGACTAATCAGGCAGTCTCTTCAAAGCGACTCCACTGATATCGTCATACATTTTGAAGCGCGGATAACGATAGCAGCCCGGATCATCCTCCTGCAGCGACCGAACATGATTTCTTATGTGCTTTAACCCGCCGCTTTTATAAAGCTGCACAAAGAGTTCCGCATCAAACAGATTATCGGGGTTGGTGCTGGGGGGGAAGAGACCGTCCGAGAAGAGCAGCACATGAGAAATCTGACCGGCTTCAATGGTGCCGGAAGAAACGAATTCCAAAGCTTCATTCTCACCGTTCAGAACTCCGAATTCTTTGTTCATCTTTCCTCTGACAGCGGCGATCTCCGCGGCCAGGTTCTGTTGAATTGTGCCACTGGATCGAGCACCGATCTGCTGCCAGGTCTTGAGTACCTCACGGTCCTGACCAGGCAGTTCCGTCAACAATTGACCGCCGCCGTCTCTATGGATAAGAAGAATCATGCAATCACCGGTCTGGCACCAGGCTATCGAATCCTCGTTGACCTGCACCGCGGCGAAACTTGTTGACCAAAGCTGCTCGCGTTCAAGAAGATCAAGCCCTTCGTCGATCATTGCTTCTCTTATGAACTCGTTGGCCCTGCGGGCTGAGTCGAGAAGATTCCGCTCCGGATCACCGGAAAATACCGAGGCAGTTATCCCAGCCGCTTTCTGGCCGCCGCTGGTCGGCTGTGCTGCCGACTGGCGCTGAGCAGAATAGAGCGTTGTCGCACCATCGCAGACGATGCTGAGCCGATTGACCGTAGCCAGCATATCCTCATTGACCGGGCCACTACCCTGTTCAAGAAGTGTTTCATTAACCAGAAAGCGAGGATCAGGCTTTTCTGCAGGTGGCGAAGCCGAAGAATTGAGAATGTTCTCGGGAAACAGATACATGGTAACCTTTCAATGTTTGATTGATTCGAGCAAGGATAATGGCCCGAGCGGGTCAAATCAAATTGGAAGATCGGATGGATCGATAATTTAATAATCAGAAACTTCGATAACAGAAAACCCGCGGCCAGGGCAGCCGCGGGCCTGAATCTGGGAACAATGACCACCTTACTGCACTCAGGAAATGGCCTTTCTCCCGGCCTCGGTCACACCATATTTACAGCGAACCGGACTGTCCACCAGTCCAGTTTTTTTCAGCGCCGCGATCTTATTGCTGACCAGTTTTTTGTCGAGCCCGGTGGCGGCAACTATATCTTTTGAGCCGCATGGTGAATCGGAACCGGCCAAGGCCTCCAAAATCTTTTTCTGTTCTCCTGTCAAATCACTCATTGCTCATCTCCATCTCTTTTCTTCTCTTGGTTATTTCTGCATGAAGAGCAGATGCCTTTGAACTCTACCCGATAACCGGTTATCCGGTACCCTTTGTCCGAGGCGACAGCCGCAGGATTGACCAGGTTTCGGTCAAATTCGATATTATCCACCCGTTGGCATTGCAGACAGAAGATATGATCGTGCGGATGAACGTCAGCATCGAACCGCTTCTGGCGGCCACTGATTTCCAGTTTGCCTATGATCCCAGCCTCCGAAAGTGTCTCCAGATTTCTGTAGACTGTTGCCAGACTGATACGAGGCATGAATTTCTTGACCCGCTCATACAGCTCATCGGCAGTGAGATGCTGATGGCTGTCCTGCAGCTCTTTAAGAATGATCTCTCGCTGGCTTGTCATTCTCATGTGCATGAATCACCCCTGATAATAATGATTATCAATTGTAATTAATTATCACTACCATGTCAATATCGTCTGGCAGCTCTTAAAATAGGCTTGAAAATTTAATGAAAACAATGAAATAAACTAACCATATTCGTCAAAATCAATTTCCTACTTATGGTAGTGCTTATGTCGATCCTCGAAGTCAAAAATTTAAAAAAGTATTACAGGAATGTGGTTGCGGTGGAAGACGTGTCTTTCCGGGTCGAGCAGGGCAGCTGCTTCGGTTTGCTGGGCCCCAACGGGGCCGGCAAAACCACAACCATGGAGATCGTCGAAAACATCATCGCCCCCACCGACGGATCGATTTTTTACCATGGAAATCCCCGTGACGAATCGTTCAGGCAGCAAGTCGGTATCCAGTTTCAGCACACCTCGCTGTTAAATTTTTTGACGGTGAAAGAAACTCTGCGCTGCTATCGCCAACTCTACAAAAATCCCGAAAAGATCGACTGGTTGATAGAACGGTGCAATCTCGAGCCCATACTGAAGCAACGCAATAACCAGTTATCCGGCGGTCAGCGTCAGCGGCTGATGCTTGCTCTGGCTCTGGTCAACCGGCCCGAACTGATCTTTCTCGACGAACCTTCAACCGGTCTTGACCCTCAGTCTCGACGCTACTTATGGGACATTGTCGATGAGATAAAAGCGGATGGCAAGACCGTCATCATGACGACCCACTCAATGGAGGAGGCCCAGTATCTCTGTGATACTATTGCCATCATGGATGGCGGCAAGATAATCGCTGAAGGCAGCCCCGCGGAGTTGATCGCCGCCCACTGTCATACCAACACCATCACCCTGCCCAAAAAGTCCGTCGAGAAGGTGCTCACCGACCTCGGCCTTGACTACCAGGCGAACGATTCCTCGGTCTTTATACAAACCGCCAACGTTGACGGGGTCTTGTCCCAGCTCATTGACGCCGGTATCGAACTCTCTGAAATGAGCGTCCAGTCGCCCAACCTTGAAGACGTCTTTCTGAGACTGACGGGAAAACAGTTGAGGGATTGAGTATGGCAAGCCTGCAGCGAATCTGGGTAATCTTTCGAGCCAGGAACAAGGAGTTTTTCCGCGACCGTGCTGCCTTCGGCTGGAATTTCGCCTTTCCATTCCTGATCATCATCGGCTTTGGCATCATCTTCAGCGGCGAAAACATGCAGGGTTACAAAATTGGCCTGTTTCCGCAACCGGGCGCCAGTGTTGTCTTTGAAGGTACGACAATTCCTGTCCACTTCCAGAACGACCCTGCGGTTGATTTCATCCCTGTCGCCAATCTCGAGGAAGGTCTGCAGAAACTGACCCAGCATAAAATAGACCTGTTGATCGATGGGCTCTCCAGCGAGCAGCGCTACTGGGTCAATGACGCTTCTCCCAAAGGGGGTATCGTCGAACAGCTCTATCAGGCGGCTCTGGTGCCCGAAGACAGCCATGTCGCCCAGCGAAACTCAATCGATGGTACCAGGGCCCGCTATATCGACTGGTTTTTTCCGGGAATCATGGCCATGAACATGATGTTCTCGGCCCTCTGGGGAGTCGGCTACGTGGTGGTACGCTACCGCAAGAACGGTGCCTTAAAACGCCTCAAGGCCACGCCGCTGACCGCCTTCGAGTTTCTCACTGCCCAGATGCTGTCGCGTATTTTTCTGCTGATGTTCACCTTTTCCGTCGTCTGGTTCGGCTCAGACCTGATCTTTGATTTCCGCATGCAGGGCTCACTGCTGCTGTTTCTCTTCACCTTTTTCCTCGGAGGTCTCAGCCTTTGTTCAATCGGTCTGTTCCTGGCTGCCCGGGGAACCAGCGAGGAATTTACCAGCGGTGCGCTCAATTTTATTTCCTGGCCCATGATGTTTCTCTCGGAGGTATGGTTTTCCTTGGAAGGAGCACCCCATTGGGTCCAGCAGCTCTCCTGGTTATTTCCCCTTACCCATCTTCTCAAAGCGGCCCGAAAGGTAATGAACGAGGGCGCAGCGCTGATCGATATCCAACTTGAATGCGGTCTGATGGTCCTCACCACGATGCTGTTTCTGGCAGTGGCCGCCCGCATCTTCTCATGGGTGGAGTAGCCATGCAGATGCCCTTCGTCGATGCCCATCTCCATCTGCAGGATCCCCGTTTCAAGGGTAAGGTCAACGAAGTAATAGGGCGAGCCAAGAACGCCGGTGTTGGCCTGTTCTTCTGCAACGCCATCAAAGAGGAAGATTGGTCGGAGGTCACCACTCTGGCTGCCGCCCACCGGGAGATCATACCTTTTTTAGGAATTCACCCCTGGTTCAGCGACACTGCCGCCAGCGGCTGGCAGCACAGACTGATGGCAACTGCCGAAACTCTCGACCAGACCATTGGCATAGGCGAAACCGGCCTGGACCGGAGCTGCCGGATCGACTTCGACATTCAGCAGCGTCTGTTTGCCGGGCACCTGGAATTGGCCGCCGCTCGTAATTGGCCACTCTCTGTTCACTGCGTTCAGGCTTGGGGTGCGCTTGCCGATATGCTGAGCACATTCAGTCTTCACCAGCCCCTGCCGCCTGTGTTGATCCACTCCTTCAACGGCTCAACCGAGATGATGAGAAGATTGACTGAACTCGGCTGCTATATTTCCTATTCTGAGGCGCTGGCCCAGCAGCAGACAAAGCTCCACCAAACTTTCACCCAGACGCCGCCTGAGTACCTGCTGCTGGAGACGGATGCCCCCTATGCAAAAAATCCTGATCGGAAAAAAGGGCCAAACAAAGACACGGTCAATGAGCCGTCCGACATGGTGGAACTCTACTGCCACGCCGCCAGACTGCTGCAGGTAGATACAGATGAACTCGTTACTCGAATCTGGAACAATGCAACGATTTTCACGAACCAGAATGCTGCTGGGTGCTGAGTCCTTTCAGCGCCTCAACCAAAGCCATGTGGCCGTGGTCGGGCTTGGAGCCGTCGGTGGTTATGCACTGGAAGCCCTGGCAAGGACGGGGGTCGGGCGGCTGACCGTTGTCGATTTCGACACCATACAACCCACCAATATCAACCGTCAGATTTTGGCCTTGGAGTCAACCCTGGGGCGTTCAAAGGTGGCTGCAGCTGCCGATCGAATAAGTGACATCAACCCCTCCTGTCGGGTCGAGCCCCTTGATCTGTTCATCGATGATAGTACCGTTGAGGAAATATTCAGCCGCAGGCCCGATATTATCGTTGATGCAATCGACTCGATGAATCCCAAGGTTCAGCTTCTCAGAGCCTGCTATTTGAGTGGCATACCGACATTATCCTCAATGGGCGCCGCTTTAAGGAAAGACCCGCTGGCCATTCGAGTAGGCGATCTGTCCGAATCGAACCATTGTCCACTGGCCAAGAGGATCAGAAAACGGCTCAGAAAGGACAATATCGTCTCGGGTATCACCTGCGTCTACTCTACCGAAAAGGTCGATTTCGACTATCGTCAGGAGATCGAGCCGGCCCAGATCGAAACCGGTATGGATAGGGGCAGAAAGAGAAATACTCTCGGCAGCCTGCCGACAATAACCGCGATTTTCGGTCTGGTACTGGCCAATGAGGTAATCAGACTGCTCAGCAGCAGACCATGATCAGACTTTTCATCGGCATACCCATCGCCTCCCATGTCCGTCAAATTCTGAGCAGCCTCGGAGCATCAATACCGGGGGCCAGGGCGGTCCCTGAAGACCAGATCCACCTTACCTTGCGATTTATCGGCGAAGTCGATGCCCTCACCTTTGGCGACATCAAAGACAGCCTCGAGGGACTGGATGCCCCATCCTTGACGCTGAGGATCAAGGGTACCGGTCATTTTCCACCCCGTGGACAGCCGAGGGTGCTGTGGGCGGGAGTCGATCCGGCCGGGGATGTCATCATTCTGCGCAACCGCGTCAATAATCGACTCAGCCTCTGCGGAATTAAACCTGAGCAGCGAAAATTTCACCCCCATGTCACCCTGGCCAGACTGAAAAACAGCCCACCACAGAGGGTTGCCGGTTTCCTGGCTGCCAACGCGCAGCTGCAGTCGCCTCCCTTCAGCGTGGACAAGGTCCATCTCTATTCAAGCACCCTGCACCCCAAGGGCGCTCTGCACCGTGTCGAAGCAGTCTATCCCCTGGCAGGCCCCTGATTATCAACGGCCCCTTTGTCTGTTTCCGGCGAGGTCGGCAGCAGTAGCAGCATCGCCGCCAGCGTCAGCAGAATTCCCGGAATAACAGGCAGAGGCGGCCAACCACGGCCGAGCAGATAATTCAACACCATAACCAGTAAAGGGTAGAGGTAGGAGTATGATATCGTGCGTGTCGGACCGATAATTCTGGTTGCATATTGGGTAGAATAAAAACTGATCACCGTGGAGAACAGTGCCAGGTAGACAATCCACAGCCAGGTGGACGAGGGGACCCCAGTCAGTGAAACTCGGGCCAGAACCTTTACCGTGCCCGGCAGCAGCCAGAGACAGCCGGTCACCAGTACCCAGAAGGTCATCACCTCCATCGGCTCATCACGATGCAAGAGTTTGACCAGAGGAGTGTAGAGGGCCATGGCCAGACACCCCCCGAAGAAAATAAGATCCCCACGGTTCCAGGCCAGTGCTCTCAGCTGCTGCAGATCACCCTCAAAAATCACCCAGATCGCCCCAATAAGACCTGCAATAATGGCAAGCAGCAGGCTGAGGCTCAGCCGTTCACGATTGATAATTCCCGCATACACTGCTGAGATTGCTGGAACCAGGGTAAACAGGACACTGATATTGAGCGAAGTGGTAAAGCGCAGAGAAAAAAACATGGCCCAGAAGAACAGAACCAGACAGCCGCTGATTGCAGCATAGCGCCCCAGGGAGGACACCGAAATCACCAAGCCGTGCTTCACCCAGATAAGCGGCAGCAGGAGTAAGACTGCCAGGAGAAATCTTATGAAGGTCAGAGCGATTGGATCGAGGGTATCGGTGATAAATTCAGCCACGATGAAAGAGGTCGAAACCAGCGTAGTGCTAAACAATAAGAGCAGATGGACACGGGCCTGAAAAGGTTTTTGGGGAATTTTTATCAAGGTAGTATCAGGTTGAAAATGTGCACTGAATGAGAATCGAGGTTTTTCTGCCCAACGGTCAACATTGCGTCAAATACCGTCTGACACTATAGTAAGAGACATTATTCAATCTGCAAAAGAGAATCTGAGCTGTTTAAAATCCGGGAGAGAGAATTATGGCGCAAGTTATTATAATCGTTGCCGTAGCCAAAAACAACGTCATCGGCCGTGACGGCACCCTGCCCTGGCACCTGCCCTCGGACCTGCTCCATTTTAAAAAGACGACCATGGGATGTCCCCTGATCATGGGACGCAAGACCTATGAATCGATCGGCAGGCCACTGCCTGGCCGGGACAATGTGGTCCTGACGCGGGACGCATCGCTTGATTTACCGGGATGTGTTGTGGTGCACTCGCTGGCAGAAGCCATCGAACACTGTCGCGGTGAACAGAAAGTCTTCATCATCGGCGGAGCTGAAATTTTCCGGATCGCCCTGCCGATGACCGATACCATCATTGTCACCGCCCTCGAAAGAGACGTGGAAGGTGATGTCCTTCTCGACCCCATCGATCCCAGCCAGTTCAAAATTGTCGACCAGCAGCATTGTGACGAAGAGGAACCCTACCAAATCATCAGATACGAGCGAATTTAATACCACAGGCCACGGAAAAACCCCTAGATGACAAAGGGATGGCGCAGACAGCTTAAAAAGGCCGGACCATGGACAGCACACATGGCGAGCGGTAAACCGTTAAACCACCGTGTAGTACTCATCTGCACCCACCCCGTAAAAAGCTCTTTCGGCTGTTCTTCAAGCCGCCTGGTTGCTCCTCAAATTAGTCAATTGGATAATTCTGCACCTTACCAGCAGCGTCTTTTGGAGCTCCGGTTGAAAACCTGATTGACAAACAAAAACAGCCCTATTAGTGTAACGATACACTAAGTCTTATCCTTCACCCTGGGAAACCGGTATGGCCAAAACAACCATTGCCGACGTCGCCCGTCTGGCAGATGTTTCTGCAAGCAGTGTTTCCAATTTATTGAACGGCAGATCGCAGCGCATGCGGCCGGCCACCCAGGAACGTATACAGAATGCCATCGAAGCGCTTGGTTTTACGCCCAGTCTGGCCGCCCGGCAACTCAAAACCGGACACTCCCCTTTCATCGGCCTCATCGTCCCCTCCGTGGCCGATCCTTTTTTTGGATGCTTTGCCCGGTATGTCGAGGAAGAGGCATCGGAAAAAGGCTACCAGGTGCTTTTGGGCAACAGCGACCGAAACAGTGATCGTGAAAAGAAGTATGCAGAAATGTTGTGGGGCTCTGGAGTACGCGGTATCATCTTCGGCTCTTCACTGGTTAAGTTCGATCATCTCGCCGATCTCTACCGGGAAGGAATGCACTTCGTTTCCTTTTATCGATCGGCCCACAGTGGTGCTCAGTTCATTGCCGACAGTATTGGGGTAGACAATATTCAGGCAACCCGGTTGCTTACCAAACACCTTCTGGCTCTAGGTCACCGGAGAATCGGCTTTGTTTCCGGCCCGACCGATATGATCTGTCGCCTGGACCGCCTCGAGGGTTTTTACAAAACTCTTGAGGAAGCAAATATCAGTATCGATAAACAGCTCGTCTGGGAAGGAGCAAACGGCGATTTTGGCTCCACCTCATTCATAGAACTCGGCAGGCAGGGTGCCCACTATCTGCTCAGTCTGCCCGCCGCCCCATCGGCTATTATCGCCATCAACGATATGCACGCCTTTGGAGTATATGCCGGGGCCCGGGATCTGGGCGTCAAAGTTCCAGAGGATCTTTCGGTGGCAGGCATTGATGATATCATGTTATCAGCTGTCTCGGTTACCCCGTTGACCACTATAAAACAGCCAATTCGCGATATCGCCCGCCTGTCGGTGGAGCGGCTAATCGATCGACTGGAAAATGACAGAGCCCAGGAGCCAGTCCACCTGATGCTTCCATCCAGCCTTATTGTACGCGAGTCGACCAGCCGTTATGCTGGGAGGCCGGCCCGCTGAGGATATGAGAGAATGTTGACTGAAAGAGCGGCGGACCCTGGACTGAGCCAGACCTACCCCACCCGTTTACCAGGATCTAACTCCGATAAAACGACTAATCAGTGGGGGCCGCAGAATACCAACACTCAAAAAAAGGAGGGAATATCAGGGTTGTAAGGTTGTAAATTCTGTTGCACGGATCCGTTCAATCGACCATAGTTGAACAGGGATCGTTTTCAATTCCCAAACTGGGGGATTCCCCTCATAACAAGATGGAGGAGATTATGAGATTTATGTCAAAAGTTACCCTTGCAATCGCCGCAACGGCACTGCTCATTGGTTTCTCGTTTTCCGCGCAAGCAAAGGAATGGCGCGGCTGGAACATCCACGTCGCCGGCTATCCGAACACAGTGGCTATGGACAAATTTGCTGAGCTTCTGAAAGAAAAATCCGGCGGCAAAATGACTGTTAAGATGTATCACGCCGGAACGCTTGGCAGCCAGCCGGACGCCATCGAGCAGGTCCGTGCCGGAGCGCTTGAAATAGGCAACTTCAACCTCGGCCCTCTGGGCCCGATCGTGCCGGAGGCAAATGTTGTTTCTCTGCCTTTCATTTTCAAAGACGTCGATCACATGTGGCGGGTACTCGATGGTAAAGCCGGCGATATGATCAACGAAGGCATGTCCAAATACGGAATCGTCCCACTGGCCTGGTATGATGCCGGTGCGCGTTCATTCTACAACTCCAAGAAGGCCATCATGAAGCCCGAAGATGTAACTGGTCTGAAAGTCCGGGTCATGAACAACGATCTCTATTCCGGAATGATTGCAGCCCTGGGCGGCAATCCCTCCCCGATGGCTTTTGCAGAGGTATACCAGTCATTGAAAACCGGTGTTGTTGACGGCGCGGAAAACAACTATCCGTCCTATGAGTCGACCGGTCATTTCGAGGTCGCTGGTTTTTACTCGAACTCCCAGCATCTGATTATCCCCGAGACCCTGTGTATCAATACCGATGTGTACAACGCCCTCTCACCGGAAGATCAGAAAATCCTGAAGGAAGCGGCTGTTGAATCCGCGATGCTGCAGCGCCAGCTCTGGAAAGAGCGGGAGAAAGCCAGTAAGATGAAGGTTGAGGCAGGCGGATCCACCATCAATGAGATCCCCGACAAGAGTGGGTTCCAGGCAGCGATGAAGCCGGTTTACGAAAAATTCCTGGCTGACAACCCCAACCTGAAACCGCTGGTCGAGATGATCCAGAACACTCCTTGATGTAGTTCTGAGTACATCCGTCGCATCGATACCTCCTGCTTTTTGTTAGAGGGGGTATCGATGTTTTTTTCTCATCAACACGGATAAAAGAAAATTTTCTCGGGTATCAAAGCATGACCACAGACAATTCCTCAAACTCCGGTTCCCTTTCTGCCTACGACAGATTACTGAACCTGATCAGTGACATTAATATTGCCGTCTGCAGTGTCATGCTGGTCACCTTGACCGTGATTTTCGGCTGGCTGGTGTTTGGCAGATATGTGCTCAATGCCACTCCGACCTGGGTCGAGCAGGTGTCACTGCTTTTGATCGTCTATATCGGTTTTCTCGGCGCCTCGGTCGGCATCCATAAAAAAACCCACCTGGGTGTGTCGATGTTTCGCGAGCTCAGTCCGCGTCCGGTACAGCGGGTTTTTGAGTTTTTATCGTATATAATCATGACCGCATTCGGCCTGACGATGGCCTTCTATGGTTACAAACTGACCCTTTTTCGATGGCCGAATGAAATCCCTCTGATCCATGTGACGGATGGTTTGCGAGCCATACCGATCATGATAAGCGGTGTTTTCATCGTGCTTTTTTCCATCGGGCATCTCATCCATTTTTTTAACGGAACCGACACAGAAGAAACATTATAAACCGGAGTTTTCTGCCATATGGGCCTTCTTATCTTATTAGGAATATTTGCGTTTTGTGTGGTAATCGGCATGCCGGTGGCCTTTGCTTTAGGGGTTGCCGCCGTATCAGCCTTTTTCTACGAAGGCTTGCCGATGATGATCGCTTTCCAGCGTATCATCTCCGGTATATCGATTTTTGCTCTGATGGCGATTCCGTTTTTCATTTTTGCCGGTGAGTTGATGTTCCATGGCGGCATCGCCATGCGGCTGGTCCGCTTTGCTTCAAGTGCCGTCGGCTCCATGCGCGGCGGTCTTGGCATCGTCAATGTGTTTTCATCAATGCTCTTCGGTGGTATCTCGGGTTCTGCAATTGCCGATATCTCAGCCCTGGGCTCCATCCTGATCCCGGTGATGAAAGAAAAAGGCTATGATGACGATTACGCCGTCAATGTGACGGTAACCTCTTCGCTGGCGGGAATCATCATCCCGCCGAGCCACAACATGATCATTTACGCGGTGGCGGCCGGTGGTGGGATCTCCATTTCAAAACTGTTCCTGGCTGGTTTTATTCCCGGGATGCTGATGTGTATGTGTCTTGCGGTGGTTGCCTACTTCGTGGCCGTCAAGCGGGGCTATGCCTCCGAAACCTTTCCCGGCATGCTCATCCTGGTCCAGCACTTCTTTCTGGCCCTGCCCGGGCTGATGACTGCGGTAATCATCGTCGGCGGCGTACTCAGCGGTATCTTCACCGTCACCGAATCTGGCGCGTTTGGTACGATCTACGCCTTTCTGGTGACGATCATCGTTTACCGTTCACTGACCTGGGAGAAATTCAAGCTGGCGGTGGTCAACTCGGTCAAGACCACTTCCATGGTCATGATCCTGATAGCCTGCGCCGGTGCCTTCGCCTACCTGCTGACCTTCTACCAGGTGCCTGAAAAGATGGCCGGGTTGTTGACGAGTATCTCAGAAAACCCGATTGCTATACTTTTAATGATCAACCTGGTGCTGCTGCTGCTCGGCATGATTATGGATATGGCCGCGCTGATTCTGATCTGCACCCCAATTTTTCTGCCGGTCGCCATCTCGATTGGCATCGATCCCTATCAGTTCGGTATGATCCTGCTGATCAACCTGGGACTTGGGCTCTGCACCCCGCCGGTGGGGGCCTGTCTGTTTGTAGGCTGTGCGGTTGGCAAGGTGAAGCTGGAGGATGCGGTAAAGACGATCTGGCCGTTTTATATAGGCATTCTGGTGGCCTTGATGCTCGTCTCATTCGTACCCGCCATTTCGATGACCCTGCCGAATCTACTCAACTGATTCAGTATATCGAAATGAAGCGGCTGGGAGAAAAATCCTGATCCACTCCAGATGGTTTGGTCTTCTCACAGGTACCTTGGTATCGTGAAAAAGTGGGGTCATCGCTCAACTTCAAGGCGCGGGCGACAGTATTGTAAGGGTGACCCTCAGTCCATATGGAGCCCACCGTTGATGTCAATAATTTCCCCGGTGATAAAACCAGAAAGTGGAGAGACCAGGAAGCTGACCACATGAGCCACCTCTTCTGGCTCACAGAAGCGGCCCACGGGAATCTGTTCCAGCAGCCGTTGCTGCTGATCTTCACTTAAAAAATCGGTAATCATCGGCGTTCTGATGTAGGCCGGGGCAATACCGTTGGCCGTCACCCCATGGGCTGCAGCTTCCCTCGCGATCGACAGGGTCAGGGCGGTGAGTCCACCCTTGGAGGTGGTGTAGGACGTACCTGCTGTCAAGCCTCCGGTTTTCATGGCCAGTGAGCTGATATTGACAATCCGTCCCCAGCCTTTTGCTTTCATGGAGTCAAGCCACTCGCGACAGAGATAGAAGGCGCCGTCCAGGTTGACCGAGAGCAGCTTCCGCCACTCGGCGTCATCGGTCTCGGACAGTTTATTGTTGGACAGCAGCCCCGCATTGTTGACCAGCACGGAGACCTCGCCATGCTGCTGCCTGATCTCTTGTGATACCGCCTTTATCTGTTCAGAGCTGCTGATGTCAAGGGCAACAGGTATAGCTGCGGAGCCGAGCGCTTCAGCCTGACTCGCTAGCTTCTGCTGATCAAGATCAACCATGATTACTCGATAATCGTCGTCAATAAGAGCCCTGGCCGTTGCCAGACCGAGCACCCCCGAGGCGCCGGTGACCAGGGCCAGTTTCTGGTCATCACCTTTCAGGCCCGGTAAAGAACTGCTTTTAGGCGCTGCCATTATCTCAAAGTCTCCATGGCGACATGGTCCATATCGTCGAAATCCTGATTCTCGCCCGCCATTCCCCAGATAAACGAGTAAGCGGCTGTACCGACACCGCTATGGATTGACCAGCTCGGCGAGATTACCGCCTGGTGATTCCTCAGAACCACGTGTCTGGTTTCATCCGGCTCACCCATAAGGTGGAAAACACACTGGTTGTCCTCTATGCCAAAGTAGAAATAAGCCTCCATGCGCCGCTGATGCGTGTGGGTCGGCATGGTATTCCAGACCGAACCCGGCTCCAACACAGTCATGCCCATTACCAGCTGACAGCTTTTAGCCCCACCGGGATGGATGTATTTGTTGATTGTCCGGTGGTTGCTGGTGAGTGGTTCACCCAGCACTACCGGCTCAACATCGGCACCATTGATTTTCACCGATTCATACCGCTTATGGGCCGGCGCACTGAGCATATAGAAGCGGGCCGGGTTAGTGTGGTCGATGCTGCTGAACTCTATTGACTCAACCCCCATACCCAGATAGAGACCGTCTCGGTTAGCTATTTCGAACTCCACACCATCACCTTTTACCCTACCGTCACCTCCGACATTAATCAGCCCGAGTTCCCTGCGTTCAAGCAGATAGGAGGCGCCTATTATTTCGGGATCAATGTCCAGACTCAGGGGGTTCAGAGGGCAGATACCGCCAATGATGAGACGGTCGAAAAACGAATAGACCAGTTTCGGCCGATCCGGGATGAACAGATCGGTAATCAGGAATTGATCCCTGACCTCTTCGGTATCAAACATCAGGAAATGATCCGGATGGACCGGGTGTCTGATTTCCATCTTGGTCTCCATTTAGAGAGTTATAAAAATCTTCTGCAGGTTGCCGGCCTACTTCAAAAAATCCTCCCGCAACGGCGTAAAACAGTCCACCAGCCTGACCTGCTCTGTCAGGAGCTGCACGGTGTGAGGCACGTCCGGTGGTACAGTGAACATGTCTCCCGGACCGAGCTTTTCTTGTTCGTCCCCGATATGTACAACAAGTTCGCCGGTCACCACATAGGACATCTGTTCATGCGGGTGGGAGTGGGGTGGATCAGGCTCTGAAGTCGGCCCGTCATTGAAATCGATGACCACCATCATCAGCTTGTCGGTATGTCCCAGGTAGCGTTCACGTCTCTCACCAATTGACTCGCGCGCTTCTTTGCCATGTTTGATGAATCCCATCTCTTCCTCCTCGTCCAATTGTTCCCGTTTGGGATGAAATGATTTTGAGTTCAAACTACAACGGCTCCCCTGCGCCGATAGGCGCATGGGCGGAAAATATCATAGCAATCTCAGCCCATATAGTATAGAGATTAATAGTATTGATACACCATTTTTCATCTGGCAGAGACCCGCATTTCTGCTTCACCCCCAGTTCGCCATCGAATCGAAATTTCATAATAGGCCTGATCTTAGATCATCTGGAAGAATTAACGGAGAAATGGGACAATGAACTCCAATCAACGGGTTGCCAAGGTCTTTGCTGGTGAAGTTCCCGATCGCGTGCCAATCGGTGAATTTGCCATTGATTTCGATACCATCGAGAAAATCATCGGCCGCCCCACCTACTTGAGGGCAAAAGCCAAATCCAAGGTAGCCTTCTGGGAAAACCGGCATGATGAAGTGATAGAAAGCTATACCAAAGACCATATCGAGCTTCATGAAAAGCTAGGCTTCGACATCATCAATTTTCCCATGGCAACCTGGGCGATTCCCGCTCCCACCGATGCACCACCTCCCAAACGACTCAACGCCAACACCTGGGAAGACAGGGAGGGCAGAGTTTTCAAATACTCGGAAATCACCCACGACGTGGTCTGTATCGAGGACCCGATTGCCGAAAAGACTCTGTACACCATGGATCACGAAGTGCTCGCCGAGGTTGAGGATGTGGACCGCATGCTGCTGCCCGATGAACCGGCTGGGATTGATCCGCGCTCGTGGGAAATTCTCGACACCGTGATCGAACATTTTGCCGGCCGCAAGTTCATCATAGGACCCTCGGGCGGGGAGATCGGTATCGTCCTGCAAGGCGGGATGGAACAGGGCATGATGGCCCTGATCACGAAAAGAGATTTTATTGAGTCTGCGACAAAATATCTCCTTGAAAAGCAGAACCGGCTGGACCGCAAGATGATTCACCCGAAGAGCGATGCGATCATCTGGGGTGCTGACTTTGCTTTCAACTCGGGTGGCTTCATCAGTCCACAGATGTTTCGCGACCTGTTTTTCGAAGCCAACAAGGCCAGGGTTGACAACGTCAAGGAGCAACACGGCAAATATGTGGTCAAACATTGTTGCGGCAACGTCAATCAGTTCCTCGACCTGTTCGTCGAACTCGGCTACGACTGCTATCAGTCGATCCAGCAGTCGGCTGGGATGGATCTTGGGGATGTCAAAGAACGGATCGGCGATAAAATGGTCCTCTGGGGAGGAGTTCCCGTAGAACTGATTATCGGCGGCACCATGGATGAGGTTCGGCGAGAGGTAAGAACGGCCATGGACAAGGCCAAGGATAACGGCCGTTTTATAATGGGCACCACTCATACCATCGCCGTAGGCTCCAACTATGACAATTTTATGGCCATGGTTGATGAGTACCATCAATGCTGCGATTATTAATGAAGATATGGGCTGTTCTCTGCAATCAGTCTACTTTCTGCCTGTAAAACAACGATCGATGTACAAGAGGGGGTAAGACCATGACATCTGGATTCGGGTCAGCCGAGGCAATACTGTCTTCTGAAGAGATAAGAGAAATCGTCGCCGCCGCCCTGCCCGAGAGCAAAACCCGCAACAAGCGACTACTGGTTCTGACGCCGGACACGACTCGAACCTGCCCATTACCTGAAATGGTGCGGGCCCTGCAGGATGTCGCCGGCAGTGTTGCGGCTCGACTTGATTTTATGATCGCCCTGGGCACCCACACTCCCCTGGCCGATGAGAAGATCCTGGAACTTTACGGTATCGAGGAGGACCAGCGGAGCAGCTTTGCCAACAGTTCATTTCTCAACCACCGCTGGGACCTCGACGAGACCATGACCCGAATCGGCTGGATCGAATCAGAAGAGATCGAACACTTATCCGGCGGCAGGCTCAAAGAAAGGGTTCCGGTGGATATCAATCGGGCCATTTTCGACTACGACCTGATAGTGATCTGCGGCCCGGTATTCCCGCATGAAGTCGTTGGTTATTCGGGCGGAGCCAAATATCTATTCCCCGGAATTTCCGGTGGGGAATTTCTCCACGCCTTCCACTGGCTCGGTGCGGTGGTGACCTGTGCCGGAACCATCGGCATTAAACACACACCGGTACGCGAAGTGATAAACAGAGCCATGGACCTGATAGATACCGAGGTCTGCTGCCTGTCGATGGTAGTCAAAACCCAGAGTGAGCTGTACGGGCTTTACGCCGGGGACTACAAAGAAGCCTGGTCTGCTGCCGCGGATCTCTCCGAGCAGGTCCATGTGGTTGAAAAAAAACGGGCCTACCCGACTGTGTTTGGGGTATGTCCGCCGATGTATGATGAAATATGGACCGGCGGTAAAGTCATGTACAAGCTCGAACAGGTGGTGGCGGACGGCGGCAAACTGATAATTTACGCCCCCCACATAACTGAAGTTTCAAGAACCTGGGGAGCGGATATCGAACGGATCGGCTATCATGTCGTCGACTTTTTTTTGGAACAACCCGGCAAATTCTCCGACATCCCGCGCGGTGTGCTGGCCCACTCGACCCACGTGAGGGGTACGGGGGTAATGAAAGACGGCATCGAAAAACCACGGATCGAGGTCGTTATAGCCTCCCAAATACCCCCCGAAACCTGTGCAAAGATAAACCTCGGGTATCTGGACCCTGACACTATCAACCCCGACGAATTCAGGAACCGTGAAGCAGAAGGAGTCCTCTTCGTCGAGAAGGCCGGAGAAATTCTGCATCGGGTAAAAAAAAGCCTTTAGTGGAGAAGTTATGAAACCATTTCTTTCTGAAGATTTCCTGCTTGAAACCGAAAGTGGACAAAGGCTCTATCACGAATTTGCCGCCTCCATGCCCATTTTCGATTATCACTGCCACCTGCCGGTGCAGGAAATCGCTGAAAATAAAAAGTTCGACAATTTGACCGCCATCTGGCTGAACGGAGATCATTATAAGTGGCGAGCCATGAGAGCCAACGGCGTCGACGAACACTACATTACCGGCGCCGCTTCTGATCGAGAAAAATTCCGGGCCTGGGCAGAAACGGTCCCCCAAACCCTGAGGAATCCGCTTTATCACTGGACCCATCTTGAGCTGAAAAAGCCGTTTGGCATCACCGATGTCCTGCTCGACGGTGAGAGCGCCGATGATATCTACGATCGCTGCGCAGAGCTCCTTCAAGGTGATGAATTTTCGACCCGCGGAATCCTCACCCGGATGAACGTCAGGGTGGTGTGCACCACCGACGATCCACTGGACACCCTGCAGTTTCATCAGCAGATTGCCGACGACCCATCCTTTACCATTAAGGTCCTGCCCGCCTACCGACCGGACAAGGCCATGGCGGTCGAGGAGTTGCACAGCTTCAATCAATGGCTCGATGCCCTCGGAGTCATCACCGGCAGCGATATCGCCAGCTATCGGCAGCTTCTGGAAGCACTGGACGCCCGCCACCAATTTTTCCATGAGATGGGCTGCAGGCTCTCTGACCACGGTATCGAACAACCCTATTGCGAAAACGCCACCGAGGCCGAGATTGCAGATATTTTTATAAAGGCACGCCAGAACAAAAGCCTTGAGGCAGATGAAATAATGAAGTTCAAGTCGGCAATGCTCTTTGAGCTTGCTGTGATGGACGCTGAAAAAGGTTGGACTCAGCAGTTCCATTTTGGCGCCATCAGAAATGTCAATACCCGGGCCTTCAACGAGCTTGGTCCCGATACGGGTTACGATTCAATCGGCGATTTTGACATGGCTGTCTCACTGGCCGGGTTTCTCGACCGCCTCGAAGAGCAGGAGAAACTGGCCAAAACGGTATTGTATAATATCAACCCCCGTGACAATGAAATGATTGCTGCCATGATCGGTAATTTTCAGGACTCCAGTGTCCCCGGAAAAATGCAGTTTGGCTCCGCTTGGTGGTACAACGACCAGAAAGACGGCATGGAGAAGCAGATCAATGCACTCTCCAACCTGGGATTGCTCTCCCGCTTCGTTGGCATGCTCACCGACTCACGCTCGTTTCTGAGCTATCCGCGCCATGAATATTTTCGTCGCATCCTCTGCAATCTTTTCGGACGCGACATGGAGAACGGGGAGCTGCCCTCAGATTTCGAGCTGGTGGGAAGGATTATCGGAGATATCTGTTACCGAAATGCAGTCAGCTATTTCGGTATCGACCCTGAAGAGAAATCATGATTATCGTCATCATAGGCCCGATGGGCTGTGGAAAGACCACGGTCGGTGAACTGCTGGCCGAGAGATTGAGCTGGACCTTTGCCGACGCCGATGATTTTCATCCGCCGGAGAATGTCGAAAAGATGCGGCAGGGAATTCCGCTCGATGACGATGACCGGTTTGGCTGGCTGGCCAGCCTGCGCACTCATATCGAAGAGCAGATACAACGGGACAAAAATCTTATATTGGCCTGTTCGGCTTTGAAACATTCCTACCGCGAGATCCTGGGTATCGATCAGAGACGGATCATCTCGGTTTATCTCAAAGGATCATTCGAACTGCTGCAGGAGAGAATAGCAAAAAGAAGTCACCAATACATGAACGAATCGCTGCTCCAGAGTCAGCTGCAGACTATGGAGGAGCCTTTCGGGGGGCTGATCGTTTCCATCGATCAGACACCGGAGATGATCTGCAGCGAAATTATCAATGAGCTTGGAATACAATCATGAAGAAATCACAGATAGGTATCGCAGGCCTCGCCGTTATGGGTGAGAACCTGGTAATGAACATGGCTTCCAGGGGATTCGAGGTGGCCGTCTACAATCGGACATCAAGCAAAACCAAAGCCTTTATCGAGGGCAGAGCCCAGGGCCATTCCATACAGGGATACTACAGCCTCGAGGAATTCGTCGGTGGTCTTGAACGACCCCGCCGGGTCATGATGATGCTCAAAGCGGGAAAAGTGGTGGATGGTTTTATTGAGCAGCTCATATCGCTGCTGGAGCCGGGCGATATCATCATCGATGGCGGCAACTCCAATTTTGAGGACACCATCCGCCGGGTCCAGGAGGTTGAGTCCAAAGGGTTCTATTATATCGGCACCGGGGTTTCCGGTGGTGAAGAGGGAGCCCTCAAGGGACCTTCAATCATGCCCGGCGGCAGCCAGGCCGCCTGGCAGCATGTGGAACCGGTGTTCACCGCCATCGCCGCCAAAGCAGGCGACGATGAGCCCTGCTGCGGTTGGATGGGACCTGGTGGGGCTGGTCATTTCGTCAAGATGGTGCACAACGGCATCGAATACGGCGACATGCAGCTGATCTGCGAATCGTACCAGATAATGAAGGAACTGCTCGGCTTGGACAGCGATGAAATAGGCCGCATCTTTTCCGACTGGAACCAGGGTGATCTGGACAGTTACCTTATTGAAATTACCGCCGACATCTTCACCTATAAAGATGCGGACGGTACTCCGCTGGTCGAAAAAATCCTCGATGCCGCCGGCCAGAAAGGAACCGGCAAATGGACGGTCAACGCGGCCCTGGATCAAGGCATTGTTCTGTCGCTGATCAGCGAATCGGTATTTGCCCGCTGCCTCTCATCATTCAAGGATCTCCGGGTGAGCGCTTCGCAGAAACTCGGTGGACCGACCCCCAACTTCCAAGGAGCCCCCCAATCGGTGATCAAAGCGCTTGAAAGGGCTCTTTATGGCGCCAAAATCATCTCCTATACCCAGGGCTTTGCACTGATGTCGGAGGCCTCCAAGCAGTTCAGCTGGGATCTTGACCTGGCGCTGATCGCCAGAATCTGGCGGGGCGGCTGTATAATCCGCTCAGTCTTTCTCGACAAGATCGCGGCCGCCTACAAACGCGATCCCGGACTTGAAAACATGTTGTTCGACGACTACTTCTCGAGCACCAGTACCGATGTCCAGGCAGATCTGCGCGAGATCGTTTCAACCGCAGCTGTGGCTGGCATCTCTGTACCCTGCCTGAGTTCCGCCCTGGCCTATTATGACGGACTGCGCTGCGGCCGTCTGTCGGCCAATCTGCTGCAGGCCCAGCGTGACTATTTTGGCGCCCATACCTACGAGCGCATCGACCGCCCACGCGGAGAGTTTTTTCACACCGACTGGACGGGCAGCGGGGGTGACACAACCTCGACCCCTTACACCACTTGAGGTCATCTGTCTGAAAGGTTATGAACAGGCTGCTTATACTCGATGATGAGGCTCCGGTCTACGAAGCTGAGTTGCGAAAAAGAAATCTTCCCGACCTGGATATCGTCATCGCAGTAAACGAATTGGAGGCAGAACCTTATCTGTCAGAGGTGGAAATCATCTTCGGAATACCGCGACTGGTTGCCGGAGTAGTGGATAGAACTCCACGCCTGAGATGGGTTCAGTCCACCTACGCCGGGATTGAACAGCTGTGTCGACCCGACCTGCCCCGAACCTACCTGCTCACCGGGATCAAGGATCTGTTCGGCTCGTTCATGCGCGAGTATGTGTTCACCTATATCCTGGCCAGAGAACGGTCCCTCCTCCAGGTCCATCGAAACCAAATAGACAAGGTCTGGTCCCGGATCAGTTACCGAAGTCTTGCTGATGTTACCATCGGTATAATCGGACTCGGTTCGATTGGTAGAGAAATAGCCAGGACCGCCCGTCATTTCAATATGCGGGTCCTCGGACTAAAGCGGACCCCCGGGCAGCCTGATTGCGTTGATCGTCTCTTTGTAGTTGGTGAAATTGAGGAATTCCTGCCCCAGCTGGATTATTTGGTTCTCGTCCTTCCCGATACCGCCGAGAGCAGACACTTCATTAGCGAAAGAGAATTGCGCATGATGAATTCCCGGTCCGTGTTAATCAACGTCGGCAGGGGCAGCAGCGTCAAGCAGCAGGACCTTATCCAGGCTCTGGAAACGGGACAGATAGGCGGCGCGGTACTCGATGTATTCGAACAAGAGCCTCTGCCTGCCGAGAGTCCGCTCTGGGCCATGGACAATGTAGTGATAACCCCCCACAACTCAGCCTATTCATTCCCCGATCAGGTGACTGAGATTTTTAGCGCCAACTATGCTCGTTATCTGGCTGATTCAGCCCTGAACTATCCCGTCGATTTCGATCTGGGGTATTAACCCCCTGCAACCAACGCCATGAATTCCTGGAATCTGAAACAATATCTGAACTATGGGCTGCAAATCGTCAGGGTCAATACGATAGTACTCTGGTGGATAGGCCTGATCGGCCTGCTAAGTGCAGTGACGCTGCTGCTCAAGGACAGCCCTGCATTCTGGCCACTGAATGTGACCGTCACCCTGTTCTCAATTCTCTCGACACCGATAATTTACGGTATCTATTTCGAGCTTATCGAAGACAGATACAGCTCTATCCCCCACATCGCCCGAACTTATATCCCTGGCTATCTCTGGCTTATCATTCGTATGTATCTGCCGCCGATCGTTCTGGCCAGCATGCTGATCTCCCTGCTGGCCGGCTCCATTCCCGCCTTCGGCGGCGGAGGAATTCTTGAATTGACGCTGGTTTTTTTCAGCCTTATTTATCTATTTGTTATTCCAAAGTATTATATCAACGGCAAGGGACAGGGAGTGATCAGCGAAGGTATCCTCTATTTAAGCAAACATCTCTCTTCTGCCACTCCAATCATCCTTGCCGTGCTGCTGCTCGAAACGGGCATGCTGCTACTTCAGTATCAGAGAAGCGTGTTCACTGTCGATCGGGGTATATTCTTTATTGTGGTCGATTTTCTTGTCTATTTCTTTGCCTCGATTATCGACTATCTCATCTTCATTGTACTGATTTTTGTGCTCAAAGAGGTGCCTGCCCCTGCCGACGAGGATCAGCAGTAAGCATGAACTATTCTGCCGGCAGCCTGCGACGTTTGTTAAACACCTACGGCCCTTACCTCGGAGCAGCGGTCAAGGTTGACTACATCGCCAAGGATTTCAAAGAAATAAGAGTGTCGATGAGATTGCGCTGGTACAACAAGAATGCGGTCGGCACCCATTTTGGCGGGAGTCTCTATGCGATGGTCGATCCGCACCTGATGCTGATGCTGATGAAATTGCTCGGACCCGACTATATGGTCTGGGACAAGTCGGCCTCAATCGATTTCCTCCGACCCGGAACCGGTAAAGTATCGGCCACCATTCGCATCGATAACGAGACGGTTCAAACCATTGAGCAAGCGGTTGCAGTAAATCGGAAATATCAACCCGAATTCAGCATCCAAGTGGTGGATGAAAAAGACAGGCTGGTCTGCCGGGTACACAAAATCTTATATGTGCGGAAAAAAAGACCGGCTAAAACCGGTTAAAATCACCGAAAGTTAAATTTTTTTTACCGGTTTTTGGGGCCGCCTCACTGCAAGTCGATATATAATTGATATTATTAACATAATAATGCTAATATTCGACACCGGCTGTTCAATTTTTTATACTTTTTTTGAATATTTTTCGCTTAATGGATATCTGAGTATTGGAATTTACTTGATTTATGCGTAATGAACATGCTAGTCTTTTAACATTGTTGGACAAAAAGGTTTTTCTGGCTCATCTCCAGGGGAGAAGGGACGAGGCTTAAGAATCAAGAAGATTGTGAGGCTTTCCATGAAAACAGTTCTTTCGGTGTTATGCTGTTTAGGCATGCTTGTTATACTCGCTGGTTGTGATAATGGGGATGATGGCGGTTCTTCAGGAGGCCCGGGCAGATGGCCGACAGTCAGTTTCACCGTAGATGATAACGGTAATGTCACCTGCCTTAACGCCGACAGCAATGTTATTACCACAAGACAGACCTGCATCTGGAATTGTGCTTTTTATCACATAGACAAACCGCGCTATGTCCAGCTATGGTTCGATGAGGCCCCTGTTTGTACTCCTACAGGTGAACTAGATGAAATGGATGAACCGGTTCTAGAATGTAATGTTGAAGTGGCCCTGGTGAGGGAGAGTTTTAAGGAATGCAGACTCGATAATCCACCTCCCTATTAAGCAACGAGTATTACCAGATAAAAGTTTTACGAAAAAAGGCTGAAGTGATGCACACCGCGTCACTTCAGCCTTTTTTTATTGACCATCTGCCCTATTCTACTCAGTCAGCAATACTGAAGCGACGCTCAGCCACCTTGGTATCATCAAGATAGACTTCCGCCACCCAGTCGCCGAAGTTCTCTTCATGGAAATCCTGGTTGCTCAGCATTGAAGCCATCGGTCCTTTCTTGCTCAATTTAAACCAAAAGTAGAGCCCTCGTTTACTGCCCTCTTCTGCCTCAAAAGTATGGCTGTCGGAGCGTATCATGCCGCGTTGGCTGTGCAGCCAGTTGGCATGCATGACATGTTCACCTGGCCTGAGGCCGCTGCAGTCGAGGATCAGGTAGATGGTGTCAAAAGGTGAAAATTCAGTAACCTCCTGTTCGAAGTCAGGGCCTTTGTAGGTAGCGCCTGAACAGGTGGCGCCAAAGACCTGAGGCGGCAGGCTGACGACCAGGCCTGTCATCAGTAATCCTATAAATACCGAACTTCTGAACAACATCTATCTCAGCACTCCTTCCACTGGGGCCGACGCTTTTCAAAAAAGGCCTGTACCCCTTCCTTGGCATCACTACTGGAACACAACCTGGCGAAGGCCTCATTCATCAGATCAAATTGCTGAAAGTAATTCATATCTTCAGATGAATAGAAGCTTTTCTTGGCTATCTGCACGGCTATGGGACTCTTCCTGGCCAACTCGACGGCCCAGGCCAGCGCTTCGCTTTCCAACTCTTCTTTGGCCGCAATCCGGTTTATCAGCCCCAACCGCTGAGCTTCGTCTGCCTTGATCAAATCACCGTAGAGCAGCAACTCCAGCGCTTTTTTCCTGCCCACACAGCGGGCCACCGGTATGACAGGACCGACACAGTTGAGTCCGACATTGATGGCGGTAAGTCCCATTTTGGTATTTGCTGCGGCAATAACCAGATCAGCGGCAGCCACCAGTCCCATGCCATTGGCCGCAGCGACTCCCTGGACCTGGGCAATTACCGGTTTCTTCATCCTGGCAATGGAGACCAGCGGCTGTTCCATGTGCTCGATCCAGGCCCGGTATTCCAGGGTCGTCTTGCCTTCCAACTCGTTGACATCGATACCGGCGCAGAAGGCCTTACCCGCCCCCTTGATCAGGATCACCCGGACCTCCGGATCATCGTCCATATCGAGCAAAGCTCGGGCCAGTTCCCCGGCCATCGGGGTAGTAAAGGTATTGAGGCTTTCCGGACGGTTCATGGTGATTGAACCGACGAAATGATCATGTTTTTCGATGATAAGATGTTCGGGCATATTGATCTCCGCTGGTTGCAGGTTTCCAACAAGATAGGTGCTCAGGCACGAGATAGAGAAATTAGACTATACTCCTTCTCTATCTAGTTTTCATCCGCTAACGATTTAGCATAATCTGAAAAATTCTGTCAACCCAGCCAGGACGATGATTTATTAATTGTTGCATCCCGATTGATGATAAAGCATTCGCTGTTGGGCAGCGTTTCAATCAGATTGACTGCCTCACGCGGCTCAAGAACGAAGAGCGCTGTTGCCAGCGCATCGGCGTCCATGACAGTGGGTGCGGTCACACTGATACTGGAGGACAGTTGAGGGGAATGGCCCGTATGGGGGTCGACGATATGGTGAAACAGCTTTTCCTGGTCGTAGTAAGCTTCATAATTGCCAGAGGTTGCCACTGCTCCATCAGCCAATTTGATAATGTCGGGAAATTCTCTTTTCTTGGCCGGATCCTGTATTGCGATGGTCCACTTCTTATCATCAGCCGCAGAACCGGAAGTACGAATGTCGCCGCCAGCATTGACCAGATGATTTGTAACGCCGTGATCTCCAAGTACCTTGGAGGCCCGATCGACGATATAACCCTTGGCAATACCATCCAGCGTTATCCCCATGCCGGGGATCTGAAACGAAATACGATTGGTGTCCAGCCGCAGAGCAGCTGAACCGATGGTTCCTAAAACCTTGTCAATTTCTTGCTCTGTTGGCTTCTGACCGGCAGCGAAACTCTGCTGATAGAGATCCATCAGGGGTTTTACGGTGACATCAAAGGCACCACCGGTCAATTGATGATAGTAAAGGGCGCGGGAAACAACCAGATCCAGGTCATTCCGGACATTCTCGAGCAGCCCGGTTCGATTCAACTCGGCGACCGGGGATGTCTCGTCGTGGCGGCTGAGTATCGAGGACAGCTCTTGAATTTCACTAAAGGCAGCCGATAAAGCCTCTTCAGCCTGGTCTTTGGAATGGTGGATGGCGGTCATCGAAACGAAGGTCCCCATGGACAGCCTGGTCTTTGAGACCTTGTAGTTTTTCCGGTTGAACCAGAGTGCTTCGGCGCTCTCCGTTGGCAGCAGGGGGGAACTCAAAGCCGCCAGACCTAGCAGCCCTGAGAGTTTGAGCAGTTTCCGACGCCTGGTGCAGCAGCTGGCCCCTAACTTGGCGTCGGAAACGGATTTCATGGGGAGAACTTTAGCTGTCCTAGCCGGCCATTTTTAATCCGCTGGCAGCTTCTCTGGCCACGACGTCGCGCCCCTCATAGGGCAAGAAAATATCGCGGGGGCACTTGGTCACACAAATTTCTTCGCAGGATGGACCGTATTCGATACAGGCTTTGTGATCGATGTTGACCAAATTGTTCTCATAGGTCACTGCATCAGCAGGACATACCTTGACGCACATCTTGCAGCCGATGCAGCCCACCTTACATACTCCCATGACAGCCTTACCCAGATCCTTGGTCGAGCAGGGTACCCAGACACGAGCCTTCATGGTCTGGATCTCGATGATATCCTTGGGGCAGGTCTTTACACAGACTCCACAGCTTACACATTTGTCCGAATCGACCACCGGAAAATTTTCCACCATGTCGATGGCTCCAAATGGGCAGGCCTCAGCACACTCACCGAGGCCTATGCAGGCAAACTGGCAGGCCGAAGGGCCGCCATAGCCAAGATTCGCCGCCGTACATGAGGAAAAGCCGATATAGCGATGCTTGTGGCTGACCCTTCCTTCGATTCTGGAACAGCGTACCACTGCCATGGTGTCCTCAACTGCTATCATCTTCTTGCCGGTCAGCGACGCCACTCGCTCGGCTACTGCTTCTTTGCCGGGGAAGCAGAGGGTGGGAGGGACATCGGGATCAGTCACCACCTCGATGGCATAGCCTTCACAACCCGGATAGCCACAGCCGCCGCAGTTCGCCAATGGCAGGGATTCAAGCACTTCTTCTATCAGCGGATTCGACTCCACTGCAAATTTGTGGGCTGCAAGGGCCAGACCGATGCCAAAAAACAGGCCGATACAGCCAAGAAGAACGAGGCCTCCGATGGCCAGTTTAATCAATTCAGGATCCATATTTTTTACAACTCCTGTTCAGACGATAATTCAACTGCTCTGCTCAAAACAACTGCAGTCCGGAAAATCCCAAGAAAGCCATGGCAAACTGCCCGGCCACAATGAAGGCAATAGGCAGCCCTTTAAATGACGGCGGCACCTTGGCCAACTCAACCCTCTCACTCACCGAACTCATCAGGTAAAGTGCCAACAAAAATCCGCCACCGGCACCGAGGCTCAGCATGAAGGTCTCGAAATAGTTGTACCCATTGCTGGCCATCAGCAGCGGGACGGCAATGATGACACAGTTGGCGATAACCAAGACAAGATAAACACCGAAAGATTTGAACAGTACCGGGTTCACCTTACGCAATACCGTATCCACCGCCTGGACAGTGAGAGATGTCAAACCGATGAAAATGACGATCTGCAGATAGTCAAGATTAAACGGCTCGAGCACATATCGGAACAATACCCAGCTCATCGAAACGGCCACGACGATGACGATGGTAAACACCACGCCCATGCCCTTGGCAGTTTCTTTTCGCTTTGCCGTCCCAAAGAAGACGCAGAGGCCAAGGTATTTGGTGAAGACGAAGTTGTTGATCAGCAAGGCGGAAATCAAAATCGAGATCAGATAACCGAGATAAGATTTCGAGACCGAAAAGGAGCTTTGAGCAATACCGCCTATATCCGTCGTATTGATTATGTGTGTTTTGGTGGTGTTGAGTGGGTCGGCAAAGATCAGTTTTGCCTCACGCCCATCGTCAGCCACCTCAATGGATGTAATACTGAGCCTGATATCAGGGTCAGATTCCTCAAAGACGACGTAGCGCTCAGGATCTGCGGCTTCAACTTTGTCGACCGGGCTGCTGAATTGGATAATGATCTCATTGTCACCACCAAATTCGGTACCGGCCGCCAGGGCGGAGGCGGCGAAACCGACCAGACCCAGAAGGCAGATCAGCGAGATAAGATATTTAATTCGGTTCATCGATCACCCCTTCTTCCGTTCTGCGTAGAATGCTTCAATCCAGTTGAAAAAGCCCATCATCAGGCCGACCACAAAAAATCCGGCACTTGGCAG